>JAEEGL013612819.1_pt1 | contig 12320 bp, 11 predicted proteins | sample 9134231 | NCBI WGS metagenome assembly JAEEGL01 (sample SAMN16246548, study PRJNA631951) | gut metagenome | biome: gut microbiome; feature: rumen; material: fiber-attached | host: Bos | place: Iran: Karaj | collected 2018-10 | reverse complement strand
TTCCCTTACAAATGGAGCCTTGCCACCATTATGATTTTCATTCTTATACTGGGCAAAAGCGTTATATATACCTCTTGCCATATTATCTATACCAGCCTGGCTATTAAGATAGCTCTCCTCGTCCGGCGTAGAAATAAAGCCGAGTTCTATGAGACAACTGGGCATCGAAGTTGCTCTGAGCACAAGAAATCCGGCTTGTTTTACCCCCTTATCCAAACGGCCAGCCAAAGAGCATGTATTTTTCTGAACTAATTTGGCCAGTTCTACGCTCTTCTGCATATTATTGTCCTGCATGAACTCAAATATGATATAGCTCTCAGCCGAATTTGGGTCAAAACCCTTATATGTTTCCTTATAGTCTTTCTCCTGCAAGATGACCTGATTCTCGCGCTTGGCCACCTCAAGATTGTCAGCAGCCCTGTGCATTCCCAGGGTATATGTCTCCATTCCTCTGGAGATTCGACCATTGGGCAGAGAGTTGGTATGAATACTCATAAACAAGTCAGCCTTTGCCTTGTTTGCAATTGTCGCCCTACCATCCAATGTAACAAAGACATCTGTCGTCCTTGTATATATCACATTGACATCAGGGCAGTTACGTTCCACATATCTGCCGAAAGCCAGCGCGACATTGAGGTTTATGTCCTTCTCCTTTGAGAAGGCTCCCACGGCTCCAGCATCATGTCCGCCATGACCGGCATCTATAACCAGCGTAAATGTCTTGCCCCCCATATTTACTGAGAAAGCAAGGAAAAACAGCAATGAAGTTAGGCCCTTTAATCTAAACATAGTAATGTGGAAAAACCTTGCAAAGATACATTTTTTTTTCCACTTATCCACAGAGCAACGGATATTTTAAGGTTTATTAAGAATGTCTCTACAAAAATTTTTATTGCCATCTCCTTATATAATAAGGTTTTAATATCTTTGCACGGAAATTTTAAAAACAAAAGACTATGGCTAATCAAAAAGACAATCAGTTACAAATTGACATCGCCCCAGAAGTGGCACGTGGCGTATATAGTAATTTTGCCATCATTTCGCATTCACGTGCTGAGTTTATCATCGATTTAGCATCATCACTTCCTGGTTCACCCAAAGCTCAGGTGGTGAGTCGTGTAGTACTTGCTCCAGAGCATGCTAAGCGTCTTCTGCTTGCTTTGCAGGAGAATGTGATGCGCTACGAAAAAGAACACGGACAGATACCACTCGAATCTGCATCAAAGCCTTCCGTACCAAGAACAGCAAATCCTTTCGGAGAAGCATAATATGAGATTCGCCTTTAAAATGTTCCTCAAGCCCGGCTGCGAGGAAGAGTATCAGAAAAGACACAATGCCATCTGGCCGGAATTAGTAAAGATGATTAAAGATGGCGGCGTAAGCAACTACTCCATTTTCTGGGACAAGGACACCAACATTCTGTTTGGCTATCAGGAATGTGAGGGGGAAGGGAATTCCCAAGACACTTCCAACGGCATAGACCCTATTACCCAGAAATGGTGGGACATGATGGCCGACATCATGGAGGTAAATCCCAAAGACAATTCACCTGTCACCATACCAATCAAAGAGGTTTTCCATCTCGACTAATCTTTCAGGCTACTGGTGGGTATCGTTTACCTTGAGAATCTGCGTCTTCATGCCTATCATGGTGTGGGAGAATTGGAACACAACGTTGGCAACGATTATGTTGTCAACGTCAGCGTTGAATATCCCATAGATACCGCCTGTCATTCCGATGATGTCAGCGACACCTTGAACTATGCCGTTCTGGCCGACATCGTAAAAACAGAGATGAGCGTACCAAGCAAGTTGCTCGAACATGTTGCCTATCGCATTTGGGAGTCCATTATTTCACGCTTTCCCCTTACCGCGAGCGCCACTATAGACATAAAGAAAGTCGCACCTCCTTTTTCTGCCGACTGTGACGGAGCCGGAGTGAGAATAACAATGCAAACAGGAAGATAAGACAAAATAAACAGTATAAAAATGCAACAACATAAACTGAACATCGTATTATGCGGTACAGGTACCGTTGGCGGTACTCTGCTCCAGCAAATCGCCCAACAGCAGCAAAGTCTTTTTCGCGAAAGAGACATTCTGCTCAATGTAGTTGGGATTGTGGATATTTTCAATATCATGACCAACTCCAGGGGCATCAACCTTGAGGAACTGAAAATTAAGGACAATGGTCTTTCCGCATTCAGGGAGATTTTTTCAAAATGTCCCAAATCAAGCCTCGACATCATACATTCCGAGGTGCTGTCCCTGCGCGACCAGCTAATCCATCCGCTGGTTTTTGTCGATTGCACAGCCAGCTATGAGATAGCCGACCTGTATCAGGACTTCATCGACCACAACATCTCCATCGTATGTGCCAACAAGGTTGCCGCAAGCGGTGACATTGAGAAATTCAATCGTCTGAAGACCACTGCCACCAATAATGGTGTGATGTACAAATACGAGACCAACGTAGGTGCTGGCCTGCCAATTATCAGAACCATTGACCATCTGATTTCCTCTGGCGACAAGATTACCAAGATTGAAGCCGTACTGTCTGGCACACTGAACTATATCTTTACTCATCTCAGCAAAGACTGCACCTTCTCACAGGCAGTGCAGAAGGCAAAGGAGGCTCATTTCTCTGAGCCTGACCCACGCATCGACCTCTCTGGCATCGATGTAATAAGAAAGCTGGTGATACTGGCACGCGAAAGCGGATATGCCGTAAGTCAGGACGATGTGGAGAAGCATCTGTTCGTTCCTGACGAGTATTTCGAAGGTTCTCTTGATGATTTTTGGGCAAAGCTTCCACAGCTCGATGCCCACTTCGAAGAGCTGCGCAAGGAGGTAGAGGCAAAGAACGAGCACCTTCGTTTTGTAGCAAAGCTTGATAACGGCAAGTGTTCCGTAAGCCTTGAGAAGGTTGACATCATGCACCCTGCATACACCCTCGAAGGCTCCAACAACATCCTCCTCATTCATACCGAGCGATACAACCCACATCCCATGATTATACAGGGATACGGCGCTGGGGCAGGAGTTACTGCCGCAGGAGTATTCTCTGACATCTTGTATGTGGCAGGAGTGTAAGGCATCCGATGACTGACCAAGAAAAAATACTGTCTCTACGGGAACAGCTGCATGAGCATAACCACAGGTACTACGTAGAGAACAATCCCCTTATTTCCGACCAGGAGTTTGACTTCATGATGCATGAACTGCAGGATCTTGAGGCCAGGCATCCTGAACTTTACGACCCAAACTCCCCGACCATGCGCGTTGGAAGCGACATCACTAAGGAGTTCAAGCAGGTCAGACACCGCTATCCCATGCTCTCACTTGCCAACACCTACAATCAGGCAGATGTGGAAGAATGGTATAATCAGGTGAAGAGAGGACTGGAGGGGGAAGATTTCGAGGTCTGCTGCGAAATGAAATATGACGGTCTGTCCATTTCCCTCACTTATCAGGACGGCAGACTGGTGCAGGCCGTAACACGAGGTGACGGAGTTCAGGGTGACGACGTTACCACCAATGTCAGGACTATACGCTCAATACCCTTGATTCTGAAGCCAGGACTGGGTTATCCGCAGAATTTCGAGATTCGCGGAGAGATACTCATGCCTTGGAGTTCCTTCAACCGCCTTAATGAGGAGCGCGAAGAGATTGGCGCCCAGCCGTTTGCGAATCCAAGGAATGCTGCAAGCGGCACACTGAAAAGTCAGGACTCACGCGTGGTTGCTGAACGTGGTCTTGATGCATACCTTTACTATCTGCTTGGCGACGAGGTAAATGTCGTGGGCCATTATGAAGGACTTGAGACGGCACGTTCATGGGGCTTCAAGATTAGCGAGGGCATGAAGAAGGTCCAGACGCTGCAGGGGATATACGACTTCATCGACTATTGGGACAAGGAACGACGCAATCTGCCTGTTGCCACAGACGGCATAGTACTGAAAGTCAATTCTATACGTCAGCAGAGGAATCTGGGCTTTACTGCCAAGAGCCCCCGATGGGCGATAGCATATAAGTTCAAGGCCGAACGGGTATGTACCAGACTGCAGGAGATAACATATCAGGTAGGCCGTACTGGAGCCATAACACCTGTTGCGAATATGGACACTGTACAGTTGTCCGGCACAAAGGTACACAGGGCCACCCTTAACAACGAAGACTTCATACGCTCCTTTAATCTGCATGAGGGCGACTATGTCTATGTAGAAAAAGGAGGAGAGATAATACCGAAGATTGTTGGCGTTGACGAGAGCAGACGCTCGCCTGATGCAAAGCCGATAACCTTTATCACCCATTGTCCTGAATGCGGCACCCTCCTGCAACGTCGCGAGGGCGAGGCTGTGCACTATTGCCCCAACGACTCTGGCTGTCCCCCACAGATAAAGGGACGCATTGAGCATTTCATAGCCCGCAAGGCAATGAACATCGACTCTCTTGGGGCTGAGACGGTAGATACTTATTATGAGCGTGGTCTTATCAAGAATATTGCTGACCTCTATGAACTCAAGGCCTCACAGCTGAACTACGAGGGCAACAGGGAAAAGTCGGCAAGAAAGGTGGTGGAAGCCATCGAAGCATCAAAGCAGGTTCCTTTCGAACGTGTGGTCTTCGCGCTCGGAATACGCATGGTGGGCGAGACGACGGCAAAGCTGCTGGCACGCCATTTCAAGAACATCGAGGCCTTGCGCCATGCAACAGCCGAAGAACTTACTGAGGTCGATGGAATCGGAGAAATCATCGCTGTCAATGTAGTTCAATACTTCCAGGACCCGAAGAACAGCGAGATAGTTGACAGACTGATAGGCTATGGTCTTCAGATGAGCATCAAGGAAGAAACGCGCAAGAGCAATATCCTTGAGGGTAAGATTATCGTGGTCAGCGGTGTCTTCTCAAAACACGGCAGGAAAGACTATGAGGAGCGCATCATAGAGCAATACGGAGGCAAGCGTTCATCATCCATAAGCAACAAGACCAGTTTTATTCTGGCTGGCGACAATATGGGACCCTCAAAACTGCAGAAAGCTGAGAAACTGGGTATTCCCATCATTAGCGAAGACGAATTCCTTGAGATGATAGGGTATGATGATGACGTCACTGCGTCCGACGGTTCCGCCGTCGGTAGTGACGACAAAAAGCCCCAAGAACCCAAGCAGCTATCGTTGTTTTAAATAGTTTACGGTTTACATTTCACATTTCACATCTTACATCTTCCCTCTTACATCATACATCTCAAATGACCATCCACTTCTTCAACCCCGATCACGACATCGCACTGACAATGAACCTGAGTCGTTTTTCAACGCCCCACGTTGGAAGACAGATGCGTTCAGACCTGGGCTATATCCCTGCATTGTGGGCAGAAGACGGTGACATCGTCATTGTTGAAGATATAGATGCTGCAGACCTGCTTTACAGAAGACATAATATCGCAAAGGCAAAGGTGGAATTCCTTACTCTGGAGCAACTGAAAAACTACGATTTCAGCGATTATTCCATCGCCCCTTGGGGGTGGAACAAGAGCATTCGCACAATGTTCCTTGATGCCAGGACGGCGAAGGGCTCGCTGCCGTCAGAAGACAGTATTGACGCCATCCGCCAGCTGTCCAACAGGTCGCTTGCCGTAGAACTTCTCAAACACCTCACAGCGACAGAGGGCACCATCGGCACCTCTCATATCTGTACTTCCAAAGGTGAGATTGACGCCCTTTTAATGCAATATAAGGATATCGTAGTCAAGGCCCCCTGGAGCAGCAGCGGACGTGGAGTAAGATACATCCACATCGACGATGCCCCCAACGAAAACACCCAAAAATGGATAGACAACACCATCATGCGCCAGGGAACGATAATCGTAGAGAAGAAATGCCATAAGGTCCTTGACTTCGCTATGGAATACTGCGCCCTCCCTGATGGAGAGGTGAGATATGAAGGTCTGTCGCTGTTTACCACCAAGAACGGGGCATATACTGGCAATCTGCTTCTCCCTGAAGAAGAGAAAGAAGAACGTCTGGCGCAGTACCTCTCCCCTGCCCTGCTCGATGAAATCAAGGAAAAGACAGAACAGTTCCTTTCCGACAGGATAGAGGGAGCCTACATCGGTCCCCTCGGGGTTGATATGATGGTATGCAGGGACGCCACCGCCCCATCGGGGCAGGATATCAGACTCAATCCCTGCATCGAGATAAATATGCGCCGCACTATGGGGCATGTAGCATTAGCGCTGTCCAAGAAAGGGCAGCGGGGAACAATGTCAATAGACTATGATGGAAAGAACTATCGATTCCACATTCGCAAGTAGCCTGCTCAAGGCACGTCCGGAGGACGGCCACAAGGGCACCTTCGGACATGCGCTCATTATAGCAGGTCAGTATGGTATGGCAGGAGCTTCTGTTCTTGCTGCGCGTGCTTGTCTTCGCAGCGGAGCAGGCAAGGTAACCGTCTGCTGTCCCCAGAAGAATAACGATATCTTGCAGATATCAGTACCGGAGGCCATTCTCAGGCACGATGTCTCTGCCACACACTTTTCTGAGCCTATAGACATTTCCGGCTATGATGCCATAGCGATAGGCCCGGGCCTCGGCACATCAGCTGAGACAGCTCAGGCCCTGCATGAACAGTTGCTCATCATCAATAGTTCGTCTTCCAGATGTCCATTGATATTGGATGCCGACGCACTGAATATCATCAGTCAGAATCCCTCATGGGCTGCCGACATACCAGACGGCACCATTATTACCCCGCATAAAGGGGAACAGAAACGGCTTCGTGATGCGAATATAGATCTTGAGCGCTTTATCATTGTCGATAAAGGTCATCCTACGAGGATAATCCTGCCCACCCACGACATCTTCACTTGTCCTTATGGCAACAGCGGTATGGCGACGGCAGGTTCAGGCGATGTGCTGACGGGTATTATTGTTGGTTTGCTGGCGCAAGGCTATGAGCCGCAAGATGCAGCCATTTTTGGAGTCACCCTCCACGCCCTTGCCGGTGATGCCGCAGCGGCAGACTTAGGCCCCCACTCCGTCATAGCCTCAGACATCACAGAACACCTTCCACAAGCTTTCAGCCGTATTTTTTGAGATTATCTATCCCTGTGGCTGACAGCCAATTGACGTAATAAAGTCACGAAATTCTTTGTTATTTAATAAAAAAGTATTATCTTTGCAGCGCAATTATTAGAATATATTGCGGAGATAAATGATTTTATTCGCCGCACATACGCGGAGATAACCAGCTGTATTCTCCGCAGAACAACAGCAAGCGACGCTGTGCCGATGATGATGGAGCAGTTCATCAAGTGGGTGAATACAGATGCCAAGACCGACCCGATTATTCGTGCGGCGATAGCGCACTTGTGGTTTGTCACCGTTCATCCTTTCGATGACGGCAATGGTCGCATGGCGCATATCGTCACGGAGATGATGCTGGCGCGGGCAGATAAGACCGCCCAGCGTTTCTATAGCCTATCCGCAGAGATAATGCGGCAGAAGAAAGACTATTACGATGCATTGGAGCAAGCACAAAAAGCTTCAATAGACATCACACCGTGTTTGATGTGGTTCGTTGGCGCATTGCGAAACGCGTTGGTGCATGGATTACAGATTACTGACCGCGTATTGCTAAAAACCGAGTTCTGGACACGGCATAAAGATACCGAGATGAACGAGCGTCAGCGCAAGATTCTAAATTGTCTATGGGATGGCTTCGAGGGCAAACTGACCACGCAGAAATATGCCAAGATCAACCATTGTTCACAGGACACGGCACTGCGTGACATCCAATCTCTGATAGAGAAGCACATCCTTCGCAAGACAGACGAAGGAGGTCGCTCCACCAATTACGAGTTGGTTGAACAATTTTCTAAACCGTAAACAGTAAACTACCTCTTCCTTCTTGCATCTTCCCCCTTTCCGCCGCGCAAAATAGTCTTACCCACTAACCGCTAACCGCTAACCGTTCGCTCGGCTCTGCCGCTTTTACAAAGCGAAGCGACTAAAAGAACCGTTATGTCCCCCCTGCGTCGGCGGCTGCTTGATGAGGTAAGCCACAGGGATAGATAATCTCAAAAAATACGGCTTTCAAAAATAAAATGTCGCAGTAAGAAACCCTACTGCGACACTATCATTTAATTACACTGTATTATTCACCGTATTCTTACTCTTCTTCGTTAGAAGCATTCTCTGCTATGAGCTGCTGCTGCAGGTCGCTTGGCATGAGCTCGTAGGATGCGAAGCTTGCATTGAAGCTAGCACGGCCTCCTGTGAGAGAACTGAGGGCTACAGAATAGTTGGACAGCTCCTTGAGTGGTATCTTTGCCTGAAGCTTCTGATAACCGTTCTCCATATCCATACCCATAATCATGGCGCGACGGCCCTGAAGGTCGGACATTACGTCACCTGTCATATCGGCAGGAACATAGACCTCGAGGTCGTAGATAGGCTCCAGAATCTTCGGATTTGCCTTCTTGAACGCCTCAGAGAATGCATTGCGGGCAGCGAGCATGAATGACAACTCGTTAGAATCAACCGGGTGCATCTTACCATCATAAACAATGACGCGCACGTCGCGTGCATAAGAGCCTGTCAGCGGACCACGCTCCATCTTCTCCATCACACCCTTCAGGATGGCTGGCATGAAACGCATATCGATTGCACCGCCCACGACAGTATTGATGAATACGAGCTTTCCGCCCCACTCCAGGTCAACCTCTTCGCGAGACTTCACATTCATCTTCACTTCCTGACCATTGAGCTTATATGTCGTTGGATCTGGCATACCGTCAGCGTATGGCTCAACGATAAGGTGTACCTCACCGAACTGTCCTGCACCGCCTGACTGCTTCTTATGACGATAGTCGGCCTGAGCACTCTTGGTGATGGTCTCACGATAAGGGATGCGCGGCTCAAGATATTCTATCTCAATCTTGTCGATATTCTCAAGACGCCACTTGAGGGTGCGCAGGTGGAACTCACCCTGTCCGCGAACGATTGTCTGACGGAGTTCCTTTGACTGCTCAACAATCCATGTTGGGTCTTCCTGACGCATACGGGTCAGAGCAGCCATCATCTTCTCAGTATCTGCCTCCTTCTTTGCCTTGATGGCACGAGAATACTTGGAGTTAGGATATTTCACGAAGTCGAAGCGGTTCTCGCAGTCCTTGCCGTTCAGGGTATTGCCTGTCTTCACGTCCTTGAGCTTAACGGTACAGCCGATGTCGCCTGCCACCATCTCATCAACCGGCACACGCTGAGCACCTGCGCAGGTGAATATCTGACCAAGACGCTCCTTGGTACCACGGTCGGCATTGGTGAGGTCGTCGCCTGGCTTAACCTTACCGCTCATAACCTTGAAGTACTGCACCTCACCGATATGTGGCTCGATACCTGTCTTGAAGAAATAGAGTGACTCCGGACCGTTAGCGTCAACCTTCACTTCCTCGCCGCGAGTGTTGTGAACCTTTGGCATCTCGTCAACGAAAGGAACGACATTACCAAGGAACTCCATAAGCCTGCGGACACCCATGCACTTGCCTGCACATACGCAGAATACTGGGAATATAGAACGTGTAACAAGACCCTTGCGGATACCCTCACGCAGTTCGTCTTCTGTCAGAGTCTCTGTCTCGAAGTATTTCTCCATCAGGCCTTCGTCATTCTCAGCGGCAGCCTCAACAAGAGCTCTGTGAAGCTCCATTGCCTTGTCCCTCTCCTCAGCAGGAATTTCCTCGATTGTCGGCGCACCGCCTTCAGGACCCCATGAATACTTCTTCATCAGAAGCACGTCAATCAGGGCATTGAAGTCAGGACCTTCGTTGAGAGGATACTGGATAGGCACTACCTTCGGGCCATAGATTTCCTGCAGCTTCTCGAGAGTGTTGTGATAGTCACACTTCTCGCCGTCGAGCTGGTTAACGAGGAAGATAACAGGCTTCTTCAGCTTCTCCGTATAGCGGAAATGGTTCTGTGTGCCTACTTCAGGGCCATACTGACCATTAATAAGGAGCACGCAGGTGTCTGTCACCTCCAATGCTGTCAGGGCAGCTCCTACGAAGTCGTCACTTCCCGGACAGTCAATCATGTTCAGTTTCTTGTTGTTCCACTCCACATTATATACAGTAGAGAAGACAGAATAACCATACTCCTGCTCTACTGGGAAGTAGTCAGAAACTGTGTTCTTCTGTGTAATGCGACCACGTCTGCTGATAACACCTGCTTCATAGAGAAGGCTTTCTGTCAGAGTGGTCTTACCCGATCCGTCATTGCCTAAGAGCGCAATGTTCTTGATTTCATTTGTCTGATAAACTCGCATAGTTTAATTATTTAGGTTATACAATGATTTTTAGAGTTTGACTGCAAAGATACGCTTTTTTTCTGAAAGAGCAAATAATTTTACATTTTTTAAAGAAAGAATACCCTCTCACTCCCTTTTTCACTCCCCTTTTTCACTCCCCTTATCACTCCCCTTACATATTTTTCCTTGTCATAGGACAAGAAATAGCAAAAAAATTTGCTTAATTGAAAAAAAAGTCGTACCTTTGTCGCCCGAATGTCTAGTTTCGAGATGCTTGATATTGACCTGAAAGCCCTTACTGAGGACTCTAACGAGTTCACTTTAGTGCTTGACGACTCATACTTCAATGCTCTCGACGATGCTGAAATACAGCATGGGACAGTAACTGTCACCGTACTTCTGCGCAAGATGCCGTCAGACCAGTTCGCCCTTTCATTCACAATAGAGGGCAGCGTCACGATTCCGTGTGACCTTTGTCTTGACGACATGGAGCAGCCAGTAAAAGGACAGTGCAGCTACATCGTCAAACTGGGCACGGAGTCCGGCGTCGATGACGAGGTGATAGTGGTGGATGAGAATCAAGGCATCCTCTCACTCCCTTGGATTATCTACGAGACAATAGTATTGGCAATACCCATCAAGCACGTTCATGCACCTGGAAAATGCAATGCTGCGATGACGGAAAAGCTCGAAGAGCTGTCAGCCACCCGAAGTGGTGATGAGGAGGCCAGCATCAGCGATGATAACGCTATTGACCCACGCTGGGCGGCATTGAAAAAGTTTAAAGATTAAAGTTTAAAGATTAAAAAGAATTATGGCACATCCTAAAAGAAGACAGTCAAAGACTCGTACTCTCAAGCGTCGTACTCATGACAAGGCAGTAGCTCCTACATTGGCTATATGTCCTAATTGTGGTGCTTACTACGTTTACCACACAGTATGTCCTACATGTGGTCAGTATCGCGGCAAGCAGGCTATTGAACAGGTAGAAGAGGCATGAGTAAAGTAAATGCTGTTATAAAAGGCATTGGCGGCTACGTACCTGAATACATCCTTACCAACGAGGAACTCTCACGAATGGTTGAAACCAACGACGAGTGGATATACACTCGCGTAGGTATCAAGGAGAGACGTATCCTCAACGAGGAAGGACTGGGTTCTGCCTATCTGGCACGTAAAGCCTGTCGTGAGTTGTTAGCCAAGACACAGGTTGATCCTCAGACTATCGACTGCGTCATCTGCGCTACCACAACTTCCGACTACCATTTCCCATCAAATGCCTCCATAATAATTGGTAAGCTCGGCTTGAAGCATGCTCACGGCTTCGATGTATCGTGCGCGTGCTGCGGGTTCCTTTATATTCTTGATATGGCATCGGCGATGATACAGTCAGGACGCTACCAGAGGATTATCTGCGTGGCTGCTGAGAAGATGTCATCAATGGTTGACTATCAGGATCGTCAGACATGTGTACTCTTCGGCGACGGTGCAGGAGCAGTATTGCTCGAGGCTACCGAGGAAGAGGGTGTCGGATTCCAGGATTCATTCCTCAGAACCGACGGTCTGGGACTTCCGTTCCTTCACATGAAGGCCGGTGGTTCCGTTTGCCCTGCCTCACACTATACCGTTGACCACAGAATGCACTATGTCTATCAGGAGGGCCGCACCGTGTTCCGCTATGCCGTAACATCTATGGCCGACGACATCACGGAGATAATGAAGCGCAACAACCTTACGCAGGACGATGTCAACTGGCTCGTACCACACGAGGCAAACATGCGCATCATCGAGGCTGTCACAAAACGTCTCGAAACCCCGATGGAGAAGGTTCTCGTGAACATAGAGCATTACGGAAACACCAGCGCCGCCTCTATTGCGCTTGCCCTTTGGGACTTTGAGAAAAAGCTCAAGAAGGGCGACAATGTCCTCCTTACTGCATTCGGAGCAGGCTTCGTACACGGAGCAAGCTTCTACAAATGGGGATATGATGGAGACAAAGTAGGTAAATA
>JAEEGL013586041.1_pt1 | contig 12320 bp, 8 predicted proteins | sample 9134231 | NCBI WGS metagenome assembly JAEEGL01 (sample SAMN16246548, study PRJNA631951) | gut metagenome | biome: gut microbiome; feature: rumen; material: fiber-attached | host: Bos | place: Iran: Karaj | collected 2018-10 | reverse complement strand
GGGGAAGAGAACCAATCCACAGCATCTTCAACAGCATAGCCAAACCTGTAGAAAAGGTAAAGATATGGCTATCACACATTTAATAGTAGGGGAAGAAACAGTGAATATTGAAACGAAAAAAATAATCATAAGATCCATCCGACGAGGAGATGAAAAAGCATACGCCAGGATGGCTGAAGATGGAAGCCTCACTGAAATAGGATTTGATGAGAATTTTTCTGATTGGGCAGAGGACTGGATAAATGAAGCAGTTGCACTTACTGAAAGGGATGATCCGAGAACTGATTATATACCATGTACTATAGTGCTCAAAGCTACGGGGGAAGTGATTGGAAACGTTGGATGTACATATTATGAGGACATGGATAGAATAGGTATTTGCTATTTCGCAGGCTCGGAATATCGAAGGCAAGGTTATGTCAGCGAAGCCGTGAAGGCATATGTTTCTTTTTTCTTTGACCATTACAATGAGAAAGAAATAATAGCCACAATTAAAGATTACAATATTCCTTCATGGAAGACAGCCGAAAAATGTGGATTTGAGTTAATGGAAACCAAAATGTACAAAGACATAGATGATGATAAGGAAGAATTGTATAGGTTCTATAGGATCCGCAGATAATAGACAAAACTGAACCGGAAAAGCTTTTGAATTACAGAATATACGACAATAAAGGGGCACTGACGATGCAATGTCTTATTAGAAAAGCGACAAACAATGACATAGGAGCACTGCGGGAATTATATTTGGCGTTAGAGGAGGACGGCGTCAGATATCAGCCGGAGCATTTTGTTATAGGAGAAAGAACTTCAGAGTTTTTTCATTCTATCTTTGATAGTGATAATCAGGATATTCTTGTGGCGGATATTGATGGAAAAGCAATAGGATTTGTACATGTTATGATTCTTCAGCAGAAAAAAATATCATGCCTGAAACCACAAAGCGTTGTGTATCTTCAAGATTTGTGTGTCCGGGAAGATATGAGAAATAACGGAATTGGAGCAGTTCTTATACGTGCAGCAAAGGACTATGGAAAAGAACATAAAGTTGATTTCATACGCACGCAGGTCTTTCCAGGGAATATTGACGGTATGCGCTTTTATGAGCGTAATGGATTCTGTGAAATGATGAAAACAATAGAATGCCAATCGTTGGACTGAATTACCGGATCTCTGCGCCCTGCCATGTCATGATAATTCCGGCTTCTTTTCCTCAGGCTTGATATTTTTTCGTCTCTGCTTCGCAGCTTCCTTCACGGCTTTTTCGTGCGCTTTCTGCTCGGCGTTCGTACGGTTTGTTCTCTCTGTCAGTTCCTGGAGCGATACCGTTCTTGCACTTCTGCTTACATGCTTCACATTATGAGTATGCGCGGTCCGCTTTGCCTCTCCATGGCTCGACGCATTGAGCGCAGCAAAAGCGATGTCATAGCGTTCCTTGCCAAGATCAGTTTTTCTCTCCCTGTTATCCTTTTTATCCAGATATGCGGAAGATTTCTGCACGATCCTGTCATAGATATCCACGAGATCCGCCTTGTCCTTTGCGCTTAAGTTTCCCCCTTTCCTGCTGAGTTCTTCATATTTGTCGTGTGCTTCTTTCAGGGCATCCCGAAGCGCTTCATATTTCCCGGAGTTCCAGTGGGCTTTACTGTCCGCATTCCTGAACTGGTCATAGAGGTTATCCATTTTCTTCAGGGGTTCCATGGATATATTGTTCTCGGGGTGCATCCAGACCTTCTGGGCACGGATTTCTCCGGCGATACCGCGCTTGACCTTGCTCTCAAGAGCAGCGCATTTCTTATTCTCTTCCTCTGTATATCGATCGTTCCCATAGACGCGGACAATTTCAACATCCTCTTTTTTTCCGGGCAGCTTTTCAATCATAGACTGTTTCAGCTGGTCACCAAACATATTCTTGAAGGTTGAAGCGATGCTGCCGTCGCTGAGATCGCCGGGAGCCGCGCCTTTCTTTTCACAATAAGCCTTCATCAGGCTTTTATCTATCCGACCCTCGTCAACCGCATTTCTCACTACACTTTCCAATGCCAGCGCTTTGATGGCGTGAGGATTGATCATACGGGCTGCATCCTTCTTCTTATCCAGAGAAGCCGGCTGGTCCAGAACATTTGAAAAATCTCCGTTCTTGACGAAATCTACCTGCTGTGCCCGGAGATCCGTTACTTTTTCAACGATCGCATTAATGCGATGCTCAAATTCTTCCACATCAGGAGAATCATCCTCTTTCAGCGGTTTAAAGAAATCCGCTGAAGCGCTCTTATACTGTTCCTTCTCCTTATTTGTATATACGGTAAAACCCTTGACATCATCCACTTTTGCCCCGTTATCGGCAAATACAGGATGTTCCGTGCTGTTGTCAAATTCACCGGCCATGAGGAAGTCAAGCTTTTCATCCATTTCATCCAGAGAGAGCCAGTGATTCTCCATTCTGTTCCTTGCATCAGACGCGACCTGCGAATCCATAAATCTGTGCGGAAGGTTCTTTGTCTTGCTGCTCATCCAGTTCGTGTCTAGTACTTCAAGGATCTCATTGGTTGTCTGCGTATCTTTTTCCTGAAGCTGATTTTCAGTAAGACCGCATCTTTCCGGTTTCTTATGGTCCAGCATTAAAGGATCGATTCTGGTGAGATCCGATCCTATCAGGAACAGCTTTTTATCCTTTTCAGAGTCTCATAGTAGTCCAGAAGGTCCTCTGAATGATCTTTTGTATCTGGTCTCGGCATTTTCTTTCACTCCTTTTCCTGTTGTATGGGTGCTTGAGCTTCCAAAACAGCGAAAGCTTAACCTTTTTACTATACTTTCAGTTTTAAACGATCATTTCTTATCCGTCAAATATAGTCTACCGAAGAAACACTGCGTATTTTTCAGCCGGCGCCGGATGCCCTGACTGTCGCAGGACACACAGGCGTACAGGCCTGACAGGGAAGAACCAGGGTGCTGCTTTCACCTCTTGTACTAAAACCCCACTCTCCTGATCGCTTCAACCAGATTCCTGCCGTAGTTTTCCGTACCGAGACAATTCGGATGCAGACCATCCAGATAATATTCATTTAGATGAGGCACCAGGGAAAACCCGTCGACAATCTTAACGTTTTTATAGCTTCCGGCGATCTTTTTGATATTCTCACAGAAAGTCACAAATTTCCTATAGTTTTCCGGCTGATCGGCGCGCCAGACAGGCGAGATGCACAGTACCGGGACCGTTCTGCCATAAAGACCCATCAGCTCTTCGTAGTATTCCTCCACATCTTTCATGCTTTCCGACCAGAACTGATTGGTTCCAAGCGCTACAATGATCTTATCCGGCTGATATCCCTCCATCTTCATAAGCGATTTCTTATCGTAGATATAGCCGCCGATGCCCTGATTGATAATATCATAGCCAAGAAGCCTGTTGGCTACGCTTACATAGGTCATTGCGCTGCGGAGCGGCCCGTACCCCTGTGTTATCGAATCGCCCAGCCAGAGCACTTTTCCATTCTTTTCGGGTCTTTGAACAGGTGCATTCACTTCAAAATTCTTAATAAGGACAGTGGCATCCACAGGCAGATAGATCACTACAGATTTCTTACCTTCAGGGAGTTCCCACTCTATCCTGCCGTCTATCGGGAATTCCCACTCGGGTCCCCCCTCTTTCGGCGCTTCTGTCCTGCGGCCGTTTTTTTCCAGAATATCCTTTACATAAACAATACTCGTGATCTGACCGTCCAGCGAAAGTTCAAAAGAATCCGGTGACCCAAGCCATATGATACGGTACTCGAAGGATACCGAGGAAGCGTCTGTCACAAATTCGATCGTTTTGGCTGAGGTCGCCATGCATCTGTCATACCAGAAATCGTAAGCCCCCTTAAAATACTCCATCTGCTGTCTGGTATACTGAAAGGCCTGAAGCCATCCGTCTTTCGATTCCTCAAAGCGGTAAGCCCCAAAATAGATATTTTTCAATTCTTCGTCTGTCAACCTGGTTTTTCCTCCCTCTTCTGTTTCTTTTTCACTTCATCCGTTTCCGCAAGCGTATTGCATTTGTCAGGAGCACTCATTCAGAAAAGTCCGGAGGGCGGACAGAGATGCCGGACCTGAAACCCTTAGGTTCCGGCTTTCCAGGACAGGAATTCCGCTTCTCCGTCAAACAGGAAATAGATATCATGTTTTCCTTCTGTCTCTAAAGGTACTGTTATTGTCCTGCTGCCTGTACCGGCATGAAGCTCGGCACTCGCAGCACAGTTTTCTTCCATGTCATCCAGAAACACATACAGCCTGCAGCCCTTTGCGGACCCGACGCGGATTGTCAGTTCCGATATCCCGGAAGAAAAATCCACACCGGAAACTCTGATCCAGGCGCCTTCAGCCGTTCTGGCAAATGTGGTTTCGTCCTTCTCCTCCACACTGATCCCGGCCTGATGTGACATCGTCGCGCCGGATACCTCGTCAAACGGAGACAGCGGTTTGATCTGCTGCAGTCCTTTCATCGTACCTCTTACGCGCATAAAAGCTCCGTCCTCCAGGATCGTAATCCTGTCTGCCTGCGGACTGCGGTAATTGCCGGTAATCCCCATCTCCTTTTCAACAGGCCGGTTATGATAAAAGAGATAATATCTTCCTCCCAGTTCTGCGATAGAATGATGATTGTTCCCATATAAACCGAAAAACCGCCCCTCATTCGGAAACAGTTCTCCCATGTAAGTATAAGGCCCCAGAGGATTATCCGAGATCATATACTGAATGGCACCGTCCGTCATATGAAGAGGGTTTCCCTTGGTCTGGAAATTGGAACAGTACGTATAAACATATTTTCCGTTGATCTTATTGATGCCGGAATCTTCGAACAGCCACGGGACGTCAAGCTTTACCGGATCTTCGGCCAGGCTGATCATGTCTTCCCCAAGTTTGACGATCCGAGCTGTCCCCGGAGCTTCCTGCCTGCCTTCGGGTATGCCTCCGCCAAAAGCCAGATATCCTGTGCCGTCATCGTCCACCATGACAGCAGGATCGAACAGCCAGGTAACATCCGCACAATTCCTGACTCTGCGGCTGATCAGAGGATGTCCAAGTTCATCCTGCCATGGGCCCGTCGGGGAGTCTGACGTTAATACCGCGATCCCGTTTCCGCCGTTACAGAAGTAGAGAAAAAACTTCTCTTTTCCATCAACCATCTTATGTGCCGCACACGGCGCCCATGAATTGACAGCCCAGCTGGCAATACCATCCGGTCCCGCCACCCGTATCTGTCCATGATCGGTCCAGTTTACGAGGTCATCACTGGATATACAGTTGATCGTCCGGATCTGACTATATGTGTTCTCCGTTACATTGCCTTCGGAATCATACTCGATTATGTCATCCGTCATGTAAACATAGAGCCTGCCGTTATATTCCATCACCCCCGGGTCAGCACCAAAGCGCTGTGTGAATAAAGGATTATTCTCTGAAGCTTTTTTATATGAAACCAGAGGCTCAACCTGTATTTCCTGTCTTCCGTCCATCAGACTGCTGTCCACTGCATGCACTGCAGCCACATGTCCAAAGCTGATGCACGCCGCCAGCCCGATCATTAAGATTTCTCTGCGCATATATTCTCCTCTTATACTTTGCAGCAACCTACGCAGCCTCCGGCTTATTTTCCTTCCGCTTTCTCCAGTATTTTCTTATACGGCATTAACATCCCGTCTGTCATCGTTATCTTCGACTTTGACATCAGCTTAGGATTTTTCATCAGGGCTCCGACCGCATACATGGCAAGGATCTTACCTCTGTGTTTCTGTGGAAAATCATTATAGAATCCATTCTTCTTATAAAACCGATGATCTTCTCTCATCATTCCCTGCATCTGGAAGATCAGATCGCGAAAGATCTTAAGTCCTCCTACCCCATAGAAGTTTTTAGGCTGCTGATAATTATGCATTACCGCATATTCCAGTGTCCGGACCAGCTGGTCAATTTCTCTGTCAGGATCTATCTCGTCGGTCGCGATACCGGCCAGATAGTTACCGCCCACCTGCGCTCTGGCCTCCATTAACGTACGAAGGTTCTGTTCTGCTGACAGGTTTCCGTTAACCAGGTATGCAATCGGCCGCCCCATAGTAACGGTTCTGTGGCCGTTGGCAAACTGCCTGTCATCATAAAGCTTCAGGCGATACCCCATGGAATGATCCTTAATGGAAAACGCATACACAATCAGGCCGGTTTTCTGAATCTGATCACGCAGATACTTGTCAAACTTGTCCTTATAAATACATTCCCCGTTCGAGGCACAGTGGAAGCATCCAAGACATCCGCCGTCGATTCGAATCTCTCGTAAATTAATAACTCTGCATTCACCGGAAACGGAGTTTTTAAATCTCCCAATCATTGCAAGCAAAGCCGGTTCCGGATGTTCCGGGTCAAAGTCCGTGACAAGCGATACCGTGAATTCAGACTGCGTTTTATAAGCGCTGTCCGTATCGGCAATCACAGGCTCAAAACTTTCCGGCGCGCCGGTTTTACCAGGCTTCTTCGAGAAGCTCTGTGCAATGTTCCAGAGAATAAAACCAAAGAAATCCCTCGCTTCTTTTTGTCCTTTCTCTGTCAGAAGGTCCTCCATATCTGCTGAGAAGCCTTCAAGATAGTTCAATCCAAGATCAAAGCAGTTGTCTTCTATAAAACGGAATGCGGTTATGTCATAGAAATGCTTCGATGTAGCGATCTGAGTCGCATACTTTCCCGCAACATTTATATTTTTCTCTTTTATAAGCTCAATGAAGCGATGGAGCTGGCTCGGAACAAGAAATGTATAGACAGGGTAGGCAAAGATGATGAGTTCCGCCTCTTCCAGAGCCGCTTCAGCTTCGGAGAAGTCTTTTTCATATGCCTTGATTCTTTGTCCGACATGAAGGGTTGTGTATTCATGACCCGGATATAGGATTTTGATGTATTCCACAGTTTGCAGTGTGATTGAGTTCTGACCGGACGGAGAGCCGTTTAAGACCAGTATTTTCATTCCATTGCCCCGCAGCTGCCGCATAAATATACGGACGTTTTCAGCATCGCTTTTTTCTATCAGGAGTACATCGTCAGACTCCTCCGGAAACCACTGTAATCATACCATTTCGGTGAATCTGCTGCACTTCATCATCCGTGATTTTGAAATCTCCTGTATAATGTAATGGTCGGTTCAGTGATTCTTTATCATGCAGGTTTTCCTGCGGCATCGGAACACCGCAGGAACAGAAGGAATATACGATGATAGACACCATTTCTATGATACTTGCTCTCCTGTGCGGCGTAGCTCTCTTTCTGTACGGCATGTCACTGATGGGAGACGGCTTGAAGAGCATCGCAGGAAACAAACTCGACGAATTTCTTTACCGGATGAGCAATACTCCCATCAAGGGAATTCTGCTGGGCACAGGCGTAACTTCCGTCATCCAGTCTTCTTCCGCCACAGCGGTAATGGTCATCGGTTTTGTGAATGCCGGCATGATGCAGCTGTTCCAGGCCATCAGTGTTATCTTTGGCGCGAACATCGGCACCAGCGTGACGGGCTGGATCCTGTGCCTTTCGTATGTGCAGGGTACGGGCGGACTGGCAAAACTCCTGTCCTCTTCCACCATCGCCGCCGTGGTCGCCATTGCCGGTATTCTGATAAAAATGCTGGCAAAGCATACCTCCCAGAAGAATCTCGCCAATATTATGATGGGTTTTGCCATCTTAATGACAGGCATGCAGATGATGTCCTCCGCGGTTTCTCCGCTCAGAAACAATGTGGCCTTCACCAGCGCCTTGACAAAACTTTCCAATCCCGTACTTGGGGTACTGATCGGCCTTGTTATGACTGCCATCCTGCAAAGCGCTTCGGCTTCTATCGGTATCCTGCAGGCGCTTTCCGTTACGGGCGTGATTACATTCGGAACCGCTTTCCCCGTCATTCTCGGCATCGGCGTCGGTTCCTCCTGCCCGGTTCTGCTCTCCGCCATCGGTGCAAGCAAGAACGGACAGCGCGCGTCGCTGGTCTATCTGCTCAATCATGTTTTCAGTCTGCTCTTATGGAGTGTCCTGTTCTACGGGAGCAATTTCATTGTCCATTTCCCGTTTATCGGCGAGACTGTCGGACCGGTGATCATTGCTCTTGTCAACTCCATCGTGCGTATTGTTGCCGCCATACTGCTGCTGCCTTTTATCGGCAGGATTGAACATCTGGTGAAGACAATCATTAAAGATTCGCCCGAAGATCTGGAAGACATGGCCGACAGTGCGGACTTCGATCTTCTGGAAGAGCGGCTTCTCATTTCTCCCGTACTTGCCCTCGGGCAGACCGACCGCGTCATCAACGGAATGTCCCGCAAGGTCAGGAAAAACACGGCGCGTTCGCTGAGGCTGATCCAGGAATATACCGCAAAGCGTTATGACAAGGTGAACCGCAAGGAAGATCTTATTGATAAATATGAATCCAAGCTTGGCGCTTATCTTATGCAGCTGACGAAACAGCAGCTCGATTCGTCGCAGACCAGACGGGTAACGATGAACCTGAGGCTGATCGGAGACCTGGAGAGAATCGGCGACTATGCCTCCAACATTGCCCGCATTGCCAATGAAATGCAGGAAGAAAGCATTCAGTTCTCCGGTGAGGCCCAGCATGAGCTCGATGTCATGATCGCGGCCGAGAACGATATCGTGAGCAGCACAATGCAGGCCTATCAGGAAAACGATCTGTCTCTTGCCATGCAGACAAAGCCGTTCTCTGCGGCCATCTCCCACCTGTGCGAGATCCTGCGGTCCCGTCATATCGGGCGCATGACCCGCGGAGAATGCAGCATGGAACAGGGAAATGCCTTCAGTGACCTTCTGAACAGCTTCGAGCGTATCGCCTCCCACTGTGTGGCCATTTCCGGCATCGTGCGCAGAGCGCATCAGACCAATCCGGATTACCACGTTCATGCGCTGAAGGCCGCGGAATTGAGTGAAGAAGAGTATCAGGAGCTGTTCAACCGCTTTGTTAACAAATACGATGTGATTAATCCCGCCACACAGCCTCCGGAAACAGAGCCGGAAGACTGAACAGTTGTATGCTGCCAGAGGAAAACAGCATGAAAAGCAGCAATTATTCGAAGGCAAAGGTACTGACACTGATCCCGGTCATTGTTCCGGCAGCCGCAGTGATCTGTCTGGTACTTGCAGCAATACTTGAAGATCCTTCATATAGAAGCTCGCTTTATACGATCTTTGCATTGACGGGTCTCATGAGTGCAGTTTTATCACCATTGCCGTGCCTGGTCATGTCTGCTGCGGGAACGGCATTTGCCGCAAAGGCAGTAAAGGAAGGTATTGCAAAGGCCCGCACATTTTTCATCCTGGGTATTATTGAGATCCTTGTCCATGCTGCAGGTGCGTTCTTGGCAATCATGATATTTATTGCCGGACAGGGCGTATAACTGCGCAGCTCACAGGCACGATGAAGTTTGGGAGTCCCCCGCCTCTTTAGGCGGGGGACTCCCAAACTGAGCTAAAGCTATTGAAATTGCGGACTGCAGCCCCGGACAGCCGTTCATGAAAGCATATCCCGCCGTTACACCGAATTCGGATAATACTTTATTTCCCCGAAATTGTCACACCGTCAAATGCGATGTACGGCAGGCAGCACATTCCGTCCTTCAGCACGTCGCTGCTGATTGCGCGGATGTTCATGAGCAGCTCCGCTATATTGCCGCTGATCATCGTCTCGCTTAACGCCCCGGCGATTCTGCCGTTTTCGATAAGGAAGCTGTTTTTCGCGACACCGGAAAACTCACCGCTCGCTCCGGGCTCGCCGCCCGAGAACCGCATGACCAGTACGCCGCGGTCTATCCCGGAGACGATCTCGTCCAGCGTGCTGTCACCGGCGGGAATATACGGGTTTGCGCAGAGATTGCCTGCGCGGACGCCTCCGGTCTTGTTTGCTCCATACTGCGAGAGCGCGAAGGAAACCAGTTTTCCGTCCTTGATGATTGTGCAGTCCTCCGCAGGGAAGCCCTCCGCGGTGTAGTGATCCCCGCAGACGACGTCCTCTGAGTGCGGTGTAAGCGCAAGGGTAAACCTCGGATCCGCCACCTGAGCGCCCAGCTTGTCCTTCCAGATGCTTGTGCCTTCGATAAGCGGGGTGTCCGAAACAAAGTTCCAGTTGATCGTTTCGAGTACAAGCTCACTCAGTGCACCCGGCGCCAGCACCACAGTGCCGGTGAACTTGCCGCTTAACGGGATATTGTCCAGCTGCCGCTCCACATCGGTAAGCTCCCGCTCCACCAGCGCACAGTTGATAAAAGGCCTGTCCAGGGATGCGAGCGCCACCTCCCCGTAATAAAATGATGTCGACTTCTCCCCTTCGTGGGCGGAGTACATCAGCATGAAGCTGTAGCAGCCGTCCTCGGTACGGCAGGTAACTCCGGCACTGTTCATAAGAACGGCGCGCTCCGCTTTGTGATCCGTAATAAACTGCTCGATCAGGATTTTGGGATGGCGCGCGGCGATGTCATCCGCAAGCTCCTTTGTCCGCGCAAACAGCGCCTCAGTGTCGCATGTAAGCTCTCCGTCGGAAAAACTTTCGTCACGAGGTTCGCTGTCGAATTCCCAGGCGTCGTCCGGCTCCGCGCTCTCCGCGGAGGCGACGCAGTCAGCAACTGCCTTGCGTACAGCGTCCTCTTCAAAACTGTTGACGTCGGTCGTTCCTTTTCTCTTCCCTATGATAAGCGAGAGTTGTACGCTGCGGTCAAAAAGAGTGCGCATCAGGGAAAACTCACCGCCGTCCATGTTGAACTCATGCGTTTCCGTTTCCGTTACAATACACTGGGCGGATTCCGCGCCAGCTTCCCTGGCCATATCCAGAACACTCCTGGCAAGCTGTTCGAGTTTTTGCATGTTACCTCCATGCCGAGCTCTTTGTGCGAGGCGCGCGCCGGGAAACTGCGGATGCAGTTTCCCGGCTGCGATAAGGGCTGTTTGGGCTCGGCACAAACAGCCGTGTGAAAAATCGGCGCTTCAGCGCGATTTTTCACACTATCTCCCTCCGATCATGACCCTGCAGCGAAGAGCGGGGCCGCCAAGGCCCACAGGCATCGGCTGTTTCTTGCCGCAGAATCCCCAGTCTTCCCATTCGACATAATCACTCACCATGTCGACCGTCTTGAGCATGTCAAAAGCGACCCCGGAAATCGTCGTATCCAAAAGCGGACGGGCGAGTTTTCCCTTCTTGATCTCATATCCCATCGTTATGCCGAACATGAACTCCCCGGTGGTGTCTGCCTGTCCGTTGCCGGACTTGATAAGATAGTATCCGTCATCGACGGAGGCGATCATGTCCTCCAGTTTGTCCCTGCCGGGATGAATGGCAGTGTTGCGCATCCGGATCAGCGGCTCATCGGAGAAGAGCCAGGCGCGCGCATTGCCGCAGGGTTCCATTCCGAAGCGCAGCGCGGTCTCGCGGTTGTTCATATACCCGGTCAGGATGCCGTTCTCGATGAGCGTCACATCACGCGCCGGAGTGCCCTCGTCATCCATGTACACCGGCAGCGGGCAGCGCCTGCCGAATGCGGTGTGCGCGAAATCGGTCAGGGTTACCAGCTCACTTCCGACCTGTTTGTTCAGACAATGCCCTGCGACACTGCCGCCAAGTACGAGATCCGCCTCCACTGTGTGCCCGACCGCCTCGTGTGAGAGCATCCCGGTCAGTGTCCCGCCAAGAATCACCGTCTTCAGCCCGGCATCGGCGTACACTCCCTCGCGCTTGTGCATAAGCCGCTCGTAAAGCTCGTCTATCCGCGGGAAATAAACTGCCGGATCGGCAAAATTAAGGTCAAAGGTTCCCTCTCCTCCGAGTGCCTGGAGCAGCTCGACAGGCGTGCCGTCATTCGTCTCCGCGGTCAGGATCACATAAACGTAGGAACGAGGGAGAAAAGTATGGGCATCCGGCCCGTCTCCGGGGGAAATACCGCCGGAAGCCGCATTGCCATCTCCTGTGACAAGGAGCTTTTCCATCGAGTCTTCCATCGCGACGATGCGGCGGCTGATCAGTTTCGGGCAGTGCTGCGCGGCGTAACTGTCCAGCATCCGGGCCGCGTCTGTGTACACCTGCTGTGCCGGATCATGGGCGGCGTCACAGAGAACAGATTTCCCGCGCGGAACCGGGGGCAGCGGAGGCTTGTCTGCAGGTGCGTGCGAGCTCATAAAAGCCGCATTTTCCGATGCGGCGCGAAGTACCTTCTCCGCGGCCTCACCGCTGCACTCCGCCATCGAGGAAAAACCGTACCGGCCGCCGCGGTATACGCGGGCTGAGACTCCCGCGATGTCCGAGCGCGTAT
>JAEEGL013206478.1_pt1 | contig 12320 bp, 15 predicted proteins | sample 9134231 | NCBI WGS metagenome assembly JAEEGL01 (sample SAMN16246548, study PRJNA631951) | gut metagenome | biome: gut microbiome; feature: rumen; material: fiber-attached | host: Bos | place: Iran: Karaj | collected 2018-10 | reverse complement strand
TGTGCATTCAAAGTCCAGCGGTAGATTTCGACTGTCTATTTCATACTGTGCCACTGCCGCGCCTCCCTTACTTTTTTAGCTTGACAATGTTAAGCAATTTGTTTTTGACCTGGTTAATTCTGTTCGTAATACCGGTCAGCAGGCTGTTCTTCTTCGCCGCCTGCTGCTGTTTGGCTGCGGTAGTTACCCTACCTTGTGTCTGGTTGGATGCCTGGGACTTTGTTTCACTGGCCCACTGCGCCGTCTTGGGCACCTTCGCCCAGGCGTTTTTCCGCGCCGCGTCCTTGGATGCGTTGCTGTATCCCGTCACGGAAGAGACCGCACCGCTGCTCCCGCTGTAATATACCGTTACGGAATACTTGTATCCCCCGCTGCTTTTATTTCCTCCGCCTCCGTTGTTATCCAGTCCGGAAAGCTTACTGGCCATCTTCAGTGTCATACTCACTTCGCAGCTGATCCATGTTCCTTTGGGCGTCATGCTGATCTTCTGAGCCTTCGCGTTTGTCAGCATCATCACGCATGTCACAAGCTTTTTGTTGTTCGAATAGATATAGCCGGTCTGTCCGTTAGCGCCATAATTGACAAGCTTCATAGCTTCCTGCTTCACATCGCTGATGCCCAGCCGCTTGTCAAAATAGGCCGTCAGACTGATTTCGAAACCCTTGCTGTTTTTCTTGGATACGTATTTGCTCCGTTCGTTTTCCTGATCCTGTGTTTCAACACTGCCACTGACCGTCAGGTTTGAAAAACCGCGAACCTCCTTGGCATTCGCGTAAAACTTCACATCATGCCACTGTATGATCGGATCGCTCATCTTCTCACTCCTTCCATGGAGCTGTTTCCGGCGCATCCTGTGCTCCTGCCGCCGGTATATCAATCACAGGAATCAGCCATTCTTCCCCTCCGGCCATCCTCACTTTCAGCGCCAGCTCCGGATTCGCGCAAAACAGTTCCGCTGCGTACTTTTCATCCCCGAAAAGATCCAGCGCAATGCTGTCGGCTGTTTCTCCCGCGCTGGCTGTATAGCTGTATCCGCTCATTTCCATCAGGGTTCCCTCCCTTCGTCAGGTGTAAACCTCCACCGCGTCCCGCATTTTTTTGCTTTCAAACCATTCCTCCAGCCTCCGCTTGTCATCCTGCAGAACCTTCTCGACGCCGTTCGCGTCCGCTGCGTTGATGGTTGGGCTGTAAACAATGGTGGTCGGCTGGTTCTGCGGGTTCGCATTCAACCCGCCGAACCTTGTCAGCAGTTCTGGCCAGGTAAACCCGCTCGCCGCCCGTGCCGCGTTCAGAAGCTCTGCCGTGCGTTCGCTGTGTGTCTCCGGGATCGCCCATTCGGGTCCGGCCTCACCGAAAACAGATGCTTCCGTTGCGCGCCCGCCTTCTGCAAACATCTTCTTTCCGCTGACATTAACCGTGATCGTCCGTCCATTCTGTCCTTCAATTAACGCCTTCAGCTGTGACACATCACCCGTCACGTTTTCCGTCAGCAGTTTTCCGTCTTCAGCATAGATTTTGATATGCAGATCGGTCGCATCACCGTCCAGGTATTCAACCAGCCTTCTTCCGTCCTCCGCGTCAATCGTTGCAGTTAATTCTGTGCCTTCCGCGCCAACTTTTACTTCTATTCCCTGTTCTTCCAGCTGGGTCAGCCTGTCTTTTGCACCGTCCGTTCTGTTCACAGGTTCAATCGGCACCGGCACAGGATCAATCTGCACGTTTTGGGGTATTTCTGGTGTGATCGGCAGCCGGTACTTTTCCGGGTTTTTGCTTGCTTCTCCGTAGAGCAAATCCCATATTGCGAAGTAGTTCAGCGCTGTATCTCTCGCAAACCAGCCTTTGCCTTGCGCCACGGCTTTCAGATCATATGTGGAAGACAGGGATTCATAGATCGTGTCCCACATAATCTTGGACACGTTATCCATCCTGTCTTTCGCTATGCTCATGTCGTAACCGACCATCGGCACTTTTCCGGACGCATTATCTGCCGCGTTCTTTTTTGCTTCTTCTCCAATGACCGTCAGTAGACCGTAAACGGATTCCTTGCTCCGTCCAAGAAGGTCAATCGTTGCTTTCGCATCCGCAACGCTCATGTCACCCATGCCGAACAGCGCTTCAAAGGCGTTTTTGTTTTCAGCAGGCATCCACCCCGGATCCGATCCCCTTTGGTTTGTGTTGACAAAATCCGCCTGCAGCCCCAGCACATCGAACCATCCTATATCCGGCAGCTTGTATGGAATGCCAAAGTTGTTGATCAGCTGTTCCATTGTGTAGAACTGTCTCAGCCTGGCAGCGGATGCTTTGTCACCATTTTGCTCGTAATAGGCAATCTTATTGGCAACTTCATCAATGCCGCCCATGGACAGCATCATCAAACCCAGCATTTTACCAAGCTGAGCCCTGTCGCTGCCGGTTCCCCATCCTCCGGCGTATTCGCTGTCACCCATGCTGTTCCGCAGCATTACATTGATTGCTTCTGCGTCCAGCTGCCCTTCCTGGTACATCCGGGCATACTGTGCCAGCAGATCATAGTTTTCCCGCTGCCCGCTGTTGGCAATCTGACTGTCCCAAAGGGTAAACAGGAAATCATCCCAGGCCATGGATGTTTTCTTCTGTTCCTCTTCGTACCTCGCCTTTACGCCGCGCAGCGTTTCCTCATCCGCCCCGCGATACTCAAGCCGGTAATACTCGTTTTCAAACCGCTTTTTCTGTTCGGCCAGAATTTCATCCCGTTCTTTTTCTGCCTCCCCGGCAATGTCCTTGATATCCTTCAAACTGGCTGTCTGCGCCTGTTCCAGCCAGCGGTTCTGTTTGATATAGTTTTCCTCCGCCGCCGCTTCTGCCGCGGCGCGGGCCACCATATCGTTGTATTCACGCATCACTTTGAGGATTTTGTTATATTCTTCCTCGCTGATTGCGCTGTCATCCGCAAACGCATCCATGATGGACTGCCGCATTCTCTTGCCGATGTCCTCAAGTTGTGCCTGGTTTTCCAGGTACTCTTTGTTTGTCAGTTCGATGATCCTGTCATACATCGGGTTGTCGATGCTTTCAGCATCCCCGCCGCCAAACAGTGCTGTCCAGTATTCGCCGCTCCCGCTGGCCGCGCTGTATATCGCCTGTTCGACGTATTCATACATCTGGCTGCCCAGGTTCAGCAAACCGGCTAAATCGTCCTCTGTCAGCTTGGTATTCGTAATCATCAGCGAAAACAAATTACTGCTGAAGGTGCCGCTTGCTTCCTGATAGTTCGTTTTGGCCGCTTCCAGCGCCCTGGCAAATTCGTCCGTGTATGTGTAGGCATTGCGGAAATCTTCGCCTAGCGCGTGAACATAGTTCTTGATCTCCGTGTTGTCCAATTCCATGTTGCCGAAGTTCTGGGAAAAATCATAATCTTCCAGCTGCTTGATCGCCGCCGCAGCCGCAGCCAGGGCAACAAGGCCGAGACCAATGCCGCCAGCGGGTCCAAGGATATGCCCGATCAGCCGGAATGCACCGCCGGCCATCATTAATCCGGGGCCAGCTGCCGCTATCACTTCCAGACCGGACACCAGCGCAGAAAACTTGCCTTCATCCATCTCGGCAATGTCATCAACAATCCCGCCTACGCCTTCCATCACATCGGATAATTGGTCGTTCAATTCTTCACCGACAACCTGCTTCAGGCGTTCAATCTTGCTCTCGAAGATCTCTGTCCGCCCGTACAGGGTATCCATCATGGTTTCTGCGGCATACTCGCCGTATCCCTCCGCATTTCCGGCCAGCAGCTTGTCCCGCAGTTCAACTGCGTTCTGAAGGGCGGTCACAACGTCCAGTGCGCCGGTTATACCGCGGTTTCCGAAAATAGTACCGAGAACACCAAGCGTTGTCTGGTTCTTTGTGATGTTCTCATACCCTCCGGCAATTTCTGCAAGCACCTGTCCCAGGCTCGCGTAGATATCGATGATCGGCTTGGCCTGTCCGTTGTCCTGAAAGGCACTGAATCCATAGGATTCAAGCAGATCCAGCGCCTCCATCTTGCTTGCGTCTTCGCGGATTTCCTGTATTTCCTCTTCCGTCGCCCCCAGCTGTTCCATCACCTTGCTGGATACGCCGCTGGGCGCAAGGATACGCATCATGCTTGTCCGCAGGAGCGTAGCTGCCGTACTGCCCGTTTCACCCATGTCATGCATCAGGCCGATCAGGGAAAACAGTTCTTCCTTGGAGTCTGTAAAGCGCATGGTCGCGCCCATCTTTTTCATGGCGTCTCCAAAGTCCTGCACATTGCCGGTGGAGCTGTTTGCCGCGTAAACCCACATGTCTATGAATTCGCCCAGCTCGTCATAAGGCACATCGAATGCCTTCATGGTTTTGGTAATGTACATCAGCGCGTCACTCAGATCCATGCTGCCCGCCTGGGCAAGTTCCATCGCAACCGGTATTCCGTTCAGTATTTCGTCCAGGTTCCAGCCCGCATGCGCGGCCTGGTTAATTGCGCTGGCTACATCATCCGTGTGGAAAATGGTCGTGGCTGCCCATTTTGTCGCTTTGGCGTTCAGTGTGTCCATGGCGTCAGCCAGTTCCTTTGTGTTGCGCCCGTGACTTGTGGACAGTGCAACCTCCGCCTCATGCATGGACTTTTCATAGTCTTTATATACTTCAGCGCTTTCCTTGCCGAAATTGATCAGTTCCCGGCTTGTCCCGCCGATCAGACTGCCAAGTTCCGTCAGCGTCGCGCCGACTGCCGCAAACCCGTTGCCAACCTTCGCGTTGATGGCAATAATGGTTTCAAGTGTCTGGCTCGCCATATATTCACATCCTTCTTACGCGGCATAATCCGTCATAATCTGCCTAGTATCTTCCCGTTTCCATCGCTAAACATAAAGAAATACACCTTGTCTTCCACCTGGTACACGGTGTCATCCGTTCCCGTTATCACACGGGAAACCAGCCCCGGCCGGTCAAGGTTCCTCACCCGGTATCCTCCGGCAGCAACCTCCTCGATCTTCCCTCTTTCAATCGTCGCACCGGTTATGGTGTTTTCCTGTTTCCCCATCCACACACTCCTTATACAACTGTCAGGATGCAGCGGTGCATTGTCGCACGGCTTGTGCCTTCCTTCAGATCGTGTTCCACATCCTCAATCAGCCATTGTCCGTCTGCGTCCGTCCCGCCGGTAATGTCTATCCGACTCATGGCCGTCCATGCCGGACAGAACGTGCTCCGGATCGTCATACTCTCGCACTTCCGGTTTTTCTCCTTCAGCAGGTTTCTTGCCCACCGTGCAGCCTGGATATTATTCAATGCCGGATATTCAGTAATCTCCTGTGTTGCGTGTGTCACGCTTACTTCTTCATCCGTTGCCTTCCCTGTTGCATAGGGCGTAGTGATGATCATTCCCCGGTCTTTAGCTCCGTTCCGCCGGTAATCTGTTCCGTCCTGATCCGCGCTGATCGTAATAATTCCCACCGGTGTTCTTTCCTGTGCCCAATCAAGGCCGATCAGCGCATACCGACCGTTAATGCATTTCAGCCTGGCTCCTTCCAGCAGTGCCAGCCGGTGCAGGAAGGCCGCGCAGCATTCGTTCTCCTGCTGGATATAGGGAATCCGTTGTCCGCCATCTATCCCGAAAAAGCGGAAATCCATGCCTGTCTGAGCCGCGCATTTCCGCAGTATTTCCTCAATTGTTTTGTTTTCAAAACTATCCCACCGTTTTTTCCTCGCCTTGCACGGCAGTGCTGTTGCCAGCACACGGTATTTTCCGTTTCCCGGTGCAATAGTGTTCAGGTACAGGATCCCGCTGTCCCATCCGTCCCTCTTTACGCGGATCTCGTCATCCTCCGCCGGTCCCCATCGGTACCAGCTTTCCGCGTTTTCAAATTCAATATCAAGCCCGTCGCAGCGTCCGCCGCAGGTGTCCCGCGCCACGGCTTTTCTGATCATCACATACTCTGTAATGTCTTTGTCCTGCCAGATGATGTTCACGCTGCTTCACCTCTTGAAAAAAGGCGGTGAGTATTCCCCACCGCCTGTCTGTCATTCTCCGCCGTTCCGCCGTTTTTCCATCACATCGCAGATCACCTGCAGCATCCTGTAAAACTGCCGTATGGTCATGTCCATAAAGGATGTAACGGGTGTATGCGTCAGCATGGAGGCCATCACGGCTTTTTCGAGATACGCATTCGCCCCGCCCTCCGCGAGGCGTTGAAAAAAAGCGTGGCAATTTCCACCGCTTCCACGCTGTCTGTCATACCGATTTCGCCCACAATGTCCTGCATATCCAGCCCCTCTGTCTGCTTGGCCGCGGCCTTGGCAAACAGGGCAAGAGCCTGCCGCTTTGTAATGTTGAAAGAGTTCACGGCATTCGGATCGCTGTCCATGGCATCCGTGTATTCAAGCCCTTTCAGCACCGTAAAGTCATATTCCAGCTCTTTATATTCTGTTTCATGCACGGTGATCGGCGTTTCCAGCCTGATCTTTCCTTTCCCTTCGGCAATGGCCGCGTTCGCCTCTCTGATCATTTCCCGCTGTTTCTCCAGGTTTTCCTGGATGGTCTTTTGCAGATCCTTCCGTGCCTGATCAATCGCCGCCTTTTCATCCTCTGCGCCGGCGGCGGACACCGGCTGTCCGGTTGTTTCGGGAGCAGTCACGTTCTTTTCTGTCGCACCGTTTTTCTTTTCTTCCATGCTGTTCACCTTTCTGTCTGTTCAAAAAGCAGGAAAGGCGCGAACGTTCGCGCCTTCCCCGCAGCTGTCTTACTTCAGCAGATTGTCCACATCGGATGTGCAATTCTTTCCGTTGAACTTGATCAGTCCGGCCATCGCATCCGCGATTACCGTCACCTTTCCGTCAACCTCTTCCTCATACCGCAGCACGGAATACTTTTCGGTGCTGCCGTAGGGGTTGCCCGTTTCGATGTCGCCCTTCTCGGTCGATACATGCACGCCTACCACGCGGTATTTCACGCTCTCGTGCTTGATGTCGCCCTTCTGCACGTCATACCGTTGCCGGGCGGTACGCGCTTCAATGGTGTGCTTCCCGGGCTGGGCCAGAAGCGGACAGTTCACGCCGTTGTTGTGGTAGATCGTGAACTCCATCGCATTCAGGTGGGTAGTATCCGGCATGGAAACATCCATTGCCATACCGGAGCTCTTCACCTCCGTTGTAGGATGCGCAATCGTGGGCAGACCAATCTTGGTCACATCCTCAATTTCCTTCTTGTTGTCAATCAGCCGGTGCTTCTCGACATTGCAGTATACTCTCTTGGGCATGGTTTTATCCTCCTTCCCTTATTCGGCGGTCATCGCCTGAATGTATGTCACGAAACCTTCGTCCGTCCAGTTGACAACAGCTTTCAGGCTGCGGGCAATCGGTGTCGGCGTCAGGTCGAAGATGAAGGAGAAGTCTCCCATCAGGATATCTGCCTGCGCCTGGGTTGTGCTGTTCAGCCGTACCTCGCCATGGATCAGCGCACCAATGGACTTCAGTGCGTCAATGCGGCTCTGTTCCTCCGCGACGATGGTCTTGATGTCATTCGCGGTCACGGGCTTGTCAACATCCTGGCTGCGCCGTGCCTGGAAGTCGTTGCTGACGTAGTACAGCATCATCAGGTTAACCTCGCTGACGTTGATCTGGTTTCCGTTCTCCGGGTTATACTGCGCACTGTGGCAGCCCCAGATGCACCAGCGTCCGGCGGTATAGCACGCGCTGGCAATGCCGTTGCTGTTCAGGTATTTGTTGATGATCGCGTCATCATACAGACGGGCGGTGTTCGCCTCCCCCATATAGAGATTCTGGATGATTTTGCAGGCAGTGTTGCTGGCTACCATGTAGGGGATCCCCTCGTTCTGCATCAGCAGCGCCTGGAAGTTCGCCGCGGCCAGCACGGAAAGATGATATTTTCTTCCGTCCGTGCCCAGCGCCATCGGGAAGAACACTGTCTCATTGTCTCTGTTGAATCCGTTGGCTTCCTTGAAAGCCGCCACGGTGTCCAGCCTCAGCTGCGTCTGCCCGTTCATCAGCGGCAGGTCAACAAACATGTAGGTGTCCCAATGTCCGTTGATCTTCTTGCTGATCTGGCACATCGCGTTATGCACGTCGATATCACTGCTGAACCCGGGAGCCGCCAGGTAAGAGGGTACATCGCCGGTTCTCGGATAAACATCGCTCACCGCAAACAGGCCGGTGTTCAGGCCCATACCGTCGCTTGTGCCGATCACATCGGCAGTGGTAACGCCGCTGGGTTTGATGGTGAAATATTCCACCGTCAGTTCACCGGTACCCAGCCCGGAGCCGATCTCCTCGATGATGATCTGCTGCTTATCTCCGTTGTAGGCAATGCTGTAATCCACGCCCTTGGTTTTCTCCACGGGTGTTGCCTCCGCGGTCTTGATGACAACCGTTTCGAGGATGATATCCTCCGCGCTGGCAATCATAATCCTGCCGCTTTCGGGTGTCTTTGTGGTTGTCACTTTAGCGTTGTTCCTGTGGTCAGTCCTGGCGGGGTCAAGCACGTTGATCAGCACCAGCGGGCCAACGCCGTTCATTTCGAAGTGGACATACATCGCTTCGCAAAGCGTGTACTTGTCCCAGGCGTCAGAATAACCGAAGGCCGCCTTGGCTTCGGCGATACTGTTCACCCGGACGGGTTTGTTTACGGGATACCTCGCCCCGTTTGCAAGCGCCAGCTGATGCACCGGCGCGGTGCCGACATAGACAATCACACCTTCGCCTTCGTCGGCAACGCGGTTGCCGACAGCCTGTACAACGCCGTACGCGCCATGCAGATAATCGCTCATATTGGATTCCTCCTTGTCATAATAATTCATCGATTTCAGGATTTGTTTTTTCGTTCGCGTAGCATCCGAACACCACGTTCACAAAGCCGTAGTAAAGCGGGCGCCGGTCTGTCACATAGTTCTGATCCGTATACAGGCTGTATGTGACGGATTCTTCATCCACAAACAGATCTGTACCCGGGATCATCTTCACACCGAGGAGTCCGCTCATACAGTCATCCAGCCAATTGAACAGCGTGTAGAACCCCTGTTCTGTGCCTTCCAGCAGCAAACTCATGTCAAGGTTCCGCCCCTTTTCATCGGCGCTTTCGGCAAAACCCGGCAGCCGGATTCCCGGTTCGTAAACGCTGAACAGCATGGTAATGCCGAGGTGCTGTCCCATCTCCTTCGGTCTGTGGATGCCGTTATACCGGTCAAACCTCCGCTCTTCCATGTACTTTGCGTACTGTTGGTTAGGCATGATGATGATTCCCGGCACGGTTGCTGCCGGAATCTCGGTCAGGTTTCCCGCCGGATCCATCCGTGCCGGTGCCCAGCCCAGGTAGCAGCTCGGCTCGCGTTTTTGCACGTCGGTGATATCCATCTTCTCTCCGGGAGCTTTCATGCTGCGCCCTTCGCAAAGCTCTGTCTTTACCCATTTCTTCAGTCCTTCAAATCTTTGTGTAAAGCGCATCTTATATCAGCTCCCTCGGATCATATACCGTCAGCAGAATGTCATACATGCCCTTGTTGTCGTGGATGTCCAGTACCTTCATCATCCGCTTGTCAAACACAACCTGTGTGTTCGGCTCCGGTCTGCGTTCGGGGAAAGTATCAACCGGAGTATGGATCAGTAAAGTACGTGTGTTGTTGTCCCACGAGATATCATTGACATTGTTGTTCTTCCGCTTCAGGGCTTCTTCGTCATCCGGAACACAGGTGATATCACTGCCGTTCCAATAGTGGATTTCACCAAACTGCTCCATGTTCATAAAAACGCGGTGGTTGTGATCGGCGATCAAATCGGTTAACGCCACATTGCATCACCGCTTCTTCTCGCCGGGTTTCTTTGCCGTCTCTGTCTGTGCGGCAGGTTTGGCTTCCTTGTCCGTTACGGACGCGCTTTCGGCTTTGGCGGGCACAGCTTTTCCCTGTTCAATCAGGCGTTCGCCCCAGCAGTCCTCAACGGTCTCGATCCTGCCGTCCGCGGTGTGTTTAATTCTCACTTCCGGTTCCTCCCTCCGCCGTTTTTCGCCGCGGTCTTCGCGGGCTTTTTCGCGCTCTTTACCTCCGGCTTGCCGCCTTCGTCAATCGCGCCTGCTCCGTCCAGTTCCGGCAGATCCTCTTCTTCATCCTCCGGATCGTCGTCCCTGGCTTCGCTGTCCTCGGTTCCATCCTCGGAGCCGTCATTCCCTTCTTCGGCGTCTCCATCAGCATCATCCACATCCGGATCCTCACCGGCATCGGGTGCATCCTGATCATCGGGTTTCTCTGCCTTCGGAGCGTTGCTGCCCACGGCACACAGAACGCCGCGCGCCATCATATCCATCAGCCTGTCTTTCCCCAGGGCAGCCACCTGTTCTTCGGTCAGGAATTCCCCGGGCGTCAGCAGGCCGATTTTCGGATCGGCGGTGTAGGTTTTGGCATAATATTTCATTTTGTACCTCCACGAGAAAGGGCCGCCTGATCGCTTCAGGCGGCCCTCCGAATCTGTTTGTCTGTTATCCCAGCACCTTCATCAGGCACCATGCGCCGATATTGTCCGGCACAACGGTCGGGCTGGAAACCAGCCGGGTTGTAATGGACTCTGTGCTCGCGCCGCCCTTGCGGAAGGCGACTTCCTTCTTGATGTAGGTCTTGATCTTCGCGGTTTCATCCTGGCCGACAAAGTCATTGATCGGGCCGTGATGAATGGTCAGCGGTTTGTTGCTGCTGGAACCCATCAGGATGTAGCCTTCCGGGATGTAATATTCAACCCGCCGGTCGAAGTTCACAAAATGGCCGGAATAACTGACCATCTTCACGCCGTCGGAGTTGCTGCCCCGGTACCGGACGCCCTGACCGGCATACTTGGTCGCGATCTCGCCCATGTACACATGGTCCATGTCCAGCTTCTTCAGGTAGTCGCTGTTCTCACTCATCGCCTCGAACACACCCGCGCCCATGACCATGATATCCACGTCACCCAGGCCGTCATATACGATATCGAAAGCCTTTTCCATATCGTAGTTGATCTTGGCTCCCGGCTGGTTCCACGCGGTAGCCGGAACGTAGATATTCTGGAAACCGAAGTCCGCCACCATGGACGGCTCTTTTTCGCGGCCGTTCTTGGTGTACCGGCGGATCTCCATTTTGCCTTTCAGCATTACTTCACGGATCAGCCAGTTCCGGCTGTTCTGGTTCATGCAGCGCAGCTTCGTCAGATCGCGGGCAAGCACCTGTTTCTGCCTCTGCTCCGGGGTTTTCCCGCCCATCACAGTTTCGCCAAACTGCCGGGTGGAAACATCCGCCAGTGTCAGCGGGATTTCCGGCGCCAGCGTAGTGAAAGCGATCCGGCGCATCTCGAAGGGATCACGGTTCACAGCCACGCCGCCGGTACCGGGCACAACAAAGGGAGCCAGGCCCATTTCCGTGCCGCGCCGGTAATCATACATGACGTTATCATCCTCGTATACCTCGCCTTCCTTGGCAAAGGTGTCACTCAGAAAGGTGTATGTCCGCGGCATCAGTTCCACGGCCTTGGTCATCACGCCCGTGGAAAAAAGGTTGAAGTTATCAGGCATTGTCTTGTTCCTCCTTATCTGTTATTCATCCCGGATCAATCGCCGTTGCCGCCGCTCACGGTGTTGTCCGCTTCCACATCATCTTTCCGCCAGTCATCAAACGGGCTGAAGGTAATGCCCTGTTTGCGCAGGATACGCGCCTGTGCGGCAGTCACGGGAGTGCCGTCGGCAATCTTTACCGCACCGGCCTTGAAGGTACCCTTCTCATAGGCGGCGGCAGCCACTGCCACGGTTGCGCTGTCGGTGGTATCCACGTTGTCACGCAGTACCAGCAGTTCAGCCGTTTCCGCGATATTCGCGGCAGCGGCAGGCGCGTACAGTGCGCCGTTCTTCCGGTAAATCACCGTGCCATAGGGCACAATGCCGTTTCCGGGTTCCATGCTTACGGTAACTGCGGTGGCATCACCGTTCGCCAGCAGATCCTTGATCTCGCTCCTTCCGATGGTTTCAAACAGTTTATCCATGGTGCTTTTCCTCCTTATTCCATTTCCGTCACGGTGACGTTCATCCCGGCAGCCAGACCGGCGATCTCCTTCGCCAGCTTGTCCTCGTTTTCCGCACCGCCGGTCAGATCAACCGGATCTCCCGCGCCTACATTCTCGGCAGGCTTGGTTTCATCCTTACGGTTTGCCAGGTATTCCTCGCCGGTTTTCGCCTGTTCGGCAATCACCGCCTGCAGGAATTCCGCCGCGCTTTTCCCTTCGTTCAGCGCGTCTTCAGCCAGCTTGTCCCACTTGGCGCCCTTGGGTTTCAGCGCCATGATTTCCTTTCTGCGATTGCG
>JAEEGL012078780.1_pt1 | contig 12320 bp, 12 predicted proteins | sample 9134231 | NCBI WGS metagenome assembly JAEEGL01 (sample SAMN16246548, study PRJNA631951) | gut metagenome | biome: gut microbiome; feature: rumen; material: fiber-attached | host: Bos | place: Iran: Karaj | collected 2018-10 | reverse complement strand
GGATTACAGCCTGATCGAGGCGGCTCAGGACCTCGGCGCGGACCGTCTGCGCTGCTTTACAAAGGTTACGCTCCCGCTCTCGCTTCCCGGCGTTATCAGCGGCATCACGCTGGTATTCCTGCCCGCGGTATCGAGCTTCTGCATTCCGAAGCTCCTCGGCGGCGGCCAGTACGTGCTCGTAGGTAACGTTATCGAGTCCCAGTTCCTGACTTCGGGCGACTGGAATTTCGGAAGCGCGATCTCGCTCATCATGGCGATCATCATCATGATCTCCCTTTATGTCACCAAGAAGCTTGACAAGTCGGAGATTCAGGAAAGGAGCGCGACCTGATGAAGAAACAGAAAAAGCGTATCCTTTCAAGCATATTTATGGGCCTGCTGGTATTGTTTTTCTATGCGCCCATCATCTACACGATCGTATTCTCGTTCAATGACAGCCGCTCGCTGACCAAGTTCGCGGGCTTCTCGCTGCAGTGGTACGAGAAGATGTTCAGCAACAGGACAATGATGGAATCCGTGTTCTACACGATCATCACCGCAGTCATCGCTACCGCGGTCTCGACCTTTGTCGGAACCGTCACGGCCATCGGACTTTCAAAGTCAAAAGCCGTCCTGCGCACGATCGTTGAGCAGGTGAACAACCTGCCCATCATGAACCCCGAGATCGTTACGGCCATCGGACTTTTGATGTTCTACAGCGCTATCCATATCCGCAAGGGCTTCCTGACTATGCTGCTCGCGCACATAATGTTCTGTATCCCTTACGTTATACTGAGCATTGCGCCGAAGCTCCGCACTTTGGACCAGAACCTCGCGGATGCAGCGATGGACCTCGGATGTACGCCCTGGCAGGCGCTCTTTAAGGTCATCGTGCCCCAGATCAAGCCCGGCATCGTAAGCGGCGCGCTCATCGCGTTCACGATGAGTTTTGACGATTTCGTTATCTCGTATTTCGTTACGGGAAACGGCGTATCAAATATCTCGATATTGGTATACACCATGTCGAAGCGCATTAATCCTTCGATCAATGCACTTTCGACGCTGATCATTGTGATCATTTCGGTATTCCTGCTGTTCTACAATCTGATCCCCGCGATCGCCGAGAAGCGTTCCGCGAAGAAGGTCAAAGAGATCAGTGAGTAAACTGCGGAATGACCGTTATGTTTTTAGATTATAGGAGGAAAGTAGAGTTATGAAGAATTTTAAGAGGATCGCAGCTGTTGCGCTGATCATTGTAATGTGCATTTCGGCAGCAGGCTGCTCGAAAAAGGGTGGGGACGCCAAGGAGAAATACGGTTCGGATGTCCTGAAGGTATTTATGCCCGGAGAATATATTGCCGATAATCTTATTCCCGATTTTGAAAAGGAATTCGGCGTTACCGTTATTCCCGAGCTTTTTGATTCAAATGAGATGATGTACACGAAGTTCAGCGCAGGCGAGTCCTACGACATCCTGATCCCTTCGGACTACATGATCGAGCGTCTTATCAAGGAGGAGCAGCTTCAGAAGATCGACAAGAACCTGATCCCCAACATGAAGAATCTGGCTTCGGAAGTTTTAAATGCAGCATACGACAGCGACAATTCCTACTCAGTTCCCTATTTCTGGGGCACAGTAGGTATCGTTTACAACAAGAACAATGTGCCGCTTTCCGAGCTTGAGAGCAAGGGCTGGGACATTTTCCGCGACAGCAAGTACGCCGGCAAAGCATATTTCTATGATTCCGAGCGCGACGGTTTCATGATCGCCGCAAAGCAGCTCGGCTACTCGGCAAACAGCAGCGACGAGGCTGAGATCAACGCTGAGTATGAGTGGCTTCTCGATATGAAGAAGGCTACCGATCCCGTATTCGTTACCGACCAGGTTATCGACGGCATGATCAACGGCACCAAGGACCTCGCTGTTGTATACAGCGGCGACGCCGTTACCATTCTTGCGGAGAACGAGGACATGGGATACTTCACTCCCGACTGCGGAACCAACAGATGGTACGATGCGATGGTAATCCCCGCAAATGCGGAGAATCCCAAGCTTGCTCATGAGTTCATCAATTTCGTTCTTTCCGACGACATCAGCCGCGACAATACAGAGGCTGTAGGATACGCTTCTCCCAACGGAAACATCCTCGATGAGATGGTAGGAGAAGGCGGCGAGTACGAGGGCAACGAGGCTTATTATCCCAGAAAGTACGATCTCGACGAGATCTACCATGACGATGAGAAGCTGAGAAAGACACTTTCGGGACTCTGGATCAAAGTAACCGCAGCACACTAAGAGAGGATTGTAAGAGGATTTTTTATGAGTGCTCTTGAGACAAAAGAGAAGATCCTTGACACCACACTTGCGCTGATCAAGGAGCGCAACGGCGATACGGTCGGCGTAACGATCAGAATGATCGCTGACCGTGCCGGTATCGGTGTGGGACTTACGAACCATTATTTCAAGTCAAAGGAAATACTGATAGAAGAATGCATTGCACCCGTAATGGAGGAAGTCTTCGACAATTTCAAGACTTCCGACGGGGAAGAAGGCAGGGTCGGGTCGATCGAGGCTACGAAGCGAGAGGCCCGGTTTGTAATGCATTTCATGCTTGAAAACGAAGCGGTCGCAAGGGCCGCTATCCAGTCGAACGCCGCATCGGGCAACGGAGAGGACTATTTCTCCAGACTGACCGACGCTTTTGCCTACAGCATGGCGGACAAGGCGGAGCTGGAGGCTATGCTGAACAATGACAGGATCAGCGAGAAGATGAAGCAGCAGTTCCGCGAGCATTGTGTCAGCGAGCAGAGACGCAAGGCATTTATGATCACATCGTCGATCAGGGAGGCTTTTATCCGCAAGGATACCCTTCCCGGGATCATCGGGATCGATCTGAACGATTCCGAGCAGTGCGACGAATATATCGATGAGATGGTAGAAATGCTGCTGTAAGGCAGGAATGGAGACGGGTTATGGCGATAAAGCGATTTTTGGCGGGATTACTTGCACTTATCTGCCTGTTCGGCATGAGCATGGCGGAGGTCCGCGTACATGCGGAGGAGACCGGAGTTACGGACGGTACCGGGGATACTGCGGAGACATCAGAGACTGAGACACCTGCGGATCCTGTGCTCAGCGCGACGAAGCTCACGATGGAGCTCGGTACGCAGAGCAGGCTCAGAGTCGACGGCGTGATGGGCAAGTTCAAATGGAAGTCGAGCAACTCTGAGGTCGTAAAGGTCACAAAGTACGGCAAGCTCCTTGCGCGTGCGGTAGGAAAGGCCACGATCACCGCTTCTGTGAACGGAAAGACGCTCAAGTGCAGGGTTACGGTCAAGGAAGCAAAATACGTCAGCATCATCGCCGTGGGAGACAATCTCTACCACGATTACATGATCTACAAAAGGGGTAATTCGGCGAACGGAATGGTCGACTATGACAATATTTATTCCGGGATCAAGGATTATATCGCCGACGTCGATGTAAAGATCATCAACCAGGAGACCATCCTTACCTCCGACAAGAGCAAGTGGAAGGGATATCCACAGTTCGGAACGCCGCTCGAGGTCGGAGACGCAGTCGTGAGAGCGGGCTTTAACGTGATCACGGCCGCAACCAATCATTCAAACGACAACGGCACCTCAGGCATCCTGGGCGCTGTAAAATACTGGAAGTCGCAGGCCGAAAACGGCGTGCTGATGACCGGAATATACGACTCACAGGCCGATTACGATACGATCAGGGTCGGCGAATACAACGGCGTAAAGATCGCGTTCCTGAACTACACCTACGGAACGAACGGCCTCGCGCTGGAGTCGGGCAAATCCTATCTCGTAAAGCTCCTCAAGGAGAGCCTGATCGAGAAGGAGATCAAGGAAGCGAAGAAGCTTGCAGACGTAGTAATCGTACTGCCTCACTGGGGCGAGGAATATCATTACCGTCCCGTTTCGAGCCAGAAGAATCTGGCACAGAAGATGGCCAACTGGGGCGCGGACATCATCATCGGAGCGCATCCTCATGTGCTCGAGCCGATGGTAACGATCACCGCTTCCGACGGCAGAAAGGTGCCCTGTTATTATTCTCTCGGCAATTTCTGCGGAAACATGGCTATCACGCATAATACCAACTGCACGCTCGAGGGCATGGCAGAGCTGACGATAAAGGTATTTGACGGCAAGGTTACTATCGAGAGCGCCAAGCTGACGCCTCTCGTAAACCACATCAACAATACCGACACCCAGTTCAAGGTTTACAGACTCGAGGATTACACGGAAGCGATCGCAAAGGGACATCTTGCGAACAACCGCTCCGCGGGGACCATTACGGTCGAGAAGCTCTGGAAGCTGTACAAGGAGATTTGCGACGGTACGGCAAAGAGCTCATACGATTAATGCTGAGGAGATTTTAAAGTGAAGCTGGTATTCATAAGACACGGAGATCCGGATTATAACCACGACGGCCTCACTGAGGTCGGAACACGCGAGGCACAGCTCCTTAATGCGCGCATGAAGAAAATGAAGATCGACAAATGCTTTGTTTCCCCGCTCGGCAGGGCGAAGGAAACGGCGAGACTCGGTCTCGAAGGCACGGGTATCGTGCCGGTCGAATACGAATGGCTGAAGGAATTCCCCGTCCGCATCAACAGACCCGACCGCGGCGAAGAAAAAAGCTTTGTCTGCTGGGACTGGCTCCCGAAGGACTGGACTGCGAGGGAAGAATTCTTCGATCCCGACCGCTGGGCCGATGAGCCCGTCATGGCCGCTGACAATGTACGCGCGGAGTACGACAGGGTCTGTGCATGCTTCGATAAGCTGCTCGCCGAGAACGGCTACGAGCGCAGCGGCCGCATGTACCGTGCGGTACACCCGAACAATGACACGCTGGTCTTCTTCTGCCATTACGGACTGACCTGTGTCCTTCTTTCGCATCTGATCAACGCATCGCCGATGGTCCTCTGGCACGGCGTCTGCATGACGCCTTCGTCCGTTACCGTTGCTGTGACGGAGGAGCGCAGGGAGGGCGACGCATATTTCAGGACCACGATGATCGGAGATACGAGCCACCTCTACGCCGCAGGGCAGGAACCTTCCTTCTCTGCCAGATTTTGTGAATGTTGGAAAAATACCGAGGAGCGCCACGATTAAGGGCGCTCTTTTTGTGCGATAATTGTTTTGCTCACTAAACGTAAGAGGAATACTCTTAATTAGCATGGCTAGAGGACTCAGGAAGTTTGATAAAGCTCCTGAGTCCATTTTTTTAGCACCGGAATCATTTACATAAGCAGGTATCTGGGAAACTATACTAAAATAATCTAAAATAATTCTGGGGAAATATAATTTCAAGTGTCACAAAACGAGGTTCTCATACGTAATTATTGTTTAGAGGAAAAGAAAGAGGACTATATGCTCATGTTTATGACGATGATCGACTCGGAAGAGGAACGGTCAAAGATGGAGATCATATATAAACGGTATCATAATCTTATGTTTTATATTGCTCGTGACATGCTGGGAAATGACAGCGAAGCGGAAGATGCGGTTCAGGAAGCGTTTTTGCATATGATCCAGATTAACGAAAAGATAACGGAACCCGAGAGTCACAATACAAAGAGCTTGTGTGTGATCATTGTTAAGAGGGTTGCGATAGATATGCTGAGGAAGCGGTTCAGACGTGCAAAGGATGTTTCTTTTGACACTGTCGATGCAATGATTGATGATCCTTCGGCTGCCGACAAACTGGAAGCTGCAGCGGAAAACGCGGATCTGTCATCAGCTCTTAAATCTCTTTCCGAAAGGGATCGGGATATTCTTGAACTGAGGTTTAAGATCGGATTGTCATACAGGGAAATATCAGAGGTCATCCAGATATCAGAGGCCAATGCCAGGCAGATAGTATCACGTGCCTGCGAAAGACTAAGAATAACTATGACCGGAAAGGAGGACGCATGAGTTATACGATCGATGACCTGAAGCAGGCTCTCGAACAGTATGAAAAGGAGCAGGATGAAGAACTCGGACAAAAATACGGTAACCTTCCGGCGCATAAATTCTCGCGTCGTTTTGAGCGCAGAATGAAGCGTATATTCCGAAACTGCAGCAGAACTCCGCAGCAGGTGAGAACTATAGGTATTGCAAAGAAAGTGGCTGCCGTGATCGGAATAGCCTTTCTGACAGCAGGAATTACCATAGTTTCCGTTGAAGCGTTCAAAAAGCCTTTCGCAAGAGTTTCATTCAGAGGCGGCAATAAACCGATCTCATATGAATTTCGTATGGGGACCAATGAGTATTATGATATCGATATGACTTATACCTTTTACGGATATATCCCTGACGGATATGCGAAAACGGAAGAAACGTATAATTCAGCCAAAACTGTTAGTCGCCTGAGATATGAGAAAGATGACGGATGCGTCTTCATGATCAATCTTAAAGTCATTTCTCCCGGCAGTGTTGCTTATACCTGGACGGATGCGGATATAAACGGGATGACGGAGATGGAGATAAACGGAGAAGATGCCATGTTGACGTACAAAGAAGGCGAATATACACTTATTTGGTGGCAGTGCAACGTACTATGCAGGTTATCCGGTAATCTTGAGAAGGCGGAAATTATAAAAATAGCAGAAGGCATAGAGTTCAGCGAACAAAAAGAAAGAAGGTAATTTATGAAAAAGCGTATAATCATTGCAGTCATTATTCTTGTGGTTATTTGCACAGCAGGCACACTGATCGTGCTCTACAATACACCGGATATCAGGATAGGCATGGCGCATTCGGATGACGGGCTCGTTAATTACCCCTTGATAGCATGCAGGTCATATCTTGGTGGGCTTGGGCTTGGCATGTCGAAAAAAGCGAATGAGAAATGGTATAAGATCTCGAACGATTACACCAAAGAATATGCAGCTATTCTGACCGGCTATAAAAAAGACTTGCAGCTGGATACCGATATCACCTATGATGGCGGTAATACTGTTATACATTTTTACGGAAGCGGTACGCCGATCGACGGCGAAAGCAAAGAGAAGATCGACAAAACCTATACGATCAATTACAAATTGAAAATGGATAATTAAGCATTCGAAAAAAATTTTTTCAGGTGTCCCAAAATGTCGTTCTCATACGATATTATTGTATAGAGGGGGTATGGAGCATATGAAGATGAAAAAAATGCGGATAGTTTTTCTTTCAGTTCTTTGTCTGCTTATTTTTGGGGCATGCAGAATAAACGGCGGCGGAAGCACCAACAGACCGTCGGGATCTTCCGCCGTAAATGGAGGAATATTGGCGGACAGCGGTACAGGGTATTCCTTTATGTCGTATGAAGGGCCGCTGTTTCCGCTTACCTTAAAGGATAGCAATTCTGCGATAACTGCGGAACGGAATACGGTTTTTGATTTTTCCGACTCCCAGAACCACATTACGGACAGTTATTTGCTGAAGAATACGTCCGATTCCGCTCAAAAGGTTGTTTTCCTGTATCCTTTTACAGCGAGTCTCAGCAGCAGGATAAGCGAGCGGCCGGCCATTACGATCAACGGCTCCGCAGCCGATGCGCAGATGCATATAGGTCCGTTTTCGGGAGCCTTTTCCGAGATTCCCGGGAGTGACGGCGACGGTCCTGCGCTCAACATTTCGCAGATTACCTCGTGGGAAGGATACAAGGATCTGACAGAGGCCGGTTACATGGCCTCCGCGTTTGACGCATTTCCCGATCTGCAGCAAAACGTTGTGGTATATGAAGTGAAGGATATGTATGGGGAAAGAAGTGAAAAAGCCCCGGCTCCGTATATAAATATTGAGTTTAATATCGATTTTTCCAAAACCACTGTTTTGTCATATGGCTTTAGTGGTTGCTCTCTTGATGAGGATACGGGATATTGCTCCAAAGGAGCATTCATTCCAGAGGGAGAAGCCGCTGATTACGACAAAAGCAAATATCTGATAATACTCGGTGATGATATAACGGATTATAAACTGGGCACATATACGAACGGCGGATGCGATAAAGCGCTGGATGGGGCCGGAGCAACGGTTGTAAGATATGAGTGTACGCTTGAAGAGATTTTTTCCGAGGCATGTCGGTTATATCTGAACTACAGGAATGCTTGCTCGGGGGATGATACAGAAACGATCAGTGGCGAAATACCGGAAAGCGTATTCGCCGGGCTTGCGGCCGAAGTTCTCTGTGAATACGGTGCGCTGTCAAAGAATCCTGTAGCGCGTTATATGTCGCTTGAGGACCTTGATTGGATATTTACTGATACACTTTCGATGAAGCGGATCATTTATCTGGAATTCGAGGCAGAGATTCCCGCGCAGGAAACTGTGACGGTATCGGCGAAGCTTTTCAAACCCGCAAGTTTCGATTACACGGGAGACACCAGAAATCGCAGGGGATATGACATGGTCACGAAACTGGAATCAAACATCTCATTTTCCGCGCAGACGGCGGAAATAATGAACTATGATTCCGTAGAGATCACGGAGCAGGACTTCGGCTTTGACCCGGAAAAGAGTATCACAAGTGTTTCGCTGGATATGGATAAACCGCATAACTATATTGTTGTTCGACTAAAGTAGAATGAAGAGGCAGGCATGAATATAAAAATCTCGGGTCTCAGATCGGGACTCAATTACAATGACCAACTGAACCTCATTACAGGGAAATTTATAGAGGAAATCGAAGAAAAGCTGGGCGATAAGCTTGTCCCGGCGGATCTTTCCAACTACGACTGCGATGTGAAGCTCATTTTTATACAGTCGGGCGGAAGCGAGAATCTGTTCCTGCAGAACATCGACAGTCTCGAAGAACCTTATTACCTGCTCACGAACGGTTCGAACAATTCACTCGCGGCGTCGCTCGAGATCATGACTTATGTCGTAAGGAGCGGGAAAAAGGGCGAGATCCTGCACGGGGATGCAGATTATATTGCAGGCAGGATCAAGGCGCTGGCTCTCGGGAAAAGCGTCAGGAAAAGACTTTCCGAGACTGTGTTCGGAGTAATGGGACGTCCGTCCGACTGGCTGATCGCATCGATCCCGTCATACGAAGAGGTCCGCGAAAAGTTCGGGATCACCTTCAAAGACATTTCGCTCGACGAAGTGAAAGAGGAATTTGCCCGAACGGTCATGGTAGATACGACAGGGCTTCCGGGAGCATTTGACAACGAAGAGAAGATCAAGGCGCTGCGTACTTACGGAGCTTTTAAGAAGATCGCCGCAAAATACGGGCTTGCGGGCTTTACGGTCAGATGCTTCGACCTGCTGAAACCCCTGCAGACAACAGGCTGCACCGGTCTTTCGCTCCTCAATGACGAAGGCCTGACCGGCGCCTGCGAAGGAGATATTGCCTCGCTTATTTCAATGCACATAGTGAGGCTGCTGACCGGACAGTCCTCGTTCCAGGCAAATCCTGCCAGGATATCGCCTGCGGACAATACGGCCGTTCTCGCTCACTGCACGATCCCGCTCTCGATGACCGAAGATCTGAAGCTCGATACCCATTTTGAATCGGGAACCGGAGTGGCGATCAAGGGATACTTAAAAGAAGGCGCCGTCACGGTATTCAGGCTTTCCGCGGACCTGAAGAACTATTTTGTGAGCGACGGAGAGATCGTCGAGAATCTCGACGAACCGGATCTGTGCCGCACGCAGATCCTTGTGAAATTTAAAGAGGACGTCTCAGAATTGCTGAAACGCCCCTGCGGAAATCATCATATCGTCTTTTACGGACATCATGCGGAAGACATCAGAAGGGTGATGGAAGAACTCATCCCCTCTGCTTAAGCCACATAACAGATTTTTTCAATGCCTCGATGGTCTTGGTCTCCAGGATGCATCGGGCATTGCTTTTTTGTAAGATTAGGACGAAAATGTTGTATTATATAGACAGAGACATAAAAGAGTAGCGCCACGTGAGGAGCGGTCATGGAAGATAACGATATTATCGGGTTGTACTTTGCGCGCGATCAGAAAGCGATCGCGGAGACAAAGAGCAAATACGGCGGCTATTGCTTTGCCCTCGCGAACAGGATCCTGGGGAGCAAAGAGGACGCGGAGGAATGCGTGAACGACACGCTTTTTTCGGCATGGAATTCAATACCGCCGTACAGGCCGAAGATACTGCGTATGTTTCTGGCCAAACTTGCCCGCAACAGGGCGATAAACCGCATCAAGGCAGACCATGCGAAGAAAAGGGGAAGCGGCGAGTCAACACTCGTCTACGAAGAACTTTCGGAATGCATCAGCGACGGGCGCAATATTGAATCTGAGATCATCGCAAAGGAACTCGGGCAGGCTGTAAACGGTTTTGTCGCGGCACTTCCGGAACGCGAGGGCGATATATTTATCAGACGCTATTTTTTCATGGAGGCGGTAAAGGACATAGCGGAGGGCTACGGAATGACGCCCGGCAATGTGAGCGTGACTCTGAACCGTACTCGTGGGAAACTAAGAGATTATCTGGAAAGTAAGGGATTTCTGTAGAGCGAAGATAATGAAGGATAGAGTAATTATCGGCATGATCGGGATATGAATGATTGAAAAGTATTGCAATGATCGGAGGTTACCATGAACGAGAAGGATTTACTGGAAAGCATTTCCGAAATAGATGAGGAGCTCCTTGAACGAAGCGAGAAAAATAAAGCAGAAGGTGCCAAAGCAGCAGAGGTGGCGCAAGGCAAAATGCCTGAAAGGAAGGCAGTTGCGACACCCGGAATTTTCCGGCGCAGGCGAGGCTTCCTCGCTGCATCGGTAGTTCTCGTACTCTGCCTCGCCGGTCTCATTGTGTATATCGCCCTCGGCAGCGGACAGGACAAATCCGGAGTATCGAAATTCCTGAAGCCTTTTGTTGTATCTGCCGCTGAGTATCCGGAAGTCATGAAAGAGCCTAATTATATGGATTTTGATGAAGGCAATGACGGTCAATTCGGCCCCGAGGAAATGGCAAAATACGATGAGGCCGAAAAAGAGTATATAAGTCAGCGCACGAAACTGATAAACGTCGACGGTTACAATCCTGCACTCGGAAAGAGGGTTGCCCAGAGCTTCAACACGAAGGCAATGAAGCAGTTCCTCTCAGAAAGCAACCACGAGAACCGTGTATATTCCCCCATAAATATCTGCATTGCCCTCGGAATGCTCGCGGAGACCACGGACGGCGAGACCAGACAGCAGATTCTTGATGTGCTCGGGATTGAGAATATTGAGGCGTTGAGACCTGTAATGAAGGGACTTTGGAACGGATTATACAAGGACGATAAGACGAAATGCATACTGGCTTCTTCCGTATGGCTAAGTGATAAGATCAGCTATAAAAAGGACACTCTCAAATCTCTGGCTTCAAACTACTATGCGTCGTCATTTTCAGGCGATATGGGCAGCGAAAAGTACTCCGAAGCCTTCAGAACCTGGCTTGATGAGCAGACGGATGGGATATTAAAAGAGCAGATTTCCGAACTTGCCTTTGACCCCAATACGGTCATGGCGCTCGCGACCACAGTATGCTTCAGCGCGAAGTGGACAAAAGAGTTCCTTCCGACAAATACCGGGACAGACATCTTCCATTCGGCTAACGGTGACATACAATGTGAATTCATGAATGCTTCGGCCGACGGTCTCTACTATTGGGGAGAACAGTTCGGGGCAATATCAAAGACATTTGAGACAGGAGACGGGCGAATGCTGTTCATTCTCCCGGATGAAGGCGTCAGTGTCTACGACTTGTTGGAAGACGAAGAGGTTCTTTCTTTTATAAACCATGGTCAGTATTATGAGCAGTCAAAGCGTGTGACCATTGACATGTCGATCCCGAAGTTCGATATATCCTCAAAGGAGGATATCATAGATGATCTTAAAACACTGGGCATCACCGACGCGTTTGATTATGATAAAGCTGATTTTTCTCCTGTTTCGGATGAAGACTCGATATTTTTAAACAAGGCGGAGCACGGCGTGCGTGTTATCGCCGACGAAGAGGGCGTCAAAGCCGCCGCATATACGGCAGAACTTGCAGCGACAGCTGGCATGCCTCCCGATGACCGGATCGATTTCATCCTCGACCGCCCCTTCATGTTCGTAATCTCGATGGGCGACGGAATCCCTATGTTTGTAGGTATAGTCGAGAATCCTTGAATTCGAAAACTAAGCGCGAAGCACGGCGGATTTCCCGGCCTTGTCATTCATAGAGCAATGATTCACTGATTCTCGTGCCGCAGCGCCTGGAAATACGCGCGTGCGGTGCGGAGGTAGTATTCTTCGGGGTTCATCATCGATTTTTCGGCGGGGCCGTCGCCTGAGGTCTTCAGGATCAGCTTCACGCCGAGCTCGTATGCGGCTTC
>JAEEGL011844784.1_pt1 | contig 12320 bp, 7 predicted proteins | sample 9134231 | NCBI WGS metagenome assembly JAEEGL01 (sample SAMN16246548, study PRJNA631951) | gut metagenome | biome: gut microbiome; feature: rumen; material: fiber-attached | host: Bos | place: Iran: Karaj | collected 2018-10 | reverse complement strand
GTTTCCACTGCTCATAAAATATTCTCATATTCCGCAAATTACGTGCGGAGAATCCCCTCAATCCTGGCATTTCGGCCGACAATTGACGGCTAATGGTCTCAATGGCATCTTTTCCCCAAAATCCCGAACGGGAATTCTGAGAAATGTATCGACCTATTCCATAATACAAGGCCAACTGTTCTTGGTTCACGCCCGCCAATGCTTTGGCCTGGCTCTGCAAAATGGCTGTCTTGATTTGCCTGACGGCATCACTATACTGATTCATGTTTGTTTTTTTTCGTTTTTAAGGTTATTGATTTTCGCCTGCAAAGATACCACAAAAACCGCTGCTTGTCAAGGGTTTTGCGTGATTTTTGTTGCTTTTGAAAACTAAATAGTTGTAACTTTTATTTACAATTTGTTTTGTTGATTGTTAAGAATTAAGGCCGGGATTTCGCTGATTTTTGGCTCTTGCGAGCCCGAGTTTCCGTTTGGCCGAGGCATGATTCCATGTATTGAAGCTCCGAAGCCATCTTCCGTTAAGAACAAGTAATTTTTTTCAATTACGAATGCTGGGGGAAACGGGATTGGTGTCGGTTAACTTGATAAAGTCCGGTCCCCCGTTTTGCACATTGTACATTGTTCATTGTACATTGATCAGTTTCCGGTAGGGGAGGGTGGCCAAACGGAATCCCGTACCCGCCAGGGCGTGCGCTGGCGGGTGGCTCATATCGCTCATATCTTAACGTTTCAGCAGCCAATCGGTGACCGGCACACAGCGCACAGTATATTCTCCCACCTGAATATCACGTTGTTCTCCTTGCATCATAACGAGGGTGAGATTTCGGCACCGTGTAGCGGCGGCACCTCTCAGAAGGCCACCGATTTCGCGGTTGTAGAGTTTTGTTGACGGGTTGCTGAAATCGTAGGTCACTTGCACCAATTCCGTTACGTGTCCTTGGTCCACAACGGCGAAATCCACTTCATAACTGCGGTTCTCTCGCAGATAGAACAGTTCTTGCGTGGCATATTCCATGCGACGGAGCAGCTCCACGCACACCACATTCTCCAAACGCCACCCCCAGCTGTCGGTTTGGAAGACATCGGAGTGGTCCGTGACGAATGCCGTATCGATGGCATAGACTTTACGGTGTTTCTGCCGCTCAATGCTCTTGAACGAATAGCGCGGAACCAGACGCACGAGGTAGGATTTTTCGATATAGTTGACGTAATTTTTGGCCGTGTGAATTGATTTCAGCCGATAAGTCTCTTGAATATCCTGATAATTAACCTCCTGACAAAAACGGTCGAGGAGACCGATGGCGATTTGCTGCAACGTCTTCTTGTAACGAATCTTATACCTCTTGCAGATGTCCTTGTTGATGATGGCATCAAGCAGGGAACGGACATATTTGCTTTGATTCTTCATGTTGAAGGTTTCGGGCAGGCCTCCCGACATCAGATAGTTGTCGAGTGCGTGTTGACGCAACCCCTCCGCTTTGGTAGTCAGCCCTTGGGTATCAACATTTTTTGCCACACAGTAGTCTTCGTATGAGAAAGGGAAGAGACGTATTTCGTTGTATCTTCCGATAATATGGGTGCTCAAGTCGTCGCTCAGCAGATTGGCGTTGCTTCCCGTCAGAATCAGATGTAACTTCTGCCGTAACAGTCGGTTGACGAACAATGGCCACTGGTCGATATTCTGCACCTCATCGAGGAAGAGATAGTCGAACTCTCCATAGATCCGATAAAGGTTCTCCATCAGGAGGTTCATCTCGGTGGCTTTCAGGGAGGCCAACACGGCATCATCGAAGTTGGCGTAGGCAAAAGACACGCCGCTCTCTTTAAGCACTTTCTGACACAAGGTTGACTTTCCGCAACGCCGCACCCCGATAACGATTTGTGCCACAGGGCTGTCCAGTTCCAATTGTGACTCTTCCCTTCGGGTGACAAACTGGCTGAAATTGATGCTTTCCAGTTCCTCCCGTTGGTCGCGCAACACTCTTTCCAATTCATTCATATCCGCAATACTTTAATTCGCCGCAAAAATACACTTTTTCAATGAATTACAAATCTAAATTGCACTAAACTGTAAATTTTTAATTTTGTAAACTGCACTAAACGGTAAGATTTTGAGAGAGGGGATTGCACTAAAGGCACAGGCAATTTATAGCCTTTGGTTTGGGGTGACCTGCCAACAACCAAAGTAAAAAAAAAGCCCGCCAGCATACGCTAACAGGCTTGTGTGATAACAGTCTTCTCTATGTTTTATTGCAAAGGTTGCTCCTCTTTTCTTTCCGTTTCAGGCACATTTGCAGTCAAGTCCACAAAAGAGCCTTCCATTCCCTATCCAATAATTTCCCATTCGCCTGAAGCACCGCCTTTGCGTCTGATTTTCTTGTCTCGTAAAGCATCTATGGCCTTTCTCACCTGACGTTCACTGGTTCCTAGTGCTTTTGCCAGCGCTGCCCGAGATATAGAAGGGTTTTCATTTATCAAATCATAGACAGCCTGCACCAACTCTGGATCGCTCTGGACCACCTCTGGATCACTCTGGATCAGATTTGGATCAGTCTGGGCCATACCTGAATTATTTCTCTTGAAAACAATCCTCACAAATCCCCCCGACACCTCATATTCCGGCTCAGGCACTCCCTGCTCATGGCAAGCATCCACCATTCTCCCTACACCTGAGCCCCAGTTTTCCAAAAAAGAAGATTTAAACAGCACCTCAGCAATCAGTGGATTATACGGATACGATGCATGAGCCTGTTTGATAGTCTCGGGCGTTAGGTCAAACGGCAAACGCCCCGGATTCTCTATCTCCAGACGGTCGTCATACACGGCAATACTCGGTGTCAGATTATACTTTTCCAATTGTCTATGACAAAGAGCATTCGTTAGAGCTTCACGCAGTGCCTCAGCCGGAATCTCCAATTGTTCCTCCTTTTGGAATCCCACTATCTTGCCACTCTGCGAAAGATGTTTAAAAAGGAACGACATACCTGCATCCAGCAAGTCGAAGAAATTGCCATCTGCCCGTCCGCTATCTACAAACTCATTCTTATCCGTGCCGCGAAAACGAGCCAGTCTCAGCGACATCTGCGTATATCCACTCAGGTTCTTACCAAACAAAGCTACAGCACCATTCAACACCTTCCCGTCACGCATCAGATTCCACTTATTCAAAAGCGACTCCAAACTTTCCGTTTCAGCTGTTGCAGGCATACGACCACGTTCCACACCAAGACGAACCGCACCTTGAATACGTTTTTCATCCAAATCAGCCAACGATATCCCGTCAGCCGCTTGTCTCTCCCATGCAAACTTCTCTGGTTTTGCGGCACGCAGGCGCTCCTCGTACATCTCCTGCGGCATTATCTGCGTAGTGCTCTCATTCTTGTAATAAGGACATCCACGATATGTGTAAGGCATCTGCCCCCACTTCCACCCATCGAAATGCATGACGATTAGCTGGTCACCCGGTCTTCCAGGCACATCAATATATTCAGGCCTCACCTCAACCGCAGGATAGAGACTAGCCAAAGCTTGGGCTATCTCCCGTTGCGTATTGTCCTTCACCTGTTGACCCAGTATCTTCAGCGATGTCGGAGCAACGCCAAAAATCAGCCATCCGCCATCCGTGTTCAAAAACGCACAAGCGGAGTGCATACCATCTTGCAACTCACCCGTCGTTTTCTTCAATTCCAGACAGCGGTGTTCGTCCTTCGCTATAAGTTCTTGTATATTTTCAAATGTCATAACCATTAATCATTAACAACAAGTTCCAACGCACCAAGTACAATTGCAGTGCAAACACTCGCAAAAGAACCATCCTCTCACCGTGCGCATCATGTAGCAGCAAAAGCGTCAGCAACTATGCACTGAAGCTTTCCTGAATTTTTTACTCCTTTTCTTTTTCATCCGGATTTCCCTTTTCCAACACTCTTGCACTCAAAAGACGCATTATCATAGTCTCATCCATCTTATTCAGTTCCTCAAGCGTTTCTTCGGGAATAGTTGGAAAATCCTCTTTTTTCAGAACAACTCGCTCGCGCTTTGGTGGCGGCGGTTCCTTCCTAAATGGTTGCATTATATCCAACCCGTCTCCAGCAATGTATGCAGCAGCTCCGGTTAGTCTTTCTATTAGTGCATTTGGATTGTGACCTAATTGTTTTTCTCCTATTAGGCTCCAGAACAATACACAGTTATTAGCCACCAGGAACTCATCCAATTTATCCCTCAGAATGAGCAACGCATGAAGCGGTTCGTCAGGAATCTCTCTGTTAATTGCTGTAATTACTCCTTGAGAATCACGGATAATACCACGTTCAGCCGTATGCCAGTTAAACGCCTCCATCATTTTTCTACAAGGCAAATAGGCCGTGGTGAGAAACTGGTATTCGTCTTTCATACCAGTGAAATACTCTTGTAGTTGAGCCTCGTAAGCCAACATCATATCTACACCACCCTCGTTGAATTGAGTATCTTCGGCATCTATCAAATGGCGATAGCTATCGGCCCAAGGAAATTCATTCCACCTGAAATCTATACTTCCGCCATGCTCGGGCATCCATCTTCCATAAAAATTAGTATTTGCGGCCCACTTTCTCAGTTTGTCATATTTTCTTTTGGAGCAAACATTCCGTTGTAATATACAAACTGTTCCCGATACTCTTTGTCGTTTTCCTCCTTTATTGTACTGTATGCCTGTAACACCACCCATTCTTTGCCATTTTTGTCTTTTACAATAAAGTAAAGCGGCGGCATATATTCAATGCTATTTAACCACTCCGTTGCACCAATTTCAAATGTGGAAACAGGATGTATCATTTGAAACAGCGACAACGAAGCCTGTAATGCCAAATCACTATCAGTTAGCGTAGGATCAAAACAACTGCGTTCTGGAGCATACCACGGATAATTCTTCTCTGCAAATTTTTCACGGGCAGTCCATATATTAATCTTCATTTGGCACGTATCGCAAAGGTATGCATACACTCTGTACAAACCAATCCACTGATACTTTTTACCTATCCGTTCTACAGTGTTTTCAGAACGAGCTTGGTAGGGCACATCTGCGTCATACTTGCCTAAATCTTCATTCCACCCAAACCGATGCTTTATCAGAAAAGCAATAGCATTTTCAATTGTTTCTAAAAGGATAGCTTTTCCCTCTCGGTAGAACACCTTTGATTCATTACTGTTATTCGTCCCCACTATATACCGGCTGAAATCCCAATGGAATAGCGAGCGAGACAATTTGTTACAACCATAGCTTGAGCCAAAATAACCGTCTGCACGATAATCTTCATCAGGCATCACAGCAAAAATATCCTCAATTGCAGTATAGGGAGGCTGTGCTTTTTGCCACACATCGATTGTCTGGTCTTGATGAGCTGCCAACTCAAATATTTTAAGTGTCCAATGTCGCACCATCAAATCTTGTGGAGCCTTACTCCCTTCCCCATAATGACAAGCATAAATCAGTTTTGATACTTTTTTGCTGAAATCTGCCCTATCTTCGCTAACTACTGTTCCATATACCGCTGCATACAAGCCTTCCAATATATAAGGATCATCAACTGAATGAAACTTATCTATCATTTTCTCAACCATGACTGGATATTTACAGAGCAATCCTTTCACCTTGCGAATCACATAAGACCGAACAAAAGGGTATGACGCGCTCAGCATCCAGATCTCAACCATCAACAGGGTCTCAATCTCATGCTGCAATGTGGGATGATTCCTTTCTATAAGATCACTATAATAAGCGCCATCGTACAGACCATTGACTTTCGTAGTCCACTTTAAATCACGCTCAGACATTGTCATTCCCATCAGCTGCGCGTGAATCTCATCCATCAATCCCTGACCATACAGCTCAATATTCTGAAGAATCAAATCTGGTTCAATATAATCAGGGTTTTGCTTTATGATATTCCCAATAATGTCTGGAGTCAAAGTATTCTCTTCATCCTGGAGATTTCTTTTCGGCATACTACTTAGGAGCAGACTGGTCAATTTTCCCTTAATAAATTCAGGTTTTTGCCAAATAACAGCTGGCGGATTCCATAAACTAAGGAATGCTTTGATGAAGTTGTAGGTTTTCTGCCAATTTCGCCCCGTTTTATAATCCACCTCAAATTTGTTGAACAATCGGACCAGTGTCTTAAAACGGTCATAGTCATCACACTTGCGACTTAATAAGCGTTCTGCCTTCAAAAAGTCTCCCATCGAGTCAAACTCAAAATCAATGAAGTCCCCGTCCTGAGTTGAGTATTCTCTCAACAAGTTCGCTTCAAGGCAATTATTAAGCAAACTCATACTCCATGTTCTGCAAGGACATAGTTTACGGGAACGACGATACGCAATTTGACGCGGCAAATCATCACACTGGAATTGTTCCAAAGAGCGTTGAGCAACCCAGAGAATATATTTTGTTGTTACCTGTTGCTTGGGGTCTTCATCCACACCTTCTGACACCTCATAATTCCGCTTGTGAAGGTATCTGGCATAGATAGGGAGCCTCAAAACTTTCTCTCGTTCTTCCTTTGTCTGACCATAATAGGTTTCACAGAACAATCGCAAGAACAGCGGGTTGCTGAATTCTTCTATCTTGGTATAAGGGGCTATTTCAGCTGTTATTTCATATTTTCCAAAGTGGTCTTGGATTGCTTTTTCCCTATCTGTAAATCCTTCTAATTCAACTTTAAACCATGAGTCCCGAAGAACATCATTAAGCTGGTCTTCTTCTGTCAACGTCCTAAGTGAAACTATCAGTTTCAGATGTTCATAACGCGATATCTTGTTTTTCAACACGGGTAACTGCTCAATCCAAAAATGAGTACCCGCACCTTCATTAAGTGCATCTATAATGAAAGTGGCTGTGTTACCACCTTCCTTATCAAGCTCATCGTTCAGTTTCTCTAGCGGGTCTGCATCTTTCCATCCCATCACACGAGAAATTGTAACCACAGGATCTTCGAGCGAAGAGAACTCGGAGCCAAGAAACATATACACACGCTGCTTTGCGGTTATTGTTTTAGCTTCATGGTAGAGTAAATGCGACTTACCACTACCGGCAGTACCGCTTACATGCATGAACCTATTTTGTTCAAACTCCTCTTTGTTACGAAGCCAGACATTTATCCTCTGCAAAATAATACTTAGTTCTTTCTTGTAGTCTGATGGTAATTTCTTATCACTATCATTAAGATGGAAAAGGTCTGCTATCTCATAATAGACATCTTTTGTTATGATACCATCCAACCAGTATTTTTTGAGAGTAGAAATTCCATCCACATAATTTAACCTTGCTCCTGCCAGTTTCAAATGCCATACGATATAAAGTTGATGGATTTCTATACGTTCCTGCTCAAAACCATACCCGCAGAACCTCTGAATGGTCCTTTCCAAATCCTTATTCTCTACGTGAACCTTACTATTATATCGGGTCTTTAACTTATCGCAAGTATGCTTCCTAATATAGTCATAACTGGTTCTTAATCCATACGGAGTGTTATCATACAAAGCATCATTTTCTTCTATTTGAGCACCCGTATGCTGAATAATTATATCCTTGGCGGCTGCAATGGAAACATAGCCTAACGAGTAATAGAGTTGGTCAGTTTCCACACCAACCACCATCCCAAAGTCATTGATAACAGGAGAACCAGAAAAACCCTCATAACTGTTAAAGCCAAAACTATCTGTGCGGACTACCACACGGTCAAAACCTCCTTTCAGGTCTCTTTTCTCCCTACTGTTCTTAACCGTTACACCAAAGTAGTCCACGCCATTGCCTAATTCTCTCGGATAACCAACAATGAGTAGGTCAATAAATTCTTTAAATTTACAGTCCAACAACGGAAACACATAATCATCTGGGCAAGTGTAGTCGAGGCACTCCAAAATCGCCAAATCTGGAATGTCCTGATGATAGCATACGCGGCAAATCTTATTCTCACCTTCCACTATGACAGCTACCAGAGCACTATTATCCAAATAATACTCAGCCAGCACGTGTCCCGCTGTCAGTAGGTATTTAGGCGACACAAAGAAAGCCGTGCCGCTTACATAGCTGCCGCAAAACACTGGCACTACGCCTTTCCCACCGTAGTTGTCAGGATTCAAATTCATAAATATTTGTTGTATTCAGAAACAGGTGATAATCGCTCATCAGTTGTTGCGTGTTATCATTAGTCAGATCGCTCCAAATTGAGAGGCCTTTATCGTGGTTATAATGAAGTTCTCGTCGCTTTTGTCCATCTGTCAGGGGCAATTTAGCAATCTTAGCTATTGTTTCTATATGAGGTCCCTCGCCCTCCTTCCCTCCTGTCAAAAAAAAATGTGATGAGTTAACCCTTTTGCAAAAATCAACACTGGTGTTATGCTTGCTTCCATGATGCGACACCTTCACGGCTTCGAACCATAAAGGGTTATCATCAATATCTTTAAGAGCTTCTACCACTTGTGAAGATACTGCATCTCCCATAATTAATACTCGTTTAAGCTCCTCTCCACCTTCCCAACAGAAAGCAATAGAGGCTTTGTTAGCAGGGGTGACGCTTCTTTCATCACCATCTGTTATTGCATAACGTTCCAAGAGGTCTTTTGTAATGGCTATCGCACCTGTTTTTCTTACACATGCAGGTCTCTCACGCAGTTCTGCAAGCCTCAGCATAAGTTCAAAATACTTGTCTTGGTCTTCAAAATCCCCATCGGGAGGAGCAGCACTCAAACGGCGTGCATACTCGAGTTTTACCTCATGCAGCAATGAATCCAATGCATTTTGTGTGGGTGATAAGAAACGAAGCGTCCCCCATTTACCTCCTTCTCCTAATGATATGAATTCTCCTACCATAATGGGTTCTTTTCTCCATACCGCTTTCCATTGAGGATGTTTATTAAGTTCTGTTATCAAGCAGGCGGCATCCATTCCGTTGGTTTTCTGGAAAGCTTCATCAACGGTAGGAGGTAATAATTGAGCAACTGCTTCGAGCTTCTCTTTTATGTTCTGAGGCAGGGCTGGTGTCTGTTCAGTTTGGGGTTGAAAGCCATTAAATAAGATTTGACCTATTTGCAAATCAGCAAACTCAGGGTTTCTGAGTAGTTTAGTTATGCCATTTGCATGGTCACTATCTATATGGGTTACTATTAATGTGTCTATTCGTTTGCCAAGATCTTCACGAATAAAGGCCTTTATGTCATCTGTTAGCACATTGCAGTCCACCATCAAATGATAGCTATGTCCTTCTGCGTCCTTTATGACGAGAAAGATGCAATCACCAGCACCTGATTCAAATGTTCTAAATATTACTCTCATAATTTTTAAATTGTGTTAGCAATGAACCATGAATCGTACGTAGAACGGGGTTGCTCCTGTAGTCACCAAAGCAATCCGATTAACACACATATATTTCCTCATTTACAAAAAGGAATTTGAACAAATACCCGATTGTCATTCATGCTGATTTTTCCTCTTATATTGACTACCTAAGGCCAACAACATTTTAAACCTCTCTACCCTCTCATCCTTCAGTTCCTCCGCATTCATCTTCCTCCTATGTGCCTTAACCCAATTGAGGATGTCATGTATCATGCTCTTTTGTACGATGATGTGATGGATTTCTATGATTTTTCTTCATACAATCTATCACCTCAATGTATTTCGCCTGCTAGCATTCATCTTGAGCGTAAGTGTTTCTTTATTTCATACTCCTCTAACGGCTTATACACCCCATCTTTGGCCTCCAGAAGTACTGCACCCGATTCGAGACATCGTAAACTATTCCACCGCCCAGCATCCTATCTTGCAATCCGGTCCCATCCATGGGTGACTATTTGCATTCTCACGGGAGCTGTTTCGATGTCGTCAGGGATAAAACCAACAATTCCTCCACGTTTCGAACATGGAGGCGAATGAGGGATGGCGTTTTACAAACGCCTGAAATCCAAAACCTTCCGAACCCGGAAGGCTGTTTATGGATTTTCCCTTGCTTTGCGAACATTTGTCGCTGCAAAGCTACAGAAAATTATAATTTCTTTCTGCAAAAAAATCTTAAAATGCTCTTGGCTTTGGATTCAATCCAATCCAATCGGGTAGGAGGTGAACACTAATCGGAGGTGTTCACCTCTTTTCGGTTCACCCGAAATGGAGAAAACTTTGCAATGTGTTTTCCCGTTTTCTTTTTCATCTGATGTTCTATGCTAAATTGGCTTGATTCACCATAAATCGTGACGAAGACTTCTATTTCACTATTGAATAAAATGTATATGTTTATCATAGTGTATTTTTTGTACTTTTGCATCGTCAAACGTCCGTTGCCCGTTGACGGGTTTGCGGGCGGGCGACAGACATAAAAGGCGTTGAGTCAACGTCTTATCTGCGGCGTATCGAATCTGGTAAATTCAAATCTCCCGCACGGTAAGGCAATGGTCAATGCCCATTGGATTGTATATTTACGGTATGGACACATTGAATGTGTCCGACCAAACGGATTACATTCAATATCCGTTTAATATACAACAGCGTGGGCTTCGGCATTGCTTATCCTCGGGAGATGGGCAATACCAGAGCCTGATACGCGGGATGAGCGATGGTCTCAGATTCCCGCGCTTTTTTATGCGACACTGTTTCATTTTCGGTTTGGGAATCGCCGGTCAGGACCAGACGTTTGGTCCGAGGAGGTTGCGCCCGACACGGGAACAGGGCAGAGAAAGGCAGATGTCCCCACTCAAGACATTGTCCGATTCAGAACTGATCGCCAAGCTTCTCGCCAACGACGAGAAGGCCGTGTTGTACTTCTTTTACGAGAAGTTTTACAGCACGTTTGAGTATCACGTTTATCGGATTTTCCCATACGAGGTGGACGTACAGGGACTTGTTCATGAGTTTTTCTTATACCTTTGCGAAGACAATTGGCGGCGGTTGCGCACTTATAAACCTGATATGGCGCAACTTAACACATGGATATCTGCCGTCTCTTTCCGTTTTTTTCTGAATTTCAAAAAAAGTAAGATAGATTCCAATGGGCTTGTCACTATATATGAGCAATGGGATGATAAAATCATGCAATACAAACAGGAATGTCATAATCAGATTCGGATGGATGTAGCGAAAGCTATCGAATGCCTGAAAAACACCACCGAACAGGAAGTGGCCCGAGAACTGCTTTTGGAAGATGCTGACATCAAAGATGTTGCAGAATCCCATCAGCTGTCGGTGGACTACGCCTATACGGTAAAAAGTAGAGCGATGGCACATTTGAGAAAACTGTTAAAAGATTATCGGTCATGAAGGAAATGAACATATCAGACGTGTTGCTTTCCAAATTTTTGGAGGGTAAGACAGACGATGCCGAGGATGCGCGTCTCCTTCAGGCTATGGAGGCGGAGGATTTGGCCGCCATTGCGGAGGCGGCGAAGTTGGCAGACACCGCTCCCCAGCAGACACCGAATCTTCTTTTGGCGAAAAAGCAAATAGAAGATTCCCTGAAAGACAAAGAGATTGTGGAAAACATCCCGACCATACAACGATCCAAGGCGCGTGTCTATTGGGCAGTGGCAGCCTCTATTGCAGTTCTTCTTGCCGTGGCACTGTTCTTCCTCTTCCGTCCCGAACGCTCCGACCAAAATTTTGCGCAGCAAGAGAAACAGCGCGTTGAAACGGAAGTGAAAACAGAAAACCAAGGCTCGGAAACAACGGATAAAACGGAATTGACGAACAATAATCGTAAGAACAATATGTCGTCAAATACAGACGCCGAAGACACCCGTTCAGAATCAACAGAGCCTCAACCTGCTCCCATCACTTCTCAAAAACTTGAAAAAAACTACGCCGCCACGAAAACCGCTAACAGCCTGACGGTTACCAAACCTGGCAAGAACGACTACAGAGTGCTGTGCAAGAACTTGGAGAAGAGCCTACAATTTGAGTGGTCGGCAAGCAATGTGCATAATCAGCACTTTACCGTTACAAATGCACAAGGGAAGGTGTTGGCGGAGCTGACGGACAAAAATGCTACGCACCATACCATATCTTACAGCAAGATCTATCCCGAACGGCAGTTGAAGTGGACGCTAAAGGTTGTTTTCGAGGATGGGACAAATGAAGTCCGTAGCGGACAAGTACAAATCGATTATCAAGTTCAATAAACATTCCTATGAGAAAGAATTTTACCCTTACATTCATCTATGGGCCCCAGAACAAACCGTACAATATCGTCTAACAAAATTTTGCCCGAAAATTGCCTGAAAAACAATATATTAGCCTAAAAATTGCCGGATAGGCGGCACAAAACAAACTGTACCAAAAGTTATATTTTGGTTTAATT
>JAEEGL011779021.1_pt1 | contig 12320 bp, 11 predicted proteins | sample 9134231 | NCBI WGS metagenome assembly JAEEGL01 (sample SAMN16246548, study PRJNA631951) | gut metagenome | biome: gut microbiome; feature: rumen; material: fiber-attached | host: Bos | place: Iran: Karaj | collected 2018-10 | reverse complement strand
TCATGAGGAAATCACCCTCAGCACCCAGCATCATGGACAACCGATTGGTCAGCAAAGGCGTATTCAGCTCAACGATATACAATGGCATCTTGTTGGATAAGGCCAGATCACTGGCATACTGATAGCCGCCCACGATGAGCAGCTCAGTACCCTGGTCATTGAAGGTGTGGAAGTATCGTGCTCTGCCCATGACCTTACGCGACGTACCAGAAGGATGGTCAAGATATTGCTGGGTGAAATAGGTCAACAGCCTGTTCCTATCATCAAACCGGTTCGTCGCATGAAGCGTCAGATACTCCTTATTCCCATCCTGATGACGATAGGATGCATTGGCATAGAGGTCGGTGCCCTGACTACCGTATAACACATTCACGGATCCGATACCTGCTACCTCTTTCCCAAAATCTCCCTGTCCTTCCACAAAGCCTTTCAACCTTTCAGGCATCTTCATGTTTATATCCAGCACCCTACCCATCCCAATGGTTCCCTTCGCAACACCCGTATTGTCACAAACCTGAATCTTAGCAATGTCCTTGGCTTTCATCTGACTCAGAATCAACCTCGTGTCACCATTCATCGGACAGTTGTCGATGCGGAGGTTATAACTGGCAATGACATCCTCATAACCGCCAATCATCAGCTCGGGCACCATCTGCAGGACATCCATCAACGACTCTTCCCCCGTCAGCTCCATCCGCTGAGGATAAATCATCGTCCTGTCTGCCTTGATCTCTATGATGGGCTGACTACCTTCTGCGGACATAAAGACAGACGTGAGCAAAAGGTATATGAATACAAGAATATGTCGATGCATACGGGTAACTATCAGAAGTTCTCTGGTTTGACAGTCTTCGGTGTCTTCTTAATCAGTGCTGGGCTATTACGGGTCGTGTAAAAACAGCAATGGTGTGGCCGTCGTAGCAGTGGTGACGGGCAAGGGTGACGGCAGCGGGCAACTGCGGTGCACGGGTACCGTCGTCTACGGTCATTGGTGCTGTCTCTACGCGTATCTCGTCCCAGAGGCCCTGCTCTATGAAGGAATCGAGAGTGCGGCGACCACCCTCGACGATGAGCGACTGGATGTTGTGGGCATAGAGTGCTTCGATATTGAGGGGATGCTGACGGTCGATGACCAGACGTCGCGGGTTGGGACCTTCCCATTGGCGCACGGTCAGCAGCGGATGTTCGCGCTCGTCGGTGACGCGCCCCACGAGGATGACATCCTCTTCGGCCCGCAGTTTATGCGAGAGCATCTGCGTGAAGGGCGTCGAGATGGCGAGCGCCTGGCCGTGGTCGTCGATGAAACCGTTGGCAGTCTGCGCCCATTTCAGGATGATGTAGGGTCGATGGAGTCGGTGGAAAGTGAAGAAGCGGCGGTTCAGCGCCCTGCACTCGGCCTCGAGCACGCCAACGGTCACGTCGATGCCCGCCTCGCGCAGTTTCTTAATGCCGCGGCCCTGCACCTCGGCAAACTCGTCGATGCAGCCCACCACCACGCGCCTCACACCTTTCTTGATAATAAGGTCGGCACAGGGCGGCGTCTTGCCATAGTGGGAGCAGGGTTCCAACGACACATACATCGTGGCCTCGCGGAGCAGTGGCTCGTCCTCGGCCCTTACCGATGCAAAGGCATTGACCTCAGCATGGCCCTCACCACAGCGCACATGATAGCCTTCGCCGATGATTCTTGAGAGGTGAGAGGTGAGAGGTGAGGGGTGAGAGGTGGGGGGTGCCACTATTACTGCGCCCACCATGGGGTTGGGCTTTGCGTTCTGTAGGCCGTTCTGTGCCAGTTGCAGGCAGCGGCGCATGTATTTCTCGTCTTCCTTTGTTGCCATAAGCAGATGAATGATTATCACACAATATCGGGTGCAAAGATACGGAAAAGTTCTGAAACGGCAAACTTTTCGGGCGTTTTACTTTGCAGTTTCAGAGAAAGTACGTAACTTTGCACAAAAAGGTTGAGATGAACTACGAGACACTCTGGCGCAGGCTGACGGACAGATACGAGGCGGGCGAGGCAAAGGCTATCGTCCGCTTGGTGATGGAGGTTCGCTTCGGACTAACGCTGACGGACATCCTTTGCGGGAAGGTGGAGGCATTGCCGGCCCACAGCGGGCAGGAACTGGAGCGCATCATGCAACGGCTGGCTGAAGGCGAGCCAGTGCAGTACGTACTGGGAAAGGCTGACTTCTGCGGGCGCACGTTCTGTGTGGCTCCCGGCGTGCTGATACCCAGGCCGGAGACTGCCGAACTGTGTGAAGACATAATAACTGATATTAAAGACAAAATAACAGAAAAACAGACATTTACTATACTTGACGTTGGGACTGGCAGCGGATGTATAGCCTGCACACTGGCAGCCGAGATACCGGGTACACAGGTGACGGCATGGGACATCAGCGACACGGCCCTACGCATTGCCGCTGACAACGCCCGACGCCTCGGCGTCAACGTCACGTTCGAGAAAGTAGACGTACTGAGTCTATCACCCAACACCCAACACCCAACACCCAACACCCAACACCCAATACCCAACACCCAGCAATGGGACCTCATCGTTAGCAACCCACCTTATATATGTAATAAGGAACGCGCGACGATGGAGGCACACGTACTGGATTACGAACCCGAGTCGGCCCTCTTCGTACCCGACAGTGACCCGCTGCTGTTCTATCGCGCCATCGCACGCTATGCCGCCAAGACACTGAAGCCCGACGGTAGCCTCTGGTTCGAGATCAACCCGCTATATGCCGATGAACTGGTGACAATGCTCAACGCAGAGGGCTTTGAGAATACGGAAATACGCAACGACCAGTTTGGCAAACAGCGATTCACCGCAAGCGGCCTGAAAAAAGAAACAATTATATAGTTACCGTGAAAATAACTTAGGATTTATTATATGGAACACAAAGACACAAAGACACTATGGGCCTACCAAAAACTCACCGACCTTTGCGCCCGCAGCGAGCACTGCCAGTACGAGATGCAGGAAAAGATGCGGCAGTGGGGAGTCAGCGACGAGGAGCAGGCACAGGTGATGGCACGCTTGGTGAAGGAGCGGTATGTAGATGACGAGCGCTTTGCCCGTGCCTTTATCTACGACAAGATACGCTACAACAAATGGGGACGGCGCAAGGTGGAGCAGGCCCTGTGGGCGAAGCATATCGACGAGCATATCAGCAAGCCCTTGCTCGACGCAGTTGACGACGATGAATACCTCAGCATCCTGCGCCCCATGCTGAAGCAGAAGCGCAAGGGCATCAGCGCCAGGAGCGAATACGAGGCCACTATGAAACTCATCAAGTTTGCCCTGGGCCGCGGCTTCACGATGGACATTATCAGGCAATGCCTTGAAGTGGAAGATGAAGACGAATTTACCTGATTTGACATACAGGGTAGTTACTATTCCTTCGTGAATCCGACGGCGAGGACGCTGAGACGCACACCTTCGGCCTGGGCCAGCGTCTGGGCACAGGCAATGACGGTGGAACCAGTGGTGACGATGTCGTCGACCAGCAGGAGGTGCTTGCCGCGAATCTTCTCCGGGTCGTTGAGTTGAAACGCGCCGCTCACGTTCTCGCGCCGTTCCCATGAACTCTGGTGCGTCTGGCTCTTGACAAACTGCAGGCGCGACACAACATGGTCGTAGACGGGCAGGCACGTAGCAATGCTGATGCCACGCGCCAGCATCTCGCTCTGATTGTAGCCACGCTGGCGGCGGCGGTCACGGGAGATGGGTATGGGCACGATGGCATCGATGCCGTCGAAGAAACCCGAGGGCTGGTGGCGGCGGGCCATCTCTTCGCCAATGTCCTCGCCCAGCAACGCTTCGCCGTGGTATTTCAGGTCGTAGATCATCTTGCTGGGAGCGGCATGCGAGCGGTAGTAGAACCATGCCGAGGCCTTTTCTATCGGGAACTGCCCCCAGAAGAGACGCGCCATCGGGTTGTCGTAGGGCGACAGGCTGAAAGGCGTGACCTCCAGTTCCAGGTCGCAGCCCACGCAGAGCAGCGACTCGGTAGGCGACAGCCTGTTGCCGCAGACGGCACAGCGTCGCGGTGCTATCAGGTCGAGCAGGTTAGTCCAGATACTTGGTTTCATGAATGTTGCACATTTGCTTGCAAAAGTATGAAAAATAATTGATTCGTGCCACGCATTAACTCCTTTTAACTCCATCGTCTCCTTTTACTCCCTAAAAATAACTACCTTTGCACGCAAAAACCAATAAAACGTTATGGATATAAAGAAACAATTTGCACAGAAACTGATGGACATCAAAGCCATCAAACTGCAGCCCAACGACCCGTTTACATGGGCCAGCGGCTGGAAATCGCCTATCTATACCGACAACCGCAAGACGCTGGGACACCCCAGTCTGCGCTCGTTTGTAAAACTGGAACTCTGTCATCTGATCCAAGAGCAGTTTCCCGAGGCCGAGGCCGTGGCCGGCGTGGCTACGGGTGCCATCGCCCAGGGTGCACTGGTGGCCGAAGAACTGGGCCTGCCCTACTGCTACGTGCGTCCGAAGCCGAAAGACCACGGCATGGGCAACCAGGTAGAGGGCGAAATCAAGCAGGGCTCTAAGGTCATCGTGGTCGAGGACCTGATTTCTACCGGCGGCAGCAGCCTGAAGGCCGTGGCTGCCCTGCGCGAGTATGGCGTGGAGGTCATCGGCATGGTGGCATCGTTCACCTACGGTTTTCCCGTGGCTGAAGAGGCATTCCGTGAGGCCGGCGTAAGGTTGATAACGCTGAGTGACTACAACGCCGTCGTTGAGCAGGCCGCCGAGACGGGCTATATCAAAGAGGAAGAGAAGGCCGTGCTTGCCGAATGGAGAAAAGATCCTGCCACATGGAGTCCCTCTCCCTCGAATAATACTTTTTAGTAAAACAGATAAAAACAACAAAAACAGATAAAAACCGGTTTTTCCCTGTTTTAATTGTTTTTCCCTGTATTTTAAAAACAAAAGTATAAAAGAAAATGTTCATAAAATATGAAGAAATTTGAAAGCAGTATCAAGCAGGTGCCTTATTCGCAGGAGGCCGTGTATCGTAACATCAGCGATTTGAGCAACCTGGAGCGGGTGCGCGACCGCGTGCCGCAGGATAAGTTGAAGGAGTTCTCGTTCGACCAGGACTCCGTAACCGTGAGCGTAGACCCCGTGGGGCAGGTCACCCTGCGCGTCGTGGAGCGCGAGGAGCCCAAATGCGTAAAGTTTGAGGCCGTGCAGTCGCCCATGCCCTTTACCCTATGGATTCAGGTGCTGCCCGTCAACGAGAACGCCTCGAAGATGAAGGTGACGGTAAAAGCCGACATCCCCCTGATGCTGGCCGCCTTTGTTAACGGTCCCATCCAGGACGGCGTGGAGAAGATAGCCGATGCACTGGCAATGATTCCCTACGAATAAAAAATCGGAATATCGGAATATCGGAATGTCGAAATGTCGAAATATCGAAATAACGAAATATCGAAATGTCGAAACAACAAAAAAAATGGCACAGAAACTCTGGGAAAAAGACTTTGAGATAAACAGCGAGATAGAGCGCTTCACCGTGGGGCGCGACCGCGAGATGGACCTCTACCTAGCACCCTACGACGTGCTGGGGTCGATGGCACATATCACCATGCTCGAGAGCATCGGACTGCTGGGCAAGGACGAACTGCCCGTGCTGCTCCGCGAGTTGAAAAGCATCTACGAGCAAGCACAGCGCGGCGAGTTTGTGATTGAAGACGGCATCGAGGATGTACACTCGCAGGTGGAACTGATGCTCACCCGTAAGTTGGGCGACATGGGCAAGAAGATTCACTCGGGCCGCTCGCGCAACGACCAGGTGCTGGTAGACCTGAAACTTTTCACCCGCCATCAGTTGCAACTGGTGGCCGAGGCCGTGAAGGATTTGTTCGACCAACTCATCCAGAAGAGCGAGCAATACAAGGACGTGCTGATGCCCGGCTATACGCATCTGCAAGTGGCCATGCCATCGTCGTTTGGTCTGTGGTTCGGGGCCTATGCCGAGAGTCTGGCCGACGACATGCTCTTCCTACAGGCAGCCTACAAGATGACTAACCGCAACCCGCTGGGATCGGCAGCCGGCTATGGCTCGTCGTTCCCCTTGAACCGCCAGATGACCACCGACCTGCTGGGCTTCGACTCGATGGACTATAACGTGGTGTATGCCCAGATGGGCCGCGGCAAGATGGAGCGTAACGTGGGCTTCGCCATCGCCACCATCGCCGGCACGATGGCAAAACTGGCCTTCGATGCCTGCATGTTCAACTGTCAGAACTTTGGCTTTGTACGTCTGCCCAAGGAATGTACCACGGGCTCAAGCATCATGCCGCACAAGAAAAACCCCGATGTGTTTGAGTTGATTCGCTCGAAGAGCAACAAACTGCAGGGCCTGCCCCAGCAGATTACGCTGATGATGAACAACCTGCCCGTGGGCTATTTCCGCGACCTGCAGATTATCAAGGAGGTGTTCCTGCCCGCCTTCGACGAACTGCTCGACTGTCTGCGCATGACCGCCTATATCATCAACCGCATCGAGGTGAACGACCATATCCTCGACGACCCGCGCTACGACCCGATGTTCTCGGTCGAGGAGGTCAACCGCCTGGCAGCCAACGGCATGCCCTTCCGCGACGCCTACAAGAAAGTGGGCCTCGACATAGAGGCTGGCCGCTTCACGCCTTGCAAGGACATCCACCACACCCACGAAGGCTCGATAGGCAACCTCTGCAACGATCGCATCGCCGCGCTGATGCAGCAGACGCTCGACGGCTTCGGCTTCGAGCGCGTAGAGCAGGCCGAGAGAAACTTGCTACTTGCAAAGAGTGAGAGATGAAGAAACTACTGGGTATTATCCTGTTGCTGCTGACGGCCTGCGAAGCCGATGACCTGTATAGTTCGGCCTACTGTAACTTTATGTTCCAGGCAGGCCTCTACCCTACCAGCGCATTGACACGCGCCGTTAGCGGGGCCGGCGGCGACTTCTGCATTGTGAAGGCCGTGATGGAGAAAGGCACGTATCACCTGAAACTGACCCCCAACCAAGGCACGTACGACAAGAGCGACCTCGACCTGACCATGACCACAGCCATAGGCAACGAGCGCATCAACTATGGCACCATGGGCAAAAAGATGGGACTCATCATCGGGCGCACCTACAGTGGCGTGCTCTGTGCCTACGACCTGCAATGCCCCAACTGCGACTTCAACTACGAGTTACGGTGGGGCGAGAAGGCCCACGAACTGGTTTGCGACAAATGCAAGCGCACCTACGACATCTACAGCGAATACAGTTACGTGAAAAGCGGCAACGAGGGAAAGCCACTGGAGCAGTACAAACGCATCAGTTACTATCCCGACAGAGGCATACTATCCGTACAGAATCCATGATAACACACGGCCAAAGCCTAAGAAATCCATTAAATCTGTGGTAGAAAAGAACAAAAGTGACAAAAAATTTGCATATTCCAAGAAATAGCAGTAACTTTGCAGTCGCTTTTACAAAGGAAAGTTGCTGCCGCGATGGTGGAATGGTAGACACGAGGGACTTAAAATCCCTTGACCAGGAATGGTTGTGCGGGTTCGAGTCCCGCTCGCGGCACCGCAGGAGCATAATTTTTTAAGACACCATCTAAAAGTAACTAATATGAAAGCAAGACAAATTATTCTATTGTCGGCAGCCGCAGCGTTGCTGACTTCGTGTTCGGGAAAGTTAGGTGCTCTCTCGGCTGACTATTTCAAAGTGACCCCCACCCCGCTGGAGTCTCAGGCCGGACAAGTAGAGGCCACCATCAACGGCATGTTCCCCGAGAAATACATGAAAAAGAACGCCGTGGTGACCGTTACGCCCCAACTGCGCTTCCAGACTGCTGAAGGCCTGCGCTATATGGCCGGACAGCCAGCAACATTCCAGGGTGAGAAAGTGATAGGCAACGACCAAACCATTGCCTACAAAGCCGGCGGCAACTATACGATGCGCTCATCGTTCAAGTATGTGCCCGAAATGCAGCAGAGCGACCTCTACCTCACCTTCAATGCCAAGGTGGGTAATAAGACAGTGAAGGTGCCCGACGTGAAAGTGGGCACGGGCGTCATTGCCACCTCCGAACTCTATCATCGCACACTGACCACGGCCAACCCCGCACTGGCTAAGGATGCATTCCAGCGTATCTCGAAGCAGAAGCAGGAGGCCAACATCAAGTTCCTCATCGGACAGGCACAACTGCGCAAGAGCGAACTGCAGAACAACTCGGTGAAGGAGTTCGTGCGCCTGCTCACCGACATTGTGAACAATCAAGAGACAATGGCCCTCAACAACATCGAGGTGTCGGCCTACGCTTCACCCGATGGTGGCTACGACATCAACGACCGTCTGGCCGGCAAACGCCAGGACGTGACCGACAAATATGTGCAGGACCAGATGAAGAAGGCCAACATTGAGGCTTTCGTCAACACCAAGTACACCGCCGAGGACTGGGAAGGCTTCCAGGAACTGGTGGCTGCCAGCAACATTCAGGACAAGGACGTCATCCTGCGCGTGCTGTCGATGTATAAGGATCCTGAGGAGCGCGAGCAGCAGATCAGAAACATCTCGGCTGCCTTCCGCGAACTGGCCGACGGCATCCTGCCCCAGTTGCGCCGCTCACGCATGACCATCAACTACGAACTCATCGGCCGTAGCGATGCACAGATAACACAGCAGATCAAAGACGATGCCACGCAGTTGAGCATCGAGGAACTGCTCTATGGTGCCACGCTCTATAGCGACGACGCCAGCGCTGAGGCAGCCTACCAGAAGGCCACGCAGATATACAGCAACGACCCGCGCGCCTTCAACAACCTGGCACGTCTGGCCTACGCCAAGGGCGACTATGACGGTGCCCTGAAATGGATTGAGAAGGCACTGCGCATAGACCAGAACCAGGCCGAGGCCAACGCCAACCTGGGACTGATAGCATTGCAGCAAGGCGACATGCAAAACGCAGAAAACTATATTGCCAAGGCTGCCAATGCCAACGGCTTGAACGAGGTGCTGGGCAACCTGCATCTGGCACAGGGCAAGTACGCACAGGCTGAGCAGGACTTCAAAGGCATCATGTCTAATTCGGCTGCACTGGCACAAATCATGAACAAGAATTATTATGCCGCTGCCAACACGCTGAAGAGCGTGAAGAATGCCGATGCTACCACCGACTACCTCCTCGCCGTCCTCAACGCCCGCACAGGCAACACCACTCAGGCTGCCGATGCCCTTCGCGGAGCCATTGCCAAGGATCCCTCGCTGGCCGCCTACGCCGCCAAAGACCTGGAACTGGTTAAGGTAGCAAAATAATGATATTGAACACAAAGACACAAAGACACAAAGGACACACAGAGATGGAAAAACTTTGTGCCTTTGTGTCTTTGTGTTATATTATATTCATTCCAAGCCTTAGTTTCCTAATTCCTCTATTGCTATTTTCTTCCTGCAATGAAACAAGCAACAGGTTTCAGTTGAAAGGGAAGTTCAAGAACATTAACCAGGGCGAATTCTATATCTACGACCTGGACTTAGGACGCAAAGACACTATTGGCCTGCGCGAGGGGCAGTTTACTTACGAAACAGAAATGCGCGACACCACCACGCTCGTGCTGCTCTTTCCCAACTACTCCGAACTGCCTATCATCGCCACGCCGGGCGGCAAGGTGAAGATGAAAGGCGATGTTTCTCACTTGAAAGAAACAGAAATCACCGGCACCGACGCCAATGAAGAAATGACCGCCTTCCGTCTGCAGACCGCCGACCTGATGCCACCGGAGGTGAAGCAGAAGGCCGAACAGTTTATCAACGAGCATCCAGAGTCGCCCGTATGCCATTATCTGCTGCGACGCTATTTCATCCTTGCCTTGGATGCTGACTACAATCATATTTTCGAACTCGCACAGAAAATGCTGGAGGCCAACCCCAGCAATATCAAACTGATACAACTCAACCAGCGCCTGGATGCCGTGAAAAACGTGAAAAACGACAAGCGGCTGCCGAAGTTCAAGTTCAAGGACATCAAGGGAAAGACGGTGAGCGACAGCCTGCTCAACAAGAAAGTAAACGTCATCCTGGCATGGGCATCGTGGAACTACGACTCGCAGGCCTCCCTACGCCAGGTGCGCAGACTGCAGAAAGAGCACCCCAAAGACATCAGCGTCATCAGCATACGCCTGGATGCCTCGCAATACGAGGGGAAAGCCACAATGGAACGCGACAGCATAGCATGGCCCGACATCTGCGACGGGCAGATATGGGAATCGCCAGCCGTCAAAAAACTAGGCATCGCCTTCATCCCCGACAATGTCCTTATCGACAAAGACAAGAACATCGTCGCACGCACACTCAAAGGCAGCGACCTAAAACAAAAAATAGAAGACATGCTGAAATAACCCACCACCTAATAACTACCACCTAACACCCACCACCTAACACCCACCACCCAATCCCATGCTAGTAAAAACACTTTCTGCCGCCGTAACGGGCCTTGAGGCTACCATTGTCACCGTCGAAGTCAATATAGCCCACGGCACCGTGCTCCATTTCTCTGGACTGGCCGATGTCTCTGTGCGTGAAAGCATCGACCGTATCAAGGCGGCCATGATGAATACAGGCTTCGTTTATCCTATAGCCGAGATTACCGTCAACCTGGCACCTGCCGACATCAAAAAAGAGGGTAGCGGCTACGACCTGCCGCTGGCCATCGCCATACTCGCAGCCTGTCAAAAGGTCAACAGCGACATGCTGGACAACTATATGCTCGTGGGGGAACTGGGGCTTGACGGCCGGTTGCTGCCTATCCGCGGTGCCTTGCCCATAGCCATCAAGGCGCGTGCCGAGAAATTCAAGGGACTGATTGTGCCCCGACAGAACGTGCGCGAGGCCGCCGTGGTCAACAACCTCGATGTCTACGGCATGGACACGCTGCTCGATGTGATTCAGTTCCTTAATGGTGCCAACCAGTTTCAGCCCATCGTCATCGACACCCGCCGCGAGTTCTACGAGCAGCAGGCGCATTTCGAGTGCGACTTCGCCGACGTTCGCGGACAGGAGAGCGTCAAGCGCGCCTTAGAGGTGGCTGCCGCCGGTGGCCACAACCTTATAATGATTGGCCCGCCGGGCAGTGGCAAGTCGATGATGGCCAAACGCCTGCCCAGCATCCTCCCGCCCCTCTCACTGAGCGAGAGCCTGGAAACCACGCAGATACACTCGGTGGCCGGCAAACTGAGCCGTGACACCAGCCTCATCAGCCAGCGTCCCTTCCGCTCACCCCATCACACGGTATCGCAAGTGGCCCTCGTAGGCGGCGGCAACAACCCGCAGCCGGGCGAGATCAGCCTGGCCCATAACGGCGTGCTCTTCCTCGACGAACTGCCAGAGTTCAACCGCTCAGTCCTTGAAGTGCTGCGCCAGCCCCTGGAAGACCGCACCATCACCATTGCCCGTGCCAAGTACAGCGTGCTCTATCCATGCTCCTTCATGTTCGTGGCCTCCATGAACCCCTGCCCTTGCGGCTACTATGGCGACCCCACCCACAACTGCGTCTGCACCCCCGGCCAGATACAGCGCTACATGAACAAGATCTCCGGCCCCTTGCTCGACCGCATCGACATCCATTGCGAGATACAGGCCGTGCCGTTTGCGCAACTGTCGCAGATGAAACCGGGCGAACCCTCTGCCTCGATTCGCGAGCGCGTCATTGCTGCCCGTAAGATTCAGGAGGAACGTTTTCAGCCCTTCAAAGGCATCCATTGCAATGCCATGATGACCGAGCGTATGCTCCACCAGTTTGCCGAGCCTGATGCCGAATCGCTCGACATGCTTCGCATGGCCATGGAACGCCTGAAACTCTCTGCCCGTGCCTACAGCCGCATCCTCAAGGTCGCCCGCACCATTGCCGACCTCGCCGGTTCGGAGCAAGTGCAGTCCATGCATATCGCCGAGGCCATCGGCTACCGCAATCTCGACCGCGGCGACTGGGCAGAAAGAGGGATATAGACTTACCATTTTTATATATTCTAAGGCTGCGATTAAGCGAGGGCAATGATGTTTGCATCGATTGCCGAGTGTGAGCAGGCTCGACCAAAGGTCAAAAGACCCCGGCTTGCATTGCTGCAGGTCGGGGGCTTGTCGTTTTGAAGTGGAATCACTTTATGACACCTCGATGGCCTTGGTGACCTTCTGCTTTGGCTCGGTCTTCGGCATGGTGACGGTCTGGATGCCGTCCTCGACCTTGGCAGAGATCTGATCTTTCAACACATCGTCAGGCAGCGTGTAGCTTTGCTC
>JAEEGL017428384.1_pt1 | contig 12321 bp, 10 predicted proteins | sample 9134231 | NCBI WGS metagenome assembly JAEEGL01 (sample SAMN16246548, study PRJNA631951) | gut metagenome | biome: gut microbiome; feature: rumen; material: fiber-attached | host: Bos | place: Iran: Karaj | collected 2018-10 | reverse complement strand
CGAGATCATCTTAAACATCGGTTACAAGTCAGACGCAACGGTTTCACGCGGCGAGTACACAAACACCCCCAATGTTGACCTTACAAAGTGTGTAAAGGTTGACGATGTTATGAACGTTAAGATTCTCAAGGTGGATGACCGTGAAGGACAGGTTATCGCATCTTACAAGAGATTGGCCGCTGAGCGTTCAAGCAAGGTACTTGAGGAGGCTTTCAACAACAAGACCGTTCTCAAGGCTACCGTATCGGAAGTATTAAACGGAGGTCTTATCGTAGAGATCGACGAGACCAGGATCTTTATCCCTGCAAGCCTTGTATCGGATACCTTTGAGAAGGATCTTACAAAGTACAAGGGACAGGAGATCGAATTCGTTCTTACCGAGTTCAACACAAAGAGAAGAAGGATCATCGGCGACAGAAAGCAGCTTGTTTCCGCTCAGAAGGAAGAGAAGAAGCAGGAGCTCCTTTCCAAAGTCAAGGTTGGCGACACTGTTGAAGGTGTTGTAAAGAATGTTACCGATTTCGGCGCATTTGTTGATATCGGCGGCGTAGACGGACTTCTTCACATTTCAGAGATGTCTTGGGGCAGGATCGAGAATCCCAAGAAGGTATTCAAGTCAGGCGATAATGTAAGAGCATTCATCAAGGAGATCTCCGGTGATAAGATCGCTCTTTCAATGAAGTTTGCAGATCAGAATCCTTGGGCAAATGCCGATGAGGATTTCGCTATCGGTAACGTTATTACCGGTAAGGTTGCAAGAATGACAGATTTCGGCGCATTCATCGAGATCGTTCCCGGTGTTGATGCACTTCTCCATGTTTCTCAGATCTCCAGAAAGAGAATCGAGAAGCCTTCGGACGTACTCAAGATCGGACAGGAGATTACAGCACAGATCGTTGATTTCAACTACGACGACAAGAAGATCTCTCTCAGCATGAGAGCTCTTGAAGAGCCTGAAGAAGGAACTGAAGAAGCTGCCGCTGAAGAGACTGCTGAAGCAAAAGAAGACTGATTCATCCCGTGTTTGATCCGGAATAGACAAACATGAATTAAGGGAGGTGTCTCCGTGACATCTTAAGTGTTTTCGAACGGGACACCTCCTGTTTTTTAAAAAGCGGCTACACCAATTCTAAAAGAAGGAGAGCGACGGTGCTCGTCACTGCCGTACGGTGAATATGGACGATTACGAAGCGTTTAAAAAAGAAATATTTACCTTGACCCAGATAGATTTGAGTGCATACAAAGAGAAGCAGATGCGCAGAAGAATCGATTCTCTTATTATGAAAAACGGGTTCCGTACATACGCGGAATACGTTTCCGCAATCAGACGGGACAGAGTTCTTTTTGAGGAATTTGTCAATTACCTCACCATTAACGTGTCTGAGTTTTTCAGAAATCCCGAGCAGTGGGAAATACTCGAAAAAGAACTTTTACCCGATATTTTATCGAAAACAAGGACTCCCAAGATATGGAGCGCCGCATGTTCCACAGGTGACGAGCCTTATACCATCGTTATGATGCTTTCGAGGTATCTGCCTTTGTCACAGATCAAGATACTTGCTACCGATATCGATAAGCAGGTTATCGAGAAGGCAAAAGCCGGACTCTATATCGACAAGAGCTTAAAGAGTGTACCGAAGGATCTGTTCCAGAAATACTTCACACAGGTCAACGAATACACTTATAAAATCTCCGACGATATCAAAAAATGCGTCGAGTTCAAGAACGCAAACCTTCTTAAGGATCCCTATCCTACGGATTGCGACCTCATAGTGTGCAGAAACGTTCTGATCTACTTTACCGAGGATGCCAAGACAGAGATCTATAAGAAATTCAATGATGCGCTCAAGAAGAACGGACTGCTTTTCGTCGGATCTACAGAGCAGATAATTCAATCATACAGCTTGAATTATTCCACCGCTAAATCATTCTTCTACAGAAAGATGTGACGGAGGCAATATGGAAGACAGGATAACGGTTGCCGTTGACGGAATGGGCGGCGACAATGCCCCTTATGAGATAGTTAAAGGGTGTGTCGAGGCGGTCAACCTGCAACCAAACATTTTAGTCAAGCTTGTGGGCCCGGAGGAAACACTTCGCGCCGAGCTTGCGAAATTCGATGGCAATAAGGAAAACATTACCGTTGTCAATGCGACGGAAGTTATTACCTGCGACGAAGCACCTGTTAATGCGATCAGAAGGAAGAAGGATTCCTCCATCGTTGTAGGGTGCAATCTTGTTAAAAAGGGAGAAGCGGATGCTTTTCTCTCGGCAGGAAGCACCGGCGCCGTACTTGTAGGCGGACAGCTCATCGTCGGCAGGATCAAGGGAGTCGAGAGACCTCCCATCGGAACCATGTTCCCCACTGCAAAGGGCGTATCCCTTCTTGTGGATTCGGGAGCAAACGTAGATGCAAGACCTTCGCATCTTGTTCAGTTTGCAAAGATGGGTTCCATCTATTTCTCCAATACAACCGGTGTGGAGAAGCCGAGAGTTGCCATTGTCAACATCGGTCTCGAGGAAGAAAAAGGCAACCAGCTTGTCAAGGAGACTTATCCTTTACTGAAAGAATGCAAGGATATCAATTTCATAGGAAGCATTGAAGCGAGGGAAATACCGAACGGATATGCGGACGTTATCGTGTGCGAAGGCTTCGTGGGAAACGTTATCCTGAAGCTCTACGAAGGAACGACCAAAGCGCTTATCGGTATCGTTAAGAAAAGCTTTTACTCGAACCTTAAGAGCAAGATCGGAGGACTTCTCGTTAAGCCCGCTCTTAAGAAAACACTTAAGAAGCTCATGGCTGACGAATACGGAAGCGCACCTCTTCTCGGACTTAACGGGCTTGTGCTCAAGACCCACGGAAGCGCAACGGCCAACGAAATTAAAAATTCGCTTCTGCAGGCTTTGGATTTCAAGAAACAGAAGATAAACGAAAAAATAAAAGAAAGCATCATGTTAAATGACTTATCGGAGGAATAATTATGGAATTTGAAAAGATCAGAGCAATAATCAGTGAGGTTTTGAACATCGGCGAAGATGAGATTTCACTTGATTCTACATTTGTCGAGGATCTTGGCGCCGATTCGCTTGACGTATTTCAGATCATCATGGGCATCGAAGAAGAATTCGATATCGAGATACCCAACGATGCGGCTGAGAAGATCGTTACCGTTAATGACGCGGTTGAGCAGATCAGAAACTACATCCACTAAAATATTATAATTTAATGAAATGCAGACACTTTTGTCTTATGGTCTTAAGGCTGAAGTGTCCGTTTTTTTCGGGCGGGAATGCTATGGTTATCAACGGAAACTTATCCGAACTTCAAAAGAACATAGGTTACACTTTTAAAAACAGTTCATTGCTGGAACTGGCCCTGACCCACAGTTCGGTGGTTCATGAAAGGATGGTCAACAAGATCGAGAGCAACGAGAGGATCGAGTTCCTCGGAGATGCCGTTCTGGAGCTTGTTTCGAGCGAGTATCTTTACACGAAATATCCCGATTACCCTGAAGGTAAGATGACGAAACTCAGGGCAAGTCTTGTCTGTGAGCCTTCCCTTGCCAATGACGCAAAAGAGATCAAGCTTTCCGATTTCATCGTTCTCGGCTTTGGCGAGGATAAGACAGGCGGAAGATACAGAGATTCCATTATCTCCGACGCCTTCGAGGCGGTGATCGGAGCCATCTATCTTGACGGCGGTCTCGAGCCCGCAAAGAGTTTTATCCATCGTTTCGTGCTGAACGATATAGAGAAAAAGGCTGTCTTTCATGACAGCAAATCCTTACTTCAGGAATTCGTACAGAACAGGCTTAAGAAGAGCGTTCAATACGAGATCCTTTCGGAGACGGGACCCGATCATAACAAATGCTTCGTTGCCCGCGTTCTGATCGACGATGTTCCCATGCAGACCGGTAAGGGAAAGAGCAAGAAGGCGGCCGAGCAGGAGGCTGCCTATAAGACCTACCTTGAGCTTCAGCTCAAATAACGGGTAGCCACACAGGTAAACAAATGTATCTTAAATCCATAGAAATACACGGATTCAAATCCTTTGCAAACAAAATACTTTTTAAGTTCAACGACGGTATTACGGCGATCGTAGGCCCCAACGGCTCCGGAAAGAGTAACGTTGCCGATGCGGTCAGATGGGTTCTCGGTGAACAGAGTGCCAAACAGCTCCGCGGAAGCAAGATGGAAGATATTATCTTCTCCGGTACCCAGCTCAGGAAGCCCATGGGCTATGCCTGTGTATCCATTACCTTTGACAATGCCGACAGAGCGCTGAATATAGATTACGAAGAGGTTACGGTGGCACGTCGCGTCTACCGTTCCGGCGAAAGCGAATACATGATCAACGGAAACATCTGTCGTCTGCGTGATGTACAGGAATTGTTCTTTGACACGGGTATCGGTAAAGAGGGCTATTCCATCATCGGACAGGGTCAGATCGACAAGATCCTTTCGGGTAAGCCCGAGGACAGACGTGAGCTTTTCGACGAGGCCGCAGGTATCGTTAAATACAAGAAGAGAAAAGCCGCAGCCGAAAAGGAACTGGAAGAGGAAGGCATGAACCTTGCGAGAATAACGGATATCCTTTCCGAGATCGAGAAGCAGGTCGGTCCTCTTGAGAAGCAGTCCGAGGTGGCTAAGGAATACTTAAAACTTAACGAAGAGCTTAAGAAATACGAGATCAATCTCTTCCTTGCCGACTACGACAAGAATACGGAAGCCAAGGAAGATGCTTTAAATAAGCAGTCCATCATAAACAACGACATCCAAAACACCAAGCTTGAATATGACAATACCAAGACGGAATATGAAAAGCTTGAAGGCGAAATGGGCGAATTCACCACGCGTATAGACGAGAGCAGGGAAAAGAAGAATTCCGTGCTGATCGCATCCGAAAAGCGTGAGGGTGAGATCAAACTGATGGAGGAGAAGAAAAACTCTCTCTATCAGAGCAATGCGCATTACGAGCAGAGAAAAAGCAGCATTAACGACGAGATATCCCAGAGATACGCGGAGATCGAGAAGCAGGGAGACAGCCGTAAGGAGACTCTTAAAAAGATCGAGGATCTTAAGGGCAACCAGTCTGATTCCGGGGATGAGATAAACGCCATCAGAGACCGCATCAACGAGTGCTCGGCAGAGATCGAGAAATGCAACAATGAGCTGCTTGCTCTTGTAAATGAGGATGCGCGCTTAAAGACAGAAAAACAGAAGTTTGAGACCTTAAACGAACAGAACGCTCTTAAGAAAGCGGAACTCACCAAAAAGGTTTTAAGCCAGAAGAACTTTGAAAATGAATATGAGACAGCGGTAGAAACCTATAACCGCGAGCTTTCCGAGATCGCAGAGAAGCTTTCCGAACTGGAGAACGCCATTGCCCAGCAAAAGGGCGAAAAATTCAAGTTAAAGGAAAGACTTGACGAGACCACAGGCTTCCTTGAGAAGTTCCAGAAGGAAAAGATCGAACTTGAGTCCAGAGTGGGCACTCTTCGTAATTTCTCCGAGAGATACGAAGGCTACGGAAACAGCATCAAAAAGGTGATGGAACAAAAGCCCAAGTATCCCGGACTTATCGGCGTCGTTTCCGATATCATCGAGGTACAGGAAAAGTACGAGACTGCCGTTGAAACGGCCCTCGGCGGCAATTTGCAGAACATCGTGACCAAGGATGAAGCCACCGCCAAGAGGATGATCGAATACCTTAAGGAAAACAAGTTCGGTCGCGCGACTTTCCTTCCTCTTAACGCCATCACCGCAAAGGAAGCCGTACAGGATAATGATATCTTAAAGGCTCCCGGCGTTATCGGCTATGCCAACAAGCTTGTGAAGACAGCCAAGGAATACAGCGAGGTGGTTAAATACCTTCTGGGCAGGATCATCGTCGTAGACGAGATCAACAATGCCCTTAAGCTTGCCAGAGCAAACAATTATTCCTTAAGGATCGTTACCCTCGAGGGTGAACAGTTAAATCCCGGAGGATCTCTTTCCGGCGGTTCCTATAAGAACAATTCCAACCTTCTCGGACGTAAGCGTGAGATGGAGGAAGCCGAAAAAGAAGTTGCCAAGATCGCGGTCAAGGTAAATGCTCTTTCGAGAGAAAGAGACGGCTTCAAGGAAATGGCCGACAAGCTCTCCGAAGAGATCTCGAAGAAGCATGAAGAGATCGGTAAGCTGAATATCCGTCAGAACACGGTTCAGATGAATCTGGAAAAGGAAAACGAGCGTCTTAAGGAAAGCAAGGAATCCTTCTCCGTTACAGAACTCGAGATCCGTGCCATTGATGTTAAGATACTGGAAAACAATGCACAGGCGGAAAAGCTTGTTAAAAAGCTGGAAGAGAACGAGACTGTCCGCGCAGGTATCAACGACAGGATCGAAGGTCTCAACCATAAGCTGGATGAGGAAAGAAGACTCGAAAGATATTCCAACGAGAAGGAATCCTCTCTGAAGGCCGAATATGCAGGCCTTGAGCGTACTCTTGAATTCATTGACGAGACCGTTTCACGACTCAATTCCGAGATCGACAGGTTCAAAGAAGAGATCGAGGAACTGGACGGTAATGAAAAAGCTTCCGAGGAACAGCTTGCTGCTTTGGATGAAGAGATACAGAAGGCTCATACGGATATAGCGACCTGGAAGATCGAAGTTGCTTCGATGAATTCGGAGATAGAAGGATTGGAGAAGCAAAAGGCGGTCATCACCAAAGGTCATAAGGAATTTTTCAATAAGCACGAGCAGCTTGCCCAGACTCTCACTTCCCTTGAAAAGGAAGCTTTCAGGATCGAGAACCAGATCACCAGGATCGGTGAGGTTATCGACGAGCAGTGTGCTTACATGTGGAACGAATACGAGGTCACCGTCGATTCGGCCAAAGAAAGAAGAGACGAAAGCCTCGGCGGCTACAATGCCGTTAAGAAAGGCGTTTCCGAGATCAAGGGTAAGATCAAGGCTCTCGGCGACGTAAACGTAAACGCCATCGAGCAGTATAAGGAAGTATCCGAAAGATACAACCTTTATACGGTTCAGAGAAATGACATCATCGATGCCGAAGAAAAACTCAAAGGCATAATCGAAAAGCTCGAAGAGGAAATGAGAAACCTCTTTAATGAGAAGTTCGCTCTTATAAAGGATGAATTTGACGTTGTATTCAAGGAACTCTTCGGAGGAGGTCAGGGTACTCTCGAACTCATGGAGGATGAGGATGTCCTTACGGCAGGCATAAAGATCAACGCACAGCCTCCGGGCAAGAAGCTGCAGAACATGATGATGCTTTCCGGTGGTGAAAGGGCTCTTACGGCCATAGCTCTGCTGTTCGCAATACAGAACCTTAAGCCTTCGCCTTTCTGTCTCCTGGACGAGATCGAGGCTGCCCTCGATGACAGCAACGTAGGACGATATGCGAGATATCTCCACAAGCTTACCGATCATACGCAGTTCATCGTAATAACACACAGAAGAGGCACCATGGCGGCAGCCGATGCACTGTACGGTATCACCATGCAGGAAAAGGGCGTTTCGGCACTTGTTTCCGTAAGCCTCATAGAAAATTCGCTTTCCAACTGATGCAGGACGGAAGGCTATCAGGAGTAATATGGGTATATTCAGAAAGATTGCCGCTTTCTTTACGGGAGCGGAGATCATAGACGACGATCTTTATGAGGAGATCGAAGAAAACCTCGTCATGGCGGATGTGGGGGTTGCCACTTCCGAAAAGATCATCTCGTCTTTAAAGCAAAAGGTAAAAGAAAAGAAGATATATAAGCCCGAGGAATGCAGACAGCTGCTTATCGATTCCATAAGAGAACAGATGGACGTGCCGGAGAATGCCTACGATTTTGAAGACGGTCCGTCGGTTGTTCTTATGATCGGAGTAAACGGCGTCGGAAAAACATCCTCTGTCGGTAAGCTTGCCGCTATGCTTAAGAATGAAGGCAAAAAAGTGCTTATCTGCGCTGCGGACACATTCAGGGCGGCTGCCATCGAACAGCTCGGCGAATGGGCAAAAAGAGCGGGAGTGGACATGATCTCGCAGAACGAGGGCTCCGATCCCGCGGCTGTCGTATTTGATGCCTTAAGTGCGGCCAAGGCAAGAAAAGCGGACATCCTTCTTGTGGATACTGCCGGAAGACTGCAGAACAAGAAGAACTTAATGGATGAGCTCAACAAGATCGACAGGGTTATCTCGAGAGAATACCCCGAAGCAAAGAGAGAGACGCTTGTGGTGCTTGACGGAACCACCGGACAGAATGCGCTTGTTCAGGCGCGTGAGTTCAATGAGGTCGCACCCGTTACGGGCATTATCATCACCAAGCTTGAAGGAACAGCCAAAGGCGGTATCGCGATAGCCGTTCAGTCAGAGCTTTCCGTACCCGTTAAATACATCGGGCTGGGAGAGAAGATAGACAGCCTCCGTAAATTCGATCCCGACAGTTATGTCAGCTCACTTTTTGAGAATTAAACATTGTGCAAAATGTACAAAAATGGGATGCTTTTTTCTACATCCCGTTTTTGTTTTTTTCCTTGTATTCCTTTGGGCGTTTTGTTAAAATTTATTTACCAAAGTCACGAATAAAACAAAAGGAGTGTTTATATAATGGCAGATGCAGAAAAACTAAAAGCATTGGATTCCGCACTTGCGCAGATCGAGAAGACATACGGCAAAGGTTCCGTTATGAAACTCGGCGATACGGCATCAATGCAGGTGGAGGCTATTCCGACCGGTTCCCTTTCTCTTGACATCGCTCTCGGCGTTGGCGGTGTACCTAAGGGAAGGATCATCGAGATCTACGGTCCCGAATCATCAGGTAAAACAACGGTTGCCCTTCATATGGTAGCTGAAGTACAGAAACTCGGCGGCATTGCGGGCTTCATCGATGCGGAGCATGCGCTCGATCCCGTATATGCAAAGAATATCGGAGTTGACATCGACAATCTCTATATCTCACAGCCCGACAACGGCGAGCAGGCTCTTGAGATAACGGAGACCATGGTTTGTTCCGGTGCTGTTGACATCATCATCGTTGACTCTGTTGCGGCTCTTGTTCCCAAGGCAGAGATCGAAGGAGATATGGGCGACGCTCATATGGGACTTCAGGCAAGACTCATGTCCCAGGCTCTTAGAAAGCTTACGGCTGCTATCAGCAGATCGAATTGTGTCGTTATCTTTATCAACCAGCTTCGTGAGAAGCTCGGCGTTATGTTCGGTAACCCCGAGACAACCACCGGCGGACGCGCTCTTAAGTTCTACGCTTCCGTGAGAATGGACGTAAGAAGGATCGAGTCCATCAAAGCGGGCGGAGATGTTATCGGTAACAGGACCAAGATCAAGATCGTTAAGAACAAGGTGGCTCCGCCCTTTAAGGAAGCGGAATTTGACATCATGTTCGGTAAGGGCATCTCGAAGACCGGCGACATCCTGGATCTTGCCACCGAAGAAAACATCATCAATAAGAGCGGCGCATGGTTCTCTTATAATGATGAAAAGATCGGACAGGGCAGAGAGAACGTTAAGAACTATCTTGAAGAAAGACCCGAAGTGCTTCGGGAGATAGAGAACAAAGTGCGTGAAAAGTACGGTTTTCCCGCACGTCCCGTGAGCGAAGCATCCGACGGTAAACAGTAGGCATGCATAAGATCTCCGAAAAAGTCGAGTATACAAAGGCAAAGATCAGGATAGTCTTTGAGGATGAGACCTTTCTTGTGTTATACAAAGGGATGTATAAGCAGGAAGGGAATGAAATGACGGATGAGGATTACGATGCCCTTGTTTCCGAAATGACATCCTACGGCAAAAAGCGTGCCATGAACCTGCTGTTAAAGAAGGATTATTCCCGCAGGGCTCTTTGCAAAAAACTTGAAGATGACGGATACAATCCGGAGATCATCGACAGAGTCTTTGCTTTTTTGGATTCCTATCATTATCTGGATGATATGAGGATCGCCGAAAATGTTATTAAGAATTACAAAGGCTCAAAAAGCAGAGCAGAGATAAGGTTTTTGCTTAAGAAAAGGGAGATTCCCGATGACGTGGCCGATGCGGCGATGGAAAGCGCCTATACGGAAGACGACGAAAGCGGGGATATCGATACGGAGATGACGGCTGTCATCAATAATCTGAAGAAACTTGGTATGACACCGGAAAAAATTGCGGCTCTTGAATACAAGGACAGGCAGAAGCTGGCCGCAAAACTTTTCCGAAAAGGCTTCAAAGCCGAAAACATCACAAAAGCGTTGAGGCTGGAAAGCTTTGAATGACAACATTGCGGACACTTTTAACGGAGTGCCCGCTTTTTTTCATATTTAAGTCTTTATTTCTTGTAATTTCCTGTTCATTGTGATATTATTATAATTGCGAGAAAATCGGGTTTTCAATAGAGCACAAACGCTTTTTTGTTGATCCGTAAAAGAATATAATAGGAGGCACGTAGATATGACAGGAGTATTTGCAGCTTCGACATGGTGGGAAGGCGTTAAAGAACCTCTTGCCGATGCCGGTGTCAACACAATTGTCGGTTTGTGCATTGTATTCGCGGCTTTGGTTTTCATAAGCTTCATCATCTCACTTTTCAAGTACATCGGAAAGCTGGATAAGAGCAGTGAAAAGAAAGAAGCGGCTGCAGCACCCGCAGTTGCATCGCAGAACGCAGGAAACGAGCTCAATATCGACAATTTTGAGCTTGTTGCCGTAATAACCGCAGCTATCAGTGAGTACGAGGAAGCTCGCGGCAATTTCTTCAAAGACGGCATTGTTGTACGTTCCGTAAAGAAGATTTCTTAAGAATGAGCGCATAAGCGCAACCACACATTATCAATCGGAGGATAATCAAAATGAAGAATTACACCATTACAATTAACGGAAATGTTTACGCCGTAACTGTTGAAGAAGGAAACGGACAGAATGTTGCAAAGGCTTCCGCTCCTGCGGCTCCCAAGGCAGCTCCCGCTGCAACAGGCGCACAGGGAGGTGTTGCCATTAATGCTCCCGTAGCAGGCAAGATCACAGCCATCAACGCTCCTGTAGGAACAAAGGTTAAGAAAGGTCAGTGCGTCCTTACTCTTGAAGCAATGAAGATGGAAAACGAAGTTGTCGCTCCTCAGGACGGCACGGTTGCTTCCATTAACTGCCAGGTAAACGATCACGTTGAGACAGGCGCTGTCATCGCTACACTTAACTAAGAAAAGGGGTAAGCCTCATGAATATTGTTGATACCTTATTGAATTTATGGGAACAGACGGGCTTTGCCAACCTGTACTGGGGCAACTACGTTATGATCGTCGTAGCTCTGGTCTTCCTTTATCTTGGCATCAAGAAAGGCTTCGAACCTCTGCTCCTCGTACCGATCGCATTCGGTATGCTTCTCGTAAATATGTATCCCTCCATTATGGCAGCTCCTTATACTACCGTAATGACAAATATCGGAGAGATCAAGATTGCGGAAAACGGTAAATATATCGAAGAGACCGGAACATTCCTTGTGAATTATCTGACCGGCACAGGCACCATCGAACATGCCGGCGGTCTGCTTTACTATTTCTTCAGACTCGATGAGTGGTCGATCTTCCCTTCGCTGATCTTCCTCGGCGTAGGCGCTTCCACAGATTTCGGTCCCCTGATCGCCAACCCCAGAAGCTTCCTTCTCGGTGCTGCTGCTCAGCTCGGAATCTTTGTAGCTTATCTCCTTGCGATCCTTCTCGGATTTAACGGAGAGGCTGCGGCTGCGATCTCCATCATCGGCGGTGCTGACGGTCCTACATCCATTTTCCTTGCAGGTAAGCTCGGACAGACCGACCTCATGGGACCCATCGCTGTGGCTGCATACAGCTACATGTCACTGGTACCCATCATTCAGCCTCCCATCATGAGAGCTCTTACAACAAAGGAAGAGAGAAGCATCAAGATGGAACAGCTTCGTCCTGTTTCCAAGCTTGAAAAGATCCTTTTCCCTGTTATCGTTACGATAGTAGTTTGCTTCCTGCTTCCTTCGACGGCGCCTCTCGTAGGTATGCTCATGCTCGGTAACCTTTTCAAAGAGTGCGGAGTTACAAAGCAGCTTTCGGAGACAGCTCAGAACGCTCTTATGTACATCGTTGTTATCATGCTCGGTACATCCGTAGGTGCATCCACAAGCGCAGAGAACTTCCTTCAGTGGACCACGATCAAGATCGTTATTCTCGGACTTGTAGCTTTTGCATTCGGAACAACGGGTGGTGTGCTTCTCGGCAAGCTCATGTGCAAGCTTACGCACGGTAAGATCAATCCTCTTATCGGTTCCGCAGGTGTTTCGGCTGTTCCCATGGCTGCCCGTGTTT
>JAEEGL017079118.1_pt1 | contig 12321 bp, 13 predicted proteins | sample 9134231 | NCBI WGS metagenome assembly JAEEGL01 (sample SAMN16246548, study PRJNA631951) | gut metagenome | biome: gut microbiome; feature: rumen; material: fiber-attached | host: Bos | place: Iran: Karaj | collected 2018-10 | reverse complement strand
ATATTCAAACTATATTTTATTATATATTAAAAATTAAAAAGATGTAGAATTTTTCTACATCTTTTTTGGTCATTATTTCATTTCTAATTGTTCTCTTAAAAAAATTACATCTTCAACTGAAAGATCTGGTTCCGCCATCATTTTTAACTTTTCGATTGGTAAATATGAAGATGCTTCAACAATTTGAATCATTATCTCTTCCGGTAACTTTTGGTTTGAAATTAGAGACATTTCTTCTTTACTAAATCCAGATGCAAATCCTGTATAAACAATGTCACACTGAATTTCATCTAGGTCTTTCCATGGGATTTTTTTGATTTCTTCAAAAGGTACTCCTAATTCTAAGGATTTTCTGATTGCTCTCATTTTTTTAGGATTAAAACCACATTTCTCAACAAAATCAATTTGTTCTGTTGTAGCTCTATTCTCCAAAAAATGAAGAATTTCTCTTATTTGTTCTTCTCCAACGTTTTTCAGGGATCTAATCTTTGTTAAAGAATATAATGTACATGAATAATTATATTCTAAAACATTTTTGAACCGTTCAGCATATTTTTGAGGAATTTCATACTCTAAGTTGCCCATTTTCATTTTTTTCACTCCTTAAAATTTTAATAATTCTGACCATATTATTATTTTTGAGTCATTATATCACCAATTTATGTAAATTACAATATTATTATAAAAAAAAAGAACTTTTAAAAGTTCTTTTTATTGTAATTCTATAACAACCTTTCTATAAGGCTCTTCCCCTATACTATATGTTTTTACTTTGTCATTTTCTTGTAGTTTAGTATGAATAATTTTTCTTTCATATGCTGACATAGGTTCTAAAACAATTTTCTTTTTATTTTTTATAACTGAAGAAGCAATTTTAGTTGCTAATATTTGTAAGTCTTTTTCTCTTTTTTCTCTATATCCGCTAACATTTAATAAAACTTTTATTTTTCCTTCTATTTCTTTATTTGCAATATTATTTAAAATAGTTTGGAAACTGTTTAAAACTTCTCCCCTATATCCAATTAAAAATCCAGTATTTTTTCCGTTTAAATCTATTTTTATTGTATCGTCTTCATTTTTAATTTCATATGTTAATTCATCTTTTTCAAAATTCTTTATAAAGTCTTTTACAAAACTATCTATTTTGTTTGTAGCCTCTTCAATATCTTTATCAGATATTTCTCTTTTTTTATTAGGTTTTACAGGTGTCTGTATATTATCTTTTAATTTCATCTCAACTTTTACTACTCGAGGTGTTAAAATACTAAAGAAACTTTTTTTATCTTCTTGTTCTAATACTTTTATTTCGACTTTGTTTTTAGAAACTTTTAATTCTTTTAATCCATTTTCAATTGCCTCGTTTGTTGTTTTTCCTTCAAATATATATGTTTTATCTTCCATATGAAATCCTCCTTTCTACTATTAAATTATTTTTCTTCATCTTTTAAAAATTTATTGGTTACTAATTTTTCAATTAACATTAAGAAATTACTAACAAACCAATATAAAGCTAGCCCAAGTGGCGCAATTAATGCAATACTTACCGTCATTAATGGCATAATATATATCATATTATTATTCATTTCTAACATCATATCTTCTTGGCTTTTATTATCTGGTTCTTTTCCCTGTTCTTCGTTTCTTTTATTCTTTTCTTCAACTGCTTTTTTCGACATATTTGTATTTATTTTCATTGATGCAAATGAAGACATTATATAAAGAAGCGGTATAATATAAACCTTCCAATTTCCCATGTTTTCTACTGGTGTGTCGCTTAAGTCTAGTCCTAAAAAATTCATATTGATATATAATCTCTCATCTTCAGCAGCAAATCTTTTTATTATAGCTATTTCTATATATCTTATTTGATTATTATTTTTTGAAGTTTCAGATGTAGTATTTGAAGTATCGCTAGTCTCTGCAACTAATTCTCCCCCTGTTGTTTCTTCTACTAATTCATTCTTATTTTCTTCGGAATTACTAGTTCCATTTATTATATTTTTATAATTATTAATTACCTCTGGATCAATTTTTTTCATATATGTAAGTGGTCTACTAACTAGAAAAAAAATTGACAAAATAATAAATATTTGAACAATAGAACCCAAGCATCCGCTAAACGGACTCATTTTTTCTTCTTTATATAATTTCATTACTTCTTGAGTACTTCTTTTAGGATCGTTTGCATATAATGCCTGTATTTCTTTAGATTTTTCTTGTATTTTATTATTTTTTTTCATGGTTTTTTGTTGTTTTATACTCATTGGTAACATTAACAATTTAAGTAAAACTGTAAATATAATAATTGTTAAACCATAATTATTAACTATATTATAAATATAATTTAATACATATCCAAAAGTATTTGCAAAAAAACTAATTATGCTTCCCATTTTTCCTCCTATTTTAACGGATCATAACCACCTTTAGAAAGTGGATTACACTTCAAAATTCTTATAAAACCCAACCATATTCCTTTTATAATACCATATTTTTCTATTGCCTGTTTCGTATATTCTGAACAAGTTGGTTCATATTTACAATGTATACCACTATTTGCAAAAAAAGGAGATATAGCTTTTTTGTAGAAATTAATAATTTTAATTAATAATTTTTTCATATCATAATACCCGCTTTTTTAAATATTTTTTCAAAATCTGATTTAACGTCATAAAAAGAAATTTCTTCATAATTCTTTTTCTTATTTATAACAATTAAAAAGCTGTATCCTGTTTTAATTTTTTCCTCAATTATTTTATAATTTTCTCTAATTAATCTTTTGATATGATTTCTACAAACAGCTTTCCCCTGTTTTTTTGATATTGCTATTCCAAGCTTATTATAATTTAAATTATTCTTAGTTATATAAATATGTATATATTCTCCATAAAAAAAATTACCTTTAGAAAACATTTTTTTAAATTCATAATTTTTCTTTATCATAATTGTTCTTTTCATTTTGAATACATTCCTATTCTTTTTATACTACGCACTAAGTTTTTTTCTTCCTTTATTTCTTCTACTCTTTAGAACTTTTCTTCCTGCAGCACTTTGCATTCTTTTTCTAAAACCATGAACTTTACTTCTTTGTCTCTTTTTTGGTTGGTATGTTCTTTTCATTTTGTACCTCCTAAATTTATAAATTAAATTGCTCTCTTAAATATAAGCATAAGAATTATACTATATAAATACCTTAAAAGTCAAGCAATGTCTAAAATTATTGTAAATTTTAAAAAATATATTTTTATAATTTTGTATTTTTATGTATTGATATTTCTAGTTTTTTTTGATATATTATGTTTGAATTAAAGGAAATTTAAACTTATCCACAATTTGTGTATATCTTTTTTTCTTTATTTTAAAGGGATGCAGGGGAGAGTGTGGATAGGTTTGTGGATAACTTATAAATGAAAGGATGAATAAAAAATGTATTCTAACAAAGAGGATTTACTTGCTAAAGCAAAAACACTTTTACAAGATGAAATGACTAGTATATCATACAATACATGGATAAAAACATTAGAAATAGAAAGTGTTAATGATAATAAAATTACTTTAATTGCTAATTCTAAAATGCAAAAGGATGCTATTGAATCTAGATTGTTTGATTTAGTTGTAAATACTTTTAATTTTATAACGAATAAAACTTGTGAAGTAAAAATTATTGAAAAAAAAGAAATAAAAGAAGATCCTTTTATAGATTTAGAAAACACAAATTATACAAATTCTGAGTCATATTCTAATACATTTTTAAATCCAAAATATACATTTGATAATTTCGTTGTGGGTAATAATAATAAATTTGCACAAGCTGCTGCACAAGCTGTTTCTAAATCACCAGCAACTGCATATAATCCTTTATTTATATATGGTGGAGTTGGTCTTGGAAAAACACATTTAATGCATGCTATAGGAAATTATATACTTCAAAATAATCCATCAGCAAAAGTTTTATATGTAACATCAGAAAAATTTATTAATGAACTTGTAAATTCAATACGAGATGCAAATTACAAAAATGAATTATTTAGAAATAAATACAGAAATATAGATGTTTTACTAATTGACGATATTCAGTTTATAGCTGGAAAGAAAACTGGACAAGAAGAATTTTTCCATACATTTAATACACTTCATGAAAATGGAAAACAAATTATTATTTCTAGTGATAAACCACCAAGAGATATTCCTTTATTAGAAGATAGATTAAAATCAAGATTTGAATGGGGAATACTAGCCGATATTTCAATGCCAGACTATGAAACAAGGCTTGCTATTTTAAGAAAAAAGGTTCAATTAGAAAATATTATTATAGATGATTATATTTTATCTGTAATTGCTACAAAAATTGATTCAAATATAAGAGAACTAGAAGGAGCACTAAACAAAATAATTGCTTATGCATCACTTACACATAGTCCAATAACAATTGAAATGGCAGAAAAAGCAATTAATGATATAGTTCTTCAAAAAGAAAAAATAATATCAGCTGATTATATTCAAGAAATAGTTTCAAAATATTTTAATATAGATAAAAAAGATTTAGTATCACAAAAGAAATCAAATGATATTGTTTATCCTAGACAAATAGCAATGTATCTATGTAGATCAGTTGGACAAATGTCTTTTCCTAAAATAGGTGATGAGTTTGGCAAAAGAGATCATACAACGGTAATGCATGCTTATAAAAAAATTGAAAATGAAATTAAAGAAAACACAAATACAAAATTAATTGTGGATAGTGTTAAAAACATTATTAAAGAATCAAATTAGTTTTAAATCATTTAAATTTAAATAAAAAATAAAAATAAATAAAAAAAATGTTTTATAAAACAAAAATTTCACAAAAGAACTTAAAACAATTCCTACGGAAGCAAGGGATAGGTTATAAACAATGTTAATGTTTATAACTTGAAGAAATATTGTTTATAAGTATAAATTCACAAAAGATTTTTTAAAATGTGGATAAATTGGAAAATAATACACATATTTATTAACACCTTTTTTTGTACGGATTTTAAATATTAACAGACTTTTCCACAAAATCCACAAGCACTAATACTATTACTACTAATAATATTTATTTAAATAAAGGAGAAAAAGATGAAATTTATTTGTGAAAAAGAAAAAATCTTAAAAGGAATTAATTCTGTTATTAACGGAGTAGCTGTAAAAACAACAATGCCTATACTTGAAGGAATTTTAATTCAAACAAACGATAAAGAAATAAAATTAACTTCTTATGATTTAGAAATAGGAATAGAGTATATTTTAGAAGCGGAAGTAAAAGAGCAGGGAAGTACAGTAGTAAATGCTATAATGTTTAGTGAAATAATTAGAAAGCTTCCTAATTCAGACATTAAAATTGGAATTAATGAAAATAATTTATTAGAAATAGAATGTGAAGGTTCTTTATATAAACTTGCAACAATGAATCCAGATGAATTTCCAGAATTACCTAAAATAAATGTTAGTAATTCAATTAGTATAGAACAAACTGTACTTAAAAATATGATAAGAAAAACTATATTTGCTGTAAGTACAGAAGAAAATAGACCAATTTTTACAGGATGTTTATTTGAAGTTATAGATAATAAATTAAATGTTGTTGCTGTAGATGGATATAGATTAGCAATAAAGAGTTGTTTATTAGATGAAAAAGCAAATGGATTTACAAGTGTTATTCCAGGAAAAACTTTAAATGAAGTAAATAAAATAATTTTAGATTCTTTTGATCCAATAAAAATAGGTATTGAAAAAAATCAAGCTTTATTTGAAATGGAAAATTGTAAAATAGTAACAAGATTATTAGATGGAGAATTTTTAAAATATTCAAATGCAATTCCAACAAATTGGGAAACAAGAATTAAAGTAAATAAAAATGAAATTTTAAATTGTTTTGAAAGAATTATTTTAATATCTGCATCGTCAATAGAAAAAGAAAAAAGATATCCTGTTAAAGTTAAAATAGAAATAGGAAAAGTAATTATTTCTTGTGCTAACCAAACGGGAGATGCAAAAGAAGAATTAAACATTGAAACTGAAGGGAAGGAATTAGAAATAGGATTTAATCCAAGATTTTTCTTAGATGCATTAAAAGCAATTGATGATGAAGAGGTATATATTGAATTTGGAACAAATAGATCTCCTTGTGTTATAGCACCAATAGAAGATGGAGATTATAAATATATGATTTTACCTATTAAAATGAAGGATTAAAAAATGTATATAAAAAAAATAGTATTAACTAATTTTAGAAATTATGAAAAAGAAGAAATTTGCCTTGAGGATGCCGTAAATATTATTTATGGCAATAATGCTCAAGGCAAAACTAATATTATAGAATCAATTTTCCTATCTGCAATAGGAAAATCTTTTCGTGCTAAAAAAGAAAATGAATTAATAAAATTTGGAGAAGATTTTGCAAAAATTGAAATTGAATTTCAAAAAAAAGATAGAGAGGGAAAAATTGAAATAAAAATAGATAATAAAAAAACATTTTATTTAAACGGAATTAAACAAAACAGAATAAGCGATATTGTTGGAAATATTAATATTGTCTTATTTACACCAGATGATATTGAAATAGTAAAAGATGGACCTAATAAAAGAAGAAGATTTTTAGACATGATGATAAGTTCATTAAAACCAAATTATTTATATGTTTTAAATTTATATAATAAAGTATTAGACCAAAGAAATAATTATTTAAGAAATAATAAAGAAATAGATTCAAATATGATGGATATTTGGGATGAGCAATTAACAGACTATTCAGAAAAAATATTTAATTATAGAAAAGAATATATTGAAAAATTAGAAGAAAACCAAAAAGATATCCACAAAAAGATAACAGAAAGTGGAAAAGAAGAAGAAATAAAAATAGAATATATATCAAATTTTAAAAATAAAGAGAGATTTTTAAAAGAATTAAAATATAGAAGAAAGCAAGACTTAAAAAAAGGATTTACTACTATTGGTATACATAGGGATGATTTTATTATCTATATTAATAATAGAAATGTTGGAATATACTGTTCTCAAGGTCAACAAAGAACAGTAGTATTATCTTTAAAACTTGCAGAACTTAAAGTAGTAGAACAGGAAATAGGGGAAAAGCCAATACTTTTATTAGATGATTTTATGTCTGAACTTGATGAAACAAGAAAAAATCAATTTATAAAAATGATAGATAATGATCAAGTAATAATTACAGGAACAGAAAAAATAGAAATAGAAAATAAAAAAATCAAAAATTTCTATGTGGAAAGTGGAAAGATAAATTAAAATTTATAAAATTATATTACGAAAGGAATAAAGTTTATGAATAATTGGAAAATTAGTTTGTCAACTATTTTATTAGTATTTGCAATTATTATAATTATTGCATTATCTTCTTGTGTATTTATTCTTTATAAGGAAAACAAAAAAATGTCTGAAATTTCTAATAATGAAGGAAAATTTTTTGAAAAATCTTATACAGGAGTAACGGTTAATGGTCCTCTTTATAAATTTTATGAAGATGGAAAAGTTTCATATTTTGAAAGTGAATTATTTTCCAAAGAGGGAACATATACAATAAACTCTGATAATGAAATTGTAATAAATTTTACTAAAAAAATTGAAAATACACCCAAAAACGAATTTGATTGGGAAAGTGTTACTACAGAAATAAATGAAACAAAAATATTCTATTATTTACCAGATAATAACAATCGTATTATAAGTGAATCATCAACATCGCCATCTATTGATTATAATGATAATAATTATGTTTTTATTGAAAATTTAGTGGTATATTAAAATATGAATATATAATTATTTTTATTGATAAATAAAAAAAGTAAAAAACTTAAAATAGATAATATTATATAGAAAATGTAAATATAAATTAGTATAAATTATAATATGTGCTAATAATTTATTTAAAACCTGTAGGGGTCGCTGTCCACAGCGACCCTTAAAAATCCATGAAACATTAGCGGGTCGCCGTCCACGGCGACCCCTACAGCGTTTGAAATAAAATTTGTGAAACCAAGAAGATGGACAATATAGATTCCGCCGGGAGCGGATTTATTATTATACATTATTACAATAAATAATAAAAAAAATTATTTGCATATTTTTTTTATTTGTGATATTAATTAGAAGAATGTAAAAAACATAGGGATATAAGTATTTAAGGAGGAAAATTTAACTTATGGAAAAATTCGAGCATGAGTATAAAGCAGAACAAATTCAAGTATTAGAAGGTTTAGAACATGTTAGAAAAAGACCAGGTATGTATATAGGAAGTGTTTCTGTAAGAGGTCTTCATCATTTAGTATATGAAATAGTTGATAACTCTGTTGATGAAGCATTAGCAGGATATTGTAAAAATATATTCGTCACTATAGAACCAGGAAATGTTATTTGTGTAGAAGATGATGGAAGAGGAATTCCAGTTGATATACATCCAAAAACAAAAATTTCAGCTGCTGAAACAGTTTATACAAAATTAAATGCTGGTGGAAAATTTGGTGGAGACAGTGGATATAAGGTATCTGGTGGTCTTCATGGAGTTGGAGCTTCAGTTGTAAATGCATTATCTGATTGGGCTGAAGTTACTATTCAAAGAGATGGTGGGCTTTTCCAAATGAAATTTGAAAAAGGAAAAACAGTTAAATCTCTAGAAAGAATAGGTGACTCAAATAAAACTGGAACAAAGGTTAGATTTTTTGCTGATGGAAGCATTTTTGAAACTTTAGAATATGAATATGAAGTATTAGAAAATAGATTAAGAGAAATGGCCTTCTTAACAAAAGGATTAAGAATAACATTAGAAGATTTAAGAGGCGAAACTCCAAGAAAATCAGATTTTTGCTTTGAAGGTGGATTAAAATCTTTTGCAGAATACTTAAATAAAAATAAAGAAGCAATAAATAAAGAACCAATTTATATAGAAAAAGATGGAGAAGTTCCAGTTGAAATTGCTATTCAATATACAACAGCATACAGCGAAAATATTTATACTTTCGTAAATAATATTAATACAATTGAAGGTGGAACACATTTAGAAGGATTTAAAAGAGCATTAACTAAATCATTTAATGATTATGCAAGAGCTAAAAACATATTAAAAGAAAAAGATAGTAACTTAGTTGGAGATGATATAAGAGAAGGTATTACGGCTGTTATTTCTGTTAAAGTAAAAGAACCACAATTTGAAGGACAAACTAAAACTAAACTTGGAAATAGTGAAGTAACAGGAATTGTTCAATCAGTTGTAAATGATTCATTATCTGCTTTCTTAGAGGAAAACCCAAATATTGCAAAAGCAATATTAGAAAAATGTATTAGTGCATCAAGAGCAAGAGAAGCAGCAAGAAAAGCAAGAGAATTAGTAAGAAGAAAGACAGCATTAGAATCAACAACTCTTCCAGGAAAATTAGCAGACTGTAGCTCTAAAAATCCTGAAGAATGTGAAGTGTATATTGTTGAGGGAGATTCAGCAGGAGGAAGTGCAAAACAGGGAAGAGATAGAAGATTCCAAGCAATATTACCACTTTGGGGTAAAATGCTTAATGTTGAAAAAGCAAGAGCAGATAAAATTTATGGAAATGATAAATTAAATCCAGTAATTTTAGCGGTAGGTGCGGGAATTGGAAATGATTTTGATATAACTAAAATTAGATATGGAAAAGTAATAATAATGGCAGATGCTGATGTTGACGGTGCACATATTAGAACATTATTATTAACATTCTTCTTTAGATATATGAGACCACTTGTTGAAAATGGAAATGTATATCTTGCTCAACCCCCTTTATATAAATTGTATAAAAAGGGAATGGAAGATATTTATTGCTACACAGATGAAGATTTAGAAAAAAGATTTGAAGAAATAGAAGCAAAAGGAATTTCAAGAGATCAAGTTGGAATTCAAAGATATAAAGGTTTGGGTGAAATGAATCCAGAACAGCTTTGGGAAACAACAATGAATCCAGAGTCTAGAATTCTAGTTAAAGTAACAATGGATGATGCAATAGCAGCTGATAAAATATTTACCCTTTTAATGGGTGATGAAGTAAATCCAAGAAGAGAATTCATTGAACAAAATGCTAAATATGTAAAGAATTTGGACATATAAAAAATAAAAGAAAGAGGACTATATGTGTCCTCTTTTTTTACTAATATAAATATATTATTTTTTTATAGAATTATTATATAATTCATTTGGATCAATATCTTCTCCATTTGGCCATTCAACAGTAGTTTGTGCAGATTTTACCAACCTAAAATAACCAATATTATTTAATCCTTTATAATAACTATTGGATAATTGTTTTTTCATATCATATATTTTTTTTTCACCGTTTACGTATTCAATTTCTAAAATATAATTATCTAAAGCACTAACATTTTGTATTCTAGGTGGTATCATAATATCCTCCTTATTTTAATGGATCTATTTTAAATATTTCTCCTTCTGTTTGAGAAACGTTCCATAAAGCAATTAGTTCTTCTTGATGTATTTCCATCCATGCTTCCACGAGTTTGTTTTGTTTTGGTGGTAGCATTCCTTCTAAAATAGAAATATTTTTGATAGAATAAACAGCATCAAATTCATTATATTGTACATGGATATGTTCTAAATAATGTTTTTCAGAATCATTAAAATAAATCCTTATTATTATTCCATAGAATTGTGAAATTATGGGTATTTTTATCACCTCCTAATTATAACATATAAATAAATAAAAATAAATTAAATGTGGAAATTTTGGCAGAAATGCCTAGATTTTTGATAATAATAACTAATATATTTACATTAGCTTTTAATAAATATACTTTACCTATAAAAGGAATGCGATACTTTTTTTAATAATAAGTATTAATTGTAATATGTTCTAATAAACTAATTATTGTGAATGAGCGCGAGGCAGGTTTCTATACATTCCGATTTCGAACTGCTGTGGGGACCGCTGAGGGCTGTTAAGCATGAAATGCTGTTACAGCCTCCAGTGGGGAAAGTGAGAAGAGGAATGATATAGATTCTGCCGGGAGCGGATCAGAATAAATAAATAAAATTATTAAGCAATATTACAATATAATATAACAAAGGATCGCTTTTTAAAAGCGATCCTTTTATAATAAAGCTCATTTTAGTTTTAAGCTAAAACTAGCACATATAATGTTCGAACCTGATATATATTACTATATAAACAAGCCCTATACCACACATACCAATCCTTTGCTAGACATTAAAAACACCTCTTATAGCCAAATTTGTCCTCTTGGGACTACTAATAACCACAAGTAGATATTAATAATATCATAAACTCGAATAAAAACCCTATGATGTGACCTCATAAATAAAGCCTTCACACAAAGCAGATACTCTTATTGATAATTTTAAGCTTTATTTAATATTATTATTTTCAATTTTAAAATTATTATTAAATTATTTTTTGGTATTTTTTCAAAAAAATCCCAAAAACCACAATTGACTTAAAGTTTAAAAAATTATATAATATCCGTAAAGTTTTAAGGAGGGACAAGCAATGGACGAAAAAAAGAAATTTTATATAACAACTCCAATTTATTATCCAAGTGGTAATTTTCATATTGGAACAGCATATTGTCAAGTCTTAACAGATTGTATAAAAAGATATAAAAAAGCCAGAGGATATGATGTATTTATGCTAACTCGGACTTGATGAACATGGACAAAAAATTCAAACTGTAGCAGAAAAAAACGGATTAACTCCTCAAGAGCATGTAGATATAATGGCAAAAAAAGCAATTGACTTATGGAAATTAATGGATATTGAATATAATAAATTTATAAGAACAACAGATGAATATCACTGCAAGGCTGTTCAAAAAATAGTTGAAAAATTTTTAGAAAATGGTGATATTTATCTAGGAGAATATGAAGGTTGGTATTGTATGCCGTGCGAAAACTACTTTACAGAAACTCAATTAGTAGATGGAAAATGTCCTGATTGTGGTAGAGAAGTAAAGAAAATGAATGAACCTGCATATTTCTTCAATATGAAAAAATATGAGCAATGGATTAAAGATTTTTATGCTGAAAATCCAGATTTTATTGTTCCAGAATCTAGAAAAAATGAAATATTTAATAATTTTATAAATCCAGGATTAGAAGACCTTTGTATTAGCAGATGTACCTTTGACTGGGGAATAAAAATGCCAAATGATCCAAAACATGTTTTATATGTTTGGCTAGATGCACTATCAAACTATATTACAGCACTTGGATATATGTCAGAAGATGATGAAGAATTTAAAAAATATTGGCCAGCAGACCTACATGTT
>JAEEGL017076111.1_pt1 | contig 12321 bp, 11 predicted proteins | sample 9134231 | NCBI WGS metagenome assembly JAEEGL01 (sample SAMN16246548, study PRJNA631951) | gut metagenome | biome: gut microbiome; feature: rumen; material: fiber-attached | host: Bos | place: Iran: Karaj | collected 2018-10 | reverse complement strand
TTCCTCCTCTGTCACGTAATTACTCATTTCCCCCAATAGTTTCAAAAAGATACTCAAGAACTTCGGGAGTGAACTTTCTTGCCTTGAAAGCGATCGTCTTCTTGAGACCTTCTTCGTTATCTTCACGGACTCCCTCGGCATACATTATCATTGTGTCGGCGACTACGATCACATCCTTGCCGACAAGATTCGGAATACGCTCATCAACAGTTATCGCTATTCCAAGCGGGCTGATATTCTTCACCTGTCCGTAGTACTTATGCAACGAATCTCTGTCTACAATTACACTGTTTGCCAAAAACTCTACTCTGTTGATAATTCTGCGATCTTCCATTTTGTCTGCACCTCGTCCATTCTTTTTGTTTTTCTGATACTAATATAAAGAAACAAAACTCATAAAAATAATCATAAAAGCATACACAATTTGAAATTTAATTAACATTTATTGCACTATTTATTGAATTTTTATTTCTTTATAAAATCTTAATAATATTTTATCGCAAAAAAGTGATAAACACTATATGTTTGGCATTCGATTGAACAGGGATTATACTAAAATATAGAAAATTTATTTCTTGTTTATGGAGGCAATGCTTTGCTTAAGCAGATACTTTTTTTATTGAAAAAAGAATCTATGGATAACGAGGACATATACAGGCAGGCGGAGAGCGCCAGGGATTACCTGCGTGCTGAGGGTTACGTGTCATGGGTTACGGGGGCAAGCGATAACTCTTTTGACTGGAAAAAAGAAGCCGAGAAGGAGTCGCTGCTAATTGCAACGGACAGCAGTGCTGCGGCAAAAGAGCTTTTGGATGAGGGGTATTACTGCATCGGAGTTGCTCACAAAGGCAATGAAGGCGAGGAGTTTACTGATCTTAAATATGTCTTTTCCGAAATAGATGATGTTGAGGCGGACTCTTTTGTAAAAGCTTATCAGAGGTACTCTGGCGAGCCGTGGGATGTCATAAAGACAGACAGGCTGCTCATACGCGAGACCACAGTTGAGGATATTGACGAGTTCTATAAGCTGTACAAAGACCCGGAGATTACAAGATATCTGGAGGGACTCTTTGACGATCCGGAGGATGAGAAACGCTATCAGAAGGATTACATTGAAAAGGTATATCACTTTTACGGTTTTGGTGTCTGGACAATTGTGAGGCGTTCAGATAACAGGATAATCGGCAGGGCCGGCTATTCTATGAGGAACGGTTTTGACGCGATCGAGCTGGGATTCCTCATCGGCAAGGAATTTCAGAGACAGGGCTACGCATACGAAGCTTGTAAGGCGATCCTCGACTACGGCAAATATATGCTTTTGTTTGAGCATGTTCAGGCGCTTGTAAAAAAAGAGAACGAGGCCTCGATACAGCTTTGCGAGAAACTGGGATTTAGTCGCCGGGACGAGGTGGAGATTGAGGAGAACATTTACGGACACGGCTACAAAAATGAGGACAGTATATGCCTTTCCGAGGCGAAGTACGGCAGATATGTCAAATTTGTTCTTGATTTCTTGGGATGTTAAAAATTTTATGGTTTTTTTTAGGTTAATACTGTAATATATAGACGTAGCAGAGTGAGAAATAAAGAGAATAGCAGGCATATAGGACAATGAGGTCCTAATGGAGAGTGCCTGAGCGGAGGAAAAATGAGTCCAATCGAAATGTTCAGCTTAGTTGCAGGTTTGGTGGGAGGCTTGGCCATGTTCCTTTACGGAATGAATGTCATGAGTGGCGGCCTTACCAAGATGGCGGGAGGTAAGCTCGAGAGCGTCCTCGCGAGTGTAACTAAGCATCCTTTTATAGCATATCTTTTCGGCGTTGGAGTAACAGCGCTGGTCCAGTCGTCATCGGCGTCTACAGTAATGGTCGTAGGTCTCGTTAACTCAGGGATCATGACACTTAAACAGGCAGTCAGCGTAATCCTTGGTGCCAACCTTGGTACAACTTTTACAGCATGGCTTCTTTCACTTAATGCGATCAGCAGTGACAATTTCATTATCAACCTTTTGAAACCTGCATCTTTTACGCCTTTTCTGGCGCTGATCGGTATCAGCTTCTACATGTTTGCCAAGAGCGAGAAAAAGAAGAATGTAGGAACCATCCTTCTTGGTTTCTCGGTTCTCATGTTTGGTATGACAACCATGTCAAGTGCGGTTTCTCCTTTAAAAGAGGTTGATTCCTTCAAGGCATTCCTTACAACATTTTCTAATCCAATAATTGGCTTCCTTGTAGGTATTCTTTTTACAATGGTTATCCAGAGCTCCGCAGGAACCATCGGTGTATTGCAGGCTCTTTCACTTACAGTAGGTATCAAATACAGCATGGCTATTCCTGTCGTTGTAGGCGCAGAGGTTGGAACCTGTATCACAGCTATTCTTTCATCCCTCGGTGCCAACAAGAACGGTAAGAGAACAGCTCTTATGCACTTGTACTTCAACGTTATCAAGGCTTCATCCTTCATGATCATCTTCTATATCATAAATGCGATCGTTCACTTCTCATTTATGGATGACAAGATCGGTATGGTGGGCATTGCAGGAATCCATACACTGATCAACCTCGTTGCAACACCGCTTATGCTGCCGTTTGCACAGATTCTTGTTAATCTTGCTCTTAAGACTATTCCGATCGACGAGAAGGAAAAGAAGGAGCAGGAGGAGCAGCAGGGCATCCGCACTCTGGACCCTCGCTTTTTGTCCAACCCGCCATTTGCTCTTGAGCAGGCGAGACAGGCAGCCATCACCATGGCTACAATGTCTAAGGATTCGCTTGATAAGGCAATCGGACTTGTTACAACTTTTGACAACGAGATAGCAGACGAGGTCGAGTATCTTGAGAGAAAGATAGACCAGTACGAGGATCAGCTGGGAACCTATCTTATGAAGATCAACTCACATCATCTTTCACCGGAAGACAGCCATACATTGTCGCTTCTTCTTCACTGCATCACTGACTACGAGCGAATTTCCGACCACGCCCTCAACATCATGGAGAAGGCTAAGGGTATGGATGAGAATAACAGATCTTTTTCACCGAAGGCACAGACTGAGATGGACATCTTTGCCGCTGCGGTAAAAGAGATCATGGAGCTGGCACTTACTTCTTTTGAAAAACAGGATGTGGAGCTGGCCAAGACCATCGAGCCTCTCGAGGAGACCATCGATGGCATCAATATGGAGGTTAAGCGCCGCCATATCAGGAGACTTCGTAAGGGCAAATGTACTATCGAACAGGGCTTTGATCTCTCAGACATCGGTACTGATTACGAGAGGATCGCAGATCACTGCAGTAATATCGCAGTAGGAATCATCGAGGTCAACGATGACATGTACGAAGCACACGAGTACATGGAGACACTCAAGGCTGAGAGGAGCAAAGATTTCGAGAAGGCAGTGGACTTCTACGAGCGCAAGTACGAGTTGCCTGCGGTTAAATTCTAACAAGCAGTGACATTTAATGGGCTGTGGGAGCTGATTTATGACTCTCACAGCTTGCGTAGTTTTAAAGAGTTTTGTTTTTTGGAAGGGAAAATAGTGTTATGAATATCAGAAAGCTTGGCAGATTGGACACTCTTATTGAGAGCCAGCGTGAAAAGGGAAGATTACAGGGGGCAACGATTGTTGTTGAACATAAGGGCAAAAGAGTCTACGAGAACCACTACGAGCCGGACAGAGAGGACAGCATCTATCGTATTTTCAGCATGACCAAGCCTATCACGGCTGTGGCTGCGATGATCCTCTACGAGCGCGGTGAGCTTGACCTCATGAGCAGGGTTTCGGATTATCTTCCTGCTTTTGCTGAGTGCAAGGTTGCTTCAGGCGGTGGTATCAAGAAGGCAACAAATGCCATCACTATAAAGGATCTTTTGAACATGACTTCGGGTATTGTTTACTCCGGAGATTTTGGTGAGGCAGAGAGATCCATGACCAAGATATACAAGGAGGCCAAGACCCAGAGACAGTCAGGAATCCTTAGGAGCAACGTGGATGTCTGCAACAAACTGGCAGAAGGTTATCTCGCCTTTGAACCCGGATGCGGTTACAGATACGGTCATTCCGCTGACATCATGGGCGGTGTTATCGAGGTCATCACAGGCAAGAAGTTCTCTGATTTTTTGAAAAAAGAGATTTTTACTCCACTGAACATGGAAGACACGGGCTTCTGGATTGATGAGAGCAAGGCCTTCAGACAGGCAGTTCTTTATAGAAGAAATAAGACAGGAAAAGTTGTAAGAGCTGAAGATGACGTCAAGAGACGCATGGAGATGGAGACACCGACTCAGATGCCATGGTTTGAAAAGGGCGGAGATGGCCTCTATTCAACAGCCAACGATTACGCGCACTTTGCTCAGATGCTTCTCAACAAGGGCTCATATCACGGCAAAGAGCTGATCGGCAAGAAGACGCTTGAGTTCATGACAATGCCACAGCTGACAGACCTTCAGTTTAATGCCTTTGACCTTGAGAGCTGCAAGGGCTACAATTACGGCAACTATTTCAGGATCCTCACGGACCCTGCGCTTGCCACATCAAACGGCAGCATCGGAGAATACGGATGGGACGGGATGGCCGGAACATACTTCTTTGTCGATCCTAATGAGGAGCTTATTTTTATCTACATGCAGCAGATCGAGGGCGGCAATGATTACAGCTTTATTCGCGGCATGAGACAGATCGTTTACGGAGCATGCTGAGAAACGGTAACGGGAATTTTGAAATGCATGGAGATGTTCTTGTTTGTGAGTTTTGCGGGAACATCATGAATGATTTAAGATTTTTTAGTGAGTTATTGAAAGATGGTGGGAGATACTCATGAAATTCGAATATCTTGAGAAAAAAGAGCAGGGAGCGTTTATCACGCGCTATGACCTGCATTACAGGACTGAGGATGACAAGGAAAAGGTTTATGAGATCATAAGCCGCAACCCTGATCTTAAGGGCTTTGACGACATCCACAACAAGAAGGTGGACGCGGTCGTTCTTATCATGCACGATGAGTCCGGAGAAAAGATACTTATAAACAGGGAGTTCAGAATGGCTCCCGGTGCCTGGGTCTACAACTTCCCGGCAGGTCTTATTGATTCCGGTGAGGAGCCGGAGGAGAGCGCAAGGCGCGAGCTCAAGGAAGAGACGGGCCTTGACCTTATCGCTATAGATGACTGGATTGGCGAGAGTTACAGCGCAGTGGGATTCTCCAACGAAAAGAATGTGTGCTGCGTGGGCAGAGCCGGAGGTTCTTTTGCAAGAAGTTCTTCAACACTTGAGGAGATCGAGCCCGGCTGGTATACCAAGGCTGAGGTTCGCGAGCTCCTTAAGACTGAGCCGTTCGCAGCCAGAACACAGGCATATTGTTATTTGTGGAGCATGCAGTGATGTCACGTTCCCAAATTATTTTTCTATCGTCGCTCGTAGTTATAGACACTCCAAAATGCCAAATCAGAGGATTTGTCATTTTTCCGTATAACTAAAATCGCTCCTTATAGAAATATATATTTGGGAACGTGACAGCCATAGGTTGTTGATGTTACGAAAGGAAATAATGAATTAATGAGGAAAGCATCAAACAACGGAATATATCATGAAAGTGATGGTCGACAAACTGAAGAACTGAAGAGAGGAATTGTTGGACTGAACATATGTGAGGAATGTGGCGGATTTTGCACTGAGAGCGTTCCTCTTATTGAAGGACTGCCTGTAAATGCGCAGGTGAGCCTGATGGAACACTCCATCCACGAGACCCTCAAGAAAAACAGCTACCTCTTTAGGGAGGGCGAGCCTGTTGACTCCATCTGTATCATCCGAAAAGGCAGGGTCAAGCTGTGTCGTTATGACTCGCTCGGAAGAGAGCAGATCATCACGATCCTGGCCGATCACGATATCATCTGGGAGGGCATGTTCCTGGATGGCAGTATTTATCCATATTCGGCGGTCTGCCTTACCAATGCATCTATTTGCCAGATTCACAGGGACGATTTCATAAAGGTGGTTGATGATCCGACAGCGGCCATGAATACGATAATTCTCCTCAGCAAAAAGCTCCACGACGCCAACGAGAGAAACATGCTCCTGTCTACCAAGGACCCGATGGCAAGACTTGCGGGCTTCCTTATGTACAGAGTGGACAGAAGTGCAACCGACGACATCGTGCTCAAGCTCGATGATATTGCGGCAAGTGTCAGCCTTCGAACCGAGACGGTTAGCAGAAAACTGCGCGAACTTGAGAAGATGAAACTGATCGCAAGAACAGGTCACGGCAAGATAAAGGTCCTTGACAGAGATGCACTTCGTGAGATATATATTTCGCAGTAAGGTTTGGAAAGGAAAAAAGATTTGATCAAAGGTGCAATTCATTCTATAGAAACATTCGGTTCCGTTGACGGACCGGGAATTAGATTTATTATTTTCCTCAAGGGCTGTATGCTCAGGTGCAAGTATTGCCACAATGCAGATACCTGGGATCATCACTCTGATGACGTAAGATCAGCGGATGAGATCCTTGATTTTGCTGAGAGATACAGAGGATACTGGGGAGATGAAGGCGGCATAACTGTCAGCGGTGGTGAGCCTCTTCTTCAGGTGGACTTTCTGATAGAGCTCTTTTCAAAGGCCAAAGAGCGCGGCATTAACACCTGCATAGACACTGCGCTTCAGCCATTTTCAAGGGAGGAGCCTTTTTTCTCCAAGTTCAAAGAGCTGATGAAGTACACAGATCTTTTACTGGTTGATATCAAGCATATCGACAGAGAAGAGCACATAAAGCTTACGGGACTTCCTAACGACAACATTCTTGACGGCATGAGATTTCTGTCAGATATTGCCAAGCCAATCTGGATCCGTCACGTGCTTGTTCCGGGGTTTACTGACAACGATGATTATCTTCATAGGACGAGGCAGTTTATCGAAACTCTTTCCAATGTTGAGAAGGTGGAAGTGCTTCCTTATCACTCTATGGGGCAGCACAAATTTGAAGCTTTGGGCATTCCTTATCCGCTTCCAGACGTTAAATCGCCAACTTCTGAACGCGTTGCAAACGCAGATAATATCTTGAATGGACGGAATTGAGAATATCAAGTGAAATTGAATTTGGGGCTAAATCTTACAAAAAATTAATATATAGCATTAGGTGTTGACCAAATCATAATTCAAAAATATAATTTTCCATGTTGGTAGTTAAATGATTTTAGAGGAGATATTTTTTTATGAAGATATGGAATTCACCTGCAATTGAAGTACTTGATATCAACAAGACTGAGAATGGTACTGCACACTCTTTAGTTGAGTCATGTCCAAACTTTATTTATCGTAATGGATCTCATGCTGATTCAGCTTGTGAGATGGTTGGTCTTGTGTTTGGTATACCATGCGAGCATGACGCAGCACAGGCAAAGGGTAATGATGTAACACCTAATACTCAGGATAATACTTCTGATGTTGCTGATATTGATAGACTTTCATAATTAGCAGAGTACATGTAAGGAGCTGTCGCACTAAGCGAATTGGTGCGCAGCTTCTTTTTGTTTGCACAAGTTTTCATTTGCAAAGAAGTATTAGATTCTGTAAAATGCTTTTGACTATTGTATTGTTATTGAATATACAGGTATTTTATGAGTGGAATATTTGGAATTGTTTCCCAAAAGAATATAGATACTGATGAGTGCTTAGGGCTGAGAGCCTGGAATGAAAACTACGGCGATTGTATAACGCAGGTTTATAGATCGGAGTGTGCTTATATCGGAGCAAAGCCTGAATATATGAAAGCGGCTGCTGATGGGAACTGTTATGCGCTTTTTCAGGAGGAGCATCAAAGCGGAGCAATCGACAGTGTGATCTTTTCTGATAAAAAAAGTGATCTGCCTGATGAGAAGTTTCTTTTTACAAGGGTAGTGTCATCCGGCATTGATTCGGTTAAGGACGTAAACGGTGATTTTGCAGGTGCGATATGGGATGAAGAAAAGAGAGAGCTGCTTCTTTTTAGAGACCACATGGGAGTCAGACCTCTTTTTTACTACTATGATGATGAGAAAATTGTGTTCTCATCGGATATCAGGGGAATCACATCCATCAAAAGTGTGGACGCAGCGGTGGATTCGGATTGGCTGTACAAAGAACTGTCAGGGTATTCGTACCTTTCAGCGACCGGTACGGAGTATGAGCACATCAAGTGCGTTCCCTTCGGAGGATATATATCTTTTAGATTTGATGGACAGAAGATTGTAAAAGAAACAGGGCATTACTGGGTTCCGGGAGATAAGAAGGTAAGACTTAAAAATCGCAGTGAGTATACAAAGGAGCTCAGACGTCTTGTTGAGGATTCCGTCAGGATACGCGCTCTTGCTACTGACCATAAGCTTGGAGGCGAACTGTCAGGAGGGCTTGATTCAGGCGTTGTGGATGTTTTGCTGTCACAGATAAAAAAGGACTGCTTTTTCTTCTCATGGACCCCAAAGGAGGAATTACTGCCACTTGCCGAAGGCGATGAGCGTCTCATTATCAGAGACATTTGCGACAAGGCGGGAATTGAGTGCAATTATGGCGAGCTTGATGTAGACTTTGCAAAGCTGACATTGATGAAAGAGCGGATGCCGATCAAGGAAGAGGTTAGTGACATAAATAAACCGAACGCGTACGCTTTTCCTTGTTATCTAAATACCGCCCAGATATATGAGACAGCTTCTTTTATGAGGAGCAAGGGAGTTAAGGTAATCTTTTCCGGTCATGGCGGAGATGAAGGGGCAAGCCACAGATCGAATCCTTATGAGCTTTTTTATAATCACGAGTATTACCGGTATCTGCGACTTATGTATTCCAGGAGTAGTGTCTTAAAGCATAGGATTCCTGCAACCATAAGGTTGATAAAAGAGAACCTAAAGGTGGCCCAAAACGATCTGACAAAGCCTTTTTCTACGGGGAGTGGTGTTAATCCGCTGATCAGGAAATCTGTGGCAGACAGGTTTGATGAGACCAAAATGGAGCCACTTTATTTTGCTTATGATCCTGTGAAATATATAAATGGCGGTGGCAGCAGGAACAGGCTGGATGTTCTGGCTTTTTATTCTGCCTGTACGGGTGTGAGGTATTTTGTTCCGCTTCTTGACTACCGCATTGTGGATTTTGCGCTTGGAATTCCGAGATATCTTTACCATAACTGGTACTATGACCGCTTTATCTTCAGAGAGGCTTTTAAGGATTTGATCCCGCACTCACTTTACAAGCAGAGAGTTAAGGAAGACAACAGTTACAAGAATCTGCCCAAGAATGATAGAGAGCATGTAGAGCTCGGCGCGGAAGAGATAGAAAAAGCAAAAAAGCGCTACGTCGACTGGCTGGATCGTGAGTACTGGAAGGACTTGATAGATTTCGAAGTTTTGGATAGATGGGTACTAGGCGAAGTCAGAAAAGAGGATGAAATTCCGATACTTTCTGCGCTGATGATTTGCGTCCAGGCGGAGTATATGATAAGAAGATCGAGGGAAATATAATTGGAAACCAGAATGACGAGAGACAGTGTTCGCGCTTCAGGTATTCTTTAAATAAGGTGAAATAATGCAATGAGCGGTTTGTATGGCGTAGTATCTACAAAGGCAATCGATACAGGAAGCTACAACGGACTTTCGATATGGAACCGTAGCTATGGAGATCTTAAGGAGCAGGTTTATTCTGAGGATAAGCTGCTCCTTGGAGTCTGGCCTGAGCGCGTAAGAGGCATAGAAACAGACGAGGACAGGTTTGTTATCGAGACTTCAGAAAATGCAGGTGTTTTCGATGCCTTTGTTTTTTCGGATAGGGATTCTGCGCCATCGGACGCTCTTTTTTTATCTAATACCATCAGTAGTATGGGGATAGAAGGCGTAAAAGAGGTCAATGGAGAATTCGCGGGAGCGGTTTGGGATAAAGAGCGTTCTGAGCTTCTTTTGTTTCGCGATCACATGGGCGTCAGGCCTCTGTTCTACTATCAGGACTCTGAAAGAGTCATTTTTTCCACAGATATAAGAGGAATAACTTCGGTAAAAGATGTTGATGTATCCCCGGATGAAGACTGGCTGTACATCACATTTTGCGGTGAGAAGCTGATGTCGCCTGTGAGCACGGAGTATCAGAATATCAGGTGCGTGCCTCCGGGCGGGTATATTCGATTTACATTTGTAAACGGCAAGATTACCTGTAAGGACGGCCATTACTGGATTCCGGGGCAGAAAAAAGTGCGTCTCGGGAGCCGGATGGAATATGAAAAAGAGCTGCGACGTCTCGTATCTGATGCTGTATCCATAAGGGCAAATGCGACAAAGATGGGAGTTGGAGCAGAGCTCTCAGGCGGCCTTGATTCAGGAGTCATCGACCTTTTGCTTGCGGATATCAGGAAGGATTGCGTCTATTATTCCTGGACACCGGATGAGAAGTTTTTGCCACTTGCAGAAAAGGATGAGCGTCTTATAATAAACGACATTTGTGAGAAGGCCGGGATTAAGTGCAACTACGGCGGACTGGAAATAAATCTGAACGGAGATGAGCTCATCGAAAGTCGTTTTCCCGCACCGCTTGATGAGAAATATAAGGACAAGTCTTTTCGGGAAAAATATGCATTTCCCAATTATATAAATACTGAGCACATCTATAAGACCTCGGCTTATATGAAAAAGCAAGGCGTGAAATTCGTTTTTACCGGACATGGCGGGGATGAGGGAATCAGTCACAGAGGCAATCCGTATGAGCTTTTTTACTACCATGAGTATTACAGGTATCTGAGGCTGATGTTTTCGCGAAGCAGTGTTTCAAAGCACCGCATCTTTAAGACGATTGATCTGATAAAAAAGAATATGGCATACGCAAAAAGAGAACTCCTGGTTCCGATCGTCACAGGGGAATGTGAGAATCCAATTGTGCGAACAGGTTTTAAAGAAAAGTACAAAGGTCACCAGTTCCCAATCTTTTATTTTGCATTCGATCCTAAAAGATACATTCGTGATGGTGGAGGCAGGAACAGGCTCCATGTTGTGGCCTTTTTTGACTCCTGTACCGGAGTTAGATATCTGGCCCCATACGTGGACTACAGGGTTGTGGATTTTGCGCTGGGAATACCGAGATATCTGTATTTTAACTGGTATCATAACAGGTTTATTTTTCGTGAAGCCTTCAAGGATATAATGCCGGATTCTCTTTACAGGCTTAATTACAAAGAGAATAACAGCAGCAAAAATCTTCCGCAAAGAGATGAGACTGCGGAGAAAGAGCTTTCTGATCAAGAGCTGATGAATATCAAAAGAAGTTTTGTTGAATTGCTCGATAGGGAATTTTGGGGCAACTATCTGGACTTTGATGATATTAATGATTGGATAAACGGAAGGCTGGACGAGAAATATGACAGTATTGTTTGGGAATCATTGAGCCAGTGTAGGCAGTTCGAAAACATGGTGAAACGCAGCAGGGAATTATTTATGAAAAGTTTATAAATATTCTATAAAATGTTACAAATGTGTTAGATTGACACGTCGGTACACGTTTTATGATATAGTCTTCTTATAAGTTAATTCGCTTAATAAGAGGAGGAGATTTAACATGAGAGAATGGATCAAACCCGAAATTTCAACAATCAACATCAACATGACTGAGAATGGTCACAATCATCAGAAGTGGGAAGAGTTTACAAGAAGTGAAGATAGTCAGTCCGGAACTAAACCTGCACAGCGTGATTCAACACCTGCTTCAGGAGATACAGACGAGAATTCATAATAGAATATCGAGAGACAGGGAGTTACAAATTCCCTGTCTCTTTTTTGCCCTTTTTTACGCTAAAAAATAAATTGTGATTAATTTGTGAACAAAATAAAACTTGATTACAATCAATGTTTGACCTAAGGCTCTTTGATAAGATATCTCTCGGTAAAACACAGTGATAAATTATTAACAAACTGTCAGACAATTGTAAAAGTTGTTGTTTGCAAAGAGGAGAGAAATATTATGAGAGAAGCATGGAGAGGATTTAAAGGTTCTCACTGGACAGATGACGTAAACGTACGTGATTTCATCCAGAACAACTACACACCTTATGATGGAGATGAGAGCTTCCTTGCTGATGCTACAGATGCTACAAACAAGCTCTGGGGCAAGCTGCAGGAGCTTCAGAAACAGGAGCGCGAGAAGGGCGGCGTACTTGAGTGCGAGACAGAGGTTGTTTCAAGCCTTACAGCTTATGGTCCTGGATATATCGACGAGTCTATGAAGGATCTTGAGACTGTTGTAGGTCTCCAGACAGACAAGCCACTTAAGAGAGCATTCATGCCTTACGGCGGAATCAAGATGGCTGAGGAAGCTGCTGAGACATA
>JAEEGL016615624.1_pt1 | contig 12321 bp, 9 predicted proteins | sample 9134231 | NCBI WGS metagenome assembly JAEEGL01 (sample SAMN16246548, study PRJNA631951) | gut metagenome | biome: gut microbiome; feature: rumen; material: fiber-attached | host: Bos | place: Iran: Karaj | collected 2018-10 | reverse complement strand
GTGCAGTAATTGTGCGTACAGTAGCGCCAATTCGGCGTCCAGATGGTTCGACAATTCGTTTCGACGAAAACGCGGCGGTGCTTGTTAATGATGACAAGACTCCGAAAGGAACGCGTGTGTTCGGTCCGATCCCGAGAGAGCTAAGGGATGCTGGATTTACGAAGATTATTAGTCTAGCACCGGAGGTACTCTAAGATGAAAAGTTTGAAGGTGAACGATATTGTGCTAGTTATTTCTGGCGCCCACAAGGGCAAAAAGGCTAAGATTGTTAGCATCGATGGGCGAAAAGCTTGTCTTGAAGGCATCGGTGAGGTTGAAAGGCATTTGAAAAAGTCGTATTTAAACCCAACTGGTGGCAAGAAACAGGTTCACTTAGGTATTGATATGTCAAATTTAAAATTGGTCGAGGCATACGAGCACAAAAAAGATACTAAGGCCAAGAAAGGAGCTAAATAATGGCGGAAAATAAAACGGCTGCCAAGACTGAAGCTAAAACTACCAAAAAGGTAGCAAAAGTTCAGTCGGCACAACCACGTCTGAAAGCTCTCTATAATTCAGAGCTAAAGGCAAAGTTAGTGAAAGAACTGGATTTAAAGAATATCAATCAAGTTCCAGAACTTACTAAAATTGTAGTTTCTTCCGGCGTAGGCAAAAAGCGTGAGGACAAGCGCTTTACTGAAACCGTGGAGTTAACTATTGCAAAAATTACTGGTCAGAAAACTATCAGCCGACTTGCAAAGAAATCGATTGCTACCTTTAAAATTCGCAAAGGAATGGGTGCACCGGTTGGTTATTTGACGACACTTAGAAATGACAAGATGTACGAATTTTTGGATAGGTTAATTAATATTGCCCTTCCGCACGTACGTGATTTCCATGGTGTGTCTCGTAAGGCTTTTGATGCTCATGGAAACTATAACTTGGGTCTAAAAGAGCAGACTGTGTTTCCGGAGATTACCTTCGAAGACGCATCGGTATTACATGGACTTGAGATAACTTTTATTATTAAAAACGGTTCAAAGGAAGGAAGTCTAAAATTGTTAGAATCATTCGGAATGCCGTTTGAGAAGGAGGATAAGTAGATGGCTAAGAAATCTGCGGTACTTCGTGACGAAAAACGACAAAAAATGTATGACAAATACAAAGCTAAGCGTGCTGAGCTCAAGGCGGCAGGAGATTTGGAAGGGTTACAGAAACTTCCACGAAATTCATCACCAACAAGACTCAAAAATCGCGATTTGCTTGACGGCCGTCCGCGTGGCTATATGCGAAGATTCGGTCTTTCGCGTATTAACTTCCGAGAAAAAGCAAGCAAGGGTGAAATCCCTGGTGTAACAAAGAGTAGTTGGTAGGAGAAAGGAGTAAAGATGTCATTACATTCAACAGATCAAGTTGCAGATTTAATTACACGCATTCGTAATGCGATAATGGTTGGTAAGCATGAAATTCTCGTTCCAACTTCTAAGCTAAAAGCAGGGTTAGTCGAGGTTCTAGTGAAGAATGGTTATTTAATTGGATATGAGGTGGTTGAGGAGTCTCCTCGTGGGATGTTAAAGATTACTATTAGCGAGCCAAACACCAACGCTAAGATTAATGAGATTGCTAAGGTTTCAAGACCTGGTCGTCGGGTTTATTCTGCGGTTGATGACTTACCTACAATAAAATCTGGTCGCGGGATGATTATCGTTTCTACATCTAAAGGTTTGATGACTGGTCGCGAGGCCAAGAAAAATCGTCTAGGTGGCGAAATTCTCGTAAGAGTTTGGTAAGATTATATCTATTAAATCTAATCAATTCAGTTTTTATAGCTAGACTTAAAGTATTTGGCAAATTGTATGCCTATAAGTCAGGGAAGTTGCTCCTTTGGGGCAACTTTCTTGGTTGTTGTTATAGTTTTTTGAATGATTCTATTATCGATAATGGTCCTTGAGAACTTTTAACCAGGACTTAAAAAATGTTTTAAGTGATGGTTGGTGGTTATGTTTGGCCTAATAAGAGGTCGGATATTTTTTATGTTTTATTTTATTGTGCTGTTGCTTGACGAGTCAAAAACGCTTATCGTTGACCTCTGTTTGACTGGTGTGATATAATTCAGCCAATAATTCAACCGAAGGAGTAAAAAATGAATTTAAAGCGCAAAATTTTTAGCTTTTTTGCAATTTTTTTGATGCTTTTTGGGCTTGTGCCAGCGAATATTTTTGCTGCATACGCCGAAGAGCCAGCGGGCGATATACCCAAAACGCTAAAAACACTAAAAACTAATAACGACGGAACGTATGATATTACGCTTGAGGTAGAGGGGGTGTCGAGTCAAAAAACTGAGGCGACTAAGGCGAATGTGATTGTAGTGTTTGACACTTCTGGTAGTATGAGCGAAGCAGAATCGACTTATGCTTACAGTGCGAGTACGAATGGGCGTTACGGAAAAGTAAACGGGGATTATTTGAATCTTTATAGGAAGAATAGATGGGGACTTTGTACACGGATTGTCGACAATTCTACAACTGGGACAGTATATTCTGATGGCTATTGTAATAATCTTTATTCTGGCACACGATACAGTCGAACGACTGTTAGTGGTACGCGTCTTAGCGTGGCAAAGTCTGCCGTAAATGTGCTGGCGAATGAACTTCTTTCACAAAATGATCCTAACACAGCCGGTTTTGAAGACGTAGTGGAAATGGCATTCGTAGATTTTGCTACAAACGTTAATTCGGTTAAGGGGCCAACAACGGACCTAAATACTTTTAAGGGTTGGGTAAATAATGCTAACGTTAGTACTGGTGACGGTGCGGGTACAAACTGGGAGGCGGCTTTAGCGGCGGCTAAGGAGATTTCTTTCGGAGCTGGCGACAACGATAAGACGTATGTGATTTTTGTCTCCGATGGTAACCCGACTTTTCGTGATTCTAAGTACAATGACTGGGCAAATGATTGCAGAACAGATTTAGGATTTGTATGCCCGCCAAATCCTTGGGGCCAAGGCGGTAGCGACAATAATGGTTGGAATTTGGGAGCAGCTCAGAGCGTGTCTGGGACAATTGTTTCAAATGCGAATATGGAGCTATATGCGGTAGGAACGTTCGGAGAAGCGAGCAATATGAAAAAATTGGGCGGGACCTATTATGATGCAACTAATCAAGATGCGCTTGAAACTGCCTTCGCGGATATCGTGAACAAGATTAACATGGGCCTTTCGGTAACCGATATTAAGATAGAGGATGGTATTACGACTTCGGCATCCTCTGAAGTTAAGGGTTCGGTGGGACATTTCCGATACAATGTACCAGAATCTTGGGGTGAAGATTACGAAAAGGCTACCTACGATGGTGGTATTGTACATTGGAACCCAGGTCGTAATAAAACACTTTCGAACGGGGAAAAGGCTTCGGTAACATTTACAGTGTGGCCGAGTCAAGAAGCGATGGATTGCATCGCCGCTATTAGGAATGGCGAAGGATGTAGTAAAAATTTGGCTGAGTTTGGTCTCGAGCAGAATACGGATGGTAGCTATAAACTACTTACGAATACTTCGGCGACTTTTACTTATCGTACGCGCACGGATACGGATGGCGTGATTACAGATTCGGCGGAATCTGCACGACAAACCATTCCAGAAGAACGTGATGATACAACTCTGCCGGAAACGAAATTAGCGGTTACGAAACTTTGGGCGGACGGAATGCAAATTACGCAGCGAACGGACGAGTATGGCGATGGTATTACCCTAAAACTGAGCGTAGACGGTAATGAGGTAAGGACTTACAAGTTTACTGGTACGGCGGAGGGTAGTGAATGGGCGAATGGATATACATATACGATTGCACCTGGTGTGATGAAAAAACTGACTGGGCCTGAGACTGATGGAATTAGAGCTAGTGCGCAAAAAATTGTTCGTGTTGATGGTGAAGAATATGCAGTGCTTGAAATGGGGCATGATTACGACTTTGTAGAAACTCCCGACTCAGCACATTACGAATTGACAAAGAAACATTTTCATCCAATGATTGTCGGTGAAGGTGGTAAGATTCATGATGTAGTATTTTATGACGATGGTACTGCAAAGATTGACACAGTAGAATTGACGAAGCTTTCAGCACAGAATACTCTAAATGGTGGGGTTGTCGTGTCAAAACAAGTGATAAATAATGGACATATTGATAAAACAATCGATGACGACTATACGATAAAAATCGCCTTGTCGGTGGACAGTGGATTGTATAGAATTCTCCATGCTGATGGGGCTAAGAGTGATGATATTCCGTTTTCTGGTGGTGTAATAGTAACTACTATTAAACAATCTGATCAGATTTTGGTGAAGGATTTAAAAGACGGAACGACCTTTACGGTATCTGAGGTGTTGCCGAAAGGTTATACTAAAAATGAAATTAGTTACCAATTGATTGACTATAATAACGGTGGTGCTATTACGACTGGTAGCGATGCGCAAATCGTACATGGGAACATGAGCTCTACGGCTAAAGTAACTAATTATCTTGAGTCTGGCGATATCGTGGTATCAAAAGAGGTAACAGTATCAAGCGGAAACCTGGCCAAGGCGCAAGACAAAGAATTCCAATTCACAATGAAAATTTACGAAAAACAGGGTGATGCTAAGCCAGTGCGCGTAGAATCATTTAAGCTAAAACACGGAGAATTAAAGACTTTCAAGAATATTCCGGTTGGGTTTTATTACGAAATCGTTGAAGACGTTGCGGCAGGCTTTAATGACGGTGATTTAACTATTAGGACTGGTACGATTACGAAAGGCGAAAACAAAGCATCGTTTAAGAATAACTACGCAGTAACAGAGTTGTCTGGTGATGATGCGAAGATTGTCGCGGATAAAAACTTTGTGAGTGGGTACGAAAATTTCTGGCTAGATAGTGATGAATTTATCTTTGTAATGACTGGAAACGGTGAAAAGAAGGAAAGTATTCCATTGACAAAATTCAACTCTACGGCGGAATTTGAAGTAAGCATAAAGGACGAGGGGACTTATGTATATACTATTACCGAGAAGGTTGCAGACGAAAACGGCGTTAGTTTATTGCGCCCCGGCGTGTCGAGATTAGCAAATGATCAAGACGTCGTGGTAACAATTGTGGTTGAAGACAATGGTGATGGTACCCTGAAGCTAGTCTCAAAAACTTATTCGCAGGAAAAGAAGACTATTTACAATCTGTACGAAGCGTCCGGAACTTTGGGTGAAGGTGAAACTGAGGGAGCTTTGAAATTTAACAAAGTGCTTGAAGGTCGAGATTGGGAAGACTTTGATGAGTTTACTTTCACAATTGAGAGCGAAGATGGTAAATTGCCAAAAGAAACTACTAAGACGGTTCGAAAAGGTCAAACCGAATTTGATTTTGGTAAAATAAAGTTTACAACGGAAGACGCTGGTAAGACCTATAATTACGTGATTAAGGAACAATTCGATAGCGATAAGATGAAGAACGTGAAACCTGCGGACGAGGTGGCTGGTGGTATCTCCTTCACCGTGGAGGTTATCGATAACAATGATGGGACTTTGAGTCTAAAAGTATCGAGTTATAGCCATACATTCACAAACATTTACACATCGGATTCTGTGACTACGGACGAAAGTGAACTAACGAAGGATTTGTTTACGGTAAAGAAGACTGTTGAGGACAAACATAATAGATTCACTGGTGAAGAATTTGTGTTTAAGATTGAAGGTGAAGGCTTTGAAACGAAGACGGTGAGGATAAATACTGCGACGGAGGGGACGAAAAAGATGGACGGCGCGTTCACGTTCGAAAAGGCTGGGACCTATCGGTTTACCGCGAAAGAGGTAAGCGGGACGAACAAAGAATTATACTATGATAAGAACGTGCACGAAATAGAGATTGAAGTAGCAGATAATCCTTCCGCGGGTAAACTTGAGATTAAAAGTGCAAAAGTTGACGGAAAGACTGTTTCTGGTAGCGATATTGAGCTGACTTTTGTGAATAAGTATGAGCCAGAAATGTATAATCAGATTGGTGAGCTGACTGTAAAGAAAATCTGGAATGACCAAAATAGTAGACTAGACTATCGTGGTGATGTTACTGTAATGTTGACGGCGAAGGCAGGAGAAAGAACATTATGGCAAAAGCCAGCCGTGATAACTTCTGGGAATAATTGGACTACGACTTTTACGGGTCTTTACAGATATGAGAACGATGTAGAAATTGAGTATTTGGTAACGGAAACTGGTATTGTTGGAGCAGAAGAAGCAAGCTTTATCGTATATGGCGATGACATTCTTGGGTCGCAGCGGTCGGTAGAAGGTAAATGGACGAATAGTATTAATGGGTTTGACATTACGAATACTTGGGTGGAGGCAACGAACATATACAATGGCGAGAGTGAGTTTTGGATTAAGAAGATTGATGAAAACGGCAAGACGATGAGTGGGGTTAAATTTGAAGTAGCCGGCAAGAAATATACCACAAACAACGACGGTATGATTAAGGTGTCAGTTTCGGCTACTCAAGATGTTAGAGAAGATAACCTGAACTATAGAATAAAAGAAATTGAAACACTCGAAGGCTATGACCTCGTGGTTGGCTCGGCGAATGTTAAGGTGACTAGCGAGAGTAGTTTGGTGGATGTGGACGAAGTCGCACTAAAGAATACCTATAAAAAAGAATATTATTTTGAAAAGTCGGGTAGTGATAAATTCGTTTGGAATGCGGACAAAAAGACTTTGATAGTAACCAACAATCGTAGTCTTGCTAAATCCATTACGATTCAGAAAGAGATTGTCGGAGTAACTGGAGAGGCTCTGCGTAATAATGAATTGAAATTCATATTAGTAGGTCCAGACGACTTCGTGCCACTGGAAATCTCATTTGGTGATTTTGAGAAGAAGGAGGATGGGAAGTATGAGTATGTCTTAACGGGGAGAATTCCAACTGGCACATATAAAGTGGTGGAATCTAATGCCGAATTTGACGAACTGTTAACTTTGACTATCTCCGGCGATAATGATGTAGCGAAGAAAGTCGAAAAGGACGCAGAGGCTCAATTTGAGATTCGTAACCAATATGACAAAATCAGAGATCAAGTCTTTGCAGTGAGAAAAGTTTGGCGCGATAATAATGATAAGGACAAACTAAGGCCGGAGGAATTAAAAGTTGTCTTGCTTAGAGATGGAGTGGAATATGGTGAGGCGGTATTAAATAGTGATAATGATTGGACCTATGAGTGGGATAAATTACCAAGAGCAGGAAAGGATGCAAAGCCGTATGAGTATACTGCAGTTGAAGAGGATGTTTACGGTTACGAATCTGATGGCGGGGTGTTGACGAATGACGGGGAGTTCATATTTACAAATACGCACCAAGTGGTAATTTATGAAGTAGTTGACCCATGTGTAGACGGTGGAGGATGTGGCGGTTTCGGTCCGTTAGTAGTACCGAATACTGGCGCCATTTCGAAGGTGGCCAATGGAAATGATGTAGCGAGAAAAAATGAGACATTGGGCTATATGATTGGTCTGATCACGTTGACGACATTGGGGGTTGCTATATTTACATTTGGAAGAAAGAATAATACAAAAAAAATCGAATAAGTGATTCTTAGTGTATTTGAAGGTTTTTAGCTTGAGCATGTTATAATAGATGCATGAAGAGGTTTTGTTCGTGGGGTCTTCTGGTCGTGTCTGGGTTTTTGATAGTGTTTGGTATCCAAAGGACGGTTCATGCTGCTATTATACCAGATGGATATATACCGCTGTTTGAGGCCAATAATATCTATTCGTATATTCCATGCAAAAGTGCTAACGAATCGACTAATAGCGATAGTTGTATAGGCACTCTACCTGGTGTCAACAATGAAGAAGTAATTTGGAACTATCTTGTAGAGGCAAATATCGATGGGGTTTCTAATAACCCGGCAGCAATTGCTGGGATTATGGGAAATCTGAAACAGGAATCTGGGTTTAACCCTTTTGCGGTGTCCAATGATTATTATGGTATCTTTCAAACAAATAAAGATAGCCTACAGGCTGTTGATGATGCTGGACTCGGTGAATATTGGGGTAGCAGTTCTGCTCCTCAGGATATAATGGAGAAGGCCATTAAGTTGGAGCTAGACTATCTTACTAGAGAAAACCAGCGTTTTCGTGGCGAAGGCGTTTGGGGTGGCAAGGGTTTTCTATCTTTTGTGGATGAAGTTTCAAATAAAACACCTGAGGCATATTCTGATTTGTTTTTAGTAACCTATGAGGGTGCAGTTGCCGATACTGCTGAAAGTACGCATATGTCAGGGGTGAGCAATGTTATTGAGGATGAGATAGCAAAAAAAGCTAGTGAGGCGATACATAATCGAGTACGATATTTCCAGGAAGCCGGAAAGAGACGAGAATATGCAAGGGAATTATACGATAAGTATGCATCTTCTGCGGCCTGTTTTTCCAGTAGCGGATTTAACGGTGAAGAAGTTACTTGGGAAGATTTAAATCCGCTGTCACCGAATGATCGCTTGAAGCTGATGGTAGAGGTTTATGGTGAATATGCGATGCAGCTTCAGAAATATTATGGTATTCCGTGGGAAATGCCGTTTGCGGTGATGATTTTCGAATCGCAGGTTGGGGCAGATACTGAGAGCATGTCGTACATAATACAGCAGGCGGGATATTATAATTTGATGGGGTTGACTTTCCCGGTGTCAGGAAGGTTCCCAGATAACAAATATAGAGTAGCTAATGCTGGGACAAATGAAAATGGTTGTTTCAGCACGCCTACATATCCTAATTGTTTTGTTGCTTATGATTCTATTTCAAAAATGCTATTAGGGTACACGATTTACCATGGCAGGAGTGGTTATATGCCGAGTGTATCGTATGATGCCGGCTTGAAGTTACTATCTCCGGATAACTACCAATTAGGTGAGTCTATTCAACACCTGATGGAAACATACTGTGAGGGGGGATGCTATAGAGATAGAATATTGAGCATAATTAGGTCGGGGGGAGACAATGGGGAATGGACGGGGCTTCTTGATGTGGTACGGGAGAAAGGATGGAAGAATTCGGAAGAATTGGCGAAAGAATGGAATATTCAACCTGGCGGTATTGCGACCGAGCGATGGGGGTGGGGTGATATTAGGCAGCAAATCTGGGAGGCATATGGTGAGGCTGGGCTGCCCAGTAATGCTACGATTGCGACCGGGGCAGTGCCAATTTCTAGTGATTCTAGCGCTTCGAGTGGCGATACGCTTGCCGTGACTGAAAAAGCGGTGCTTCATACACCGAAGAACCCATGGCTCGACGAAGTTGGTCTAGAAGGATTTATCAAGGACGAGGTTGATTTGGATGGAAAAGATGGTATAGACATTGATAGTGCTGCGGTGGTGGGTGGTCAGTATGCTGGTTTTGCAAGTGATGCGGGGAACGGCTCGGGGTTGCCGGGTTTTATTGTTTTGCACCTGACATCTTCGGATAATTTTGATGCAAAATCTTGGACTAATTATTGTGGGCCTAGCCAAGGACTGGAGTTTTATTGTCCACCACACTTTACGATTGACGTTAAAAATAAAGAGATATATCAGCATTTTCCGCTCACTGCGCCCTCTGCGGCAGTATCGAATCGCGGCAGCATGAGAGCCGACCGTTATGGTATTCAGGTAGAGATAGTAGGACATGGCGGCGATGAAGGGCCGAATGGAACGTGCGTTTCTGGGGCTTGTAGTAACGAATATTTGTATACTAATTTTTCCGAAGAAGACTGGGATTATATTGCTAAACTTTTAGTGGCAATTAGTGACGAGACGGGTATTCCACTAACGAGTACTCTCGTTTGGCCAGATAATAAACAGGCGGCAGAAAGTCAAGTGAAAATACAGTCCAATGACGAGTTAAAATCTTATATTGGGGTGTTAGGACATATGCATATTAATAATAAGTGGGATCCACTTTCTGTTTGGACTTATATTGAACCAGCTCTACAAAGAGTGGGGTACTCTTATATTAGTCAAGCAGGTCAGAAGGATTTTGCCTGTCGAGGCGACATCGAAGAACGCGTTGAGGGGACCTGTTTCCAGTTGCCGAACGAAGCCGATGGTGGGTGTACCGATGACGGGTTTGTTTATTTTCGGCAATGTGGCCCTACTTGGGCTGATTCTCCCTACGGAACGTGTGGTACAATTTGTTCGTCGGCTTGCGGTCCTTCCTCGATTGCTGCGATTATTACTGCGCTAACCGGAAAATTAGTAATACCTACTGAAACCGCTGAAAAAGGTGTTGCGGTGGGGGCAAGAGTTTGCGGAAGTGGCACGGATGTCAATAGAATAGCAACCATTGTGACTGACTACGGATTAAATTTTGAACATGTTCCCGATGGAGAAGTGACTGTAGAGAATGTAAATAAATGGCTAGACGAGGGTAAAATGATGTTGTTTAGTGTTGGAGCGGAATATGCTCCTACATTTACGAGAAGCGATGGTAGTTCTGGCGCCGAGAATCTTACTGGTGGTGGACATGTTATTGCTATTCGCGGAAAGACGAGCGATGGAAAATACCTGACATTTGATAGTGCCGGAAATACGGAAGATAGAAATAATAGAGGCTATGACCCGAATGATTTGTTAAAGTTATATAAATTACATGGAAGGAGTAATTTCAATGTCATTTCAAGGTAATGAAAAAAAGATTTTTGAGTTTTTAAGGACCCCGATGGGGTTAGCGATGTTGTTCGGAGTGATTGGCTGTGTCGTAATAGTGATAGTTGCTCTCGTTTCGATGTTATCTAATAATAGTAGAGAGCCTCAGGTCCCGAGTGAGGTTGACCCTGCGTCGGGGGAGGTAATCTATCTATTCCCTCCTACCGATGATCAATATAATGAACCTCTGTTTATCGGTTTCGGGATTCTAATGGAAAACGGTATGACTCAAGGGCAATTCCAGCTGTTTAAGGATACGATTCAAAAATACGCCAAGGCAAATAATATCGTATTGGAACGAGTTAGTTATCTGAAAAACAGTTACCACCTAAGAGCTTCTTACGTATTTGATTTTAGCATTATTTTAAATGTTGATGGAGAGGAATTGGCGGTAGAGGTGGATTCTTCAAAGGGGTGGAAGGATATTCTGGGAGCGGTTGCAAGGATTTGGAAAGATGGCAAAGAGGTGTTTTCGTATGACGTTAACGAAAACAATGTTTGCGATTATATCGATGGTTGCTATTACGTAGAAGATGGAGCATAGGAACAGATAGGCTTAATTAGCTCTATTGTAAAAATAGGGGTAGTGTGCTATAATAGTAAGGATATTAAACTAATTAAGGGAAAAGATATGAGTCGTATCGGAAAACAGCCCATCGAAATTCCGGCGGGAGTGACAATCACGGTCGGCGACAGCGAAATTACTGTTGCTGGGCCGAAGGGTCAGCTCATCGTCCCGGTACAACCGAAGACTAAAACGACGGTTGAGGGCACTACGGTTCGCGTTACAAGAGAGAATGACGAACCAAAGTCTCGTGCTTGGCACGGTTTGCAACGAGCATTAATTAATAATGCTGTTACAGGAGTGACGAAGGGCTACGAGAAAAAATTAGAAATTAACGGAGTAGGTTACCGTCTTTCAGGCGGGGGTCAGTCTATTGAAATGGCCCTTGGTTTTTCACATCCTGTAAAATACACTGCGCCAGAGGGGGTTCAACTTACTACAAATAAGATGGAAATCACCGTTTCGGGCATCGACAAACAAAAAGTCGGTCAAGTAGCGGCGGAAATCCGAGCCTTAAAGAAACCTGAGCCTTATAAGGGTAAAGGCATTAAATATGTCGACGAAGTTATCCTTCGCAAGGCTGGAAAGGCGGGTAAGAAATAATGAATAAGATGTTTAGAGCGAAAAGAACGCGCGCAAAAATTCATGGCACTAAAGAACAGCCGCGCTTAACGGTCAACTTTAGCAATCAGCATATTATTGCGCAAATCATCAATGACGATGAAAAGAAAACCCTCGTTTACGCGACGACGGTCGGTTCAAAGATGACCGGAACAAAGACCGAAAAAGCGGCAAAAATCGGGGAAGAAATTGCGAAAAAGGCGAAAACGGCAAAAATTAAAAAAGTGGTTTTTGACCGTGGTGCTAAATTATACGCAGGTCGGATGTCAGCATTAGCTGATGCGGCGCGTAAGGAAGGATTGGAGTTCTAAGATGCCAGAAACTGAGAAAAAAGCCCCGAAAGTGATTAACAAGTCCGGAACTTTGAAGATGACGGACGAGACGGCGGCAAAAAAAGAGATTCGCGACATTTCTGGAAAGAAAATGGAACGAAGAGGCCGAAGAGATCGCGTACGCGCGGATGTCGGTCC
>JAEEGL013399211.1_pt1 | contig 12321 bp, 20 predicted proteins | sample 9134231 | NCBI WGS metagenome assembly JAEEGL01 (sample SAMN16246548, study PRJNA631951) | gut metagenome | biome: gut microbiome; feature: rumen; material: fiber-attached | host: Bos | place: Iran: Karaj | collected 2018-10 | reverse complement strand
TCTTGATGATATTGATATAGATGATCCTGAAGAAGATGATGTAACATCAAAAATTAATAAACAGAATCAAGAAATGGTTGAACAGATAGTTAATGATGCTGTTCAATAGATGATTAATAATCAAAAAGAATTACCAGAATATATCTATAATAGTGTTTCTGTTTGGAAACCAGAATATAAAGAAGAATTAAAAACTTCTATTGCAGTTTCTATTGAAGTTTACGGTAATAAAGTCAATCTGAACTGGATTGATGTCAGTGAAATTACTGATATGAGTAGTATGTTTTAGTATTCTGAATTTAACGGAGATATATCAAAGTGGGATGTAAGTAATGTTACTAATATGAGTTAAATGTTTAATGGTTCTCAATTTAACGGAGACATATCAAAATGGAATGTTAGTAATGTTAAAGATATGCATTCTATGTTTGCTCATTCTATTTTTAACGGCGATATATCATAGTGGGATGTTAGTAATGTTACTGATATGTATTTTATGTTTTGTGAATCTGAATTTAACAGTGATATATCATAGTGGGATGTTAGCAATGTTACTGATATGCATAGTATGTTTGAAGATTCTAAATTTAACGGTGATATATCAAAGTGGAACGTTTCAAATGTTACTGATATGAGATATATGTTTCGTAGAAGTGAATTTAACGGCGACATATCACGGTGGAATGTTTCGAATGTTACTAATATGTTGAGTATGTTTTCTGTATCTAAATTTAACGGTGATATATCATAGTGGGATGTTAGTAATGTTACTGATATGAGTAATATGTTCTTTAAGAGCGTTTTTAACGGAGATATATCATAGTGGAATGTTTCAAATGTTACTTCTATGTGGGGAATGTTTAATAATTCTCAATTTAACGGTGATATATCAAAGTGGGACGTTTCTAATGTTACTGATATGAGATATATGTTTTTTGGTTCTATGTTTAACAAAGATATATCACAATGGGACGTTTCTAATGTTACCAATATGGAAAAAATGTTCTTTTGTTCTATGTTTAACAAAGATTTATCTAAATGGAGAATTAGAAAGAATACAATATTAAAAGATATGTTTTTGTATTGTACAATCGAAAAATTGCCAATTTGGTATTAAATAAAAAAAGCGAATTTAAATTATTCGCTTTTTTATTTTAAATTAAAGAATTGTCGTTGTCTTTTTTTGATTGTTTCTTCTGAGTCTTTGACTTCTTCGACTTTTTCTTCGGTTCATGATGCCAAACTTCAAAAATTCCAAGTTTTGGAAAATGACCAACTGAATAAAAATTCTTATAGTCAGAAGATTGATATCCAGTAGCCATAAGTGTCGGTGCGGCTCCGTCGCTTCTTATTGGTGTTGGAATTATTTTTATACATTTATCATTTTCTCTAATCTTTTTATCTTCAGGAGTCAAATACTCAATAATCGGTTTTACCGGTTTTTTCTTTTCTTCTTCTGTAAGAATTGTTGGTTTGAAAGAATTATCAAATTCAGAAATTTCATCATTATCTGTATTACAATTACAAAATTCTAATTCTTGCTCTTCTGACTGTTGGTTATTCTCGAAAATTGTATCGTCTTTTATATCGCTCATATCACAATTTTTATTATTATCAACTTTATAAATTATACTTATGTTTTGAGGATCTGTTATTTCTATTTCAGATATTTCTATATTATTTCTTTCTGAAATATACTCTAAAATTTTATTTTGATTATTAGAAACCCACGATACTATTTTATTATGTTCAACGTCATAACTCGGTTCAACATCTTCATCATAGAAATCAGTTATAATCGGTTTAATATCTAATGGCGTAGGGAAAGAGAATTGAATATCTTTACTTATGTCTTTTCGTATTGATACAAGAAACACTCTTTCACGATTTTGTGGAATTCCGAAATCTTTTGAATTTAATGTTGTCCAAAACGATTCATAACCGAAAGAATTAACTGTATCAATCCATTTGCAAAATAGAGGATAAAACCGTTTACTTACTAAATTCTGTACATTTTCTAATAAAAGATATTTCGGACGTTTTGATTCAATACATCTTTTACACTCCCAAAGTAAACTGCTTTGTGTACCGGAACCCTCTTCACCCCCGCCTAACGCACCAGCAAGAGAGAAAGATTGACAGGGACTTGAATATGTAAACAAATCAAAATCCGGAATGTCTTTCCAATCTATTTTCGAAATGTCGCCGAGATTTTTATCTGCTGCTTCAGGAAATAGTATATTATGCGCTTTAATAGCATTATGATCAATTTCTGACCATCCGATAAGTTCGTAATCAAAATCCGGATATTCATCCTTTAAACGTTTTAACGCCAGACATTGAGAATCATATCCGGAAAATGCTGTAAATACTGTTATTTTATTTTTCGAAGTCATATAGTAATTGTACTATAAAACTACAAAAAAGTCTGCATTATTTTAAATTTGACATATGTTTTTCTACATATTCGAAAATTTTGTCAAATGTTCGAAATCTAATTACATTTTCGTCATCGTCTACGTGGAAATTATATTTTTTCTCAATGTGGACTATAATGTTCACGACATCAAGAGAATCTCCGCCCAAATCTGTAAGAAGATCTGTATCGTCTTTTATTTCATCTTTCGAACAAATAAAAACTTCAGAAATAATAGATTTGAGTTCTTCTTTAAGTTTTAAATTATCAACCATACGTTTATTTAAATTGCATTTATATTGTTCTGCTACTTGTAAAATAGCAGATATGTATAAAATATACATCAAAAGTGAAAATTAGTTTAACCAATCAACTTTTCCTTCGTACAAAACTGTTTCCTGTGATGTCGCTTTTCCGCTCAAATCAGTAGTAATGGCAAAATATCGTTTGTCACTCGGAACATTCATTACAGTCTTTGCATCATCAGCAGAAATAAAGAAGAATAATTGTCCGATACTCATTTTATTGCGGTCTGTATCTTGATTGGGTTTAATACTTATCACTCCGCCGTCAACAGTAGAAAGTATCAATTTGTATTTATATACTCCGGTTAAATCGTATGGAACGCGGACGTTTTCTTCATTAATATTAAATAATTGAAGACCGTATACATTGCCGGCTTTGTTTAAACGGAGAGTCATTTGACCCTGTGTATAAACGGTCGCTCCGGTTCCTACATTTTTTGCTACAAGATTAGTAGCATTATAATATGAACGAATATATTTTTCTTTCGTCGGTTCTGATGGAATTCTTGATATTTCCTGGCTCGTACTTTGTATTTTATTAATGATTTTATATGTGTTTATATTTAAATTAGTTAATTGATTTGAAGTATAAGGAGCCGTATCAACAAGCAGACTGGCTGTGCGGATAGTTTCGCTTCCCCTTAATAAATTTCTTAAATGACAAATAAATCTTAATGAAATTTTAGAAGCACCAGTACTTTCTATAATAGATGCATCGGGACGATAACGACAACGCCAAAATGCAACACCAGACTGATAATTCTTTTCATAATCAATCTCTCTTGAATAACTGTCTTCGTATACACGCACGCTACCGTCAATATTGTAATATATATAATCAATTAATAGTTCGCAGAAAATGCTTAATTTTGCTTTCGGTTCTACTTTTAAATCTGCATAATATAAACTGTCATCACCATTATCAGTATCGTTAAATTTATTGTATGCTAACTCAGTATCATAAAAACTGTTTGCGTCAAGTCGAAGTTCGCCGGACATAAATTGACCGTATACGTCTGTGTCAAATTCATTATCTCCATATACGGGCATATAAACAATTTCCCCAGTTTCAGAATCAACATACATACGAGCATTAAAATATTCGCTGTTTGGAACATCAATAACTGAACCCTCTACTGGATTTGGATTAGTAGAGAAATTTAATCCGGAATATTTAGTATCACTTATATTAAACATTTTTGATACAGAGTTATTAACAGTATTGAATTCAATTATTGTATTTCCGTCAAGATTTACTGTATATAATTCTGATTTTGAAGGATCAACAGTTCCGTCTTCATTAAAATACATAACGACAAAAGTCGGATCGTTATGCGTTTCGACACGACCGTCTTCGTCATATAAATTGTGGTCTCTAACACCAATTCCATAAAGACTCGGAAATTCTAATTCAATATATTTGTCATAGAATTTGCTATTCATCAATAACGGAATATCCATAAGATGCAGGGGAGATACACTATCAACTCCCATATATGTTTTGGGGAACAGCATAGATTTATCAATATATGCATCAAGAATATAAACTTCAGACGCTTCTTTAGACGAATGTTGTTCATCAATAAATGTTTCGTGAATTGCTGATGAATGAACTTTTAAAGTACAGCCGTCAAAATTATCAAGAGAATATCCGCTAATGAAATATAATCTGATGCTGTCATAGAAAAAATTAGAATGCAATTTAATATGTGGCATTGCAGTTTCTATGTCTGGAGTGACTGCTGTATTAAGAACAGCGGTTGCGTAATCTATAACTTCACTGCTCTTATAATTCATTACATCATCAATCAATACGTTTGACATATCAATCCAATTGTAAGAACCTCCATCTCGTGTCGGATATTTTTGATATAATGACTGATTTAAAAACCAGGATTTATCAACTTCAGCCGGATTGGTATAACGCAACTATTCCGTATAATAGAGATTATCATCAAATCCCCTATAAATATAAAAACTTTTCGGTTGTGTATCTTCTGAAATTTTATCAAATATAACGTCTTTGCTTCGAGAACGATATTCGAGAAGAATCTAATCAGTAACTTTGTACCATGATGAATAAAAATGTTTTGCCATTTAATTTATAACCAGTGACAATTTCTTTATTTATCTTTTATATTGTTCACTATTGGCTTCAAAAATATAAATAATTTAACGAAACATAGATAAGCGATTCTCTATGATTATTTCATTAAGTTTGACTACATCTAATTGGCTTTGGAATATGTCATCATTAACTTTTGAAATAAACTTGCTGATGATTGTATCAGAAGTATAATATTCGTATTCAACAACATTCATTTTACAACAAATACAACAGTCAATAATATGATTATTTTCATCTATGATAGTATCTGGACATATAAATAAGTATATCCATAACTTTGAATTCTTATACATCAACTTCAAAGAAAACTTTTTAATTGAAATTTCATTTCCGTTATATTGATTTAACATTAATGCGTCTCTTAATAATGCTTCTTCTATATTGTCGTCAGGTTCATTTTCTATCCACTGAACCATATGAGCGCCGCCATTTAAAATCTTTTCATATTTACGATATAGCGGTTGTATGAATACTTCCAGAGTATATTTAAAATCATCGCCGATAACTTCAACATCATCTGGTACGGTTTTAATCAAGATTTTATTACTTAAAATTTCTGATAAAATTTCATTAGAGATTAGAATTTCTTTAGTTTTGTTAGTTTGCTCTATTATATTTGCTATTTGATAATTTATATCAGATACATCATAATTCTAAAAATAAGACATTATAGTATCATACCAATGTTTTATATCTTTTGTATCTGAATAGAATAATTTTAATATATTATATAAAATTCCATATGTACAAATATATTCACGAGCCGCAATGCTACAATACTACTATTCAGTACCACCACATTTGACAAAATTTATAAAAGAAGAATCAATATAAAACATTCCCTGTTGTTTCATATCTTCCCATTTTCCGTCAACTGATTTAGAAATATTAATAATCATTAAATCTGTTGTTGTATTAATACGAGAAATAATAGAATTATATAATTTATATAAAATCTATATTATCCCTCTCGGAGAATTCGTCAAAACTTTTATTCCGATATTTACTATTAAATTGTCTATACAATCTCCGTATTGATTAGTAAAAGAGAAACGGTCATTATAAAAAACCATAGAGTGCTATTCTGATATTTCTTTTATATTTGTAGTAAATATTATATCAGACTATTCTGTAACGCATAAACAAGAACTAAAAACGTAATTAATTTGTTTTGTCAGATAATTAATAATTTTCTTTATATAATCATTATCGTCTTTATCAATTAAAGACATTAACGGAATCTATATAAGATAATTATAATGTTTCGGATTTAAAATTTCTTCTGGCAATTCAATTGAAGAAAGTTTAGACGTTACGCTTTCTTCATCTTCTATATCTATATGATCCAACAAATCATAATAAATCAACGATTTATTTTCATCAGAACCCATATGCTTTATTTTGTTATTTTATTATTTATTTGCATTTCAAAAATCACATAGCAGCATGAAAAATGAAATCTCCGTAAACTTCTCTGCTCTATGGACCCCAACTTGTAAGAATTGCTATAACATAAAACGGATTGATTAAACTTAAATCTTTATATTTTGGAAGAATTTCTGCTCCCATTTTCATAATCGCTTCAAGCATTTCCCACATTTTCTTGACACGAATTCCATTATCTTGCGATAAAGCATATCTTAATTTAAATGCTGCCGGATCCAAAAAATATTCAAATTCTTGTATTGGAGGCAACGCATTTTTTACCAGTTCGTCAATTTTCTGATAATCAATCATATTTCCGCTTAATTTTGGAAGAGCATTATTCGGTTCTGGAATAACAGGAATACAGATTTTCATAGCACCGTATTTGGGATGTTGAGCAGATTTTGCAGTCATAAACCAACCCATAGATTCCGGCGGAATTGGACCATTCATAGGAGATTCCATAATTTTTTCCAAAACAGTTAATGCAGCAATAAGGGCTTGCTGTATTCCGACTATAGTTGTCATCACTGTTTTAATTGGCTAAAACGCAGATTCCAAAACTTTATCAAGAGCACCCAACTTTACTTTTTTTAAAAGTTCTATCACTAAATCATTCTTTTGAATCATCAAAAGATTGACAATATATTTTAAACGAAAAAACATTTCGTCAATTCTCAACGTAATATAATCTCTGAATTCCGGGGGTAGTTTTACTTTATCTCTAATTAATTCCGGAAGTTCAGTTATAAGATTCAAAATTGCATCAAGTAATTTAAGTTTATCTTTAATCTGTTCAAGAATTTCAAGAGATTTTTCGCCGGCATTTGATAAAGATTTTTGTGCTGCTGCTAATTTCGCTTTTGTATGACACGCTTTTGAACAATAACCGTTTTTTAAAAGTTTGTCTACTTTTTTTCCGCATTCCGGGCAAACAAATTGTTTTGTTTTTATTGTTCCGTCAGTTCCGAAACCATCTTCTTTCACATCTGATGTAACTTTGAGTTCTCCATTTGACTCCTGTGACTTTGACTTGCCCCGAATCATTTGTTCCATCGCTGACATACTGCGCTCAAACTTACTGAACCGACGCAAATAAGCATTCGAAGATTCCATCTGTTCAGCAGTCCACTATCCAGATTCATTGATTTTGAAGCCTCCTCCAGTCTCTTCAAGAACACCCAAATCTTCCAAATTAAACGGAATTTTAATAGCCATAAAAATAATTAAAGTTCTTCGTTGGGTTTGATATCGGGTGTTAATTTGATATTGTTATTATATTCGATTATCTTGTTTTTTCTAAATCTTTGATAGAAAAAAACTTCTTCAAATATTTTAAATAACTCTTTATGTCTTGGTGCATTTCCATTTTCTATAAGAATGAATTTGTCTATAGTTTTGACGCCTTGGAATTTCTTTCTTAAGTTTCTATATATATTCTCATTAATATTTTTGTTAATATATATAATCCCCTGATATTTTTTAAGTTTCGACTACTATACAATATTTGAAACAATTTCGTTATTTATATAATATATATTAGCTGGTTTTTTAATATCAAGTCCTAACGACTATATAAAATTTTGTACATCAAAAACATAAAAATTTTTGATATTAGATATAAGAGATTCCAGTTTTGCTGATGATTCTGAAGAGACGTATATATTCATTTCTAATATAGAGTTGATATTTAAAAATTTGCGAGAGATTGAGTTATTTAAATCTCTCACAAATTATTTATTGCCAACTTTCTTTATTTTTGTTTTTCTGTTGATTTATTTTCTGAAGAATTTGTTGATGGTTTACCTTCATAAAATTTCGTGAGACCCTGGTTTAACGAATCCAACAAACTTTGGCGGGGAATTCTTGCTGTTAAAGATGAAACGAATTTCTCTGCCATACCTTCTTCATATGCATTCTTAATAGTATCGTAAACTTCTTTTGGCGGTAAATCAAACTTAATTCCCAAAGTAATCTTGCAAGTCTTTTTCTTGCTTTTCGTTACCATATTCTTAATGAATGGATCTTCATCTGGAATAATATAAATATCAGCATTTGATTGAGCGTCTTTAAGTTGTTGACGAAGTTTTTCATTTTCAGCACGTAAATCGCTAATCTCTTTTGACATTTCTTCAAATTCTTTTGTAGAAGAAAAAGATTTCTTTGCAACAACATTATTAGTAGCGATTTGCACATTGTTTGTTTCTTCGTCATCAAAATCAAAATCTTCAGTTCCCTGGCGGTGAACTGGAGTTGCTACATTCGAATTCTTCTTTTTTATAAACGAGTTATTATTTGACGATAATGTTTTAGTTACACTGGAAGATGTTTGTGATTCCAATTCGGGATGCTGGCTTAATAAATAGTCATCATCCGGCTCCTGTTTATAATTAGTCGGGATACGCGGCATACGCATCACATCATATTCATCTTTTAATGCTTCATCTTTTGAAATCTCTCTTCCGTCTTTACTTAATTCTGGCGGAGCTTCATATAATGTGCCGTCATTACCTTGAGCGATTTTCTTCTCGGTATCAAGTTCAATCTTTTCTCTTTTCTTGAATTGCCACAAAGAAGTCGGCGACGCAACTTCAATCATTGCTTTTCTTGAATTTAAAGGATCTTGTGTATCGTACGGTGCAATAAATTCAGAGTTACAATATGTACCGTCTTCAAAATAATAAAGAGTCATATCGGGATCACTGATATCGTCTATGTATTTCAGACGAGTGACTTTGCCCAATTTATCTCCTTTTTCGATGTGCTGAAAAATTCTTGGCATAATTTATAATTTAAATTATCTTTTCTTGATTTTTTTATTTATTATCGAAAAAGTTGAAAGTTGAACTTTTTATCAAAAAAATTAATGAAGGTTATCATCAATAACTTCAATATCAATTACTTCACAAGAATGAACTGTTATCTCTTCATCGTTTTTTTTATTTTCAATGAGAGCCAATTCTTTCTTGTGACTGTCATTTTCTCCTTCGGATTCATCTGAGTATTTTCTGAATCCCAATAACTTTAACAGTTTTTTAAATAATGACATCATCTCTATAATTATATATATGAAAATAATTTTAGTTTTAGATTGTTTGTATATTTAAACGATAAAGATAAATAAATTATATGAGACTGCTGTTTGAAGATATTTTGGAAAATATAGATTTAGGCTCAAAAATATGAAAAATAATAATGTTTTATTTGAAGATATATTAGATGATATAGATATAACTGACGATACTTCAGTCGTTGACAAATTATCTGTTGATGATAATACTTACGATCCTGACGACGCCAGTCATTTTGCATATACATTCATCTTATCAATTGAAAATGTAAATCAGCTAAAAATTGCATAGTTTCGAGAATATAATGAATATTTTTGGAAATTAGCGAATTTTATTAAGAAAGCAAATAAAATAATCGGATATATTTGTCAAAATAATGTTGCAATATCTGAATGTTCTAACGTAATATTTTATTATCGAAAATTACCATCTAATTTTGAAAATCCATTTGAAAATATTAAATCTCCATATATCAAATGTATAGAAGAAGACGATTCTTTTAATGCAGATTTCAATTATTACTGTAAAATGAGATTTTCTATAACAAGTAATTTCAAATCAGTTAAAACTCTTTTTGTTTTTTTATGTAATTTATTTTTTAATCCTAAAATAACACATATTGATATTTATAAATCTATCAACAATGAGTGGTAGTTTGAAAATCAATATACAAATGGCAGATTAACTAATTTGACTATAAAGAGAACAGATATTACTGATTTTATACAAAATAATTTTTCTTGGAAAGAACTGAATGAAACATCAAATACAAACGTTTTAAACTATACTATCGTATCATATTTAAAAACTTATACAACTACTGCATTTAAAATTGCAAGCATGTTTATAGACGATAATCAACTGTTGATTGACTCATTTAATAAGTCTTATATGTTTAAATTTAATGAACCGTTTGTATCATCATTAATCAACACATATTCAAATTATGTTTTTAATAACTATTTTTTTAATACAGAAGATAGTTTATTATATAATAAATTTAAAAATAGCAAAATAACTTTTTTTAATATTTTTAAAAATAATCCAGATCCAAAGACCGGCATATATGTTCCATCCCGGTTATATATAGTAGAATAGATAACAACAAATCATTCTATATATACAATTGGCTTCGGTAGTAAGTCCGATAATTTTAGCAGATATTATATCACAAATTCACCAATTCCATATAATAACTTTAGATTTGTTTACAATTCTATTAGCGGACACGTATAGTTATACATTTATCTCGGAATGATATATAACGACAAAGATAAAAACTTCTATGCAACAATGTTCAGAATGGATCTTTTGTTGATTAAAACAGAAAATAAAGATCACCCATACAATATATCAACGGCTTATGATTTTTTAACTTATGCAAATCTTTTATTTGACAACTGTTTAACAGAAGATGAAATAAAATAGTCTGCTAAAGAACTTTGTGAATTCGCTAGTGAAAATCGAAAATAATACAAATATTATAAATTATGAATACAACAAAATAGAATTTCTTCATAAAAAGAGAAATAGATGCTTTAAATATACTAAAAGAATATAAAATCTATGATTTGTATTTCAGTCGAATGTTATATGAAACTGAATCGTCAAATCCATCCGAATGGAGTGAAATAAAAGATTTAATGCATCAACTTGGACGCATAACCGGGACTCTTATGAAAAAACTCATAAGTTTGGGTTATCGCAAATCTGTTGATTTGTGTGTAAAAGGTGCTAAAAATATATATAAACGAACGAAAGACACTGGCACGGCTGTAAAATATCTTTTCTATGCTCTTTTATTTTTTATTATAGGTTATGGCGGAAATACGATTAAAGAGAAATATAATGAGAAACCGATAATTCCCGGAACACATCTTGATTTCAAAGAAATTGACAGAAATCAAACATTAATCGTCACAAATAAAAAAGGAGAAAAATTTTACGTAAAACACGAAGATTCTGAACATGCGCCGGTTATTGTTAAAAATAATACAAAATTGAATATTGAAGATAATACTTTAAATATAAAAAATTCTGAAGATAATAACTTAAGTCCAATTATGTTATTGACTTCTAAAGAGAAAAAATCAGAATTCTACCATGCATCTCCGGAAATGATTCGTGCGCTCGCTGAAGTTGAAAAATTTGTAGATCATATATACGATGCAAAATCCGGAAGCACAAAACAAATCACAAAAGCACAATTATCAGATCCGAAAGTAGACGCAACGATAGGTTACGGACATAAATTAACTCCCCAGGAACGTCGGGATTGGTCTTTCAATAAAAAAGTTACTAAACAAGAAGCTCTGGAATTATATAAAATTGATTTGAAAGAAGTCGAAAGAATTCTTAATTTGAATTTAAAAAAACTTTCATATGACTCAAAAGTTGAATATTCATAGGGTTTAATTGACGGATTAATCAGTTTGCTCTACAATATGGGTTACGGAAATACATATGGAAACGGGAAAAAACGAATGTCAGAGTTGTGGCGCCGTTTAAATAACTGTCGAATTGATAAGAAAAATAATTGTATCAATAAATCTGATGTTTATTATACAATATCTCAAGCCAGACATCAAAATATCACTCAACCCGGACACAAATACCGAAGAGAAGCTGAATGTAAAATAATGCAACAATTGGGGAAAACTGTTAATCCAGATTTATATCATTTAGTGAAAATTTAAAATAAAAATGCGAAGCTAAAACTTCGCATTTCTTATTTGTCTTCATACCATGCCGGTAACTTTTTAATCAAACAATTATCAAACATACCGTCCATATTAGTAACATTACTAACATTCCACTTTGATATATCATTATTAAATTTAGAATTAGAAAACATATGTCTCATATCAGTAACATTACTAACATTCCACTTTGATATATCGCCGTTAAATTGATATGCATTATGAAACATATAACTCATATCTTTAACATTACTAACATCCCACTATGATATATCAC
>JAEEGL011857818.1_pt1 | contig 12321 bp, 12 predicted proteins | sample 9134231 | NCBI WGS metagenome assembly JAEEGL01 (sample SAMN16246548, study PRJNA631951) | gut metagenome | biome: gut microbiome; feature: rumen; material: fiber-attached | host: Bos | place: Iran: Karaj | collected 2018-10 | reverse complement strand
CTAATGGCAAAGTAATCAATCTCCAGACAAATGTATTCGCCGTAGTACTCGGCGTTATGATTGTCACCGGCATCGTTATCTCATTTATTCCCTTTACAAAAAATTCAGCCGCCTCCCAGGCAGAAATCTCACGTCTCCGCACAGAAAACAAAGAGACTCTCGCGAGTTTGGACGAACTCAGGGACGAGAATAATAATTTGATTCAGACAGGAAAACGTTTTCAGTCCTCTCTGACCAAATCCCTCTCAACACTCGGAATCAACCAGGGCGAAGACACATCACGCTCTGTATCAAACAACAGCGACCTCGCTTCCCTCTTTGACACCCACGACATTGCCGAGGGCACACTCAAAGAGACTTCCGACATCAAACAGCTCAACGCTTACCTTGAGTCAGCGGTTCAGCCGGTTGAGCAGATCGGAAAAATGCTTGAGTCAACATCATCCCTGTTCACAGACATTCCGAACATCTGGCCTGTTAAGAACGGTATCGGTCACATCTCAATGGCTTTCGGCCAGAACGAGCACCCTATAACCGGTCAGTGGTACATCCACAAAGGTATAGATTTTTCAACTTACCGCAGCGGCGACCCGATTGTCGCAACTGCTAACGGTCAGGTTGTTACAGTCGGTTACGATGACAGCTTTGGTAACTATGTGATTATCAAGCACAAGCACGGCATCTACACCCGCTACGCACACATGGCGACTACCCGCGTAATCAAGGGACAGGAAGTCACGCAGCGTCAGATAATCGGTACAATAGGCAGCACGGGTATCTCAACAGGTCCCCACCTCCACTACGAGATTCATATCGGATCAACAGTTGTGGATCCTGCCAAGTACATCAACATCAAGTAGTAAATGGCAATTTTTAACGACGATTTCGCTTTTAACAGTATAATTGGCTCAGGTTCTATCGTAACGGGAGACATTAAAATTCAGGGCTCTGTCCGCATAGACGGAGACCTTGACGGCAACCTTGAGTGCACCAGCAACGTTAACATAGGAACCAACGCCCGCGTAAACGGAAACATCAGCGCAAAATCCATAACAGTCGGCGGAGTTGTAAAAGGCAACATCCTCGCCCCGGACTCAGTGACACTCATGGCTTCAAGCCTTGTTATCGGCGACATACAGACCCACCGCCTGCAGGCCGAAGAAGACGTTGTTATCCACGGCCACTGCATTGCCCTGCGTGACGAAAGCCTCTACACCGAAGCTGTCAACAAATGGCAGAGCACACAGGCTATTGTATCAAGAACCGTTCTCAGCTCACTGCGCTCATAGGTCGTATTCATGGAACTTGAAGGCATAAACCAGGGGACTCAGGGACTATATTTTAATGCCGCCCAGTCAGCTAGCCTGAGGGAAGCCGCCAGACTTAAAAAAGAAAAAGAAGCCGCAAAAGCATCAAAAGTAAAGAAAAGCGCCTTTGCAAATGCCCTTGAGCGGAGCCAGGAAGAATATAAGCTGAAACAAGATGGTCTTCCGCCGGAAATAGCCGGAATGGAAGTCGAAGAAGCCGTTGTCTACCTTAAAGATGCCGCCGATGTCGCCGCAGAAAAGCTCAAAGCCTGCCAGATGCCTGAATATTTCTCCGACTACAGGGAAAAAGTCTCACAGTTCATGCGCTACATCGTAAAGACGAACTACGTAGTGGAAAAAGAAAAGAGGCTTGGCCGCACAAGGCGCAACAGGCCGCTTGCCGAATACACCAAAATCTCCCAGGTGAACAAAAAACTTGACGAAATGGCCCAGTGGCTGCTTCACTCGCACAAAGACACCCTTGAAATGCTTGCTAAAATTGATGAAATCCGGGGGCTTTTAGTAGACTTACTGGCCACTTAACTGTTATTATTAAACACGGAGCAGATTGATGTCTGATATTTTTGAACAAGATATAGATTCTGACAATCAGGATTTGTCATCTCTGGAAGATGACGTAATAGATTCACGTTATACCGGAAGCTTTGTCTATTCCCAGGACTTGTACAAACTCAAGCTGGAGTATTCCAACGAGGGAATTTACGCAAGTATACCCGACGGAATAGAGCTTTTGCCGGGCGACTTTGTAATGGTTCCGACACGCTACGGCTCAGACCTTGCGCGCAACCTTGGCAAATCAGAAAAGCCGATCGGAATCAAAAAGTCCGACATAGTGCAGGTGATCCGCAAAGCCACCGACGATGATATGAAAAACGCAAAAGAGCTTGAGGAAAAAGAGCAGCTGGCATTCAAAGTATTCAAGGAAAAGGTCGCTCTGCACAAGCTCGACATGAAGCTTATAACAGTGCATTTCCTTGCGGGAGAGCCAAAGGCGCTGTTCTTCTTCAGCTCGGACAACCGCGTGGATTTCAGGGAACTGGTAAAAGACCTTGTGGCTGTCTTTAAGATGCGCATAGAACTGAGGCAGATCGGCGTAAGGGACGAAAGCCGCATAACAGGCGGTCTCGGCGTATGCGGACGGCCTTATTGCTGCAACTCAATCAGCGACAGGCTGCGCCCCGTAAGCATTAAGATGGCAAAGGAACAGAACCTGAGCCTGAACAGTATGAAAATCTCCGGTCAGTGCGGACGCTTGCTCTGCTGCCTCAGCTATGAGTACGACTGGTACACCGAGGCACGCAAGAATCTCCCTGCGGAAGGAATCAGAATCTTTTACGACGGCACAAATTTCCGCATAACAGAAGTCAACCCCATCACCAGCATGATAAAAATGAGCGGTGAAGACGGAAGACTTCTTGAGGTTAACGCCAAACGCTTTGTGCGCGAGGGCAACCGCTGGAAAATCAACTGACCGTTCAGCGGATTACAGCGACAAACGACTCTTCTTTGCCGATGAATGGCGCTTTGTCATAGCCCGCATAATATTCTATAGAAGAAAAACCAGCCTCTTTTGCAAACTGCTCAAGCTCCGGCCTTGAGAGCGGATAAACAGGCGCTTTTTCCATAACAGGAAGAAGCCTTCCGTTTCCGGTCTCAACATTCTGGTCAAAGACATACTTTCCGTCGTCCTGCTCATAGATTCTGGAGTAGAGCTTTACCCTGAGGCTCTCTTTTTCCGGCAGTTCGGTATGCTTTGTATTGAAGACATCAAAGTTGTACATCTGAATCACAAGCATTCCGTCTTCCTTGAGAAGCTGCTTTACGTCAAAGAAGAATTTTCTCAGCAAAGTCTTGTCATGTATAAAGATAATCCTGCTTTCCAGAGTATAGACTATATTGTAAAAGCCCTTTCCCAAAAAGCGGCACATGTCAAGGTACGACATCTGGAAAAAGCGCACAGACATCAGCTGGTTTCTGCGTCTCAGATTCGCGGAGTGCAGCAGATCCGGGGAACTCTCGATTCCTGTGACATCCAGGCCTTCTCTTGCCAAAAGATGCTCGAACAAGCCCGCCCCGCAGCCTATGCGCAAAAGCTTTACAGGCATGGGATATGTCTTTGCAAAGCCCCTGAAAAATTCCTTCTGGCTCTCGGTGACAGGAAAGAGTTCGTCATAGTATTCTGAAATATTGCTTGTTATTAATTCCATATTACCTTAATTATAAGCTATAAATGAGAATTTGCAATTATTTTTTTTCAAACTTGATGTTTGACTTGCAAAACAACGGAAGCTACGCTATACTATTGATAGTGACACTATCAATAGTTGGGGATCAGTATGAAAAAAAGTGGGATTCTTAATGTATTTTTTCTAATTCTCTCAGTACTTTTTATCTCTTGCGGCAGCACTGGTTCAGCCCAGGGAAAAATACCGCTTAACGACGGCTGGGAATATTCGCTCACCGATCCTTTTGTAATGGAAGACTTTAAGCCTCTTGAAAAAAACATGCTCTCCGAGCTGGAAAACATTGTGCCGGATAAAAAAGGCTTTATCTGGCTCAGGAAAACATTTGTGCTTCCGTCTTATCTCCGCGGAAAAGACCTTGGCTGTTTCATGGGACGCATAACATTTGCAGATGAGACCTGGGTCAACAAAGTGATGATCGGAAAAACAGGCAGTTTCCCACCGCACGAGTTTTCAGCATGGAACAAATCACGCTGCTACAACCTGCCGAAAGCAATACTTGAGCAGGATGCGGCAAACACTCTCCTCTTAAAAATCTGGGTTGACGGCGAAGGCTCAATCTCTTCTGACCTTTTTATATCAACCATTGAGGAGGCAAACATTAAAGCCAGCCAGTCGAACTTCTGGAACTGCCGCCTGCAGCTGGTGTTTGCGTTTATGATGCTCGTCATCGGCCTCTACTACGCATTCATCTATTTCAAGTACCCCACCGAAAAAGAACACCTTACTTTCGGACTAATAAACCTGCTGTCGTCACTGTATCTTTCTGTCTTCTATTATACAGAGATTCCCGGCTTTATGGATGCAAAATTCTCATGGCTCATCTACCAGAAGATTTTCTCTTCCGCGATGGTCTATGTGTTCCCGTTCCTTGTCACAACATACATCAATTCGTTTATCAAGCGGCATGAGAAACCAGTCGTGCTTGCGGTAAGACTCGCGTTTATGTTCATCCCGGTGATTCTGGTAATGTGCTGCCCCACATACTATATGCTTCACCGCCTGCACGCAAAGCTCCAGCTGATGCTTGTACCGCCGATGATTTACATCCTGTGCATACTGATCGCAAGCGTCATACAGAAGAAACGAGAGACATTCCAGCTTTTGACAGGATTCTCGCCGCTTGTCATTTCGGTAATACTGGACATCTTTATCCACGGGCTCTTAAAGGTAAGCGATTTCCCCTACGTGTCGTCAATGGGCTGGCAGCTTGTGATTGTGACGCTGCTTTTTGTCATGGCCAACCGCTTTGCAAACTCCCGCATTCAGGTTGAGGACTTGAACAAAAACCTTGAGAAAAAGGTGGCCGACCGCACAAAAGACCTTGCTGAGTCAAACGACAAGCTGTTAAAGACAAACGAAGAGCTTTCCGTCACAAATGAAAACCTGAACGAGGCAAACGCAAAGCTCAATGAGGCAAAAATCAAGGCTGACCGTGACATGCGTCTTGCCGTCAACGTGCAGAACAGCTTCTACCAGCGTCTTATCCCGAACCTTGAGGGCTGGGACCTCTCGTACAGCTTTAACCCGGCGGCAGGAGTCTCGGGCGACCTGTACGACTTTTTCTACTCAGGGTCGAAATTCCTAGGCATGGGATTGTTCGACGTCTCAGGCCACGGAATATCCTCTGGTCTTGTGACAATGCTTGCCAAGACTGTGATAGACAGACAGTTCATGCAGGGGCTGAGCCTTCCGTTCAGCCAGGTGATGGGAAAGATAAACCGCAGCATAGTCGAAGAAAAGGGCGACATTGAAAACTACCTCACAGGTGTTCTTCTGCGTGTTTCGGGAAGCAAGGTTGAGTTTATAAATGCAGGGCACCCAAAAGTGTTCTACCGCTCGGCAAAAACCGGAAAAGTCGTGAGCGTTGAGATTTCTGAGGCGGCGGAAAATGAAGCCTTGTACTCAGGCGGCGGAATAATCGGAATCGCAGGAATGGAGCCGGACTTTAAGACTATTACGTTCAACATGAAAAGCGGTGACTGTCTTTTGCTTTACACCGACTGTCTTTCCGAATCGCGCAATGCTGCAGGGGAAGAATACGGCTATGAGAAAATCAAAGCGGCTCTCGCAAAGGCATCGGGGCCTGGCGCAAAGGCAAAGATGGACTGTGTTCTACAGGACTTCAGGGAATACACAAAGGGCACGGAGCTTAAGGATGACCTTACGCTGATTGTGCTGCAGAAAAAATAGGCTCAGTAAAACCAGTAGTCCTCTACAGGATGCAGGGAAGCGCTCTCAAGCCATTCTTTTGTGTCGCTGTAGCCGAGAGAGATGTTGTCGCGGATCCACTCCTGGGAAAAATCCAGCATACCGCCAAGCCCGCGCATGTCTCTTGAGGGGACAAGATCCACGACTTTCCGGCCGGGGTATTCGCCTTTCTGAAGATTTGGGTTCCAGTTGCTCAGGTGGACTACGAATATTATGTCGGGGTCAGATTCAAGCACAGGTGTTACCGGCACATTGTCGCTTGCGCCGCCGTCAGAATAAAGATAACCGTCATCGAGCCTGACAGGCTGTGTCAGCGCGGGAAATGCGCTTGTGGCCAGAAGCTTGCGCTTTATCTCTTCCTGTGACTTTTCGCGGTTCAGGCAGAAGTAACAAGGCGTATACACAAAACTTTTTGTAAGAGACTTTATCAGCTGCACCGCAACGTCGAGCCACCTGCCGACATAATCTTTCCAAGAGAGGGAGCATGTGACTGAAACTGAAGGGCAGCGGGGATTCTTTAACTGGGAAAAAGAAATTGAATCCATGATGTTCTTTAAGCCTGGCTGTGAGATGTACTCATTGTCGCGGTTGAGCTCCACAGGCACTTCGTTCATCCAGATGTTTTCTATGGCGTACAGCGGTGCCACGGCAAAAAGCGCCGCGTTCAGTCCGCCGACACTTGTTCCTGAGATAAAAGTGACTCTCTGCGCTATTCCGTATTCACAGAGGGCTTTCCATACGCCAACCTGATACGCCCCCTTTCCGCCTCCGCCGGCCAGGACAAGCGCATATTTCTGCGCAAAGCAGAGTGGGCTGAGCAGACATACAAAGACTAACGCAAGAACCCTTTTTCTCATTTTTACGGCAGCCTCCAGTAGTCGGTATAGCGCCTGTACTCTTTGCCGTCAGAAACCATAGATTCGAATCTTTCCGAAAAGAACGAGAACTCACCCTCCTCTTTAATCAAATCAGTGCCTTTGGCAAGGAAAAAAGAAACGTTGCGCCCGGCGATGTCTTTTGGCGCGAGGAATTCTTTGCGCGATACAATCCTGAAAGGCACGGTATCACCGCTCAGAGGAGCATCCTGACGGAGCTTTATCCCAAACTGTGTGCCGTTCTCGTCGGAGACAGGATAATATGCTTTGTAAATTTCAGCGAGGAACACAAATCTTTTCAGCCACAAATCGTAATAGCTCATGTTGCGCTCTTTTGCAAAGCTGAGCCACAGCTCTGTGTCGTCGCTTTCCGCCCATGCGTAGCGGAGGTATGTCCTGCCGTTAAGCTCAAAGGGATACTCGTAAACGCAGCCGTCTGAAGATTTCCATGACCCGGAGATTGTCTCCAGCGAGAGAATCTTGCGCCAGATGAGGGTCTGGCTTTTAGAAATGGGGCTGAGCATTGTGAAAAAAACAATCAGCGCGGCCAGCACCAGAATGACGACTGCTGTTGAGGAGATAAAAGCAACCAGAAAAACTCTGCGTTTTGATTTTTTTACGGCCTCTGTATCTGTTGACGGCATGACTCTATCTCCCCCTGCGCAGTGCGCATTTTAATTGTAGCCCATTTACCGCGTATAATGCAATAGAAAAATTTGCGCTCACTGTAAACATCAACTAACAAAAAGTTATCCGCAATTTTTGTACGAAAACGAAATCCAGAGACAATATTATATACAGCAACATAGATGAAAAATGGAGGCAAAATGACTCTACAGACAACCCAGCAGCGAGAATATAAAGACCGACTCTTCAAAGCAATCTTCGGACGCAACACAGATGAGAGCAAACGGTGGAGACTTGACCTGTACAACGCACTGAACGGCACAAATTACACTGACCCGGACGCGCTCAAAGTGAACACAATCGAAAATGTGATTTACATCACCATGCACAACGACATCTCTTTCCTAATAGGAGACCAGATAGTACTTTACGAGCAGCAGGCAAACCACAACCAGAACATGGCTCTCAGGGGATTCCTATACTTCTCACAACTGTATCAAATTTACCTTGCTGAAAACGAACTGGATCCAAACAGGAGCAAGAAGATAGAGATTCCGGCCCCACAGTTTGTGGTCTTCTACAACGGTCCAGACAAACTGGATGACGAATTTGAAATAAGGCTCTCCGACTCTTTCGCAAGCAATGGATGCGGCAATCAGAACAAAGGCGCCTACGAGTGGACGGCATTTGTAAAGAACATCAACGAAAACCACAACAGGCTACTTCAAAAAAAATGCAATGCGTTGTATGATTACAGCAGGTTCGTAGAAAAAGTGAGGCGCAATAAAAAGAGCGGATTGAATGCCCATGACGCGGTTAACAAGGCCGTGGATGAAGCCATTTCCGAAAATCTGCTCGACGGCTTCTTTGTGCGCCAGAAGGCGGAGGTAATAGGGATGATTCTTGAGGAATTTGACGAAGAGCGTTTCAAGAAAAACATGCGCGAAGAAGGCTACGAAGACGGATTTGCAGATGGAATTCAGAAAAAAGCCGTAGAAGCCGCAGAGAATTTCCTTAGGGAAGGAATATCACCTGAGATTATCGCACGGTGCACAGGACTCAGTCTGGAAAAAGTTCAGGAGCTTGCGGAAAGAGTTTGCGCAAAGGCTTAGTTTGCCGACAGGCCGGGGGTGTCCGCCTATTGCCGTTTAAGCGTTTTTGCTGTAAAATGGGAATATGGATAAACTGAAGATTTTATTGGCTAAAGGCAGAATTTACGAGTCTGTATATGAGCTTTTGAGCGATGTGGGTATTTCCCTTTATTTGCCGGACCGCACATATTTTCCGGTGACAAATCAGGATGACCTGGCTTTTCAGGTGGTAAAGCCTCAGATTGTAAGCAACCTTCTGGCCGGTAACAAGGCTGACGTTGGCTTCAGCGGAAAAGACTGGGTTTACGAAAACGAGGTTCAGGATGAGGTTGAGGAGATTATGGACCTTGGCTTTGACCCTGTGCGCATTGTGGCCGCAATTCCTGAGACTTACGATTTTAACCAGCTTATTTCCAAGCCTGTTACGATTGCAACGGAATATCAGACTTTGAGCCGCAAATGGGTGGCTGACCGCAAGATAGACGGCACTTTGTTCCGCACATGGGGAACAAGCGAGGGCTTTGTACAGGACAACGAGGATTCTATCGCACAGATTCTTATTGACAATACAAGCACCGGCTCTTCGCTGAGGGCAAACAAACTCAAGATTGTTGACACGCTCATGGAGTCTTCCACACGCATGTACGCAAGCAAGAAGGCTCTTGCCGACCCTGAGAAAAAACAGAAGATCATGGAGCTCAAGATGCTCTTTGGCACTGTTCTCGCGGCACGCAGCCGTGTGATGCTTGAGATGAATGTTGCCCAGGACAAGTTTGACTCACTGGTAAAAGGCCTGCCTTCTATGCGCAGTCCTACTGTAAGCCCGCTCTTTGGCGGAAACGGTTACGCGATAAAGATTGCTGTGGAAAAGCATGAGGTTCCAAAGCTCCTGCCAAAGCTGCAGTCTCTCGGCGCAACCGACATTGTGGAATATGAGCTCCGCAAAGTGATGGTGTGATTATGGCACGCATTGCAAGTGTTGAGCGCAACACAAAAGAGACACAGATTTCACTGACTCTGAACCTTGACGGAAGCGGCAAATGTTCCGTAAAGAATCCGCTCGGTTTCTTTGACCACATGCTGCAGGCTTTCTGCAAGCACGGAATGTTCGACCTTAGCGGAAGCATTGCCGGCGACCTGCATGTGGACGAGCACCACTTGATAGAAGACACAGGCATTACGCTCGGAATGTGTTTTGCAAAGGCTCTGGGAAACTGTGCTGGTATCAGCCGCGCCGGTTTCTTTATCTACCCGATGGACGAAAGCCTCCTGCAGGCAAGCGTCGACTTTGGCGGAAGAAGCTTTTGTGTCTGCAACGCGTCTCTTACCGGCATTCCTCTGGTAAGCATCAGTCCTGACGGTGTCCAGTCAAGTTTCCAGACTGACTGCTTTGAGGACTTTTGGCAGGGCTTTGCAGGCGGCGCAAAATGCAACATCCACTTGGACACAATCCGCGGACGCAGCGACCACCACAAGATGGAGGGGCTCTTTAAGGCTGCGGCAAGGGCTATACGCTCAGCAGTGGAAGTTGACCCGAGGCGCAACGGCGAGATTCCTTCTACAAAAGGCGTGATTGTCTGACCGAACCCGCCAAGGGGGGCGTTGCGGGGGGATTCCCACCGCAGAGGGGGTAGCGGACAAGCCAACAAAGCGGAGAGAAGCGGCACTGCTTGCAGGGACGCTTCGTGGAGCGACTTGGATTGGTAGCGAGGGGGAGACTTCCCCCCACATAAACTGAAAAGAGAGATTCTTTTTAAAGGGGATAGATTATGGACGGTTCTGAAGAAATCTTGAATTTGCTCAGGGATAATGCGCGTATTTCTGTTGAAGACATTTCTGCGATGACAAAAAAATCTGAGGCAGAGGTCAAGGCGATTATACAGAAGCTTGAGAATGACGGTGTTATTATGAAGTATGCCGCCATAATCAATCCTGAGAAGGATACTGGCGCAAAGGAAAAGGTCCGTGCCGAAATTGAGATTCAGGTTACCCCTGAGCGTGAGCATGGATTTGACGGTATTGCCGACCGCATTTACCGTTTTCCGCAGGTTAAGTCCCTGTATCTGATGAGCGGCGGTTACGACCTTAAGGTTGTGATTGAGGGTGACACGCTGCAGGATGTGGCGCTTTTTGTCGCAAGAAAACTGAGCACTCTGGCCGGTGTCCGCTCGACCAAGACTCATTTCTTCCTTAAGACTTACAAGGAGAATGACATTGTTTACATTCAGGAGAGAACCGACAGCCGCGAAGGAGTTACCGCATAATGAATACCAGAGAAGACAGATTCAGCCAGTCAATGCTTGAGACTCCGCCAAGCGGAATCAGGAAATTTTTTGAGATGCTTATCGGTCACGATGATGTTATCTCTCTTTCTGTAGGTGAGCCTGATTTTCCTACTCCCTGGATTATGAGGGAAGAGGCCTTTTACCACATTGAGCAGGGACACACCAGTTACACGAGCAACTGGGGTCTTTTGGAGCTCCGCGAAGAGATTGCAGCCTACATGGAGCGCTACAACTGCTACTACAATCCGCGCAAGGAGATTCTTGTTACCGTCGGTGCGTCTGAGGGCGTTGATGCGGCTCTGCGTGCGATTCTGAATCCGGGCGACGAGCTGATTGTCTGCGAACCCTGCTATGTAAACTATGTGCCTCTCGCACATCTTTGCGGCGCAAAGGTTGTAAAGCTTGACACCAGCGTGAACGGCTTTTATCCTACGGCCGAACAGTTTGAGAGCCTCATCACCCCTAAGACCAAGGCTATTATGTTCTGCTCTCCTTCCAACCCGACCGGCACTATGGTTCCGAAAGAGGAGCTGGAGAAGATTGCGGCGCTCTGCGTAAAGCACCAGATCTGGGCTATTGCCGACGAGATTTACTGCGAACTGGTTTATGACGATGCAAAGCACACTTCAATCGGCTCTTTCCCCGGCATGAAGGACTACACCATTATCTTGAACGGCTTTAGCAAGAGTTTTGCCATGACCGGATGGAGAATTGGTTACATTGCGGCTCCTGAAGATTTGATGGCACAGATTGTAAAGCTGCACCAGTACAACACTATTTGTGCGCCGATTATGAGCCAGTATGCGGCTCTTGAGGGATTGAGGAGCGGCTGGGACGAGGTTGAGAAGATGCGCGTATCTTACCAGCAGAGGCGCAACCTCATGTACAAGGCTTTTACCGACATGGGACTGCCTGTTCCTGAGCCGACCGGAGCGTTTTACATGTTCCCGGACATAAGCTCAACGGGGCTCAGCGCAGAGGACTTTGCGACGGAGCTTTTCCAGAAGCATAATGTCGCTGTGGTTCCGGGTACTGCCTTTGGTAACGCTGGTGCCGGACACATCCGCTGCTGCTATGCGACTTCCATTGACAAGATAAAGACTGCTTTGGACAGAATCGCGAGCTTTGTTCAGGAGCACAGATAACAGACAATGCCTGGATGCCGGAAAAACTCTGAATTCAACTAACGGGCTGTATGTGCCGAAAATGATAAGGAGATTTTGTAAACTTTTGCAGAAAGGATTTTTTTTATGGGTGATAGTACATTTCCTTATATCATTGCGGCAGTCGTAATTCTGTCCGTAGTAGTACTTCTCGTTGTTATTTTCGGCAGCAAAGGCAAATCTGGCGGAAAATCCAGGTTAGGAGCAAACAGACAAAAGAACTCTGCTCAGATAATCCGCGATGCAAACAAAAAGCTTCAGAAAAATCCGCATGACTGTGACGCTCTGAGCCAGCTTGGAGACGTTTACTACTCAAGCCAGGTCTGGGACAAGGCTTATCCGATTTATGAGCAGCTGGTACGGCTCGCAGGAACTGGAAGCGGAATCGATACATTTGCCATACCGCACAGATGCGGAAACTGCGCCATGCAAATGAACAAACTCCCGGAGGCTCACACAACGCTGGGAATACCCTACAATAAACACCCGCACCCATAT
>JAEEGL011547604.1_pt1 | contig 12321 bp, 10 predicted proteins | sample 9134231 | NCBI WGS metagenome assembly JAEEGL01 (sample SAMN16246548, study PRJNA631951) | gut metagenome | biome: gut microbiome; feature: rumen; material: fiber-attached | host: Bos | place: Iran: Karaj | collected 2018-10 | reverse complement strand
ACTGATCGTGAGAACGCATATGTTTTTGAATAATTACTATTGACAAAGCGATCATTCGGTGATAAAATATGCAAAAAGGAACGTGAATTGCGTTCCGGGAGGCATTGAAATGGTATCTTCCTTTTCCTTTGCGGCATATTTTTGGTTCTATTACTTTTTTAGGAAGTAATAGTGATTTGTGCTGCGACGGAAAGAGGGAAATGACCTTAAGAGTTTGGTTTTCTGAGGCCGCACGGATCACTCCGGTGCGGCCTCATATTATTTAGTTTAAACTCACAGAAGGGGAGTATAATAAATGATCACGGTACTAAAAAGAAACGCCACGGCCGAACAAAAGGAACATCTTATAAAATGGCTCAAAAGCCAGGGCCTTGACGTTCACATTTCCGAGGGACATGAGTATACGGTCCTTGGACTTATCGGCGATACCAGCAGGATCGATATGGATCTTATCGCTTCCCTCGACATAGTCGAGTCGGTCAAACGGGTTACCGAGCCGTATAAACAGTGCAGCCGTAAGTTCCATCCCGAGGATACGGTCGTCGACGTAAGCGGTGTGAAAATAGGCGGCGGCAACTTCGCCATGATAGCGGGCCCCTGTTCCGTGGAGAGCAGGGAACAGATCGTTGAGGTGGCGAAATGCGTAAAAAAATCGGGAGCGAAACTTCTGCGCGGCGGAGCGTTCAAGCCACGCACGTCGCCCTATGATTTTCAGGGACTCAAGGCTGACGGCATTGAACTTCTGCTTGAGGCAAAAGCGGAGACTGGTATGCCCATCGTCACAGAGATCATGAATGCCAATCACCTTCCTCTTTTCGAGGACGTGGACCTGATCCAGGTAGGTGCAAGGAATATGCAGAATTTCGAGCTTTTGAAAGAGCTCGGGAAAACAGATAAACCCATCCTCCTGAAGCGCGGCCTTGCCAACACGCTGAAAGAACTCCTTATGAGCGCGGAGTATATCATGGCGGGCGGAAACAGCCGTGTGATCCTCTGCGAGAGGGGAATACGCACCTTCGAGACGTACACTCGCAACACACTCGATCTGTCGGCTGTCCCGCTTCTTCACGAGCTGACCCATCTTCCCGTCATCATCGACCCCAGCCACGCAACGGGTATTTCCCGCCTTGTGGAGCCCATGGCCATGGCGGCAGCGGCGTGCGGCGCCGACGGAATAATGATCGAGGTCCACAACGACCCGATCCACGCACTTTGCGACGGAGCTCAATCCCTTACCCCCGAACAGTTCGACGACGTGGCCAGAAAGGTCGCCGGAATAAGGGAGATCGTCTCAAAATGAGCAACGACAAGAAAATGACAGTCGGGATAGTCGGACTTGGCCTTATAGGCGGCTCTTTTGCCAAGGCATACAAAGCGGCGGGACACCGGGTGCTTGGATACGATATTGACGGGTCGGTTGAGCAGTTCGCGGAGCTTTCCGCTGTTCTGGACGGTCCGCTGACAGATGAAACGGTCAAATCATGCGACCTTGTAATAATCGCCCTTTATCCCGAAGCTACGATCGGGTATCTCAAAGAAAAAGGCGCTTTTCTGAACGGGAAACTTGTCGTCGATTGCTGTGGAACAAAAAGAAAAGTTTGCAAAGCCGGTTTTTTCGAAGCAGAAAAGAATGGATTTACTTTCGTCGGAGGACATCCCATGGCGGGGACCCACTTCTCCGGATTCAAGTATTCCGACGCAGACATGTTCCGGGGCGCGCCGTTCGTTATAGTACCGCCGGTGTTCGACGATATAGAACTTCTTGACCGTGTTAAGCGGGCACTTGAACCGGCCGGCTTCGGTTCTTTCTCCGTGACGGGACCCGAAGAGCACGACAGGATGATAGCGTTCACCTCCCAAATGGCGCACGTGATCTCCGGCGCGTTCATAAAGAGCCCTACGGCAACGTCCCACAAGGGATTCTCTGCCGGAAGTTACCGTGACATGACACGCGTCGCGTGGCTCAATCCGGAAATGTGGGCGGAGCTGTTTCTCGAAAACGGTGAAAATCTGATTTTTGAACTCGACACGTTTATCACCGAACTTGAAAAGTATCGCGACGCGCTGAAAGACGGCGATCGCGATCGACTCGTCAACCTGCTTGAGGAAGGGAAAAGACGGAAAGAAGAGGTGGACGGAAAATGACAGATATAACCGTCGGAACGGGCAGACCGTACACCGTGACCGTTGGAAACGGCGTCTCGTCCCGGCTCCCGGAACTTATCAAATGCGGCGACGGGGCGGGAACGCTTGCCGTAATATCGGACGATACTGTTTTTGCCATCTACGGAGAAAGCATTACCCGGTTGCTCGAAAAAACAGGAAAGAGAGTCGTCTCATACGTTTTTCCTCATGGAGAGGGATCAAAGAACGGAGCCGAATTTCTGAAGATCCTTGATTTTCTCGCTCGTTCTTCTCTGACGAGAGAAGATTACGTTGTCGCTCTTGGCGGAGGGGTTACGGGAGATCTGGCCGGATTCGCCGCGTCGGTTTATATGAGAGGGATCGGATACGTTCAGATACCGACTACTCTTCTTGCGGCGGTGGATTCCTCCGTCGGAGGGAAAACTGCCATCGACCTGCCCTCGGGCAAAAATCTGGCCGGGACCTTTTATCAACCGTCCGCTGTGATCTGCGATACGTCTTTCCTCAATACGCTCCCGCCCGAAGTATTCTCCGACGGTTGCGCCGAGGTAATAAAATACGGCGTTCTCGGGAATGAGGAACTACTCTGCCACGTGACGGACCGAGGCGTGTCCTTTGACCGGGAATACGTCATATCCGAATGCGTCCGCATGAAGGCGGAGATCGTCTCCGCAGACGAACGCGAACACGGCGTCCGCACGCTGCTCAATCTGGGACATACCCTCGCACACGCCGTTGAAAAGGTCAGCGGATACTCCGTAACTCACGGCAGAGCGGTAGCGATCGGTCTCGCCGTCGTATCCCGCGGGGCGGAAAAACTCGGATATGCAGCGACCGGTACCGCGGAGACGGTGGAAGATGCGCTCCGGGCTGCGGATCTGCCGACATTGATTCCGCACGGACTTTCAAGTGACGATCTTTTTCGAGTAATGAGCCACGACAAAAAAAGGCGCGGAGATAAGACTCTCTCCGTGATCCCCAAAAAGATCGGTGACTGCGCAGTTGTTCCGATGACGGATAATGAACTTCGCCGCCTTATGAGCGAAGGTATGAAATAAAAAACGTGAGGAGTGAGTCGCGTGATCTGCATGATAGACCCCCGGCCTCTTGAGGGGACCGTGAGAGGAGTACCGTCAAAATCATCGCTCCACCGCCAGCTTATATTCGCGGCTCTTTCCGATAAAGTGACCGCGGTCGACACGGGACGGGATGACGTCCCTGCGTCGGACGACGTATTCGCAACGGTGGACTGTCTTTGCGCTCTCGGTGCGGAGATCGAATATGCGGAAGGAGTCTTTTCCGTGACTCCGATATCAGAACCTCCGTCAAAGGCGGAGTTGCGCTGCGTGGAAAGCGGCTCGACGCTGAGATTTCTCCTGCCCGTCGCGGCCGCGCTGGGAGTTGACTCCGACTTCATTATGGAAGGGCGCCTTCCGGACAGACCGTTGGGTCCGATTACCGATCTGCTCCGGATGAACGGATGTTCCGTCTCCCGCCGGGAGAAAAACGTGATCTCCGTGAGAGGGAAACTCACCGGAAACAGGTTTTCCGTCCGTGCCGACGTATCCTCGCAGTTCATCAGCGGACTTATTTTCGCTCTGCCGATTCTCGGCGGCGGAAAGATAGATCTTTCGGGTCGTGAAGAGTCCGCCGGATATACTGAAATGACTATAGCTGAAGGAGAAAGATTCGGTCTTGAGATCGTTCGCGAAGATCATTCGATCAGCGTCGACGGGAAAATCATCTCACCCGGCAAAGTTCATTGCGAGGGAGACTGGTCGTCCGCCGCGTTCTGGCTTGCCGCCGGAGCTCTCGGCGGGAACGGTATCACCTGCACGGGACTTGACTTGTCCTCCCGGCAAAGAGACAGATATATCGTCGATATTCTTCATGACCTCGGAGCTGAAGTTGAAATAACAGACGATTCCGTCACCGTCCGCCCCGGAGTTCTCCGACGGACGGATGTCGACGCTGCGGACGTGCCTGATCTCGTTCCCGCGGTCGCATCGGTCGCGGCTCTCGCTGAAGGCGAGACGGTGATAAGCGGTGCGTCGCGTCTCAGACTGAAAGAGAGCGACCGCCTGGCGGCTGTATCAGACGCTTTGAACAGCCTCGGCGCATCCGTCGCCGTGACGGGCGACGGACTTCGTATCCGGGGCGCGTCCGGGCTTCGCGGAGGCAAAGTAGACGGAAAAGCCGACCACCGTATCGTTATGGCCTCGGCGATCGCCTCTGCCGCTTGCGATAAAACAGTGAACATCACCGACGCGGAAGCTGTGTCAAAATCGTACCCCTCTTTTTGGGACGATTTCCGGCAGCTCGGCGGCAAATTTGAAATGATAACGGAAAGCGAGGCGACGTGATATGGAAAGCACGGTCGGAGACGTCCTCCGCGTGACTCTGTACGGTGAATCGCACGGGCCTGAAATAGGCGTGTCGATCGACGGATTTCCCGCCGGGATGCGCATTGATGAAGCAAAGCTGAGGGAATTTCTCGAACGCCGCGCCCCGGGAAGAGACGAATATTCCACTCCCCGCAGGGAGGACGATATTCCGGAGTTTCTTTCCGGTATAGAGAACGGAGTGACTCTCGGATCGACGATCAAAGCGGCGATACGAAACAAAAATGTCCGGTCAGCCGATTATGATAACGTCACCGACGTTCCGCGCCCGTCTCACGCGGACTATACTTCATACGTGAAATACGGCAGGATCGCGCCGGGAGGAGGCCACTTTTCCGGACGGCTTACCGCTCCTCTCTGCATTGCGGGCGGACTTGCAAAACAGCTTCTTGAAAAGAATTCCGTTACCGTGTCCGCCCGGGCCGTCGAGATCGGCGGAATTCGCGGGACAATGGATGAGATGAAAGAAAAGGTCGCTGAGGCGAGGAACGAAGGCGATTCCGTGGGCGGTATCGTTGAGTGCGTCGCCGAGGGGATCCCTGCCGGCATAGGCGATCCCATGTTCGACGGAATGGAGAACAGGATCGCAAGGCTCGTCTTCGGCATTCCCGCGGTCCGCGGGATCGAATTCGGCGCAGGATTCGCTTCGGCACGGATGAGAGGGAGCGAGCATAACGATCCCTTCACCGTTGAAAACGGCAGAATTATCACTACAAAAAACGATCACGGCGGCATCCTCGGAGGCATCACCTCCGGTATGCCGATCGTGTTCCGCGCGGCGTTCAAACCGACTCCGTCCATCGGGATCGAGCAGGACAGCGTGTCCCTCAGCCGCATGACGCCCGAGAAACTCACCGTTAAAGGCAGACACGACCCTTGTATCGTCCTTCGCGCCGTCCCTGCGGTGGAGTCCGCCTGCGCCGTGGCGATCCTCGACGCGATGCTTGCAGACGGTTATACACTCAAAACTGAATGACGGGGGATATAAAAATGGAACTTGAGAGATACAGAGAAGAGATCGACCGCATCGACGGCGAGATCAAGGATCTTGTGGAAAAACGGATGAAGGTCGTTAAAGATATCGCGGAATATAAGAAAGAAAATGGCCTTCCCATCCTTGACGCGAGGCGCGAGAGGGAAAAGCTCGCCGCGCTGTCGGAGAATACGGACGGCGAGATCAGACGGTATATGACCGTGCTGTACTCGCTCATGTTCGAACTGAGCAGGTCGTACCAGAGCGCCCTCACGAGCGGAGAGACCGAACTGTACCGCGACGTCCTTCATTCCATAGAAAATACGCCTCGCCTTTTTCCGGAAGATCCGTCCGTCGCCTGCCAGGGTGTCGAGGGCGCGTTCTCACAGATCGCCTGTGAAAAACTGTTCAAGACACCGAAGATCCTCTATATGAGCACATTTGATTCCGTGTTCTCCGCGGTTGAAAACGGCTTTTGCAAGTACGGAGTAATCCCCCTTGAAAACAGTACCGCCGGATCTGTCAAAAAGGTCTACGATCTCATGGTGAACAAGCACTTTTACATCGTCAGAAGCACGCGGATCAGGATCGAACACAGCCTCCTTGCAAAACCCGGCACGGATATCCAGGGAATTAAAGAAATATTCTCTCACGAGCAGGCGATAAATCAGTGCGCGGGATTCCTTTCGACTCTCGGAAACGGGGTCAAGGTGACCTGCTGCGAAAATACCGCCGTCGCCGCCGAAAAAGTCGCGAAAAGCGACAGACGGGACGTCGCCGCGCTGGCGTCCTACGGTTGCGCTGAGCTGTACGGACTCGAATGCCTCAAAAGATCGGTTGAGGACAGCGCCAACAACCACACGCGGTTCATCTGCATTTCAAAGGATCTCGAAATATATCCCGGAGCGGACAAGACCAGTCTCATGATGGTCCTGCCGCACCGCCCCGGCGCTCTTTATAAAGCGCTTTCCCGGTTTTACGCGCTGGGAATCAACCTGATCAAACTTGAGAGCCGCCCGATCCCGGGACGGGACTTCGAGTTTACGTTCTACTTTGATCTTGAGACCTCGGTCTATTCCGACGAATTCGTCAAGCTCATGTGCGACATGGACGGGATCTGCGAGGAATTCCGATATCTCGGGAGTTACTCGGAGGTGCTGTGATGGAGAGATACGGCCTGCTGGGAGAAAAACTTTCTCACAGTCTGTCCCCGCTTGTCCATTCCATGCTGGGCTCCGTGCCGTACTCCCTTTTTGAAAAGAGCCCGGACGAAGCCGAAAATTTCATCAAAAACGGTGATTTTGCCGGGATCAACGTGACGATACCGTACAAAGTCAAGGCTTACGAATCTTGCGACGTTCTCTCTCCCGAGGCGGAAAGTATCGGTGCGGTAAATACTGTCGTGAGACGGCAGGATAAACTGTACGGCTACAATACTGACTACTTCGGTTTTATTTACTCGCTCCAAAAAAGCGGTACAGACGTTCGCGGCAAAAAATGCCTCGTTCTCGGGAGCGGCGGCGCGTCCAGGGCTGTTATCGCGGCGCTGGAAACGCTCGGCGCGGGTGAAATAAAAGTTATCTCACGCACGGGAGAGGATAATTACGGCAACGTCTCCCGACACAGCGACGCCGGGATCATCGTAAACGCCACTCCTCTCGGAATGTACCCGAACTGCGGCGTATCGGCGGTGGAACTGACAGAATTTCCCGAATGCGAATTCGTGTACGATCTGATCTTCAATCCTCTCAGAACCAAGCTCCTGCTCGAAGCGGAACGGCTCGGGATCCCTTTTGCCGACGGGCTTACTATGCTCGTCGCTCAGGCGAAGAAAAGTTCTGATCTGTTTCTCGGTGCTGAGCGGGACGATGGGATAATTGACGAGATATGCCGCAAAGTCCGGGCAAAGACTGCGAATATCGTCCTCGTCGGAATGCCGGGGTCGGGCAAGACCGCGGTGGGAAAACTCGTTGCGGAGGCGACCGGCAAACGTTTCGTCGACACGGACGATGAGATCGTCAACCGTGACGGAAGACCCATACCCGAAATTTTCAGGCAGGACGGAGAAGAGTATTTCCGACGTGTTGAGCGCGACGTTATCCGGGATCTCGGAAACGGTACAGGACTCGTTATATCAACGGGCGGAGGATGCGTCACGGTTCCGGAAAACCGCGATCCTCTTCGGCAGAACGGGATGGTGATCCGCCTGGACAGAGAAGTTTCTAAACTTGCAAAAAGAGGCAGACCTCTCTCTCTCGGCGGCGAACTCGGAGAAATGCTTGAGAAGCGCGCCCCCCTGTACGACAGCTTTTCCGACTTTACCGTCAAAAACGAAACGTCGCCGCAGGACGCGGCACGGGAGATAATATCACTGTTTGAAAGGTACGCGGAACAATGAAAATACTCGTTATCAACGGCCCGAATATAAATCTTCTCGGCTTACGGGAACCGGCAATCTACGGAAGACAGACGTATTCCGATCTTCTCCGTCTTATAAAGGAAGCTGGCGAAAGATCCGGCGCCTCGACGGAGGAATTTCAGTCGAACCACGAGGGGGCAATCGTGGACAAGATCCAGGCGGCGTACGGCAAGTTCGACGGGATCGTCATAAATCCCGCCGCATACACCCACACGAGCGTCGCCGTTCGCGACGCTCTGGCCGCGGTCGGGATCCCGGCGGTGGAGGTCCACATTTCCGACGTTGACGCCAGGGAAGAGTTCCGCCGGATATCATACGTCCGCGACGTGTGTTTAACAACGATCTCCGGCCGAGGTATCGAAGGATACGCCGAAGCTATAGAATTTTTATGCAAAAAAATTCAATAAAATTGAAAAAAACCTATTGACAAACCCCTGAAGCGGTATTATAATCATGCCATAAACCGATGAACGGGAATAGTAACGGGACATAAGCGTTCCAAGAGAGCCGGCGATAGTGGAAATCCGGCAGCGCGACCCCCGCGAATGGACCCGTGAGGGCGATCCGATCCCCGAGAGGGAGGTAGGTGAGACGCGTCCGCGCGTTACAGCGGGCAGTGTATAGTATAGTACACGGTGAGTGCGTCCTTCACGGACGAATTTAGGTGGCACCGCAGAGACTAAAAGTCCCTGTCCTAAGTTTTCTTGGGACGGGGTTTCTTTTTTCGGAGCCGCCCCCAAATACGCCGGAGAGCGGGTAACCGTAAATTCAAAACTCCGGTAAGCGGAAGTTATACACCCGCGGAAAGGGAAACCATGAAAAACGAAAAAATCCCCTACAAAATCTATCTCGAAGAGAACGAGATCCCGAGACAGTGGTATAACGTCCGCGCAGACATGAAGAACAAGCCCGCGCCGATCCTGAATCCGGGAACGCTGAAGCCCATGACGGTCGACGAGCTGTCCGCGGTGTTCTGCCGCGAGCTCGCAATGCAGGAACTTGACGACGTCACTCCGTACATCGACATTCCGGAGGAGATCTGCGACTTCTACAAGATGTACAGACCGTCTCCTCTGGTCCGCGCGTACTACCTCGAAAAAGAACTCGATACTCCGGCGCACATCTATTACAAATTCGAGGGAAACAACACCTCGGGAAGCCACAAGCTCAACTCCGCCATCGCACAGGCATATTACGCAAAGAAGCAGGGACTGAAGGGCGTCACCACCGAGACCGGAGCCGGCCAGTGGGGAACGGCGCTCTCCATGGCGTGCTCCTACTTCGGTCTTGACTGTAAGGTCTACATGGTCAAGGTCTCCTACGAGCAGAAGCCCTTCCGCCGTGAGGTCATGCGCACCTTCGGGGCGGACGTGACTCCGTCCCCGTCCATGGAAACGCAGATCGGCAGGAAGATCAACGAAGAGTTCCCGGGAACGGGCGGATCTCTCGGCTGCGCCATCTCCGAGGCGGTCGAAAAAGCGGTTACGTCAGACGGATACAGATACGTCCTCGGCTCCGTTTTGTCCCAGGTGCTCCTGCATCAGTCCGTCATCGGACTCGAAACCAAGACCGCGCTGGATAAATACGGCGTCAAGGCCGACGTCATCATCGGCTGCGCCGGAGGCGGATCGAACCTCGGCGGTCTTATCTCTCCCTTCGTCGGTCAGATGCTCCGTGGCGAGGCGGATTATCAGATAATCGCCGTTGAGCCGGCGTCCTGTCCTTCGCTTACCCGCGGCAAGTACGTCTATGACTTCTGTGACACCGGCAAGGTGTGCCCGCTGGCGAAGATGTATACCCTCGGTCACGACTTCATCCCGTCGCCGAACCACGCCGGCGGCCTCAGATACCACGGCATGAGCTCCATTTTGTCTCAGCTTTACGACGACGGCTACGTTCAGGCCAGAAGCGTTGAGCAGACCAGCGTCTTCGAGGCGGCGGTCCGTTTCGCCAGAGTCGAAGGAATCCTTCCGGCTCCGGAAAGCTCCCACGCCATCAAGGTGGCTATCGACGAGGCGCTGAAGTGCCGCGAGACAGGCGAGGAGAAGAACATCGTCTTCGGTCTCACCGGAACGGGCTACTTCGACCTGGTCGCTTACCAGAAATATAACGACGGCGTAATGTCCGACTACATTCCCACCGACGAAGATCTTGCGAAGGGATTTGCAACCATCCCTCAGCTCGGCCTTTGATCCGATATCAAACGAAAAGATCCCCGCTTCCGAAAAACGGAAGCGGGGATCTTTTATCCGATCTCGCCGGACAGATCGGGAAACGGCGACAGCGCTCTTTTCAGTATCCCGCTCATATACGCGATCGCCGTTCCGTAGTTCGTGAACGGAACGTTCTGCGCCGCGGCGGAGTTCATACGGAAGATCATCTCGCGGCTGTTGAGCATACAACCGCCGCAGTGGATCACAAGCGCGTAATCCGACAGATCGTCCGGGAACGAGATCCCGGACGAGAGGGAAACGTCGACGTCCTTTCCGGTGAATTCTTTTATCATCTTCGGCAGCTTGACCGAGCCGATGTCGCCGCACTGTCTGTGATGGGTGCATCCCTCGGAGATCAGCATACGGTCGCCGTCCCTCAGTTCTCTGAGCTTCAGGACGCCTCTCACCGCAGAATCAAGAAATCCTTTGTGACGAGCCATAAGTATCGAGAACGATGTCAGCCGAACGTTCTCCGGCGTCAGATCCGCGACACGTCGGAACACCTGACTGTCCGTGATGACGATGGACGGCGAACCCGCCAGCTTTCCGAAGACGTCACGGAACTCGGCGTCTCGCACGCAGACCGGCACGCACCCGGCGTCAAGCAGCTCCCGTATGGTCTGCTGCTGAGGCAGGATCAGCCGCCCCTTGGGCGCCGCCTTGTCGATGGGGATGACAAGCACCGCGGTGTCCCCCGGCGCGACAAGGTCGCTGACGATGGGGTAGGGGGAAGGAGCCTCGTATCTCACGGCGGCCAGCGCTTCCTTCAGCTCGTTTATCCCCTCGCCGGTCTCAGCGCTGACCCTCAGGGCGCCCTCCGGCACGTTTCCGCCGTTCGTGAGAACGTCGGCTTTTGTAAATACGGTTTTGAACGGGATCCCGTGCTCCTTTATCAGCTCTTCCAGAACGAGATCGTCGTTTGTGAATCCCGCGTTACCGTCGACGACCAGCACCGCGACGTCAGTCTTTCTCAGCACTTCTTTCGTCTTCGCCACCCGGAGGGAGCCAAGCTCGCCCTCGTCGTCGAATCCGGGCGTGTCGATTATCATCACGGGCCCGAGAGGAAGGAGCTCCATCGCCTTGTAGACCGGATCGGTGGTGGTCCCCATAACGGGGGACACCACGGACAGGGACTGCCCTGTCACGGCGTTCACAAGACGTGATTTTCCCGCGTTTCTCTTGCCGAAAAAGGCGATATGGACCCTTTCCGACGAGGGAGTAGTGTTAAGTCCCATAAAACGGGCCCCCTTTTCAGAATCTGAAATCTCTCTCTCCCGCGCCTATCTTTTCGATATTCCCGCGGCAGATGTTCCTGACCTTTTCGTTCGGTATCTTCTCGAGCTCGCGCGCGATCATCGCCTCGCCCACACGCCTCGTCTCCTCGCTCGCGTAGTCGCAGAGGAATTCCTTCAGAGTCATCAAGGCGTTGGGGTGGCAGCAGTTCAGAATCTGCCCCGATTTGCACAGCGCCATGAATCTGTCGCCCGTCCGTCCCTCGCGGTAGCATGCGGTGCAGAAGGAGGGAATATGTCCGTTCTCCATGAGCCAGCGGACCACCTCGTCCAGCGTCCTCTGGTCGGAGACGTCGAACTGCTCCGTATCGGTGGGCCGTTCCTCTTTCGTATACCCCCCGACGGACGTCCGCGACGCGCCGCTGATCTGCGAAACGCCCAGCGGCAGCACCTTCTCGCGCACCGCCTGAGATTCTCTCGTTGAGATTATCATCCCCGTGTAGGGGACCGCCACTCTGATAAGAGCGCAGATCTTTGCGAAAACGTCGTCGCTGATGCCGTTGTCGAAGGCGGAGGGGTCGATCCCCTCGGCGCGTTTGATCCGCGGCACGCTGATGGTGTGGGGGCCCACGCCGTGGACGGCCTCCAGGTGCTCCGCGTGCATCAAGAGCCCTGCGAACTCGTATCTGTACAGCTCAAGCCCGAACAGGACGCCAAGCCCCACGTCGTCGATACCGCCCTCCATGGCGCGGTCCATGGCCTCCGTGTGGTAGTTGTAGTTGTGCTTCGGCCCGGTGGGATGGAGCTTTTCGTAGCTCTCCTTGTGGTACGTCTCCTGGAAGAGGATGTACGTGCCGATCCCCGCCTCCTTCAGCTTGCGGTAATTCTCCACGGTCGTCGCGGCGATGTTCACGTTGACCCGGCGGATGGCGCCGTT
>JAEEGL010394613.1_pt1 | contig 12321 bp, 10 predicted proteins | sample 9134231 | NCBI WGS metagenome assembly JAEEGL01 (sample SAMN16246548, study PRJNA631951) | gut metagenome | biome: gut microbiome; feature: rumen; material: fiber-attached | host: Bos | place: Iran: Karaj | collected 2018-10 | reverse complement strand
GGAAAAGAGTACGAGATCGAAAATCTCATCGAGGCAATGAATTCTCATTCGGATTATCCCGATGTGATCAAAGCCATCGCAAAGAGTGTTTATCATTCGCTTCAGATTGAAGAAGGAGTGCTGGTTTCTTTTAACGTCAATTTGAAAAGGGTATCTTTGCCAGAGGGTATAATTGCCATCGGTAAGAGCTGTTTCTTCGATAAAAAAGGAATCATCAGTATCGAATTTCCCGAGTCTCTTCGTGAGATCAGAGCTAATGCTTTCTTAAACTGCATCAGTCTGGAAGAAGTGTTTATCAGAAGCGATGATCTTATCACTGATGATAAAGCTTTCAGGGGATGTTGTAATCTGAAGAAGGTTCATATCGGAGACGAGGAGTATTCTCTTGAGGAAGAATCTTCTAATGATCTTGTGAGCAGGATCAGAGACCAGGTTTTGGGTGATTTCTATATCAGCGGTAAAGTGCTGGTCAGGTATCTCGGAGATGAAGAGCAGGTCAGGATTCCAAAAGAAGTTGAAGTAATCGGTGAGAGATGCTTTTTTGGAAATGAAAGGCTGAAGGCTGTGACATGCCCCGGAAACGTGCGCGAGATCAGGGAGCAGGCTTTTGAGGGATGCCTTACTCTGCAGAATGTGGTACTTCCTGCTTCCTTTAAACGAATAGAAAGAGAAGCTTTTGCCGAGTGTAAGAAGCTGCTTAAGATAAATATTCCTGAAGGAATAGAGTATATCGGAGAGTATGCATTCAGAAGATGTTTTGTACTGCCTGTATTTGATCCTATGCCGGAGAAAGCTGAGATTCATCCTTACGCTTTTTATCGTGCAGGTAATTTTGTAGAGATAGAAGCAGGGCTGAAAGAAAAAAGCAGATCGTCGTTGGGAGAAGGGACTGCTATTGAGAGCGGCGCAGGATTTATTGCTCCGTATTCAAATACGAATAAAGAAGGAATCAAGACTCTTGATCTGTCGGGAGTTAAGAGAATCGGTATGTATGCATATGCAGGATGCCCGGATCTTGAGGAGATAGAGATTGATTCTCCCGATTGTGTTATTGAAAGCAAGGCTTTTTCTAATTGTCCTAAATTAAAAAAGGTAAGTCTTCAAGTTAAAGAGATGGGGACGGGAATATTTGCTTATTGCAGAAACCTGGAAGAAGTTCATCTGTCGGGAATCGAAAGTCTTCCTGCGGAGAGCTTTGCAGGCTGCTTTAAGCTTAGCAAAATCGAAGCAAAAGATCTTTCGGAGATGGATGCAAGGTGCTTTGATGAATGCATTAATCTTCAGAGTTTTGATTTTACCGGAATAAAATATATCGGAGATCGTGCTTTTGAAAGATGTGATTCTCTTAAGAAAGTATCCCTTGATGATACTGTGTGCGGATATCATGCATTTGCGGATTTGGCATCTCTTGAGACAGTAGAGATTACTTCCATGACAGTATTAAAGAGCTGCGTCTTTATAGGGAGCACTCAGATAAAATCAATCGTATGTGACGGCACTCGATATGAATTCGATAAGTTTTCTGACGGATTAAACCATGCGGGAAACATTTATCCCGAAGCTGTAAGAGAAGTGATCTCATCGATATATTCCTGTTATGACATTCGTGACGGAAAAAGACTTCTTGGATATTCTCAGGATGCGGTACGAGTTACGGTTCCGAGCGATATCGAAGAAATCGGAGCCGATGTATTCAGAGATCACATCAGATTAAAAGAAATATCTATTCCTGAATCTGTTAATGTATTCGGAAGTCATGCTTTCTCACAGACCGCATGGCTGGATGATAATCGTTCGAAATCCGAAATGGTCATCGTTAACGGAATACTTATAGACGGTGCGGGATGCAAAGGCAAAGTCACGATTCCTACTTCTGTCAGAAAGATTGCAGGATGGTGTTTTGCGGGAAATGTTGATATCACACATCTGGTGCTTCCTTATGAGAAGATTGCCATTGAAGCGCTTTCTTTCCGCAACTGTATCAATCTGAAGAAGATCACTGACCATACGGGAAAAGATTACGAATTAAGAAATGTTTCGGATCTGAAAAATACGGACTATCCGGAACTTATTAAGAGAATTTTCTCCGAATGTATAAACTGCTTTAAGCTTGATGACAATAATAATCTGGTTGAGAGCACGGGGAATATCATTAATCTCAACTTCCCCGAGGGAATAAAATCTGTCGGCGATGAGGTTTACAAGGATTGTCATTTGCTGGAAAGTATTGTTTTATCGGAGGATACGGAAGAAATAGGAAAGTCTGCTTTCGAAAACAGCAAGTGGTTGAGGACAGTGAAAGGTGCGGCATCTGTTAAGCGTATCGGTGCACTTGCATTCTCCGGTTGCCAGTCACTTGAATCCATCGATCTGTCGGATGCTTTGAGAGAAATGGGAAGCAGATGCTTCGAACATTGCAGTAATCTGAAGGAGATAAAAATCTCAGAGGGATTGGAGCGAATCCCTGAGCGTGCTTTTTTCCGTTGCAAATCACTTAAGAAAATCATGGTGCCTGCTTCGGTCAAAGTAATAGAAGCAGAAAGTTTTGCATTTTGTGAAGGACTTGAAGAAGCATACATTTCTGATATGACGCAGGTGTCCGATAATGCATTTGCCTGGTGCGATAACATCTCCATACACAGATACAGCGGAGATGAAGCAGGGGGCATGGCGTAATGAGATACAGAGAACTTGGAAGAACGGGACTTAAAGTATCCGAGCTTGGATTCGGAACAATTCCGATCTTAAGCGGACATGTGCCGGTGCTTCCGGAATATTTCAATCCCGATACTGATACAGCAGTTGCTATTATGCGAAAAGCATTCGATCACGGATGCAACTTCTATGACACGGCAATACCTGAAGAATATGGGGATGCGGAGTTCAAACTTGGAGAGTTTGTTAAGACAGTAGACAGGTCCAAGGTCGTTATTTCAGACAAGGCCAGATTTTACGGAGGCGGAGATATATACCGTGAGGTGCTGAGGTCAACGGAAAATCTCGGCACGAAACCCGATATCTATTTTGTGCATCAGGTTGATGACAGCAATGCCGACGAGGTTTTCGAAAAGGGCGGAGCACTGGATGCACTCTATGATCTTAAAAGGGAAGGTAAGATCGGCTTTACAGGAATCGCATCTCATTATTACAGTGTGCTTCACCGCGCAGCACTTGATGAAAGAGTCGATGTTCTTCAGGGAAGCGGCAATATCCTGGAAAGAGGAATGCTCGACCGTATCCGTGATGAAGAGGCATTCAGAGGCAAGGGCTTTATTCTAAATAAGGTTTATGCAGCTGGACTACTCATAGGACCTTTTTCCGTAACTGAACTCATAGGAGGAGTTCTTGAGTATCCTTTCTCATGTGCACTACTTGGTATAGGAACTTTTGAGCAGGAAAAGCAGGCCTTTGCCGAGGAGTATCCTTTTATTCATTTTGAGTTTGAAGAAGTATTGGACAGGCTTCGTGAGAAGATTGATCCCATAGGATGCGACAGATGTCAGAAATGTGTTTGTCCTTACGGACATGAAATTCATACATCTTTCCGTCAGTATAATTATTTCCATCTGGGTAAAGAATTCTGGGCGATAAATAAACTTAAGATGGATCTGATGGAGACTGCAAAGCATTGCAAGACATGTGATGATAAACCATGCATGAAAGAATGCTCGCGTAAGTTGTACATCCCCGGCGAGATAGAGCGTATTGAGAAACTGCTGGAGACATGGTAATTCACCGGGACAAAAATAGGACAGTCCACTGTGGAATGGAAAAGGAAATATATGACAGAATTAGCGAAAGCGGAAGACAGAGATAAGATTATCCGTTTGTATGAATCGGCAATCGAAAAAGTAAATACCACTTCAGTAAAACTTGGATGGAATATCAATTCTTATCCGAATGAAAGTTTTATAGATTCCGCCATAACAAATAATGAAATGTATGTGCTGCGTGATGGCGAGGATATCATTGCTGCAGGCGTGGTAAATCACAGAGTTAATCCGGAGTATGATGATGTGGATTGGGAAGTAAAGGGGCCGAAAGAAAGAATCGCTACCATTCATGCACTTGCGGTTGTTCCGGATAAACAGGGAAGCGGAGTGGGAAAATTATTTCTGAAAGATATCGATGATATCTGTAAACGAAACGGTGATGTGGCAATTCATCTGGATGTTATAGATACAAATATCCCAGCCTATAAGATGTATATCGGTGACGGATATAATGAAGTATCTTGCATCAAGATGTATTATGAAGTTGTTGGAACCAGAGATTTTTGGATGATGGAGAAAGTATTATGACAGATTATAAGCTTTTGATAAGTCAGGCTGAGGAAATGGCTAAAGACAACAAGTGGGATATCACTTTGTATGCCAACCTCTCGGCTCTTATATATGGCTGCCTTGAGAACTTAAACTGGGCAGGCTTTTATCTCATGAGAGACGGCGAGCTTCAGCTTGGACCTTTTCAGGGAAAAGTAGCATGCACAAGAATTCCTGTGGGAAAAGGTGTATGCGGAACAGCGGTGCAAAAGAATGAGATCCTTCGAGTCGAGGATGTTCATTTATTTCCCGGACACATCGCATGTGACAGCGCATCTGAATCGGAGATAGTTCTTCCTATTCATAAAAACGGAGAAGTGGTCGGGGTTCTCGATATCGACAGTCCGATCAAGAACAGATTCTCGGAAGAGGATGAGAAAGGATTGCAGAAAATCGTAGAGATTATTGAGTCGGTGTAATCCATTGCCCAATAAGAACCGTCCCCAATGGAGCTGTTAATGGTTGATATATGGAATATTTCTGGAAACAGCAGGATGATATCCCTTTCGGAAACGGATATCCCCTGTTCGGAAAAGAACACATTGCAAGTACTGCCGTAACTTTGGTTATGGTGGTACTTTTTGCTTTTTTATTCAGACGCGCTGATGATAGAAAACAGAGAAGAATTCTTAAAGCCATTCCTCTCTTTATGGCGGCACTTGAGATATTCAAGGATCTGTTTCTTGTTTCAGTGCACAGATTCGGTCTGGGTTATCTTCCGCTTCATGTATGCAGCATAGGCATATTTGTATTTATGCTCAGAGAATTTCTTCCTGTGAAGAAGGCAAAAGATATCTTCGGAGAAGTGGCGGTTATCCTGATAATGCCGGGAGCTCTTGCGGCACTTATTTTTCCCGATTGGACTTATCTTTATCCTGTTCTGAATTTCATAAATCTTCACAGCTTTGTATGGCACGGACTGTTGGTTTTATATCCTCTCCTGATACTTTTAAACGGAGAAGTAAAACCGAGTGTAAAGCATATCCATTATGTTCTTCTTTTCCTATGCGCAGTAGTGCCGCCGATATATGTTTTCGATAAAAAGACCGGATGCAATTATTTCTTCGTAAGCAGACCGGAAGTCAGCACGCCGCTTGAGTGGATATATAACCTTACGGGAAGCAAGGGGTATCTGATAGGATACGGAATCCTGACGGTCTCAGTGATACTGGTCGAATATGTGATATTATATCTGTTGAGAATAAGTGGGGGCGGTCCCAAACATCATGAGAAAAATAATACGAATTAAAAAGAATATATCTGAGATGCTTCCGAAAAGAGATCCTGCAGGACACAAGGGAACTTTCGGAAAGGTATTTATTTATTCGGGAAGTTTTGGAAGTGCCGGATGTGCACTTCTTGCCGGACGCGCTGCCTACAGAGTCGGCGCGGGAATGGTTAAGATATCATCTCCCGAATGCAATCGAATCATCATTCAGACTGCACTTCCCGAAGCTCTTTATGATACGGGATCGTTTGCGGGAAGAATGCATATACTTGATAAATGGAGTGATGTGTATCTGGCAGGGCCGGGAATCGGTACGGGAAGTGAATCCATAGATCAATTGGATGCTCTCATTAACGGTACGGGTCTTAAGCCTCTTGTCCTTGATGCGGATGCGCTGACTATCATTTCCTCTGATGCAGGAAGATATCTTATAGAAGATATCAGACGTCAGACTGAATGTGGAAGAGAGATTATCCTCACTCCTCACGGCGGTGAACTTCACAGACTAATGAAGATCCTTCCTACAGAGGCTTCAGAACTCCCCGGGGTTGCCATATCAAAATATCTCGGGTGTACCGTTGTTGCCAAGGGTGCGACCACATATACCATCTCACCGGACAAAGATATTGTATGCAACGATGATTGTGGTAATTCGGGAATGGGAACAGCAGGAAGCGGAGATGTGCTTGCCGGTATCATAGTCGGACTTCTTGCTCAGGGACTTGATGCTTATACCGCAGCATCTTATGGAGTAAGGATACATGCCATGGCAGGAGACAGTGCATCTAAGGTCAGAGGCGAGCATGGACTCATGGCAGGTGATATCGCTGAGTTTATATATTAATGAGAATAGATAAATTTCTTGCAGACAATTCAATAGGCACGCGTAAGGAAATCAAGGGAATCATAAAAGCGGGACGCATACTGGTTAATGATAAACAGGTAAATGATCCCGGTATGCACATAGATCCATCTGTGGATGTAATAAAATATGACGGAAGTGTCATAGAATACGAACAGTTTCACTATTACATGCTCAACAAACCTGCGGGAGTAGTTTCTTCAACCAGGGAAGGTGCATCAACCACGGTGGTTGAATTGCTTTCCGGTGAAGGAGTTAAGAATCTTTCGCCCGTAGGCCGCCTTGATAAGGACACGGAAGGGCTTCTTATACTTACGGATGACGGAGCTCTTCTTCACAATCTGATCTCACCTTCAAAGCATGTGGGTAAAGAGTATCTGGTGATTCCTGAACATGCGCTCACAGATGACGACCTTAAAAAGCTGGAAGAAGGTGTGGATATAGGAGATGATAAGCCCACACTTCCGGCTAAGGCTCATATGGAAGAGGACGGACTTCACCTCATCATCTATGAAGGAAGATTCCATCAGGTCAAAAGGATGCTGGAAGCTGTTGATAATAAAGTAACTTACCTTAAGAGACTTAAGATGGGTGATCTTGCACTTGATCCCGACCTTCAAGGCGGAGAGTACAGAAAGCTTACTCCCGAAGAACTGGAGCTTCTTAGGAGATAACAAACGGCAATATAATTATTTATCCATTAATTCTAAAATGTGATATTATGTATTGAATCAAATAATGGGGTGCTTATCTACAGCTGAGATCGGTCAAAAGTGACCGAAACCCATGGATCTGTAAAGGATCCGAACTTGATCCGGGTAATACCGGCGTAAGGAGGCTTATATGTTTTGGAACTACGAAGACGGATATTATTATTTGACAAAGGCAGGCTATGCCGCACTCATTGTGATAGCGGTTGCATTGCTGGCATTGATCGGATTTATGAGAAGCAGGAAGAGCAGTGAAAAAGCAGCTCCGAAGCTTTCGGTTTCTACCATTACTTTTGCGGGTGTATCGATCGCACTTGCTTTTGTTCTTTCTTGTGTCAAGATCGTCCAGATGCCCTGGGGCGGATCGGTAACACTTCTTTCCATGTTTTTCATTGTTTTTATCGGATACCTGTACGGACCCGGAGTCGGTCTTGCTGCAGGACTTATATACGGTATCCTGGAACTGATTCAGGACGGCGGCAGTTACATGCTCACTTTTTTCCAGGTATGCTGTGATTATATTCTGGCATTTACCGCACTCGGCGTGAGTGGATTTTTCAAGGGAAAAAAGAACGGTCTTGTGATCGGATATATCGTAGCCGTAATTGCCAGGGGAATATTCCATGTTATAGGCGGATACATCTACTGGATGGATTACATGCCCGATAATTTCCCCGCATCACTCAGAGTCGTATATCCCATTTGTTACAATTTCGCTTTCCTTATCCCCGAAGCGATACTGACAGTCATTGTCATATCCCTTCCTCCTGTTAAGAAGGCAATAGCAGGTGTCAGAAATATGGCGGATAAGGCTTAAAACCATTTATCCGGAGTAAATGAATATGGACAGAGAAAAAACGATCGTACGAACAAGTTTTATTGGTATAGCAGCCAATCTGGTGCTTGTCTTATTCAAGGCAGTCATCGGCTTTGCCAGCGGATCCGTTGCCATAATCACTGATGCGGTCAACAATCTGACTGATGTTCTCAGCAGCGTCATTACGATCATCGGCGCCAAGTATGCAGGCAAGAAGCCTGATAAAGAGCATCCTTTGGGGCACGGCAGAGCGGAGTACATAAGCGCCGCCGTAATCTCTGTCCTTGTTTTATATGCAGGTATCACCGCGTTTGTGGAATCCGGCAAGAAGATCCTAAATCCCGGCGACATTTCTTATGACTATATTCAGATAGGGATCCTGATCGGTGCGATACTGATCAAGGTTTTCCTGGGCACATATTTCAAAAAGGTCGGAAAAAAAGTCAATTCAGATTCGCTGATTGATTCCGGCAAGGATGCAATCAGTGATGTTTTCGTATCTGCAGCCACCGTTCTGGCGGCTGTTATCTACATGCTCAAAGGTCTTTCCATAGAAGGTTACGTAGGTGTTCTGATCGGTGTTATTATAATAAAAGCCGGCTTCGGAATGCTTATGCATACAATGGATGACATCATAGGTCACAGGCCCGATGCCGAACTTACAAAGCAGATCAAAGAGGCGATATGCGAGTTCGACGGCGTATACGGGGTTTATGACCTGATCCTCCATAATTACGGGCCCGATAAATACATGGGTTCCGTACACGTTGAGATTGATGCGTCCAAGAATGCGGATGAGATAGATACTCTTTCCCGCAGGATCACTCATACCATTTATGCCAAATACGGAGTTGTCATAGAGGCAGTTGGTGTCTATGCAAGGGACAATATTCATCCCGAAGTGTCCGAGATGAGAGGCAAAGTCTCAGACATTATCTTTTCACATGATATGGTTCTTCAGATGCACGGTTTCAGGGTTGATTTTGAAAATAAGCTGATAATGGCAGACATCATAATTGATTTCGCTTCCCCCGACAGAGAAGGATTATACAAACACATCGTGGAAGACATCGCGGAAGCATATCCCGGATTCACACCCAGGATTGTACTGGATATAGATGCGTCAGACTTGTGATAATTACTGATGAATTTGGAACTTCGGATGCGTTTATGACGCACGTGTCGTAGAATTTTTGTAACTTTTTACGTTTGAAAATGTTTTTTGAGATTTAATATACTTTTTTGGGTGTTGCCATAAACGGTAGGCGGTTAGCCCTCTGCGGAGGGTTTTCTTACCCTCCGACTTTAAGGAAGGAGGGTGATGCCGATGACGATTCTTGAATTTATTACTGTGATTAGTTTTATGGTTGCAGTTTTTGAATTGGGATATTTGTTCGGAAGCAAAAGAAAATAGCCGCCACCCCAGCAAGGATACGGCTATTTCTTTTAGCTATTAACTTATTGGGCTGACCGTCTATCGGCAGCACCTTTGTTACGATTATTCTATTCTCATCGCTGATGTTTGTCAAACAGGGATAGTGAGTAAAAAACAAATCCGAGTAAACAATATAATCAAATTTTGCTATAATTAGGGAAATGGTTTTGGAGGTGATTGATATGCCTGCTAAATTTTTTGTAGATTCCGAAAGACCCAACGCTCTTATAACAGGGGCTTCGAGAGGAATAGGAAGAGCGATCGCGGAGGCACTTGCGGCTGACGGTTACGACCTGATCCTTACCTGCAGACATTCCATCGGGGACCTGGAGACATTTGCATCTGAGCTGTCCGAAAAATACGGGATCAGCGTATGCACCGAGAGAGTGGATATGTCCTCATCTTCCGATGTCAGGGAGCTTTTCGAGGGAATCCACGATCTTGACGTTTTGGTAAATAACGCAGGAATCTCTTATATAGGACTTTTACAGGATATGACGGACGAGGAGTGGAACGAAGTCATCGGAACCAACCTTTCCTCAGTCTTCTATACATGCAGATGTGCCATTCCCCTTATGGTTAAAAAGAAATCGGGCAGGATCCTCAACATTTCATCCGTATGGGGCAATGTGGGAGCATCCCTTGAGGTTGCCTATTCCGCATCCAAGGGCGGAATGAACGCATTCACCAGGGCTCTTTCCAAGGAACTTGCACCTTCCCAGATCGCGGTTAACGCCATTGCCTGCGGAGTCATCGATACGGACATGAATTCCGGATTTTCCCCCGAAGACATGGATGAGCTCAAAAAGGAGATCCCCGCAGACCGTATCGGAAGCCCCGAAGAGGTCGCAAAACTCGTTTCTCTGGCCCTTAAGGCACCCCTTTATATGACCGGTCAGGTAATTACACTCGACGGCGGGTGGACTTGACCATAATTTGTTGTTTTTTGGGGGCTTTTATAGTAGAATTTATGTGTATGTGTGGCACCATAAATCAAGGTGTTTATAAAGGAGTAGAAGCCTATGTTGGGAGCATTAATACCGCTTTTTGATTCCAAGACACAGGTCAAAGCGTATTCCATTTTTGCACAGAAATACAATTCTTATATGAATCCCAGTATCCTGGGTACCGGTTCGCTTGACGGATCCGGTTCTGTCCTCGGAATAGACATAGTCGAGAGCATGGGTCTCGAGACTCTTACCGATGACAAGAATGTCTTTGTAGAAGTCACCAATGTTTCAATATTCTCGAATATCGACGAACAGTTTACCGAAGCACACGATAAGCTTGTTCTCCTGTTCGATCATAGCGTTACTCCCACCGATATGTATGTGGACAGACTTAAGGAGCTTAAGTCTTCCGGATACAAGCTTGCGATCAGAAAGCTTCAGGTTAAGCAGTTTGAGGAGTACAAGGAGATCTTAAATCTTGTTGATTACGTTCTTCTCGACCATAAGAAGATCGATATCACCAAGGCTAAGGTTTATTTCCAGAAAGTATATCCCAACGTATCACTCGTTGCGGTTAACGTTAATACCCAGGAAGATTATGATGCCCTTACCACCGACGGAGGATATGACCTCTACGAAGGTAAGTTCTTCAGAATCCCCGTTGTTAATTCACAGAAAGACTTAAGCCCGATGAAGGCTACTTACATCGAGCTTCTCAATATCGTAAACGATCCCGATTTCGATCTGGACAAGGCAGCAGCGGTCATCGAGCACGATACCGCACTTGTTATCTCGCTCCTTGCCATGGTTAACAGAATGACGGTCAATTCCGGAATCTCAACGGTCGGACATGCTGCGGCAATGCTCGGTCAGAAGGAGTTAAAGCGCTGGATCAATACCGCGGTCACCAAAGAGCTTTGCTCCGACAAGCCCGCTGAGATCACCAGATCATCCCTTATCAGAGCAAGATTTGCAGAACTCCTTGCTCCCACATTCGGACTTAATACAAGCTCATCCGAGCTTTTCCTGATGGGTCTTTTCTCCGTACTCGATGCAATGCTCGACAAGCCAATGAAGGAAGCACTTGAGCTGGTCAAGGTTTCCAAGGACATTTCAAATGCCCTTATCGAGGGAACCGGAAAATATGCGCCCGTACTTGAGTTTATGAATGCTTACAGCGATGCGAACTGGTCGGAAGTATCCAGACAGCTGATCCTCATAAACGCACAGGATTCTGCGGTATATGAGTCATATACGAGCTCTCTGAGCTGGTTCAGGGATCTGTTCTACGGCAAAGAGAAATAAGAAAACGCATAATGAGACCGCGCCTTATTCGGGTGCGGTCTTTTTTTGAAAGGAAATAAGATGGATATCGAAACCATAAGGGAAATGATAGATAAGCTCTATGAGCAGGGAAGGTCACTCGAGGCTGAGGACGTGCTCTTAAGCACCGCGGGCGCGGCTGCAGAGGAGGGCGACGATCATTTGTTGCTTCAGATCTTAAACGAGCTCATCGGCCACTACCGTGAGACGAGTGAGTGGGAGAAGGCTTATGAGATAACCGAGAGGGCAATCTATATCGCGGGCAGGATCTTCCCGGTGGAGTCCATTCCCTATGCAACGACTCTTCTGAATGCGGCATCCATGTACAGGGCAGCAGGGGATCTTGAAAAGTCCCGCAGCGTTTACCACGATGTCGAGAAGATCTATGCGATCACTTTAAAACAGGACGACATGCTCTATGCTTCGCTCTACAACAACGAGGCACTTCTTTATCAGGAACAGGGTGAGTTTGCCAAGGCAAAGGCTCTGCTTCTCAAAGCACTCGATATTGATAAGGCTAACGGAAGAGAATACGAGGAAGCTGTATCACTTGCAAATATTGCAGCTACCATGATCCAGCTCGGAGAACATGAGGAAGCACTTAAGGCTGCCGAAGGATCCGTTGCTCTGTTTGAAAGTCTCGGAGTAAAGGACCAGCATCTGTGCGCGGCATT
>JAEEGL016082725.1_pt1 | contig 12322 bp, 8 predicted proteins | sample 9134231 | NCBI WGS metagenome assembly JAEEGL01 (sample SAMN16246548, study PRJNA631951) | gut metagenome | biome: gut microbiome; feature: rumen; material: fiber-attached | host: Bos | place: Iran: Karaj | collected 2018-10 | reverse complement strand
GCATTTTTATACCATTTCACTTCCCCGCCCAGTATTGATATTACATCAAATCTGACATTATCCGTATCTTTCAGCTTTCTGTATACTCTGAAATAATCCGCAACGCGGGATATTCTGTATTGTTTCCTTGGATTTACGGCTTCGGCCGGATCACCCGCATCTTTGTTTTTCCTGTATTTCACTTCGAAGAATATATAGTATTCACCATCGTGTCCGACTATATCAATTTCACCGGTCCTCGAACGGAAATTACGGGTTATAACCTTAACCCCTCTCTTTGAAAGATAGTCGACGGCTATATCCTCGTACCTGCTTCCCACCGCTCTTTTATTCATCAGATCCCCTCTTTTTTTGCAGCATCGATACAGTATTTCTCATATTTCCCGTATGAAGGCTTTACAAGCGGCTCTATCCTTTCGTACTCCTCCAGAACGCTTTTTTTGTACGTGGGATTCAGCAGTCCTCTGTAGTACATCTTGATCTCGGCCTCCTTATCACCCGTCGTACCGTCAAGTAACGAATGGCCAAGCCTTACACGGTAATCTCTCAGATCCTTTATAAACCTCCTGTCACAGCGCTTATAACAATTAACCGATGCCTTGAGATCATCCAGAAAATAATATATCTCACCGAGAGCCATATTGATCTGTGTTCCGATGATAGTCCCGTCATCAACCTTTTCACCCGCAGCCTTATACAGCTTAAGCGCCTCTTCATACCGGTTAAGTCCCATAAGCCTTGCCGAATAGGCAAAATCCATGTCACTTAGGGCATCGCCGTAAAGCGAAGGCTCGGAAACTGTCTTAAGCATTTCTTCCAGGCTGACGGTTTCGCCGTTCTTCATAAACGAAAAAGAACTGCCATCAGCCTCGGTCGAGGAATTATAATACTTAAGCTTTTCATTGAGCTTTCCACGGAGCACGGAGAGCATGAATTCATTGGCATAGGGTTCGACCTTAAGAACTCTCCTTAAGCTCATCAGCACATAACGCATCAGCTCACCCATAAACAATTCTTCACTGATCACAGGCGGTTCCCCGTCTTCTATTTCCCTGATACCGTCCCAGTCCTCATAGGAGCGTTCCTCGTTTATTGTGCCGTCCTTAACAGATATGCACACGGAATATGGCCTTCCGAGCGCTATCAGCAGATTGCCGTCCAGAAGATAGATCTCTTTGCTTACAAAGACACCTCTTTGATTGGTCATAAGACCGTCGTACTGCATCTGTAATGAATTACTGAAACTGAAATAGATCATTGACGCACCTCCGATTCCCTCATTTACATATCTGCCGTTACCGCTTAATTACATCTGATGTCTTACAACCCTGTATTCATCACCGTTCGTGTAATACGGACAGCCTTTGAAATCCCGTTCCATCAGCCTTGAATAATCATCCTCATCCATATCCATATCGCAGATGTAATCCTCATATTCTTCATCATAAAAATAGTATGCACATGTATCACAGCTTGCAGTTGACATGATTTCCTTCCTCCGTCAGTTATACTGACTGTTATACAGATTGTAATAGAACCCCTTCCTTGTGAGAAGCTCCTCATGATTTCCCTGTTCTATTATATTCCCCGCATTCATAACAAGTATGAGGTCTGCATTCTTTATCGTCGAAAGCCTGTGTGCAACAATAAAAGACGTACGTCCCTCCATCATCTTAAGAAATGCATCCTGGATCTTCATTTCGGTTCTTGTATCTATTGATGATGTCGCCTCATCCAGAATAAGCATGGGCGGCAGCGAAAGCATCACTCTCGTTATGCAGAGAAGCTGTTTCTGGCCCTGCGACAGACTGCCGCCTTCCTCGCCTATCACCGTATCATATCCGTTCTTAAGCCTCCTTATAAACGAATGTGAATGAACCTCCTTTGCAGCCTTTATCATATCCTCATCGGAAATATCCCTGCCCATCTTGATATTATCCCTGATCGTTCCGTTCCTTAACCAGGTATCCTGCAGTACCATTCCGTATGAATTCCTCAGGCTGTGCCGAGTGATACTTCTTATATCGGTGCCGTCGACGGCTATTTCACCCGAATCCACATCATAAAAACGCATAAGAAGGTTTATTATCGTAGTCTTTCCGCATCCTGTCGGACCTACTATTGCAACATGTTCTCCTTTTTTAACGTCTATACTGAGACCGGTAATAAGCTCCTTTGATCTGTCATACGAAAAAGCAACATCTCTGCAGCACACATCTCCTTTTACATCTCCCGCTTCGCTGCCTGACTGTACTTCCTCTTCCTCATCGATCACATCAAATACCCTTTTTGCACAGGCCAGAGCATTCTGAAGCTCGGTTATCACGCCGGAGATTTCATTAAACGGTTTCGTATACTGATTGGCATAACTGAGAAAGCTTGTAAGTATTCCGACACTCATCCCGCCGCCAAGGACATTTATTGCTCCGAACAGAGCAACCATTGCATACACGATACTGTTGACAAACCTTGTCCCCGGATTTGTAAGAGAGGAAAAAAACACTGCCCGAAGAGAAGCTCTGCGCAGCTCGGAATTAATAAGATCAAATCTGTCAAGTGCCCTCTCTTCGTACGAAAATGCCTTAACAACCTTCTCATTTCCTATCATTTCATTGATAAGCTCCGTCTGTTTTCCCCTGATGGCAGACTGTTCCCTGAACATATCGTAGGTTCTTTTTGCTATAAACCTTGCAACAAACAGCGAAAGAGGCGTTACAAGTACCACGATCAATGCTATCGGTGCATTCATTGAAAACATAAACCCAAGAGTTATCAGTATAGTCATAAAACCTGTAAACAGCTGGGAAAAACCCATCAGCAGACCGTCAGCCAGCTGATCTGCATCCGAGGTTATCCTGCTGAGCAGATCTCCCGCAGGATGTTTGTCCAGATAGGAAAACGGCAGGCGGTGGAGCTTTTCAAACGCATCGTTCCTTATATCTTTGACCACTCCATAGGTTAGCCTGTTGTTCACCTCATTCATTATCCAAAGTGATGCCGCAGCAGACACTGTTGATATTACAGCCTTTGTCAGAATACCCGTAAGAGCGCCGTAATCGGTTCCGCCGTATACGATACAGTCAATCGCACGACCGACCAGAATGGGGACATACAGACCTCCCGCCACGTTTATCATCGCAAAAAGAATGGAAGCCGCGGCACTTACCCTGTATTTTCTCACATAACCCAGTATTCTCTTTATTGTACCGTCCGAACTTATATCCTTCATTGATCAACCACACATACACAGTCACGACCGTTTTCCTTTGCCTCATACAGAGCTTTATCAGCTCTCATCACAAGACTGTCAACATCATCGGCATCCTTCGATCTGCCTATTGGTGTCACACCTGCACTTACCGTAATACTGAACTGATCATCTATCACGATCCTGCTCAATCTGTTTCTCATATCATCAAGAGCTTTTTTCGCGGCAGATGCATCTCCCAAGAGAATTCCCGTGAATTCATCTCCTCCCCATCTGCATATGTATCCCTTGTTATCTGCAGTAACAAGAAGCTGGTCAGCCAGTACCTTAAGGGCCTTATCTCCGGCCGAATGGCCGTAAACATCATTTATTCTCTTGAATTTGTCTATATCAAGTATGAACAGACACAGATCCTCATCCTTATAACTGCAGTTCATCAGATACCATGTTCTGAATGCATTTCTTCCCGGAAGACCCGTAAGTGCGTCCCGTGCCGACAGTCTTAAATCTCTCCATATATTGATCCTGTTTTCCACAAGAGCACATACAAGCATTACATCAACACCGTCATCATCGCCCGATGTCGGTATGATCAGTTCATCTGCATCCCACAGCTCAACCGTTTCGCCCGGTTTCAGCTTTTTCCTTCTGAATACCGTACCGTTGGTGGATTCGGCGGCAGTGAAGGTCACTTTCCCGTTCTTTGTTTCAAAAAAACCGTGTCTTCTCGATACATATTTATTGGTTATGGGTATATCGGGCACCTGTCCCTTCGAAGGTCGTCCTATCCACTGTTTTCCGGAAAGGACAAATTCAAGTATCTCATGTTCAAAGCATACAAAAAGGCGGGGCTGTATAACATATTCCGAAGAATCTCCCAGATATTCTTCACCTGCTTCATCAAGAAAAACAGTCCTTACATCATTTTCCCTACTCATGGCTTCCCTCCATCTCATTAACTCTATCACACTTAAACACTACTGTCACCAAACCCTTCTTTTAGTCGCATCAGGCATTGTTTGAATCATGGATTTCCCTGTATACACTGCAGCTTTCAAGAAGATCATCATGTTTTCCGTATCCCACCATACAGCCATCCTCAAGCACTATAATGCGGTCTGCATTCCGCACAGATGATGTTCTCTGCGAAACTATGAATACAGTCGGATTGTAGCTTATGCCCGCAATGTTCCTGCGGAGCTTAAGATCCGTTGCATAATCAAGCGCTGATGAAGAATCATCCAGGATCAGTATTTCCGGTTTCCTTACCAAAGCCCTTGCTATCGTAAGCCGTTGTCGCTGTCCGCCGGACAGATTACTTCCGTTTTGCTCGATGAAACCGTCAAGACCACCCTTACTTTCAACAACCTCTTCGCATACAGCAAGTTTCACAGCCTCCATGAGTTCTTCGTCCCGAGCTTCCTCATTGCCCCATCTTAAATTGTCGGCTATAGTCCCTTTAAAAAGGACAGCCTTCTGCGGAACCAGACCTATCCTTCGTCTGAGGCTTCCGATATCCTGTTTCCTTACATCCCTTCCACCTACCGACACACTTCCCTCAGTCACATCATAGAAGCGGGGAATAAGATTTACCACCGATGTTTTCCCGGAGCCTGTTCCTCCTATTATACCGATCGTCTCACCTTTCTTTACGGAGAAATCAATATCACTCAATGCTTCATCTCCGGATTCATTGTATTTAAAGCATACATGATCAAAGGTCACAACCGTATCGTCACCGGAGCTTTCCTCCTTTGCTGTTCCATCCTTTATATCCGGAGCTATCTCAAATACATCTGCGATCCTGTCGCCGCTTGCTATTGCCTTGTTTAACAAAACTATCAGATTGGCAAGCTTGATAAGCTCTACAAGTATCTGTGACATATAGTTGTAAAGTGCAATGATCTCACCCTTTGACAGGATCCCTTCATCCACCTTCAACGCTCCTGTATATATAAGAAGGATTATGGCAAAATTTATCAGAACAAAGGTCAGCGGATTAAGTGCCGACGACAGATGACCCGCTACGATCTGCCCGTCAAAGAGACTGTCCGCGGCCGATGTAAATCCCTCCCGTTCTTTGTCCTCCATGGTAAATGCCCTTATCACCCTGGCTCCGCTAAGATTCTCTCTTGTAAGAAGGGTTATCCTGTCAAGCCCTGCCTGAACTCTCTTGAGCAGGGGAATATTAAAGTACATTATACCTCCGACTGTCGCGAACAGTATTATTATCACAACAAGAAAGATCATGGCTTCACGAACATTTATCGTAAAAGCCATGATCATCGCTCCGAAAACTATAAACGGCGAACGCAGGAACAGACGCAGAAACATATTAACTCCTGTCTGCGTCTGATTGATATCACCGGTCATCCTTGTGATCATTGTGGATGTGCCGAGTTCATCTATGTTTTTGTAAGATAAGCTCATTATATGCTTAAACAGATCATGTCTCAATTCTGCGGCAAAGCCCGTCGCTGCCTTGGCAGCCATATACTGTGCACTTACCGCGCTGATAAGGCCGACAAGTCCGAGACATACCATTATGACGGCATTTCTTATGATGAAGGCCCTGTCACTTCCTCCTATACCCCTGTCGATTATGGCAGCAACAACAAGCGGAACAAACAGTTCAAAGATTGCTTCGAGCATCTTGAACAAAGGAGCCAGCACACATTCTTTCCTATATGAACTTAGATATTTTAAAAGCTTTCTCAAATTACACTCCGCTTATTGTCTGTCATAATAGCGTTTCCCGGCACTCGGCCTGAAATAAGTACGGATATAGCCTCTTTTGGATACTATGACAAAATCATTTGTTTCTTCAATATAATAGACATCATCACCATCCTCTGCTTCAAGCTTGTGAAGTGCCCTTTCATCATTTACAACCTCAGAGGCGGCAGCCTGATACTCCTCAGCAGATGCAAATCCCATTGACTTTCCATGTTTTTCGTAATGCTGCATCAGATATTCATTGTTCCTGAACCGGTATACCGGAGCTGATGCCTCATCAGCCTGTATCCCGGGTTCACCGGCATCCGAAACATCTTCTCCCGAAGGCATCTCATTGATCCCGGCCGTTTCTGCGGAATCGTTTGAACCATCGTTTGAAGCAGCGTTTAAACCATTATTTGAACCATCCTCATAGGCTTCATCGTCTGCTTCATATTCTGTACTGTATTCATAGGCAGACGGCTGTGTATCATTACCCTCTGTCGATGAACTGTAGGAATATGCCCCTCCTCCTGCCGCCAGCAGTGCTACCGCGGCAGCTATTCCGGCGAATTTATACCTTGCACCTTTCCCGCTGTTCGTTTTTTTACCGGTGTCTGCAACCGGTTCTTCCTTATCCTTATTGTCCGTATTGCCCTTATGGTCCGTATTGCTCTTATTGCCCTTGTTGGCCTCTCTGCACTCCTTACATCTTTTCGGAAGCGTCAGCCCCTTATCCTTATAAAACTTGATCTCCCCTTCCGATAAGTCAAATTCCTTACCGCATTGAACGCATTTACGTTTCATCAGGTATCCTTTCCTATTAAGCTTTTTCCTGTATCAAACTAAAATGTTATACTGCCCTGTACCTGCTTCTGCATATATTCGACAAAATCCTTCTCCGGCAGAGGCCGGCAGAAATAATAACCCTGCAGATACTCACAGCCCTGTATGTAATCCGCTCCGAGATCCATGAACTTCATAACCACTTTTTCTTCTTCAACTCCCTCGACCAGTACCTTCTTGCCCATCTGCTTAAGCATCTTGATGGTATCCTGGACCATGATCCACATCTGCGGATCATCAACTCCGTCTACAAAGGTCTTATCAAGCTTTACTATGTCAACGGGAAGTGTTGTAACCCTCTTGACATTGGAATAACCCGTTCCGTAATCGTCAAGGGCAAAATGTATACCCATTTCATGCAGCCTGCTTATATTCTGATCCACCACATCAGGATCAAAGTCAACAGCCGATTCGGTTATCTCGAAATTGATAAGTGCCGGATCCAGACTGTATTTTTCCAGAAGCCTTTCAATCTTGTCCACGAGGTTGATCTCAATACACTGGGATGTAGACATATTTACCTCAATACATTCAAGACCCAGTGCCTCAAAGTCATTCTCGGAAATAAACCTGCACACATCCTCAAGAACGAAATCACCGATCGCATGTATTGCGCCGCTGATCTCCGCCGCTGATATAAACATGGGCGGAGCGATCATTCCGTAAGTCTCATCCCTCAGCCTTATAAATGCCTCGGCAGCAATAAACCTGTTCTCCCTGATAGAATATATGGGCTGATAGAACATCTCAAAACATCCCTGGGAAAGAGCCCTGTCAATGATATCATCTATATCGCTCTTTATCTTGAAATCCCTGTCATCCACATAGTCCGGATAATTCATGACATCCTTAACCTCGGGAAGGATCATCTGATACGTCGAACCAAAGGTATACAGGGTATTGAAATTATCAATATCATCCGGACATTTCAGGATACACAGCCTTGCATCTATCATAAGTGTAAAGCTGTCGACCTGCAGGGTATCAGCATAATGGTTCTTAACCTGTACTCCCATCTTCTTGACCTTCTCATAATCATCGGTCTCAGACATAAATCCGTAAAGTCCGTCCTCAAGATAATACAGACTGCCTTCAAGCGAATTGTATCTTGCAAACGATCCGAACTTGGCCGACTGTGACCTCAGGAACTGGTTCAGCAGTTCTTCACCCAGATACAGCCGTAAGTTCTTGAAATTTACCATTTTTATGAACAAAATATATATCGGAGTGCGGGTAGTAAGAGCATTCTTCACATATTCATGAGCAAGATCGGCCTTCCTGGCTCCCGTAAGAGGATCGAGCATTTCTTCATTACGCCTGATTATAAGACTGAAGAGGAGCATCGATACAGATACCATAAACATCTCTATAAGCTGATTGGGGAGGAAAACCTGTATAACAATTCCAAACAGAGTTATGGGATACACCGCCAGCATGATTATGAGCTTATCCTTCTTCATTATCTTCCTGTATTTAAGCAGTATCACTATCTGGAACAGCATAAAAAGCAGACCGCTCACATAAAATATGATCAGTCCCGGGCATCTTACATATTCAAGCTCATCGGAAATATAAAATATCGTCGGATAAAACATATTTGAAACAAGAGCCACAAGATTCAGCAGGATATACGATATCCATGTAGTCTTAACAGCCCTGTTCTTACGGAACTCATGCCATAAGCCTATATTCGAATATATGAACGGTAAATAGGCGGCAAGAATGAGATTGTGGGCAAGAAAATACAAATACTGCCACATATATTCCATGCCAATATTAAACTTGTCATGCTCACCGTAATCTGAAATATAAGCTCCACCCAGATCGCTTACAGTTGAAAATATGATTATTCCTATTGTAAGGTAAAACAGTATATTGGTCCTGCCATGTAGCATTTTCTTTAACAGGCAGGTTCCGATTATCAGTATTAAGATTATGCATGCACAAATATCATAATAAAGTACCATTATCTTAAGATGCCTTCCCTGAATTCCTTGTATTGACAAATTCTATGAAATCATTCTCCGAAAGCGGTTTGGAGAAATAAAAGCCCTGAATGTAATCGCACCCCAGCTCCACAAAACGTTCCAGTGTTCTTTCATCCTCAACACCTTCAACCAGTATCTTCTTATTCATACGCTTAAGCATATTGACAGTATTTACAATGGCGATCCACATCTTCGGATCATCCATCTCGTCAACAAAGCTCTTATCAAACTTGATAATATCAAGTGGCAGCGATACAACCCTCTTGATATTGGAATAACCGGTTCCGTAATCATCAAGAGAAAACTTAAATCCCATATTCCAAAGGCTGAAAATGTTGTTGTCGGTTATAACGGGATCGTAATCCACCGCCGTTTCGGTTATTTCAAGGTTAACCTGTGAGGTTTTGACCTGATATTTGGAGATCAGACCCCTTATCTTCTCAACAAGCTTGGGTTCGATACACTGGGTTACGGACAGATTGATCTCTATATATTCCAGTCCACTGCCCGTGAATTCCGGGCTGTGGATAAAGCGGCATACATCCTCAAGAACGAAATCGCCTATATCATGTATTGCTCCGCTTGCCTCCGCCGCAGGTATGAATATGGCAGGAGAAACAAAACCGTACTCATCATCAAACAGTCTTATAAGCGCCTCTGCCGATACGAATTTCTTCTGCTTCACGGAATATATGGGCTGATAATACATCTGGAATTTATTTCCGGATATACCCCTTTTAATAATGTCATCGACATCACTCTTCATCCTGTAATCCTTTGAAGACAGTATTTCGGAAAGAATTATCAGATGATCGACATCGGGCACGGTCCTGTGGAATGAGCCCATAAAATTAATAAGTGAATTGTAGGTTCCTATATCATCGGGTAACTGTGCAAAACAGACAACCGTATTTAACTTGATCTCAAGATTGCTGAGCGTGAAGCTCTCCTGCAGATATGCTACCACCAGCCTTCCCAGATCAACTGTATGGTCGTATTTATCTCCATCGGTAATTATGGTAAACACACCGCGCCCGTTATAGTATACGTCCTCATAAATATTTATGATACGACCCATCTGCATAAGCTTCTCGCCGGCACGCCTTAATACCATATTGTAAATTTCCGGGCCGAGATTAGAACGAAGTGCACGATGATTCCTGATCTTGATGAATATTGCATTCATCGGGCGCTGAACATTGTATGATTTGTACATATCCTTAAAAAATGCATGCTGGCTCAGTGTTCCGACAGAGGCATCAATGGTGTCCTCAGGCCGCTGTACTACGGTAGCTATCAGGAATAAAGTAAGAGAAAGCGCCAGAATTTCCAGCCTCATCTCAATATGGATCCTCTGCATGATTATCGCTGTCAGGTTAAGAGGCACAAACCCGCAGAGCATGATATATTCAGACAACCTTACGGTTTTTCTGTACTTTATAAGGACATATATTACACAGAAAAGATATACAAGAGCAGAGGCATAAATTATGGACATATGAACGCCTCTGTGATATACACCGTTTTCATCGATATAAAATATGGACTTTGTAAAGACATTGGCTATAACGGAAATGAAGATAACCATAAAAGGCAGAGCAAATAATATTAAATTCACCTTTCTGATCTTCAGCTTATGCCAGATCCCCATAAAGGAAAACAGGAATAATATGTATGCCGGAGTAGTGGCATGTCTCAATATAAAAAACAGAGTATTAGAAAACAGCTGAATACCGGCATTTGACGGACTCTGTTCTACATAAGTTCCGAATAAGCTGTCAAATACATCCATCAGACCGGCCGACAAAAACAGGACCGCAAGTATGAGTATAAGCCTGTTTGTTCTTCCTTTGGTATAATGCTTGGTAAGCAGGAATATTAGAACCGCAGCAGACAATACTATTGCGCAGATATCAAAATATATAATACGCATGTCAAACCCCACGTTAATTTACTGTTATTTAAGCTCCAGACCGCCCTTTGCCTTAAGCTCTCCGACTATGGACGAAGCCGCTTCCTTAAGGAGCTTATGTATATCCGTTTCCGTTCCTACCGTTATGGGATAGGATGCCATCTCAACAGTAACCGGAAACTTATCAGCCGAACCGGAATTGTATTCTTCAAGCCGGCTTCTCACTTTTTTCTTTATACTGTCTATCATATCATATTTATCGCTCAGAATCACAGAAATAAACTCATCATCTCCTATTCTTGCAGGTATGGCCTCTTCTCCGAGAATATTCCTGAATATCTCCGATGCTTTTATCAGCGCTTTATCTCCGTTAGGATATCCGTAGCGCCTGTTAATTTCATTTATATGCGAAACATCGGCAAATAGGAGATAACCTTTTCTTCCGCTGTTTCCCTGCATGAGCTGATCGAAACGCTGTACAAATCCCGTGCCGTTCAGAAGTCCCGTCAGATCATCCTTATCCGAAACATAATTGATCACATCCGAAAGCTCCCTAACCTTCTCCCGAGCACCGTCTGCGATGTAGTTAATGTCTCTGAAATGAAAAAATGCTCCGATCTGCAATGTACACATCATCGCAAAAAACACGTCCTGTTTTTCAATCTCATATAATATTATACCATACTGTCTGTTCCCCGAACAAATAACAAATGAAGAATAACTGTGCGGATCGTAATGAGGCAGTACGGAAGTTATGCCGTTATCCTTATCGATATTGATACTGTTGTTTTTAAGATATACATGAAGCTCGCTTTCATCAAAATGTCCTGCATAATGCAGCTTCTTCGGCACCGGAGGGAGCTGTCCCTCCCTGTATATCACCGGACTGTCATACAGAAAGATGTGTGCCGACCTGACGTTCATTCCACGCAGTCTTCTGAACATCGTGGCCATCGCATCATTTTCGGTCATATTGGTGTCCAGAAGATCCTTGGTGAACAGAGGTATAAACCACAGCTGTTCCTTCCTTCTGTTCCCGGTATACCGCATCCTCCTGATCTCCGCTTCCTTAAGTCCCTTAAACATCTTCAGCATCATATCAGTCAGCTTGGCACGTTCCTTTCCGTGTGGCAGCATATACATCATATTCTCGAGTATATCCACTGTCTTATCGGTTATCATCCTCGCCGAAACATCTTCGAATTCCATAAGCTCGTTTATTAAACCGTTTATCCCTACGTACTCATCTTTAAGCTCATCCCAATCCGTAAGCAGCGCTTTATAAATGCACACAAGCATTTCCTGATATTTCTGTTCAAATTTCTTTCTTTCGGTTTCAAACGGCTGATAGGTAAATATATCATTGATCGCCTTTGCCGAAGCAACATCCAGATAATCCCTGAGCTTCTTTTTGATCTGCTCATCAAACGGAGCGGGACCTCCGATATGTCTTTCGGGTCTTAAGCCTATCATGCAGCCACACGAAGCGCGTTTGACAAATCTGCAGGCAAATCTTTTTCCTCCGGTCTCCCTGCCGGACGCAATGCCGATGGTACGTTTTACGGCTTCCCTTCCGTAATCATATCCGTCATACATTACTCCCGTCAGCTCCGGATTCATTTCATGGGATCTTCCCACGCCGTCAAACCCCGT
>JAEEGL015630218.1_pt1 | contig 12322 bp, 24 predicted proteins | sample 9134231 | NCBI WGS metagenome assembly JAEEGL01 (sample SAMN16246548, study PRJNA631951) | gut metagenome | biome: gut microbiome; feature: rumen; material: fiber-attached | host: Bos | place: Iran: Karaj | collected 2018-10 | reverse complement strand
GGATCTCCGCTGATCGGAGCGCCCGGAATCGAAAACCGCGGGACCGCAGCTCAGCCGGTACTCGTCGAGACCACGCTGGACCGCTTCTTCCTGCCGTCGATCGAACAGGAGTACATCGTCCCGCAGCTCTCCGGGGCAGAGGGCGTATACTGGCCGTACTGGAAGCAGCGCCTCGGGCTCAGTTCTCCGCAGGGCTCCGGAGCGACGTATGCAAACGCCAACCACATCCGGTACGCCATCGAAAACCACGCATCTGCTCAGACCGCTCGCCTGCGCTCGGCCAACCGTGGCAGCGCGTACTTCACGTGGTTTGTGTACGCGTCGGGCTACGCCAGCTACAGCAACGCCGCGTACGCGCTTAGGCCCGTCCCGGCTTGCGTCATTTGTTAATCTGCCATCCCGGTCCGCAAGGACCGGAGGAAGGAGCACCTCATGTCCGTGCCTGTACCGCTCCGGGGAACCGGACAGCTCGAAGTAAACACGAAAGCGCGGGATCTCTGCGTCTACACTCTCAAGATCACCAGCAATGAGAAGAACTTCCCGCCCGCCCAGGACGCCTTCACGCAGAAGATCCGGGACGCGGCCGTGGAAATTCATACGCTCTGCTGGGAGGCGAACAATATCAAGGTCGGAGGGAGTGCGGAGAGATACCGGGCAAGGCTCGAGCTCCAGGCACGGGCAGCGGATCGGTGCAATGCTCTGTGCGCGATGATCGAGATCGCGAAGCCTCTCTTTCACCTGCCGTCCAAGCGCGCGACGTACTGGATCGGGCAGGCGGCAGAGGTGAGGAACCAGATCCGCGCATGGAGGGAAAGCGATATGAAGCGGCTGAAACCCACCGGGGACACGCCGATCATATAGGGACCGCGGCTGTACTCAGAACGCTCGCCTGCGCTCGGCCAACCGTGGCAACGCGAACAACACGTGGAATGTGAACACGTCGGGCAACGCCAACAACAACAACGCCACGAACGCGAATAGGCCCGTCCCGGATTGCGAGATGCACGGAGGGGAAAACCGCGGCTGTAAGCCGTGCGCCTCCGGCTATGACGCAAGGAGCCGCGGTCCCTGCTCTGCCTCGGCAGGGCGAACAATACAACCATGATGCCCGCGACTGATACGGCAACGCCGCAGCCGGTCGGGCTGGAAACATGGGAGACAATTTTGAAGAGATGGAAAAGGACACAGGCCGGGAGGACGTGATCGGATTCGACGCGCTTTACCGCTCCATGTGGAAATGCAAGCGCGGAGTGGCATGGAAGGACTCGGTCGCGGCCTTCACGCTCAGAGGCGTCGAGAAGACGGAGAGACTATCGCGGGATCTTCGCGCCGGAACGTACAAGGCAGCACCTCCGAAGCATTTCCAGATCACACATCCGAAGCCTCGGAGCATCGCCTCGGTGGCGTTCCGTGATCGGGTATATCAACGAAGTCTCAACGATAACGTGGTATATCCGGAGATGGTGAGGGGATTCATTTTCGACAATTACGCATGCCAGAAGGGCAAAGGAACAGATCCCGCGAGGGAGAGGCTCAAGGAGTTCATGCGCTCATACTTCCGGCATTTCGGACCGTCCGGCTGGGTGGCACAGTTTGACATCCGCGGATATTATCCGAACATGTCCCACGAAGTGGCCGAGGGAGTTTTTGCCCGGAAGCTGGACGCGTGGTCTCTGGAAGCGGTGAAACGGATCCTACGCGAACAATATCCAACCAAGCGCGGGTACGATCCGGGGAGCCAGCTCGTCCAGATCGCGGGGATCTCCGTCCTCGATGGGATGGATCACTTCATCAAGGAGAAGCTCAGAGCGCGGTATTATATCCGGTATATGGACGACTTTCTGATCATCTCGCCGGACAAGGAATACCTGAGCCGCTGCCGCGATGAGGTGGAGCGTTATGTGGGCCGGATGGAGTTCATTCTGAACCAGGACAAGACGCGGATCTACCAGCTGGAGAAGGGGATCCGCTTCCTCGGCTTCGACTTCCGGCTGACGGAAACGGGCCGGGTCCTCATGACGATCGATCCGAAAAGCGTGAAAGCGGTACGGAGGAAGCTGAGGCGGATGGCCAAGAAATCCAGACGCGGGGAAATAAGCCGCGAAAAGGTGGACGAAAGCTATCAGTCATGGCGGACTCACGCCGCGAAGGGGAACAGCTTCCATCTGCTCCAGCGGATGGACCAATATTATAAAAACCTATGGAGGGACTGACATGGTCATTATCAGACGGATCTCTATGCCGCTGTATGAACGGGCGGCGCTGGACAACGCGCTCGCCCAGGCGGCGAAGAACGCGGCAGATCTGGAGTATATCTCCATGATGGCAGACATCGACCTCGAACCGGAAGAGGAAGAGGCCGAGGACTTCGGAGAGGAGGACGAAAATGAGTAGAAAGTTTGAGCTTGTGAAGCGCTACTATGACCAGGGGCTCTGGTCAAAGGCCCGCGTCCGGAATGCCGTGGTCAAGGAATGGATCACGGCCGAGGAGTATGAGCTGATCACCGGGGAGGTGTACGAGGCATGAAGAGCACCGTGACGCTCGAAACCAAAGACGTCCGGGAGATCATCGCCAAATTTCTCGGAATCAGCCAGGAAGACGTGATCCCGAACCGCTACACGTTTTCCGTTTCCGGAATGACAGCCGAGGAGATCACCGAGAAGATCAAGAAGGCCGTGGATCCGGTCAAATGAAGGAGGCAAACATGAACCGCATCCATATTGTGAAAGACGCGCTTTGCGCGGCGCTCGGGGCGCTCGGGGCGTTCATTTCCGCATTTTTCGGGGGGTGGAGCGCAGCCTTGACAACGCTGGTGATCTTTATGATCATTGACTACGTGACGGGGATGATCGTCGCCGGGATCTTCCACAAGAGCGAGAAAACCAAAGACGGCACGCTCGAGAGCCGGGCAGGATGGAAAGGACTCTGCAGGAAGGGCGTGAGCCTCCTCGTGGTGCTGATCGCCTGCCGCCTGGATCTTCTGATCGGGACCAACTTCATCCGGGACACGGCGGTGATCGCGTTCATCGTGAATGAGACAATCAGCATTATAGAAAACGCGGGGCTCATGGGGATCCCGATCCCGGCCGTGATCGTCTCCGCGATCCATGTACTGAAAGAAAAGGCGGAGGCGGGAGCGGACAAGATCGAGCCGAAACCTCCGGACAAGAAGGACGGGAGCAACACCGGAGAAAGATGGGACGAAGACCTGAATGATCCGGAGGGCTGAGATGAAAATGCCGTTCAAGAAAGGCTTCCGGGTCGCTTCTCCCTTCGGGTATCGGACGGATCCGATCACCGGAGCGGCCGGGTCCTGGCATGGAGGCGTCGACCTGGTCGGGAACGACCGCAACGTCCGCGCTGTGACCGACGGGTATGTGCTCCGCTCGCGGAAAGTGGAGGACACGGGGAACGGAGATCGGACCTGGGAATGGGGAAATTACGTTTCCGTTATGGGAGACGACGGGCGGATCTGCTTTTACTGTCACCTCGAATCCCGAAACGTCGAGAGCTATGATCGCGTGACGGCGGGGACGGTGATCGGGATCGAAGGGTCAACCGGCAGATCGACCGGGATCCACCTGCATTTCGAGGTCCGGGATCCGGCGGGGAAACAGCTGGACCCGTGCGCATACCTTAAAATACCGAACCGCGCGGGATATGAGTGGGATCCGCCGGAACCGTGGGAGGCCGAGGCGCACGACTGGAGCCGTGAAGCGGTGGAATGGGCCGTCTCCCGCGGGATCCTGAAAGGCAAAGGAGGCGACAACTACGCCCTGGGGGATTTCGTCACGCGGGAGGAGCTGTGTGTCATGCTGTACCGGGCGCGGGAGGTATTATAATTCAAAGATCCGGGGGATTTGATCTCCCGGATTTTTTTGCGTTTTCGGGGGACTTTTTTTCAAAAACCCCTTGACTTATTGCGCAAGATGTATAATGTAGATGCAATCAAAAAGGAGCGTGGATAACTCACCAACCGCGGAAAGGAAATCAAAATGAAATACTTACTCCATTACAACGGCAAGACAGTCACAAGAAACGCCGACACAGCTCAGGAAGCCATCGAAAAGCTCTGCGATCAGTACGGATGGCGCTGCACCCTGAAGCAGTACGATGCCGACACCAGAGGAAAAGAATGGGCTGAATGCGCGGTTGACACGGAGGGGGGCATAAATTGGAACATGACGATCCTCGCCGGCCGGAAGGAAAACTAAAACAGCCCGGCATGGGCAGAAAGGAGCCCGAAATGAGACCCACCCGCCCGCAGATTCCTTATGTCGTAACCTTCAAATGCGGACATTCTTCAGGCCGGAAAACCCGGATTGACACTCCCGGCTATATCGCCAGAAAACAACGCGCCGCCTCCGTGACCCTCTGTCCCGCATGTGCCCGCGAGCAGGTTCTGTGCGCCGAAGCAAAGCGGTACGAAAAACGCCTCGCATCCATCGAAAAGCAAATTCCCGAAGACGCAACCGAGCTTGAACGGGCCGTTGCCATTGCCATAGGATTTGATCGGCACCCCGGGTTCATCGTGACCGCCGAGCCCTTCCTTGATCCGTTTTTTGACCTTGAAGACGACGCTGTAATTGTCTATGTCACCCGCAAAAACGCGGAAGCGACTCTTTCCCGCCTCCGTTCTGAGAACCCAGGCGCGGCTGTCTCCCTGATCGGCTTTTCCGATCCCGACGAACTGCGCTCTTATGAATTACTGTACCTGCCGTCACGGTAAAGAAAGGAATCAACCATGAAAAAAGCAAACATCAGCCCCGCGCTCCTGCTGGGAGCCTATACAATCCCGGATGGTTTTGAGTACATCGCCCCGGTCACGGACGAGAAGCACCCCATCGGGACCAACCTGATCCGCAACAAGCGCACCGGCGTTTATGCGCTCTTTATGGCGGGCGTGATCGAGTCGTGCGATCAGGCGGAGGCCGGACGGATTGAGGCGGCAGAATCGGAGGCATGACATGGAGACAAAAAAGCGGCCCCGCACGTGGGACAAAACCCCGGAGGCCATCGCGTACCGAAACCAGTACACGGCGGAGCACTACGACCGGATGACGCTGGCTCTTCCCGCCGGATTCCGGGACAGACTTGACAAAGCAGCAGGGGAGGCGGGGATCAGCCGGACCGCGCTGATCGTCAAAGCGGTCGAAGCGTATCTGAATAAATGTGAATAAAAAGTAAATGCGCTTCGGGAGCGTGGAGAACTGAAACCACGCAAGCGGGGCATCTTACCCGTAAGATGCGGCCCGGCGCTTGTTGGGGAGCACCCCAATCCCTTTGAATCCCTTCGGGAGCTGCGCGATTCTGCGGAATCGCTTGAAAAAAGAGAATCAAAAACGAAAAGGGAGCGGCACCACCGTTCCCTTTTGGATTTCAGGAGGTATTTTATTCGGATAGTTCACATTGAAAATAATTTACAACATCTATGCGCTTATTCGTTCGCACAGTGACGTTGGAAATGGCTCACATAAAAACAAGACTCAGATCAATCGGGACGGAGTCACGGCGGAAGCGAGTCGTCCGCTCGCGCTGGTAGTCGATTCGCCGGAGAAGCTGTTTCAAAACCTTATTTAAGGATTCCGCAGTGGATGAAGGATCCGCGAGGGCATCGATGCACGCTTGTATCGTGGATCGGAACCTCTCCTTCTCCTCTGCGGTTTTTTCATTTTCATTCAGTTCCGCGAGCCGTGCTTCGGCGGCTCCTATTTTCTCGCGGAGAGATCGGTTCCGGGTGAGGAAGGTTTCTTCATTATAAATCCCGCGCTCGAGAAAATCATATAGTCGTTCCTGCTGTTTCTGGAGCTCGGCAAGCTGGGATTTATAGATCTCGCGGGAGTGCTCCGAAGGATCAAAGGCGGGTTTCCCTTCTTCCTCGGCGACGTCCAGTTTCGCGGCCGCATTGACCAGAAGATCACCGAGCGACTTCATGATGTCGGCGTATGTTCCCCCGCGCGTGGAGCATCCGCGGGTCGTGCAGAGGTAGATCGGCGGGAGCGGCTTCTTCGTTTTGTGGTCATAGCAGAGTTTATAACTCATAATCCTCCCGCAGTTGACACAGCACAGCAGGCCGGAGAGGGGATTCACGATTGTGCTCCGGTCGTGCCTGGCGGAGGGATGCGCGCGGGTTTTCGCGGCTGCGGCGGCACGGTTCCACAGTTCCTCGGAGATGATCGGTTCGTGCTTCCCGTCGACAAGCAGATATTCATCCGCAACCGGCTGGGTGGTGACGATCCGGCCATCGCGGAATTCCTTGACACTCTTCCTCCGGTTCCAGCGGATCTTGCCGATGTATACGGGATTCTCGATTACGTTCCGGACAGCGCTCGGCGTCCAGTGATCCATTCGCTGGGAAGGCAGTCCCATTTCGTTCAGGCGGTCGGAAATCAGATGCGGGCCGAGGCGTTCCGATCCGGCGTACAGTTCAAAGATCAGACGGACGACTTTCGCCTCGTCGGGAACGACGGTGAGGGTCGGCCTCTTGTCGACAAAAACGCGCCTGTATCCATACGGCGGACGGCTTCCGATATAATTCCCTTCACGCGCGCTTTGTTCCCGCCCGCGGCCCATGATGCGCTTGGTGTACTCGAGGTAGTCGTTCCCGTGCATCAATTCCAGCTCGAAAAATCGCTTGTCATACTCGTCCGAGAGGTTCCATGTCCGGGTCGGGGTGAGGATCTTGCATCCGGTATAGAGGAAAAGCTGGGAGAGGGTTCCGACGTCCAGAAGATCTCCACGGGAAAGCCGCTGAAGCTCCACGACGAGAACACCGTCCACTTCCTTCCGCTGTACCATGCCGATCAGCTGCTGCATGACGGGGCGGGCCGCGATGGTCTCGCCGGACTGGACCTCCCGGAAGATCTTCGTCTCGGGGAGAGGGACGCCCCAGGTGTTTGTGACGTAGTCCTGTAAAATCCGCTCGTGCTTGGCCAGAACCTCCTCGACAGATTCCTCACCGTCCGCGCGGGATTTGCGGAGGTAGGCCACAAGGCGGGAGAAGGGGACGGGCGGGTTATCATGGTTGATCATGTTTATTCGCCTCCGATCTGGTGCCCGAATTCGATATCCACGGAGTAAACGGCGGGACGCTGGATCTCCTGCCCGATCATGTTCGTGATGGGGAACACTCCGGCAAAAGCGCCGCGGGCTGTGATATCCATGCCCTCTTCCAGCCGGAGCACGTCGTCCGCCGACATGGGGCCGTAAACCAGCCAGACGTGGTCCTCGTTCCCGCGCTCCCGGATTTGCAGATAGACGTCCTTGGACGTGACTTCCGGGGAGACGGGGAGGATCTGCATCAAAGTCCCCTCGACTATGGCGTACTCGTTCCGGAAGACGTTCGGCGTCCGGAGTACGGCGTCATAGTCCAGCTTTTTGTATTCGATGGGCGGAGTCAGCAGGGCGCGGATCACGAAAAAGGCGGCGATCGCCAATACAAAGACAGCCAGGCGGCCCCAGTGGTTCTTCACCGGGGCTTTTTCCGTCTGCGGGGCTTGCGGTTCGTTCATGGTATTTCCTCCTTTCAGACCATCGGGCGGTCATATCCGTCGGTGGGGATCACGCCCGCCTGGAAGACGGAGACGCACCACATGAGGATCAGGGGAAGAGGGCCGATCCCCGCAAACGCGCCAAAGGCAAGAAGCATGCCGGAGATCACGAACATTGCGATGCCGCTGCCCGTTTTGCCGGAATAGAAAAAATGCGCGCCGGTCGGGCCGAGAAGCAGAGCGAGACCGACGTAGATGCTCCGGCACTTCACGGGAGGCTCCGGGGTGTTCTTCGCTTTCTCGGGTTTGGAATGGCGGTTCCGGCCATACGGCCCGTGATCGTCGCAGTAGTATTTTCCGTCCGCTTCATAAAGGCAGTCGGCGCAGAATGGTTTTCCGCATTCCCCGCATACGCCGAGCGCTTCCTTGTCGGGATGGTTTGTGCAGTTCATGGTTTTCCTTTCCGACCTCATGGAGAGGGCTTTTTTATTTCATGAGATTCGTCTGAGCGGCGACGGCGAGGCCGAGGATCCGGACGGTCTGCAATTCCTCGCCGACGTACAGAAAGGGTTCCCATGCGGGATTGTCGGAGACCAGCATGAGCTTCTGTTTTTCCGGATAAAAAAAGACGCGTTTCAAGGTCGCCTCGTCTTCGATCAGGACGGCGGCGATCCTCCCGTTCTCGACCACGGGCATTTCCCGGATAAAGACAAGGTCGCCGTCGTGGATCCGGGGGAGCATACTGTCGCCCTTCGCGATCAGGGCGTAATCACAGACAAGATCCTCCGAGACGGAGACATACACCTCCCGGTCTTCATCGGCGAAAATCGGCTTTCCGCAGGCGATTTCTCCGAGGACCGGGATTTTTTGCTTTCTGACGGCGATCAGACCGGGCACCGTTCCGGCGGATTCGGAGGGAGTGTCCCGCCCGAGAAGGTAGTCCACGGAGACGCGGAAGTAGTCGGCGATCCGGGAGAGGGTTTCAGAATCCGGTATTCTGTTTCCGGATTCCCAATTGCCGACTGCTCCCATCGAAACATTGAAGATTTGAGAAATATCTTTTTGAAGAAGGCCTCTCTCCTTTCGGAGTTGCTTCAATCTCACGGAGAACATGGTTTCCTCCTCTGAACAAGAACTTTCAACAAAAATATATCACAAACCGTGAGAAAATACAAGAGCAAATTGTGAGAATTTCCAAATCTCACAAAAAGAAAAATTCCCCCTTGACAAATCTTTCGGAAAGTGATATTATGTTCTCACATTAAGAAAGATATGGAGGGTATAGAACATGAGATTGAAAGAAATCCGGGCAGAAAAGAAGATCACAACGATAGAACTGGGGAAGAGGCTGGGAGTGGTCCCGTCGACTATAACAAACTGGGAGAAGGGCTTGAGAAAGCCAGACGTTGACATGCTTGTGAAGCTGACCGAGGTTTTCGGGTGCACGGCGGACGAGCTTCTCGGGATCGAGCGGAAGAAGCCGGATCCGGAAGACGAGACGCCCCGGACGCGGGAACAGGAGATCTCCGTCCGGATGTCCGAGGCATTCGCCGACGCGCGGAAGAGACAGGAGGCGTGACCGGCAAGAGGACAGGCCGGGACCGCATACATTCAGGAAGATCAATATTATACGGAGGACAGGACGATGGCCAGGAAGAAAGCGAAGGAGAATCTCAGGATCGAGCCGCAGGTCGTGGAAGAGTACGCGACGACGTGGCCGGGGAAGGATTACGACCGCAAAGAGGACGTCCCGGGGATCATGAAGGTCATCCGGGGCCGCCTGGAAAACGGGACGGAGTACATCGGCCGCTGCTTCATCCCGAACCGGACGCCGGCGGAACAGGCCGAATGGGAAAAGAACGTCCGGGCCGCCTGCTGGGAGTTCATCGAGGACTACGCCCGGCACAACGGCTGGGAAGCGGCGCGCAAGAGGTTCGCGGTGGAGTGACGGGATCCGGGTTCTGTGCCCGGATACATGGGGATGGAACCGACAGCAGGGCTTTGGGACCTTTCTCCCGGCTTGTCGGGCGGTTTTGGGATTCCGCGTCCGTCTCCGTGAATCTGTGCACAGAAAACTATATTATTTTCAGAGGAGGAACGCATGAGCAGACTGGGGGACTGGTTTCAGAAGAACTTCTCTCTGGAACCGGGGAAGAGAAAGGAGTATCTGGATCGGGGTGCCGCGATGATCCCCGTTGCGACGATGCACGCGATCCGAGCTCACAAGCTGAAGATGAAAGATGAGTTCTCCACGATTGAGAACGAACGGCTTGCGGCGATGCTGACCGCCGGATTCCTCACGTGCATGAAAGATGACGTCGACTGGAAGCGGCTGGAGCCGGAGAACGCCCGCGGACGGTGGGCAGAAGTCGCCGCCACGATGGTCGGGATCATGATGGAGCCGGAGGAAAAACAGCAGGACAGAGGTGAAGAAAGTGAACAGGAGGCGGACAGCGATGACGAAGACGCGGAATAGAAGGATCCTCCTCACCCTGATCCTCGCGGGGATCGTCGCGGCGGGAAGCTGGGGCGTCTCCCGGATCGTGAAGCTCAGACCGGCGGAGGGCGAAACACTCTCCGCCGAAGCTCCCGCGGAAGGCATTGGACGGGCTCCGGCTGTGACGCGGTATCTCGGCGCGCCGGAAGCGATGGAGATCGACACCGCGGAGAGGGAGATCCTCGAAACCTACACCGAGGGAGAGGGCCCGGCGCCGGCGTGGTATCGTCCGGACGAGCCCATGAGCGCGGAGTGGCGTGAAAGTTACCGGCAAGTTGTCAGCAAGTTAGACGATGCCGAGCCGCATCCACCCGTGGGCATCGACGCGGGAGGGATCGACTGGAACCTCTGCTCCACCGTTTGGGGATGGGACGGACACGGCGCGGAGGTTTGGGAACTGGATCTGCTGGCCCGGGTGTTTTACCTGGAATTTTGGGGGACTTCGCTTCCCTGTTCCGAGGCCGGGTGCGATGCGATTCTGAACCTGTGGGACACCGGGCGGTATGGGCGGACGCTGTTTGATGCGCTGTCCTACTATGATCCGGATTACGGGTACACATACCGGGTTTACCCGAAGGTATGGCAGACGGACTACGACGCGGAAGGGCTGGCGTGGTGCAAGGAGTTCTGCACGGGACGTTTCATCAACGGGCCGGAGTGGGGCGCGGTTTACTTCCAGCTCGGCGGGTATCACGACACGGAGTGGGTGCCGCCGCTGTATGAGATGGACGGGGTGTATTTCTCCGGGAAGGGGTGGAACTGATGGCAACGTGTAGAGGATGCGGCGCGGCTATTATCTGGATTCAGAGGCTGGGCGAAAAATCTATACCCTGTGATCCTGAGCAGGTTCTTTATAGGTCAAAAAAAGGCGGAAGCATAAAGATCGTGACGCCAAACGGGGAAGTCCTCAGCGCGGAGCTTGAAAGCAATCCGAACGAAGCAACCGGGATCGGCTATGTTTCGCATTTTGCAACGTGTCCCGAAGCCGGACGGTTCAGAAAGAGGTGACTGGGATGCAGGACAAAATACCGATGGCGGACAGGATCAAGGTGCTGTATAAGCCCGTCGGAAAGCCCTTCGAGGTGCGCGAGATTCCGAACACGCTGGAAGCCTGTCAGGAGCTGGTGGGCGGGTACATCGAGCCGGTGACGATCTGCACGGATCTGGTGCTCGTCTGCAACGAGGAGGGTCGGCTCCTTCGTCGTGGATGGGAAGGTAAGCTCGCGCAACAGCTACCTGACGCCGGACAGCGAATACTATGAATACAGTGGCGGCGAGTCCAGGGTCAAAAACGAGTGGCTCGCCGACGTGGACGGTACTTACGGCGAGAACGACAGCGGGATCTTCTTCTTCACGCCTGACGGGAAGTACATCGAATGGACGGGCGACTACCTGTATTCGGACATCCCGTTCGAGGTGGAGGATCCCGTCGTGACCTACAAGGGGGAATAAGCTGTGAAGAAAATTCTTGCGGCGTTTCTGACCGTGGTTCTGCTGGCGCTGGCGTTCGCCGCCGGGCCTGCGATCCGGGCATTCAGAAACCGCTATGATTACGCCGTGCAGAAGGCAGACGACGCCACAAACTATCGGACGCTGAAAGAGGTGGAGGACACCTGCCGGGCCATGATGGCCAGCTATGAGGCGGACAAGCTGACCTTTGAGCAGTACGACGGAAGTGACAGCGCGGAGAAGCAGAGCTGGGCCGATCAGGCGCGGATGCGGGCCAACCGGACGGCGGCGAGCTATAACGAGTACATCCGGAAGAACTCTTTCGTATGGGCGGACGCGGTTCCGGCGGACATTGATGAGAAGCTGGACTATATCGGAGGAGAACATGAATAAGATCGAAAACGCGCTGATCGAGAGCACGATGCTTGGGATCGAAGATCACGGAATCATGACCTGCTATATCCACCTCAGCGGAAACGGGTGGAGATGCGTTTATGGAGGGTTTGGCCTCGACGCCTGGGACAAGGATCTGAAGCGTCGCGTGGGAACCGCGGAGGGCATGGACGCGCTGATGCTCCTGATGGACGCCCTCGAAGTAACGAAATGGGAGGATCTGAAGGGGCAGTATGTCCGCGTCGAAAATACCGGTTGGGGAGGGGAGATCACCAAGATCGGCCACCTCATCAAGCCCCAATGGTTCAGCTTCCGGGAGTTCTTCACCAAGTGCGCGGAAGTGGCGGAAAACGATGCGGAACCGTAAGATTCAGCGGGCACTAAAGAAGGCGGGGATCCGGCGGGAGGAAAAGCTCGGGCCCCGCAATGAAGAACAGTATTATGACCTCACTCCCTGCGAGGCGGTGAGGCGGATTGTAAAGGAGCGGAAGC
>JAEEGL014620009.1_pt1 | contig 12322 bp, 3 predicted proteins | sample 9134231 | NCBI WGS metagenome assembly JAEEGL01 (sample SAMN16246548, study PRJNA631951) | gut metagenome | biome: gut microbiome; feature: rumen; material: fiber-attached | host: Bos | place: Iran: Karaj | collected 2018-10 | reverse complement strand
CAGTGTCAGGTCACGATAGATCCTATAGGAATCGACCAAGACGGCAGGCTCCCATTGGAGTTGAGCGCTGTTGTCAGTGACGAGGGTGGCGGTAAGTTCGCTTGGGCTGGTGACCACTTGTACGGTGGTCTCGGCCGAGGCAGTCTCCTCGCCTCTGGTGACGTTGACGGTGTAGGTCGTGGTCTCCGTAGGTGAAGCCGTCGTGGTGGCGGCGTTGGGGTTGCTCAAGGTCTCGGCAGGCGTCCAGATACAGGTGGCGTCATCACCTCCCGTGATGTTGGCGGTCAAGGTGGTGGTGGCTCCTTGGGCGATGACTGATGGACTAGCCGTTGCGCTGACGCTCAACGGGGCGAGGATGGTGGCCGCAGCAGGACCTGACTTGGGCGAACTGACGTCTTGATAGGTGCTGGATACGCGGTAGGAATAAGAACCAGGGTTCAAGTTGCTGTCGGTATAGCTGGTTCCCGTGAGTTCTTGTGCAATCAACACGCTGTTGCGGTAAACCTTATAGGAGTCGGCATATTCGGCGGCGTCCCACGTGAGTTGGATGTCGCTGCCCACAGCAGTGGCAGTCAGGTTCTCAGGCGGGCAGACCACGATGACGGTGCAGGAGTCGACGCCGCTATGGGTGCCGCTGTTGACGGTGCAAGTGTAGGTGGTTGTCGTGGTCGGGGTGGCCGTAGGTGACTTGATGTTGCTCTGGCTCAGGCTTTCCTCTGGCGTCCAGTGGTAGTTGAAATACCAGTTGCCGCCTGTGGCTTGGGCGTTCAGGGTAGTGGAAGTGTTGCGTGCGATGATGGTCGGGTTGGCGGTCACTTGGACTTCGACGGGACCTTCCTCACCGCCGCTGACGACGGGAACCGTGGCGATATAGGTGGTCTTGTTGTATCCGAAAACGGTAAGGGTGGCCTCGCCCAACTCTTCAGGAACCTCGAACCCGATGGTGGCGCTGCCGTTGTTGATGACGGCGGAGCCAAGGATCTCACCGTTGAAGGTCAGGGTGGCTCTGGCGCCTTCAGCATTGGTGGCGGTGATCTCATACTCAGTCATGCCCATGGGGATGACCGGAGCATGGTCGATGGTCATGGCGGTTGGGATGGCGGTGCGCATGGTCAAGGTGGGGTCTCCGAAGAGGATCCAGCACATGTAGGTGCCCATACCGGAAGTGTTGCTCGTGCCGTACTGGTCGATGATCTTCATGTTGCCGTCGAAGGAGACGCCGCCCAAGGTGCGCTTGATGTTGTTTTCGTAGCTCTCCACCAGGACGTCGACCATCTCGTCTTGGCCGTACATCGGGGGAACCCAAGGCTGGGAGATGTAGGAGAACATGCCGCCGATGGCGCCGGTGGGCTGGTTGACATCATTGTTCGTGGCGCGCAGCCAGGCCTCGGCGAAACAAGGCTGGTAATAGTCGTATTTGCCGTTCAGGCAGGCCACGGACCACACTACGGGAAGCTTGTTCACATTGGTCAGGGCGTTGACGTGGCTGTTGCTGTAGCTGAAGCCCCCCCAACTGATCTCGGAGCCGTGGTTGCAGTAGTTGATCATGCTGAGACCTTCGTTGATGTGTTGTGACAGTTGGGCCGCCGTGGAATGGGCGCCGCCGCCACTCTGATAGTCGCGGTAGACTTCCTCATAGCCGTAGCCGATAAGGTCGGTGCGGATATTGTCGATGTGTTGCCAGTCGTCTTCCCCGAAATGGCCTCCGTTGCCTGCCGTGGTGGCGACACCGGTAGCCTTGTCGAGCCAAGTGTCACTGGCGTTCAAGTCTCTCTCGTAGTTGATGACTTTGTTGACCTGGGTGGTGACATGGTCAAGGTTCTCGGCGGAGAAACGGCCTACGATGACATCGTTGTAGAAGTCATTGCCGACCAACTGACCGAACCAGTTGTCGGAGCGACCGCTGTAGTAGCCGTTAGCGGCATAGTAGCCTTGAATGTGGTTGGCGTCGCCGACGAGAAGGATATGGGCGATGCTGTTGTCGTTGTTATACTGCTGCTGTATATAGTCCTTGATGACATCGCTGGTGGTTCCGGCGACGGAGGTGCCAACCATGGTGGTGGGGATGCCGATCTGCTTCTTCCAGTTGATGAAAGGCTCCATGGCGCTCATGAAGGCGTCGTGGCAGATAATGAGCAGACTCCCTTCCTCATCGACGGGGGTGTAACGGTTCATGCCGGCCTGTGCGTTGATGAAACGGTCCTCGTACATGGCCTTGAACTCGGGATCCATCCTCAGGATGTTTGACTTCCTGTTGAGCGTGTTTTGTCCTTGGCCGCCATCGCTGTACAGTTCGACGGTGAGGTCGTAATAGACGCGCAAGGTCTTGCTGACTGGGTTGTAGGCAAACGGGTAGACAACCATGTTCTGTCCGCGGAAGTCACGCAGGATGTAAGGCTCATATAAGCCAACTTGCTCCGCAGGGAAGAAGGCGTCATGGGCATAGGCCTCGCCATAGGTGTAAGGCACGTCGTCGGGGTCGATCTGACGGCTGAAGAAACCTTTGGAAGGGGCTACCTCAAGGCTGAAGTCGGTATGTCTTGAGTCCACGACACGGATGGCGTAGTGCTGCTGGTCGCCGATGATGGCAGGGATGGCGATCATCGGGAGGTTAGGCTCGCCTGCCTCGGCCGTGCTGACGGCCTTCGGCAAGGTGATGACTTGGGCCGATCCCTGAGGGGTGGCGACCTCCATGGCGTTAAAGCCAGGAACTTGAACGTGGACGGTGATCTTCGATTCGCTGGAGGAGATCAGAGTGGTCTTGATTTCCGCTGGCTGGTCGCTGCTGATGGCAGTCCACGACTGGGCCATCCCAACGATGGCGGAAAGAAGAAAGAGTGCGGTTAAAAGTCTTTTTTTCATTGAAGTAATGTTTGCGTTTTTTCAGCCGCAAAGATAATAATTATTTGATAAAAAATAAAGGGTCGCTTCATTTGAAGCGACCCTTTAACTTTCAAGAAAACCAAGGGATTATTTCACGATGACTTTCTGGATGTTGGTTTGGTTACCGTTGTTGAGATGCAACAGGTAGATGCCCTGAGCCATGCCGCTGAGGTTCAGCTGCTGGCTGCCGCTGGCCTTGCCTGTCATCACCTGCTGACCGAAGCTATTATATAAGGTGTAGGTGTAGGTGCCTTCGAACTGGATGTTCAGGTTGCCTTCGGTCGGGTTAGGATAGACGAGGAACTTGCCGTTGAGGGCTTCCACGCCGAGGAAGCTGGAGACATGAACCGTGATGTAGGAAGGTTTGGAAACCATTCCGTCTTCATTTTGGTAAATCACGCTATAGGTATAGGTGCCATGCTCGACTTCGTCGTCGTATTCCGTTTCTTCACGAGTGCCAATCTGCTCACCATCACGCAGGATGATGTAGTTGGCAGCATCCTCTACGGCATCCCAACTCAGGTTCACGATGTTGTCTTCGACTGTGGCATCGAGGTTGCTGATGCCGTTCAGTGCCGAAACATAGTTGCTCACCGGGAGGGTGACGAGGTCAATCCAAACGCAGTCTTGGCCGCCATCCACGGAGTAGTCCTTGGTATAGGTCCACTTCAGCGTATGGGTGCCGGCAGTGATTTGATAGGTCTCCAACGTCCAATCGCCTGTGCCAGACCAATCGTTCTTCTCTATGTCGTCGATGTAGAAGAACAACTTGTCATAGTTGGTTTCAGTAGACGTCTTCTTGTAGAAACTGATCTCGCCATCGATGGGAAGTTCAACCGTCAGGATCAGGGAAGTGCTCTGGCTGTGGTTGATGTCGGGTGACTGGGCGCAGAAGTTACCTTCAGTCGCACCAGTGCTGACCACGTTCCACGGATTGCCGCTGAACGTCCACGGGAACATCGTGAAGTCGCCTGACTCGAAGCCGTCGGAGATATTGCCCACGTTGATGGCGGTCTCGCCGTCAATGGAGTAGTAATCGGCATTCAAGAGGTAGTCGATCTCATAGCAGGAGCCTTCTGCGATACCTTCGGCAATCGTGTACTCGGTTTCAAATTCGATGGAAGCTCCAGCCTCCAAGGACTCGAATGGGAAGTTGGTGATAGCCAAGGTGATGTCGGGGGAGACGCTTGACAAGGTCAAGGCTCCGGCAGGAGCGGCAGCGTGGCCTTTGTTGATGAAGGAGATGATGAAGTTGCCTGTCTCGCCGGCATAAATGTCATGGGAGAAGTCAGAAGCCTCAAACTCGATCTGAGGAGCGTTCAAGATCACATTGAAGGAAGCCTGCCAAGCCATATCACCTGCGGTAAAGTCAAGGTTAAAGACAGCCTTGGTCTGGTCAGGAACGTTTTCGGCAACGGCGAAGTGGACGGCTTCGGGCAATGCGACGATCTCATCGGGATTCACCGATTCGAGAACCATGGTGGGGTTGAAGATCTCAGCGATGTATTCGCTTTCCGTGCTGATGGTGACGTTCACGTTCTGGACGGCGTCGACACCAACGTTCTTCACGTTGACCTCAACGGTGGCTTCCTCGTTGTAGTTGACTTGCTGGATGCCATCGTTGATGGTATAGTTGTCAACCACGAGGTAAGGTCCTTCAGCAGGAACAATCTCGACTTCACCTCTGTAGGTCACCTTGTTGTAGGCAATGATGGTCAGGGTAGCCACGCCGACATTGTTCAGCGGAGCGAAGGTGAGATTCGCCACTCCTTCAACGACCTTAGCGGAGGCGATGACCTCACCGTTCATGGCAAGGGTGGCGATACCATATTCGGTATCAGCGCCAACATTGACGTTGAGTTCGGTCATGCCAATCAACAGTACGCTCGGGTTGACAGCGACATCCATCGCCACGGGGTTGTCCGTGCGGACCATGAAACTCGGGTCTCCAAAGAGGATCCAGGTGTTGTGAGTGCTACCGGCATCGCTGGGGTGCATGTCCAGGATGTACATGTTACCATTCAGTGACGCACCGCCAAAGGTGTGGTTGTATTGGTCGGTAGATCTCCATCCCGTGAGGATGTCAACCATCTCGTCTTGTCCGGTCATAGGAGGAGTCCAAGGCTGGGAGATCCAGCTGAACATACCGCCGATGGCACCGGTGGGGACGCCCGTCGTGTTGTTGGTGGCTCTCATCCAAGCCTCACCGAAACAGTTGCCGTTGAACTCACCGTTGTTGCAGGCCACAGACCACACATAAGGCCATCTGTTGTCGTTCACCAAGGCGTTGACGTTGTTGTTGTTGTAGTTGGCAACAGCCCAACTCGTCTGTGAGCCGTGGTTGCAATAGTTGATGATGCTGGCACCGTTGTTGACATCGGTGCTGATGGCATTGGCGCTGGTGCCGCCGCTGACACCGGAATACTGCTGGCTGACCGCTTCATAGGTGTAATGCATGAGGGTGTCACGGATGTAGTTGACGTGGACATAGTCGGCTTCGCCGCCCATGTGACCGTTACCGGCACCTTCGTTGGCTCCAATGCCGATGCCTTTATTCACCCAGGTGAGGCCTTCTTCCATGTCACGCTCGTAATAGAGCACCTTGTTGACATGGGTCTGCACATCGTTCACGCTCTGAACCGAGAAACGGCCCGTGAAAGCCTCGATGTAATAATCGTTGGTATTACCTTCCAACATACCGAACCAGTTGTCGGAACGACCGCCACTCATGGAGTGAGGGGTGAGGTCGTTGTAGTCTCCAACAAGGAGGATGAACTCGAGGTTGCGCTCAGGATTGTTGTAGATGTTCTGGATGTAGCTCTTGATCTGGTTGTCGTTGTTGCCACCAACTTCAGTGAGGCTGACCATGGTGGTGGGACGGCCAGACTCGTTCTTCCAGTCAACCAGAGGTTGCATGGCTTCCAGGTATTGGTCGGGGCAGATGACGAGCATCTCGCCGGCGTCTTCGACAAAGGTATATTTGGCAGCGCCTTGGCCGAAGTTGATGAAACGCTCGCTATAGGCGTGCTTCATCTCGGGATCCACCTTGATGGTGTTGCTTCTGCGGCTAACTTTCTGGTTCTCTCCATTGTCGCTGACCTTCGTCATCTCGATGGTGAGGTTGTCATACACACGCAGGGTATGGGTCTGGGGGTTGTAAGCGAAAGGACGAACCATGATGTTCTGGCCACGGAAGTCTCTCAGGATGTAAGGGGCTTCGAGATATGCCTGTGTGGCAGGCCAGAAAGCGTTCTGACCATACATCTCACCATAGGAATAAGGCACGTCGTCGGGGTTGATCTGACGGCTGAAGTTGCCTTTGGAAGGTGCGATGCTCATATCCGTGTAGTCGGTGTATTGTGCGTCGATGACGTTGACGGTCATCTCAGCGCGGTCGCCGATGATGACCGGAATCGGGAACATCGGGAGGTCGGGAGCGCCTGCTTCGAGCATGGAAGCCATCTTGGGGACGTTGATGATGTACTGCACGCCCTGAGGGGTCAGCACTTTCTCAGCGTTGAAACCGTCCAGGCGGACATTCACGACGACGGAGTTATCCGTGCTGGAGACCAGTTTCGTCATTGGGGCTTTTTGAGCGAAGCTGCTGCCCAAGAGAAGCATCGCAACGAGTAAGAACAGTGATTTTTTCATTTTTGTTGAATTAGCTGTTTTTTAATGGGTTATTCAATAAGTTATTCAACCACAATCTTTTGGATCTTGTTCTGGTTTTCCGTGGTGATGCGGAGGACGTAGATGCCCTTGGCGAGATCGCTGACATCCAGACGTTGTTCACCGTTGGCAGTGCCGTTCATCACCTGCTGTCCCATGTTGTTGAAGATGCCGTATTGGAATTCGGCATTGACTTCAATGGTCAACATGTCTTTGACAGGGTTAGGATAGATGTTGATGGTGGTGTTGCTTTCCTCGACACCGACGGTACCGACGTTGACGGTAACATAGGCGGGAGCGGAGAGGTGACCCTCATCATCGGTGGCGATGACGCAATAGGTATAGATGCCGTCGCTCACGGTCTCGGTGAAGGTGTGGTCCGTAACGGTACCCACCAATTCGCCGTCGCGTCTAACCATGTAGGAGGTGGCATTTTCCATCTCACCCCAGTTCAGGATGACGTCGTTGCCCTCAACCTCAGCGTTGAGATGGTTGACGGCAGGCAGTGATGTTGTGACGTTGGTAGGAGGCAGTTGGACATCGTCAATCCATGCGCAGTCTTGGCCGCCATCGACGGAATAGTCTTTTCTGTAGGACCAGGTCAAGGTGTGGGTTCCGACGGAGATCGGGAAGGACTCTAACGACCATTCCACATCACCGGACCAGTTGCTCTTTTCAATATTGTCGATCAAGAAGAACAGCTTGTCGTAGTTGTTCTCGGAGGAGACTTTCTTGTAGAAGCTGACTTGACCATCGGCCAGCACTTCGACGGTCAAGGTGATATCCGTTTGTTGTGAGTGGGAGATGTCGCCAGACTTGGCGGAATAGTTGCCGTTATGGACGATGGCATTGTCGATACCCCATTGTTGGTTTCCGGTGAAAGTCCATGGGAAGGCGCTGAAGTCACCGCTCTCGAAGTCATCGGAGATGTTACCGATAGCAAAGGCGGAAGTGCCTTCGATGCTGTAGTGTCCGGCAGCGAGGAGGTAGCTGTATTCAATGCTGGAACCGATTTGCACATCTTCGTTCACATGGATCAAAACTTCCACGGTGACGCTCTCACCGGCAGGGATGACGTCGATGTTGATGGTGGAATTCTCGACCTCAATGGAAGGATCGCTGATGAAGAAATCCAAGATGGGGTTCACAGCGTCGGCGCCACCGTTATTGGTGAAAGTGAAGGTGATGGTGCCATCCTCGCCAGGAGCCAACTCGCTGACAGCGATGCCTTCAACAGAGAGGTTCGGGGCTTTGGCGACGAGGTTGAACTTGCTTTCCCAAGTGTTGGTTCCATCAGTGCAGTTGACGAAGAACTGGATCTTCTGTTGGTCAGGGACGTTGACGGCCACGTTGAAGTCGAAGGCGTTCTCAATGGTTACAGCTTCGTCAGCGGGGATGACGTCGATGACGGACTCGTTGTTGATCATCGTGACATACTCGGACTCGGTGGTGACGGTCACCGTGACATTGTTGGCGATGTCAGCACCGACGTTCTTAATGGTGAGGTTGACAGGCACCCAAGCGCCGTCGATCACTTCATTTTGAGCCTCGCAGTTGTCGTAAGTCAGATAAGCACCGTCCAAAGCAGCGGCAGGAACAGTGGCTCTGTAAGGCACGTGTTGGGGATGGGTAACCACGATGTTGACATCGCCGCCAGAGGTGATAGGCTCAAGGGTGATGTCGGTGGTGCCAGTCTCGTCGATCATGCCAGCGCCATAGAGGACACCATCCTTGGAGATGCCGACGTAGGAACCTGGAGCGGCAGACACGGTGTAGTAGTTGACACCAATCGGCACGGTGGCCATATGGGAGACCTCATTCTCAGTAGGAACCACGCGATAAGGCAGGATGGAACCGTCACCAAGGACGTGGTAGGCTTGCCAGCAGTAGAGGGTGCTGATGTGCAGGGTGTAGCCCAAAGCGCCAGCGGCGTTGCCGGCCAAGTTGCCGATGAAAGGAATGGCACAGACCGTGTTGTAGGCCGCATCGTCCCAAATTGCGTCATAGGCACCCATGGTGGTCTGTTCGAAGGTAGGCATCGTGCCGTTGGCAACGCTGGTGGCACCAACGCCGAAGTAATAGTCATTCAGCCAATAGGTGGAAGGGCAGGAGCCGATGTAAGCGTAAGCAGCCTTGTTCTCGGCACGGACCATGGCCTCACCGAAGCAGGGACCGTTGATGCCCCAGTCGGCAGCCTGGCAGCAGTTGCCCATGGCGAGGAAGTACTTGTGGATATTGGTCAGGTTGTTGACGTCGCTGTTGGTGAAGCTTGGGCCAGACCAACTGGTGTTGCTGCCGTGGGCAGTGTAGTTTGCGAAACCGACACCGGTGCTCAGGTTGTTGTAGCAACCACTATATTGACCGTGGCTGTACTCGTAAACATTGTTGAGACCGTGTTCCTCATTGTAATAGTAGTTGGTGGCATACCAAATGGTAGGACGACCCACGGTGACACCCCAACCGGAGTCTTCACCGGCGATGAGCAGCACGTTGCCGAGGTAACTCGGATCAGGCATGGTCAGTTGCTCATACTCCAGAGCCTTGTTCAGCATGGGGATCATTTGTGACACATCCTCTGCGGGGAAACGGCTGTGGAAGATGTCGGCGAACTCGTCACCGTCAACACTCATGTAGTAAAGGTCGGTGACGCATTGGGTCTCACTACCGATAGCGGATTCCGGGACTTGGTTCTTGTCGCCCATGATCATCAGGAAGGTAGGAGCGTCAGTGGCATACTTCTGCTGGATGAAGGTCTTGATGGCGGCAGCGGTGGTGCCGATCTCATCGGTGTAGTTCACGTCGACGAAGAAACCTTTCTCGGTCTTCCAGTTCACCCAATCCTGGATGGTGGATTCAAACGTACGGTTGGTGATGACCAACATCTTGACAGGGTTCTGCCAGAGGTCCGGGTGCTCGTCGTAGACATCGTTGAGCTGTCTGTAGTTGAACATGGTCTTGTAGAGGCCGACATAGTATGGGGTGAAGGTTCTGGCGAACTCGTTGTAGGCAGCAGCTTTGTCATACTTGCCGAAGCTCACTTCAACCTCGATGTCATTGTAGACGCGGATGGCGTTGTTAACAGCGTCGTACTGAACGGGGTTGAGGGTCAATGCGCCAACTTGGATGCCGCGCATGGTGCCTTCGATCTCGAACATGGCGATGGGACGCTCAGCGAAACCAGGAGTGGTGTAAGCCTTGGCGTTGTAGTCAAAGGGCAGGTCACCGGGTTTCTGGTCCTTGCGCAAAGGAGTCTGTTGAGGATCAAGGCTGTGGATGCCATAGTCGGAGAGGTTGTACACGCTGGTGGTATAGTTCTTCACCTCGACGCTGACGTTATTGGCGCCAATCGGGATGGCGATCAGTTTGTTGACCGCTGGCACCGTCGGGTCGCCGATATTACCTGCAGGAACCGTGCCGTCCATGGTGAGATGGGAGAACACGCCTTTTTCAGTAGAGACTTCAGTGGCGTTGATGCCGTTGAAGGAGAAAGTGGCGGAAAAACCGTCGTCAGTAAGGTTGGAGCACATCTGAACGGATTTGGCGGCTCCAAGATCAATGTAGTTTTGACCCATCAACTGGGTTTGAGCAAAAATCCCAACCAACATGAGGGCGGAGATTAATAACGCTGATTTTTTCATTGAGTAGAAAATTTGTTAATTAATTTGTTGATTTTATTTGTTGTTATTGTGATTTTTTCACGTTACGATTCCCTATTAATGGAGGGGTCGTTTTTTTAACGGCGCCAAAGATACAAAAAAAACTTCGGTTTTCCTCCATTTTTAACTTTTAATTTTATTAATATTAATTATCAATGTAAGATTTTTCGGTATTGCCTTTCGTTGCTGAGGATCTCCAGCGCCTTGCTGATGGTGGGATCTTCCCTCAAGGTCACCTCGTAATACTGCTGCATCTCCCAAACGTTTCTGGCAATCAGGGCCTTGACTTGCAGTTTGATGTATTTCTCCGAGCGTTTGTACTCCTCTTCCTTCCATTCGACTTTCTCGTTGGCGGCGATCTTCTTGAGTTCGTCGATCATGCCGGACGTGACCTCGAAACGGTCTCGGTATTGGCTGAACTCGGGATAGTCTCTCTTGAGTTGGTCGCGGTGTTCCATGGCATAGTCCACGGTGTATTTGTTGAAGACGCCTTTGCGGACGAGGTTAGTGTAGAGTTTGCTGTTGAAGGTAGTGTCGGCGGGCATGAAGATGTCGGGCATGATGCCACCGCCGCCATAGACGGTGCGTCCGCCGTCGGTCTTGTACTTCAAGGAGTCGGGGAAGTGGATGCTGTCGGCATGGAAGTACTCCCCGCGTTCAAGGCGCTTGGTCATCTCTTTGTAATACTCCTCCTTGCCTTCTTCATAAGGCCGCTGGATGCATCGTCCGGTAGGGGTGTGGTAGCGAGCCGTGGTGAGTCGGATGACGGCGCCGTCGGGGAGGTTGAAGGGCCGTTGCACCAGGCCTTTGCCGAAGGAACGACGGCCGATGAGCACGCCGCGATCATGGTCCTGGATGGCTCCGGAGAGGATCTCGCTGGCTGATGCGGAGCCTTCGTCGATCAGGACGACGAGGTTGCCGTTGGTGTACTCGCCTTTGTCGGTGCTTCTCCACTCCTGACGGGGCGACTTGATGCCTTCCGTGTAGACGATGAGTTGGTCGGCCTTCAGGAACTCATCGACCATGGCGATGGCGGTGTTGAGGTATCCGCCGGAATTGCTTCGGAGGTCGAGGATCAGCGACTTCATGCCTTCGCTTTGCAACTTATCCATGGCGGCCTTGAATTCCTTGTCGGAGTCCTGGGCGAAACGGTCCAGCTTGATGTAGCCGATGTTCTGGTCCATCATGAAGGTGGCATTGATGCTGTTTAACGGGATCTTGTCGCGGGTGATCTCGAAATCCATCAGTTCGGGGTCTTTCCCGCGTTTGACGCTGACGGTGACCTTGCTGCCTTTCTTCCCGCGCAGGTGCTTCTGGACGTACTCGTTGTCGACTTTCTTGCCAAATGCGTCTTCGCCGTCGATCTTGATGAACTGGTCGCCGGCCATGATGCCTACCTTCTCCGATGGGCCGCCGGGGGTGGGGCCGATGACGGTGATGGTGTCCCGAATCAGTTGGAAGGTCACGCCGATGCCCTCAAAGCTGCCCACCAAAGGCTCGTTGGCTTTCTCTACGTCTTTCTTGGAGATGTAGGCGGAGTGGGGATCCAACTCTCTCAAGGCGCCGATGATGGCGTCTTCCACCACTTTGTCGCTGTTGACGGTGTCGACGTAGAAGTTGTCGATGAGATACATCGTCGTGGCGAACTTCTGGGCGTTCATCTGCATTTTATTGTTGGGTTGCGGCGCTTTGTTGGATTGTACTTGGGCGTAGATGGAACCGCACGCAATCAGGAGTGCGGTGATGAATAAGATCTTGATTTTCATATTTGTAGTTTCTTATTTCGGGGATGGATATGGGTTTTGTCTTACTGTCTCAGGATTTCGAAGGTGTTGTCCTCATGGAGTTTGATGATGGTGGAGCTTTTGGGTTTTTCCATGATGTCGTGATAGAGTTGCACGGTGTAGTCGACGGACTGTTTCATCTCCTCGGTGATGTTGTTGTAAGTCAGGGCGGAAGGCTGTCCCGAGAGGTTGGCGGAGGTGGAGGTGATGGGCTTGCCGAGTTGGCGGATGACCTCCTGGCAGAACTTGTGGTTCACCACGCGGATGCAGACGGACTTGTCGGCGGAGACGTTCTTCGCCAGGTTCTTGCTCTCGGCGTAGATGATGCTG
>JAEEGL014022555.1_pt1 | contig 12322 bp, 11 predicted proteins | sample 9134231 | NCBI WGS metagenome assembly JAEEGL01 (sample SAMN16246548, study PRJNA631951) | gut metagenome | biome: gut microbiome; feature: rumen; material: fiber-attached | host: Bos | place: Iran: Karaj | collected 2018-10 | reverse complement strand
GTTTCTTCGCCCTCGTTTCCGATGTCTGCCTTAATATAGCTTACCTCGGTATCCTCCGTGGTCAGGTGCTGCTCGAACATATCGAATTCGTACACGAAATGAACATCCGGAACAGTCTCTTTAAGGGTTGCAACAGCTTCAAGTGAAAGAAGAGGCTCACCTTCAGCAGGCATCAGATTGACTTCTTTCAGTTCCGGCATTCCGGCGATCAGACCGCTGACTTCCGCAATGTCTTCGGGGGTCATATCCGACAGATCGAGGACGGTTTCGGTCTGATCGTATTCTTTTCCGAGGATGGTTACCGTTACGGGAAGGATCTCCTCGGGTTCGGGCTCGGGCTGAGGCTCGTGTTCCTGTTCTGTGGCCGTATCCGTATTATCAGTTATATCATCCTCGTTTTCGATAATGTTTTCCGTGTTTTCGACGGGTGAATGTACTTCGGAAGCCTGCGAACATCCGCAGACAGAGAGTAAAAATGCGGCAGTTACAAGCGGAATGGTTATTATCCTGATTGTTCTCATTTCAAAATCGACCTCATAAGCGTAAATATATACAATATTGTACCAAAAACTGCGTTGTGCTAAAATATTTAAAGGTTTTTTTATTTTCTAAATTAATGAAAGAAGGCGAACAGATATGGAAAAGAAAGACATTGACTGGGGGAATTTAGGCTTCGGATACATCAAGACCGATTACCGTTATGTATCCAACTTCAAAGACGGAAAGTGGGATGACGGTGAGATCACTACCGACGATAAGGTCGTGCTTAGTGAGTGTGCCGGTGTTCTTCAGTATGCCCAGACCGTATTTGAGGGCCTTAAGGCATATACTACCGAAGACGGAAGGATCGTTACATTCCGCCCCGATCTTAACGCTGAGCGTCTCAACCAGTCTGCTGCAAGACTTGAGATGCCCGTTCTTCCCGAAGGAAGATTCATCGATGCGGTTGAAAAGACCATTAAGGCAAATGCCGCATTCGTTCCTCCTTACGGAAGCGGTGCAACCCTCTACGTAAGACCTTATATGTTCGGCTCCAACCCCGTTATCGGAGTTAAGCCTGCAGATGAATATCAGTTCAGAATTCTTGTTACACCCGTAGGACCTTATTTCAAGGGCGGCGCTAAGCCCATCGTTATCAAGGTATCCGATTTTGACCGTGCGGCACCGCACGGAACCGGTAACATCAAGGCCGGACTTAACTATGCAATGAGCCTTCATGCTATCGTTACCGCACATGAAGAAGGATTTGCAGAGAATATGTATCTCGACGCAGCTACCAGAACCAAGGTTGAAGAGACCGGCGGAGCTAACTTCCTCTTTGTTACCAAGGACGGCAAGGTTGTCACTCCCAAGTCAAACAGCATTCTTCCTTCAATTACCAGAAGAAGCCTCATCCAGGTTGCAAAGGATTATCTCGGACTCGAAGCGGAGGAGAGAGAGATCACTCTCGAGGAAGTTGCGGATATGGCAGAGTGCGGACTCTGCGGAACCGCAGCAGTTATTTCTCCTGTCGGCAAGATCAACGATCACGGCAGAGAGATCTGCTTCCCCAGCGGAATGGAAGAGATGGGACCTGTTACCAAGAAGCTGTATGACACTCTCACCGGAATCCAGATGGGCCGCATAGAAGCTCCCGAAGGATGGGTACACGAGATCAAGATTTGATCTGTTTTTGATCTATGTTTTTGAAGTTTTTCAAAGGAAAAATAATAAAAGCTGTCTGCCTGCTTGTCGCCATGATGACCCTGTGCGGTTGCGGCGGCACGCAGGTGGTGCTGACAACAGGCTTTAATAAGGACGAGATCTTTATCGTCGGAAGCGAAAGCTGCAGCATACAGGAGCTTAATATCTACCTGACCAACATCCAGAATACTTACGAGAATGTGTACGGTGAAGAGATCTGGAACGTAACATCGGACGGCGTTACCTTTGAAGACAGTATCAAGAATACGGCACTCGCCGAACTGGCACAGATCAAAACACTGTACCTGATGGCGATGGACAGGGGACTTACACTTGAGCCGGAAACGCAGATACTTGTAAAAACTGCCGCACAGGAATATTACGCATCGCTCAATGATGCGGAGATAGAAGCAATGGGTGCGAGCGAAGAACTGATCGAAAAGATGTATTCGCAGATCGCACTTGCCCAGACCGCATATGATGAGATCATAAAGGATATTTCACCCGAGATATCCGATGATGAAGCCAGATATGTAAGGGTCAGGATCATATATATGAGGACCGCATACAGAAACGGCGATTCACTGATACCTTATACAAACAGTGATTATGACCGGGTTTATGCGAGCCTGAATGATATAAGAACGGGACTTCTTGAAGGCACTCTGGATTTTGAGACAGAGGCCGCAAGATATAACGAAGCGGATGAGACGGTCATTTCTTTCGGCAAGGGAATGGTGGATCCGGCATTGGAGGAAGAAGCCTTTTCACTTGCGGGTGACGAGATAAGTGACATCGTTAAAACATCCGACGGTCTGTACCTGATGCAATGCATAAGCACGCTGGACAGGACCCAGACCGATGCGAACAAGGTTCTCATTACGGAGAAACTCAGGAATGAAGCTTTCGAGACCGTATATGACGAATACCTTGAAAGCCTGATCAGGAATCTCAATACGGAACTGTGGAAGACAGTAACACTTAACACCGATCCGCAGATCACAACATGCAATTTCTTTGAAATCTACGATAATTATCTGGGCAGTGGGGAGACCGATGGTTAAGCGTAAATTCGTAAGTACAAGGGTTCTGCAGCCCGGAATGAAGATCGACCAGGCCATTCTTGACAAGACGGGCCGTGAGCTCATTGCCAAGGGCGCATACCTTGATGATTTCCAGATAGAATATCTTCAGAAAAAATCAATAGGCGGGATATATGTCGCGGAGGGAGAACCTGATCCCGAAGAGATACATTCACTTGAAGCAAATCTTCCCGCATACACCAAGGAATTAATTCAAAAAAGCAGAGTAGAGGATAAGAGTAAGGTCACGCTCAGCAGCGAGGTTATCAAGCGCGTAGGTGAGGGTGTCCAGTTCCTGTACGATAATGTCGAATCCGAGAATTTCCTCGAAGCGACCAATAATGTTACCGGTGAACTTGTCAAAGCGATAGAATCCAATAACGCGATCGCCGTCGATATCAACCTCATCAAGGTAAGTGACGAATACACCTTCAAGCACAGTGTTGACGTTGCGACGATGGGAATGATCATAGGCAGGAATTACGGACTGTCAGCCGATGAGATAAGGGATATAGGGGTTTCGGGACTCCTCCACGATCTCGGCAAATCAAATATTCCTCTTGAGATACTCAATAAACCGGGAAAACTTGACGAGGACGAATTCGCACTGATGAAGCAGCATTCGCTTTTCGGTTTCAAGATACTCAAGGAAAAGAATTCATTCAGTGATGAGATAATGAAGGGTGTGCTCCAGCACCACGAGAAGATGAACGGAAAGGGATATCCTCTCGGTGTAACGGGAGAATCCATCAGTAAATTTGCCAAGATACTTTCGGTAGCCGATATCTATGATGCTCTTGTTACGGAAAGACCGTACAAAAAAGGCTTCCCTAAAAGAGAAGCCCTTGAGATGATATTCGGTATGTCGCTTGAACTCGATAATAAGGCGATATCAAGCTTTATGAATTCCGTCATCATATTCCCGGTCGATTCCTATGTGACGCTCTCAAACGGCGAGACGGGCAAGGTAGTTGCCAACAATCCCGGGTATCCGATGAGGCCCGTTGTCATCGGTTTTAAGACCGGCAAGAAATACAATCTGCTCGAAGATATTGACTGTGCTTCGATGGTAATTGAGTAAATATCAGCTTGTAAAGAAGCTGATATTTTCTTTTAGGTCGTTTGCGAGTACGCGGAGCTGTCCCGCGGATTCGTTTATGAGACTGAATGTCGCATTCAGTTCTTCCATGGCCGCATTTGTCTCCTGGGTAGATGCGGCATTTTCTTCCGATACTGCGGAAAGTTCCGTAATGATCGTCACAAGCGATTCCTTGGATGCCATCAGATTCTTGATCTGTTCGGAGATCTCTTCGGTCTCTTCGGCAATGACATTTACTTCTTCCGCCATTTCCTCGACATCTCGTCCGGTCTCATCGATATGCTCATTCTGCTTTTCAAATCCGACATTCATCTTCTCGATGATCTCAACGGATTTCTCCGATTCTTCAACGAGATTGCTTACTATCTTGGAAATCTTGACTGCTGCATTACCCGACTGGTCTGCAAGATTACCGATCTCTGATGCGACAACAGCAAAACCTCTTCCGGATTCTCCGGCTCTTGCCGCTTCGATGGATGCGTTGAGGGAGAGGAGATTGGTCTGCGATGAGATGTCGGTGATGATCTTCGATGCCTGTGAAATGCTTCCTACAGCTTCATTGGTGGCGGAGATCTGTGCGTGTATTTCCTTCATGTTCCTGATGACTTCAGCGTTCTGGTCAAGCAGTATACGCATGGTGGCCATCGTTTCGTTACATTTTTCCTTCATGCTCTCTGTCTTGGCTGCGAGAGCTTCGATTATAGTATTTATTGCGCCGATATTATTTTCTATTTCTGTAGTGTTGTTGGATGCGACTTCAACACTTTCCGCCTGGTTGATCGCACCCTGTGAGATCTCTTCAACTGCCTGTGATACCTGATTCGATGCGACGGTAGCCTGGTCGGAGGAATCCGAAAGTTCCATGCCCGATGCGGTCAGCATATCGGACATATCCTTGGTGCGTACGATGATCTCCCTGAGTTCGTCGGACAGGTTCTTGGCAGATCTGTGGATCTGTCCGAGCTCATCTTTACCCATATCTTTTTCATCGGGGAAATCATGTGTAAGATCACCGGATGCAAGAGCATCAAGAGATGCCGTGACGCTCTTGATGGATGCATTTATCTGTCTGAGTATGAGAAGGACAAATGCTATCAGCGCTGCTATAACAACAACATAGATCACGGAATATGTGACCAGCGAAGCCCGGTTCTGTGCGGCAAGCTCGGCACGCTTCTGCTCGGACCAGATTTCGGTTATCTGCTGCATATTGTCGAGATGTCTTCTCGCCGTTTTGAAGGTGGTCTGGTAATGGAACCATGAACCGGAATCGGTTTCGATATCATACTGCTCGTCCCATCTCTGGAAGGATTCCTGGAATGCCTGGTATGCTTCTTCGAAGTTTTCACCTTCTTCGCATGTGATGCCTCTGTAGAGAAGCTCGTCCGTAGCTGCGATCGCCGCAGCCTCTGCGGCGCTGTCCACAACCAGCTGTTTGTTTTCGTGATATTCCCTGAGAGCGGTCGGTGTCATGCTCTCGAACATACTAGTAGTTCCGTGGAAATCGTAATAGAAGGTAGCATTGCTCAGTGTCTGATACAGACTCCTGTCGGCACTCAGCAGATTGCTGTTTATCTTATAGAGCATATCGTAATAGACGCCGGAAACATCTTCCTCTGTTTTGGAAACAAGGAAGTCGGTGGCAAATACGGAAACAATGATCGCGATGATCAGGGGAATGGAAAGTGCAAAGAGCTTCCATCTCATTTTTACGTTCTTTAATGTGTTCATACTCTTGCCCTCTTTGAATGGATTTTATGATACGGAAAACGTTTCCGATATAAGTTGATTATCCGTTAAAAAGGCAGTGTATGTCTACCAAAAATAAAAATTTAACAAAAAAACCGTCAATGATCACATGACCGTGTAGACCCAGTCGGATCTGACCGATCCCTTACCCTCCACAAACCACCTGTGCTCCCTTTCGGAATAGAAGACGAAGGCATTTTTGCCGCATATCCTGCAGGTGTATCTGATACCTGTTCCGCCGCCTCCTGTGGAAACCGCGCGGCATACGTTAACAACCTTGTCCACACGGAATCTGGTTCCGTCCGTCCAGGATATCTGTATCGGTTCGATCCGGCCGTCTTTATCAAATTTTGCCGTGACATCCACGTATACCTTACTCATTTCACACTCCGAACGTATGTTTGTATATGCATTCTATATTCGGAGCCTTTACGTTTCAATCGAACAGTTTATTAATTTTATCTTTTATGCAAGGTACGATATAATAAATGATGTGCGAATTTAAAGGAAATATCGGGTTTATCGTATGTTTTTTGAGATACTTAAAGAATGCTTTCTGAGAATGGATCATGTCCTTCCGTCATTGCCGGCGGGACATGTGAACGCTCTGTATATATTGGCCGGTCTGATGGCAGCTGCACTGCTTCTGATCGTTTTTCTTTCCGTAAGGAGATCTGTGCGTTTCCTGCCTGCGGTAGTCAGTCTTATTACGGCATCCGCAGTTCTTGCGGTATGTATCTTTTATCCCGATCTGGATCTTCTTTATGCGCATCCCGCGGGAAATCCCGCGGAAAAGACGGATGCATTCCTGGCAGCGGTAAATGAAGGCCGCATAGGCGATGCATACGGGATCCTCAGCGGAAACCGCGCGGCGGAGTTTTCCGGTGCGGAAGGAGCCGGGGCGGTTTTCGGAGACGATACCGCGGCGATGTATTACAGCTTTCTTACGAAGAGCTTCAGATGCGAATACACCGGAGAGATGAACACGGTCGACCTGAAGGCATATGTTCCCGTCAGGATATGGTATGCGGATCTGTCCGATGCATCCGCAAGGATAGACGAAGAATTTGATACGCAGCTGGACAGGATAGTTCAGAACAATGCCAGAAAGGATGTTTACGGTGATGACGATTCCTATGAAGGATGGGTCATCGAGCAGGCATACAATGATGCTGCTGCGGAGATACTTTCGGGAGAACCTGCGGAGTGTTTCAGGGATCTTGTGATCAGTCTTTCTTTTACCGAAGGAAGCTGGATGATCGATACATCGGATGAGCTTCTCGACATTCTCGGAGGAGGTGTTTGCGCAGGACCTTCATCGGAGAAGAATCTTTCCGACAAAATAGCTCTTTATGCCAACAATTCGAAATCAAACATCCTTGCGGATCTTGTATATATTCCCAAGCTCTATTCGATACCCGAGGATGCGCTCTGCGGATACGAGCCATGTGAGGATAAATATCACGAGCTGGAAGATCCGTATCTGATCGCCGATGCGATCGCAGGCAGCGAGCATCTTATTAAGGGTGCGGACCTTGTGTTCGATCCCGATGTCACGTTTGCGACGGGGCAGAGGATATATTACTACGCCGACGATTCGATATTTGCGATCGTATGGAAGGAATACTGCAATAACTGCTACTGCAATTTTGCGGAGGTGTTCATATCCGATCCCAGCCAGCTGAAAAGAAAGATAGCGGGAGATGCATACGGATACGGCACACAGCTTTACGCATCTTCGATGGCGGCACAGGCCAATGCCGTTGTTGCAATGAACGGAGACTTCTATAAGTTCAGGCCTCTGGGCATATGTGTTTATGACAGGACCGTTTACAGATGCGAAGGTGCAAGCCTCGACACGTGCTTTTTCGATACGCAGGGAAATATGATCTTTTCCTATGCGGGAGAACTTACGGACAAGGATGAGGCACAGAGGTTCGTCGATGAAAATGATATTCTCTTTTCGCTCTCGTTCGGTCCGGTACTGATCGATAACGGTGTGCCCAAGGAAAACCTGAACTACCGCATCGGCGAGACAATGCAGAGATATTCCCGTTCCGCTATAGGCCAGCTCGGGGAAAATCATTATCTCCTTATGACAATAGGACATGTATATCCCTACAAGGAATGCTGCACGCTTAAAGGCGCACAGGATATCATGCTTCTCAAAGGATGCGTGAATGCTTATACGCTTGACGGCGGACAGACCGCTGAGCTGATATGGAGGGACAGACCATACAGCTATGTGGACTGGGGAGTTGAAAGAACGATAAGCGATATCATATATTTCGCTACGGCTGTACCGGAGGATGAGCAATGAATCTTGAAACCGTTACAGCAGTATATTCGGGAAATATGAGAATAGGATACGGCATAATCATAGCCGTTCTTTCGTTTGTCTCATCGTGGTTTATGACCTGCAGCCTGGCATGCGCCGGAAAAGAAGACCGCTCAAAACGCGTAAGGCGCTTTGCATCGCTTGTGATATATGCGTTGCTTTCATTTGTCCTTGCCGCATTCTTCGGAAGGCTTATCCACTGGTACAGCCATTACGAAACATATGAGGATATATCAAAAGCATTTGTCAGTTTTGAAGGAAGATACCATGAAGCGGGTATCATGTCCGGGTTTATCGTATCGGCAGCGCTCAGCGCACTTATTGCCGGTAAGGAATTCGGAAAAAAGATGATGGGTGCCTGTGCATCGGGACAGATGCTTTTTATGTCACTTGTGTCGCTTGTTTCGATGTACAGCGATTCCGACAGAGGCAAGGCGGTGATAACCGACACGGCATATCAGGGGCTTCCTTTCAGCTACATCACCTATCTTTCGGACGGAAGCTCACAGTACAGGACGGCGGTGTTTTTCTGGAAGTTTATGGTGCTCGGGATCATAACGGTCATTTCGGTCATCCTGTATCTTAAGGGGAGATCCGCGATAGAGACATATGTATGCTATTTTTCGGCCATGGCTCTTCTGGACAGTGCGAGATACGATGCGTCGTTTTTAAGGTCGAACGGATTTGTGAGCCTTATGCAGATAGTATCGGGAGTATTCCTTATCATCACGTTCACGGTATGTGTTGTAAGATCCTCACATTCCCGGGGTTTTCATGTATACCACGTCCTGTTCATACTGGCGTTTTTGTCGGGACTGTCCCTTACGGGATATATGGAGTATTATGTACAGAGGCACGGTGATCTGTATCCGTACTGTTATTCGATAATGGCTGCCGCATGCATGATCATGATACTGTCAGTGATCACTGTGCACAGAAAAAGTTATAAGAAGGTTCCTGAAGGAGAAAACAGATAAATGAAGTATATAAAAGCGATAGGAATATCGTTATTGGCCATAGTTTTATTGGTCGTTTCACAGCTTTTGGCGGGCGTCGTAGCCACATGTTTTCTGGAATTGGGAGCACCGGCTTGGATTGATATCCCGGTGTGCGGAATCCTATATCCGGTATTTGCATTGCTTTTGGCAAAGTATTTGATGGATAAGCTTCTGCGTCAGAAGCTGTCCGAGTGTGGCATATCGCCTTTCGGACTTAAGCTCAAATGGGTTGTGTTTGCAATACTCCTTCCGTCTGCGGTCACCGTATGTTATCTGCTCATAATCCCCGGAGAATATGTATCCTCAGGAATGAGCAATGCACGTGCGTTTGAGACCGTGCTGACCGGAGTTCTTTATACCGGTATTGCTGCAGGAGTCGTAGAGGAGATGGTGTTCAGGGGATTTATATTCCATGCACTTGAGAAAGCATGGAATACCAAGGTTGCGCTTATCGTTCCGTCCCTGCTCTTCGGTATTGTACATATCATCGGAATGAACTTTTCCGTAGGAAGCTGCCTTCTTGTTATCGTTGCGGGCACGGCTGTGGGAATAATGTTCACACTGATAAGGATAGAGAGTGGTTCGATATGGAGCAGCGCGCTTGTTCATGCAATGTGGAATATCATCATCATAGGGGGCGTGCTGACGATATCTGAAACACCCGATGAATATTCGATCGCAACATATGTACTCAGTATGAAATCATTTGCCGTAACCGGCGGTGAGTTCGGCATCGAATCCTCGGTTATAGCTCTTGCCGGATATGTCATTGTATCTTTCCTTGCGGTTCTTATGATCAGAAAACACAGACTGAATCCCGGAAGCGATGATGAATGAACTCAGTGAAAAAAAGAGAATGATCTGCGGTGTATTTCTCCTGACGGTCCTGGGAGCTTTCATCGGATGGGTTTACGAGATGATATTTTATAGGATAGATCTCGGATATTTCATCAAAAGAGGACACGGCTTCGGACCGTGGCTTCCGATCTATGCATTCGGGGCTCTCGGACTTATCCTTATTGTCATCCGTAAGAAATTCCATCCGGCGGTGCTTTTTATCATATCCGTCATAGGCTCCGGGATCATCGAATTTGTTACGGGCTGGGCACTGTATAATTTCATGGGAGTCAGGCTCTGGGATTACAATGTAGAGATCTGGAACTGGGGCAATATAAACGGATATGTATGCGCAAGATCGGTTCTTATCTTCGGTGTGTTCGGAAGCATATACGGAGCGCTCGTCATACCGAGGTTCATGGACTTTGTAAAGAAAGCAAACGGAAAGATACTTGTGATCGTCTCGTCGGTCCTTGCTATCATGATCGGTGCCGATGTCATCTACGGTTATATCATTAAGACCATCATTAACGGCGGACTGTAAACCACCTGATATACTACGGAGAAATGATATATGAGATTATTGCTTTTTTTGATTTTAATTGCTGTGGCAGCGACGATCATCATCCGGTTTATTTGTGAAGGAATGCAAATGAGGAAGTGTACCGGTACCGCAATCGGATACTTTGCGTATTCCGATTGCGTTGAATCCCCTAATCCTCAGAATATGAGAAACTTGTGGGTTCCGGTGTATGAATTTACCGTCGGGGATATGAAGTATCTGGTCAGATCCGGCAGGGGCGGTCCGGGAGAAAGATCGTTTCCCATAGAAGCGAAAGTCAGATATGATACGAACAATCCGGAGATCTGTTTTGTTGACGGTGTAAAAAGCAAACTTATCTCCAAATACAGTGATCCGAACTTCGTGAAAAAGGAAGAAGATCCCTGGAATGAATACTACGAAAACTTAACCGGGAAAACCAAGTAAATGTTATGCGGTCTGATAAAAGAGGAATGCTATGAAGAAACCGAATATTGTGTTAACGGTTATCCTGTCCATGATTTTATTGACGCTTGTTGCGCTGATCGCCCTGCGCGGCTTTGCGAGCCTTTTCAGCGGGGGTGTTGTAAACAGGGCAGCTGCGTATCTTACGAAATATGACGATACTTTTACCTACATTGAGCATGAGACACAGGGCAAAGACTTATTGATCTATTTCTCATTGGAAAAATACCCTGATTACACCGTGATGGTTTCCTATATACGGACATATGATGAGGCCGGAATGGATTGCTTCCGCGACAATTATGCGAACATATTATTTGAAGAGGAAGCTCTTGAAAACGGCGACAGGATCATCGGAACCGTATATCCGAATGAAAGATATGAAGTGTATGTCATAAAGAGCGGAGTGTATGAGGGCGTTGACAGGAATACGACATACGAACAGTTCTATCTCAACACCGGCAGTGATTACGATGTAATAGTTTATAAGGATATCAACGAAGAGGAACTTGAGGAAGAAGCTCAGAGGATCATGGATATCATGCTTCTTGAAGATGAAAGAATGGACTCGAGAAATGCTTCACTCAGCCTGCATATATATTATTATCCGGCCGATTCCGAAGGCCCCGGCATCGAATGTGATGAAGATATTGCGCATATCAGGGACTACACCGCACGCCTTATGCTGCACTATGAAGATCAGACACATGAATGCAGAATTGTAAAGATTGAAGTGAATAATTAAAGACAGTATATATGGTTTCTGCAGATCTCAAAAAAACAAACGGTAAGCTCCTCAGGGAAACGATAAGCATAGCATGGCCTGCTGTGGTCGAATCGTTTTTCACGGCTTTTGTCGGTCTTGTGGATTCATATATGGTGAGCAGTCTCGGAAGTGATGCCGTTGCTGCGATAGGCCTTACGACGCAGCCTAAATTCATGGGACTGTCCATGTTCTTTGCGATAAATGTTGCCCTATCCGCACTCGTTGCGAGAAGAAGGGGAGAGGACAGAAAAGAAGACGCAAACCGGATCCTGGTATCCGGTGTTCTTTTTATCATCTTTGCCGCGATACTCATCGGCTCCGTGCTTGTTTTCTTTGCCGGTGATGTCATCAGATTCTGCGGCTCAACCTCCGAAACGCACGATCTTGCCACTTCATATTTCAGGATCGTCATGGGCGGTATGATATTCAACTGCATCCAGATGGGTGTCAATTCAGCCCAGAGAGGTGCGGGAAATACCAAGATCACGATGCGTACCAATCTCGCTTCCAACACTGTCAATATCATTTTCAATTATCTTCTCATCGGAGGAAAGTTCGGATTCCCCGCACTCGGTGTAAGGGGAGCGGCACTTGCCACCGTTCTCGGAACGGTTGTCGCATGTGTGATGAGCATACTCTCACTGTTTGAGAAGAACTGTTTTGTAAGTATTCCTTTTATCCTGAAGAACAAGATACTGCCACGTTTTGAAGCATTCAAGGCACTTGTGAAGGTCGGATATTCCGTTTTCTTTGAACAGCTCCTT
>JAEEGL013912170.1_pt1 | contig 12322 bp, 8 predicted proteins | sample 9134231 | NCBI WGS metagenome assembly JAEEGL01 (sample SAMN16246548, study PRJNA631951) | gut metagenome | biome: gut microbiome; feature: rumen; material: fiber-attached | host: Bos | place: Iran: Karaj | collected 2018-10 | reverse complement strand
GGTGCCCAGGACAAGAGTCGAACTTGCACGGGAGTACTCCCACTACCCCCTCAAAGTAGCGTGTCTACCAATTCCACCACCTGGGCTTGAAAGACGCGGCAAAAATACAATTTTTTTGATATGGTACACCACTTTTAAAAAAAAAATTTTTGTATCAAAAAAAATCGTACATTTGCCGACTAATTTATATATAATGGCTCAAAAGAAGGTTTTATTCATCACACCCGAGATATATCCCTATTTTCCTGAGGGATATATTGCCAACATCTGTCGTTTCCTCCCTCAGGGAATCCAGGAGAGGGAGAACGAAATTCGCACTTTCATGCCGAAATTCGGCTGTGTGAACGACCACAAGCACATGTTGCACGAGGTGATCCGGCTCTCCGGACAGAACATCATCATTGAAGACACCGACCACCCGCTCATCATCAAGGTGGCCTCCCTGCAGAACGTCAGAATGCAGATCTATTTCATCGACAGCGAGGATTTCTTCAAGAGGAAGACACAGTATCACGACGCGGAAGGCAACTTCTACCCCGACAACGACTCGCGCGCGATCTTCTACGCGAAGGGCGTCATCGAGACGGTCAGGAAGCTCGGCTGGGACCCCAACGTCATCCATTGCCACGGCTGGATCTCCGCCCTCGTGCCGCTGTTCGTGAAGACCGTCTACAAGGACGACCCGCTCCTGCAAGGCACCCAGGTGGTCTTTTCCATCCTCCCCGACGAATTCCCCGACAAGTTCTCGCCCAACTTCGCCAAGAAACTGAAACAGACCAACATCCCCACCCCGGGGCTCAAACATTTCCGCAAAGCCGGCTACGACCAGATCATCCAAGCCGCCATCGACTACTCCGACGGCATCGCGCTCACCAAAGACATCAAGAAAAAACTGCTCACTTATGTCGAAAAATCCGGCAAGCCCGTCCTCCAACATCCCGATGATGACAACTACGTGGACATGTACGATGAATTCTACGACGAATTATTGGAAATGCACGCAAACGAGTAAAATCTCATGAAAAAGACCATATATTGCACTTTAGTTCTGCTAACGTGCATTTTTTTAACCTCATGTAAAGACCAGAATTCCGACATCGGCCTGGACCTGCTGAGCAACGAGATGGACACCGAGTTCACCGACACCATCACCCTGCAGGCCTTTTCCGTCCTGGAAGACACCATCAACACCACCAACGCCTCCGCCAACCTCCTCGGCCACATCAGCGACCCCGTCTTCGGCAACAGCGACGCGGGAATCTACACCGAGCTCTCCCTCGGCGGCGCAGCCGTCAACTTCGGCTCGCACCCGATCATCGACTCGGTGGTGCTGACCCTCCAAATATCAGGATATTACGGAGACACCAACTCGATGGTGGGCATCCGCGTGCACCAGCTGACCGAGGACCTGGACGATGACACGCGCTACTATCAGACCAGCAGCGCGGGCTACAACCCCGCCTCGCTGAACTACAGCCCGACCGGCTACACGGTCAAGCCCAACACCTCCGTGGTGGTGGACACCGGCGTCTATAGCCCGCACATGCGCATACGCCTGTCCCAACAGTTCGGCCAGGACCTGCTCAACCACCAGGACGATTTGAACAACAACATGGAGACTTACCTCAAAGGGTTGTATATCGGGGCGACTTCCCATACGGGCAGTCGCGGCTATATGATCATCACAAGCATGACCAGCGCCCTGAGCGGCGTCACACTCTATTATCACAACGACAGCACCCAGAAAGCCCGCTACACGCTCTCCTGCACCGACAATGACGTCCGGTTCACCCATGTCAACCACAACTACCAGGCTTCCTCCAACCCCGATTTCATACAGGAAGTGCTGCAGCACAACACCGAGATCGGCAAAGACCGACTCTTCGTGCAGGGCGGCGGCGGCGTGAAAACCCGCATCACCTTCCCCTATCTCGAGCACGCCTTCGACCAGTACAACAAACGTGTGGTCATCCACCGCGCCGAATTGGTCATCTCGGATGTCAACTACGACGAACAGTACCTCACCCACCCCATCAACCTCACCATACAGGGCATCGGCAAGTCCGACAACGCCATCCGCTTCCTGCCTGACGACGACTACTACACCAGCACCTCCTATTTCGGCGGGACCTACGATCCGAAAAAACACGAATACCGTTTCCGCATCACCCGCTATGTACAGCAGCTGATCCTCGAACAGAACGACTGGAGCAACACCATCAACCTCGTGGTGCGAGGCTCCGCTGTGCGCCCCCACCGGCTCATGTTCGACGGCACCGACCCCGACTCCCCGACCAGACTGAGACTTGAGATTGCATACTCCACCTTTTAGCGCCCCGTGAGCTACCTATATTATATATTATGGCTGAGATCATGCAATTAATTGCGTCTCTACAAATTAACATGAAATTGGTGATAAATTTATGGCGGTTGTATTAAAAAAAAGTGTATTTTTGCCGCCTGAAAAAATCGAGTAGAATAATAACAAAAAAAAGGATAGAAAAATGTCAAGAGTTTGCGAAATTACTGGTAAAAAAGCGATTGTGGGCAACAATGTCTCCCACTCCAATATCAAAACGAAAAGAAAATTCAACCCCAATTTGCACACCAAAAAGTTCTACGTCCCCGAACTGGACGAGTGGATTTACCTCAAGGTTTCCGCTCATGGTATGCGCAACATCAACAAAAAAGGCATCTATCAATGTTTGATTGAAGCCAGCGAAAAGGGTATCTTATAATCTTTTCCAATGAATGGTAAAAAAAGGACTGCTGTTTCCATACAGCAGTTTTTTTTTACTATAAGGACAATAAAACAGGACTTTATGCGTAATAAGTGTTTCAAATCCGCTATTTTGAAGCAGGGAATACTTATTACCGTCGTCATGCTGCTGACAGTCGTATGTGGCTTTTCGCAAACGGCTGTGGTAAAGGGATTTATCACCAACGATTGGGGGGATCCCATCGAAAGTGCCGTGGTCCGCGGCACAGATTTCGAGCAGCAGACCATCACCAACGAACACGGCCACTATTCGATCACCGTTCCTGCAGGCCGGACCATCCAGCTTTACATCCAGCACCTGAGTCACCGGGACACGCTGATCACCTTGCAGCTGAAGTCCAAAGAGACGCACACCCTCGATGTGGTGTTGCACACCACGGGCGAAAGGCTCCAGACGGTCAACATCAACGGTGCCGCCGCCTCGGGCTATGTGCAGGTGAACCCCAAGCTCTCCTTCCAGCTCCCCTCCCCGACCGGTGGCATGGAGTCCCTCATCAAGATGCTGCCCGGCACCTCCTCCACCAACGAACTGAGCTCGCAGTACAACGTGCGCGGGGGCAACTTCGACGAGAACCTGGTCTTCGTGAACGGCATCCAGATCTACCGCCCTTTCCTTGTCCGCAACGCGCAACAGGAGGGCATGAGCTTCATCAACAGCGACCTGACGGGCAGCGTGATGTTCTCCGCCGGCGGCTTCGACGCGAAATATGGCGACAAGATGTCGTCGGTGCTCGATGTCCGCTACAAGGAACCCACCAAATTCGGCGGCTCCGTCTCCGCAAGTCTGCTCGGCGCCACCGCCCACGCGGAGGGCAAAATCAACAACTTCACCTTCCTTATCGGCGTCCGTTTCAAGTCCAACGCCTACCTGCTCAAATCCCTTGAAACCGCCGGCAACTACAAACCCCGTTTCTTCGACACGCAGTTCCTGCTCAACTGGAAACTCAACCCGAAATGGTCGGTCAGCCTCCTGGGCAATGTCTCACGCAACTACTACCAGTTCCAGCCCGACAGCGTCAACAAGAATTTCGGAACAATCGAGCAGACAATGAAGCTGCGGGCGTTTTACGAAGGTCAGGAGGTGGACCGGTACCAGAACTACCTGGGCGGCCTCACATTCCGCTATCAGCACGACAAAAACAACCTGATCCGCCTGATTCTCTCCTCCTATTACGCCAAAGAGAGCGAAACTTACGACATCCTGGCGCAATATTGGCTGAATGACGTCCGTTTGAGCGGCGATGGCGAAGTGGAAATCGGCGACCAACTCGGCTACGGCAGCTACCTCGAACACGCCCGCAACCATCTGACATCGGTGGTGTCGGCTGTTGATTTGCAAGGTGTTCACCACCTTCCCTTCCTTAACAAATTGGAATGGGGCGTGAAAGTGCAGAACGAATACATCAACGACCATATCAAAGAGTGGGTCATGATTGACTCGTCAGGCTACACGCTGCCGATGATCCCCACTACTCCCGGCGAGGTCGTGGTGGCCGGAGACCCTGCACGCGAGCTCTACTTCGGAGACAACAACTACTTGGTGTCCAACAACATGCTGAACACCTGGCGATTCACGGGCTATATCCAGGACACTTGGAAAATCGACAACGACAGCCTGAGCCGTTTCATGCTGACCGGCGGCTTGCGGTATCATTTCTGGACCTACAACCCCAAGGAGTTCACCGTTTCACCGCGTCTGGCCTTCATCTACAAACCCCGCTGGAAGCACGACTGGCAGTTCAGTCTGCGTACGGGATTGTACTATCAGCCGGCCTTTTACAGAGAGATGCGCTACCCCGACGGCACGCTTAATCCCGACATCTTGTCGCAACGTTCCGCCCAGGTGGTGGCCGGCAGCGAATACCACTTCACCCTCTGGCGCCGTCCGTTCAAATTCACGGCGGAGGCCTACTACAAGTATCTCGACCGCCTCATCACCTACAACGTCAACAACGTGCAGATCATCTACAGCGGCTACAACAACGCAAAAGGATTTGCCACCGGCATTGACTTGCGCATCAGCGGCGAATTCGTGCGCGGACTGGAGTCTTGGTTCTCGGTCTCCCTCATGAAGACCATGGAGGATGTGATCGGCGACTACAAGATCGATGCCGACGGCAATATGGTGGAAGTCGGCTACATCCCGCGTCCCACCGACCAGCGGGTGGCCTTCAACCTCTTCTTCCAAGACCACATCCCGAGTTTCCCGCAGTTCCGCGTACACCTGAACTTCGTCTTCGCAAGCGGCCTGCCCTACGGTCCGCCCAACGCCGAACCTGCCATGCGCGTGTTTCGCACCACCTGGTACCGCCGTGTCGATCTGGGACTCTCGTTCATGCTTTTGGAACAGAGTCGCGACCGTATGAAGCACAAATCGCCGTTCCTCCGCAGCATCCGGAATGCCGGAATCTATTTGGAAGTGTTCAACATCCTGAACATCAACAACGTGTCGTCCTACATGTGGTTCACCGACATTTACAATTTCCAACGCCCCGTGCCCACCTATCTGACGGGACGGCTGGTTAATGTGAAATTATTGGTGGAATTCTGATGGCTTACCCCCGCGAACCTGTTATCGCTTCGTTGCCTCCACAAACCGCAATCTCCCGTTAATGTCTTTTATCGACCGGATGTCCGACATCCCGTGCTTTGAGAAGAGTGCGGCGAGTTCGTCGTGGAAGTAGTGGTAGGTTTCCACATACAGACGGCCGCCGGGGGCGAGGGCGCGTCGAGCAAGACTGGCAAGCGCACGGTAGCACCACAGTTTGTCGTCATCGGGAACAAACAGGGCGGTTTCCGGTTCGAAATCAACCACGTTCTTGTGCATCGTGGCGCGGTCGGAAGCAGGAATATAGGGCGGGTTGCTGACGATGACGTCGAAGCGCCTCCCCCCGAAGGGCAAATTCTCCACATCGGCCATGTCGTGGCGGGCGAAGGTCACCCCCACCCCGTTGAGTTCCGCGTTCTGCCGGGCCACCGAGAGCGCCTCCTCGGAGATGTCGGTGGCGAAAACCTCCGCACCGGGCAGCTTCTTGGCCAAGGAGACGGCAATGCAGCCGCTGCCAGTGCCGACGTCCCAAATGGACATCGACTTTGACGGCAGTTTTCCGGGATTCGGGACACCTCGCGCGTCGTCCGTCACCTTCAGCACCAGTTCCTCGGTCTCGGGCCGCGGGATCAGCACCGCCGGCGACACCCGGAACGGCAAACCGTAAAACTCCGTCTCGCCCAGCACATACTGTACCGGACACCCCTCCGACAGCTTCCGCACCTCCCGCCGGAGGTCTGCCATCAACGCCTCGTCCACAGGCTCGTTGGCACGCAACGAAAGCTCGTAGCGCTCCATTTTCAGCCGTGCACAGACATACCACGAAGCCACTGCAGCCGCTTCACGGGGGTCGTAGAGCGGCTGCAGCTGTCGGGTGATATCGTTGGTTAGTTTCCTGATCGTCATGATGTGAGCTTTGGTTCTTTATGGCCCCCATACTGCGCTGCGCTTGTATGGGGTTAATTGCGCTTCGCGCGTATTGCCTCTCCGAGGCTGCTCAAGGAAAGCGCTTGTATGGGGTTAATTGCGCTTCGCGCGTGTTGCCTCTCCGAGGCTGCTCAAGGAAAGCGCTTGTATTATTGGGGTTGAGCGTCCCTATTGCTTCGATGGATGCTCGGGGAAGTCGCGCCATGCCCACTTTTCCGTCACGATTCCCTTGTTGATGACCATGACGCCGGGGTTGGAGCGCATGGCGTCGCGAACCATGAAAGGACCGTGGACGGGGTCGATCGGGTTGTAATAGACCGGGAAGTCGATGCCGTATTTCTTCACAAACCCGGCGATCTCCTCTTCCGGAGAGTTGGTGATGGCCACAAAGTCAACACCCTCTTTTTCGCAGGCTTTTGCGAGAACGAGCGCCTTCCGCATACCCTTCTCGTTGGCCTCGCCCAGGTCGTGGACATACAGAATATAGGTGTCGCTCCCCTTTTCGGTGGCGAAATAGGCGGGCGCATGGTCGGCACCGCTCTCGTCCAGCATGTTGAAACCGTCGATCTTGGCTTTCACCTCCTTCTTGACAATCTTGTCCTGACGGTCCACATACTCGTTGTTCTCGTAGAAAGAGTCGTCTTGCGACATCAGCTCGTCCTGTGTGAGCGTCACCTCCTCGCCGGTGGCGTTGTTCTTATAGATGAACACGACATCCTTCTGCGCGGGTTGCGACACGAACACGGAGACATCCTTGCCCTTTTTCCAGTCACTCTTGCCGATGAACGGAAGATGATGGATGACGTAGAGCTGGAAGCAGACCGAGATGACACAGAACAGCGCGACACAGAGCCACTGTCCGAACTCCGTCAGTCGGCAATCCTTGATCTTCTTGCGGTTGAAGAACACGATCAAAGTCGGTATGATAAAGCCCACGTTCTTGAGGAAAGTGGCCTTGTTGGACATCTCAATCACATCGCCGAAGCAGCCGCAATCTTTCACCACTCCGAAATAGTGGATGCCGTTGACCTCCATGTATTCTGCAATTGCCAGCCACAGGGTCAGGAAGAAGAAGAAAGTCATGAACAGGAGGTAGCCCCAGGCGGCCCATTGCGCTTTCACACGCAGGAGCAACATGCAGCCCAGCACGAACTCGCACATAATGGCCACCACCGCCGCAAAAAGCGCCAACGGATGGAGGAAGCCCATGTGGAAGGAGACGAAATAGTCGTTCATCGTCACCCCGAAACCCACAGGGTCAATGGCTTTCGTGAAACTTGAAAAGATAAACAGGCACCCCAGAAGGATGCGGATGACTTTAAGCCAGATGGGTTCTTTTTTTGCCATAATTTTAAGTTTAGAGGTTTACTGGTATAGAGGCGTAAGCTCTTAATTCTCTTTCTCTATCACAAGACGAATCAAACAGAACATGGAATAATTGATCATATCGTAATAGTTGGCGTCCAGGCCTTCGGAGACGAGGGTGTTGCCCTGGTGGTCTTCGATGGACTTGGTGCGGAAGATCTTCATGAGGATGATGTCGGTGATGGAGCTGATGCGCATCTGCCGCCAAGCCTCGCCGTAGTCGTGGTTCTTGTTCATCATCAGGTCCTTGGCCGCGTGGATGTACTTGTCGTAGAGTCCGGTCACGGTTTCCACATCCATCATGACCTCCTCCTGCGACTCGGCCACGCCCACCTCCAACTGGATGAGGGCCATCACGCAGTAGTTGACGATGCCCACGAATTCGGGGACAATGCCCTCGGCCACCTTCGCCTCGCCCTTCTCCTGGATGCTGCGAATGCGGTTGGCCTTGATGTAGATCTGGTCGGTGAGCGACGGAAGACGCAAGATGCGCCACGCCGTACCGTAATCAATCGCCTTTTTGCAGAAGATATCCCTGCAATAGCGGATTATTTCCTCGTATTGTTCCGGTGTGTTCGCCATTATCTCTTGATGATCTTAAGGTTCTGTACTTGTTGGTTACCGAAGGTGACCTGCATCAGATAGAAACCGGAAGGCACGTCATTCATGTCGAGCCGGCTCTCGGTCTCGCCGCCCACGTTCACTCGCTTCACCAGACGGCCGTTGAGGTCGAACAAAGCGAGATGCTCCACCGGTTGTTCGCTTTGCACCGTCACATACTCGCTGGTCGGGTTCGGGAACACGGTGGCGCGGGTCACCGTGTAGGTCGTCACGCCCACACCGGCAGAATCCACCACATCCTCGACCACCATGACACCGGTGCAAGGCAGCGCCACATTGTCAATCCATGCGCAATCATGGCCCGAACTCTGCGAATAGTCCTTCTCGTAGGAGAATTTGACGGAGTGGTTGCCTGCGGGCAGCATCGTGGAAAAATAGGTCCAGTCCACACTGCCGGAAGCTTCATCCACCGGATTGCCATCGACATAGACCTTGAGAAAATCGTAACCTTCCTCAGAGCTGACTTTGCGATAGTAACCGAGCATCGCGGGGTTCTCAATGGAGACGTAGATAATCATGGAAGATTTGGAATTGCTGGGAAGATTCTGGGCGGAGCGTGCCGCATAAGTGCCGGCATACGCGCCGCTCGAGGTGATCACCCAAGGATAAGTGTTCATATTCCAATCATATTGGCTGAAGTCGCCTGTCTCAAAAGTCTCCATATCGCGACCCACCATGATTTGCAGCGTGTCGATAGTGTGCACCCCCTCGAAATAGGTGTGCCAATAGAGATTCACCAGCGATTTTTCAGGAACCGTGTCGGCAATCTTCACTTGGAAGATGTTGTTCACTACCGTGTTCACATCCATACCGTTGATACTCACACTATTCGAGAGAACCTGGACCCCGGAATAGTTGCAGGTCAGGTCAACGGAACCGTCGGTCACAACAGCATGCCCCACGTTCTTGTTGGAGAGCACAAACTGAATCTGGTCGCCGGAGTTATAGCTTTGGACTTCGACATTGTTCACCATCGTCCTGTAGGAATCGTTCGTCACCTTAGGCAGTTTCACCAACACCTGCACGCTGCGGGCGACCATCGTGTCTTGCCAGTGGACGTGCAGCGTGAAAGGCAGCTTGGAGTAATCTTCGGAGACAGGCATCTGGAAGGAAAAGGCATTGGTGCGGTTTTCGACGTCCTGCACTGCTATGGAGCCTATATAGAGGGAATCCTGCAGCATGGTGACGGAAGACAGCTCAGGGGTCAGTCTGGCATAGACCTGCGAAGCGGCGGAAACCCCGACATTGGTCAACGACAGGTTCATCTGAACCGTGCTGCCGGGGGTGAAGAGCGTGTTTTCGGTGACTTCCACCATGATCGGCACCACGTAAGGGCCGTGAGGATTGATCACCTGAACGCCCAGGAAATACGGGATATAATTCTGCGCCATCGCCACCAACTCGTATTCACCGGGATCGAGATCTGCGGGCAGCGTAATCGTGGCATCGCCATTCTCGTCCGCGAAGGTGGCGGCAATCAACGTGGCCCCTTTGGTCAGCGCCACGTAAGCGTATGGAGCCGCCTGCACAGGATAGGAGGTGGCGTCGGTCGTAATGACAGGGGTCGCCATTACCGTCATGGGGGAAGGAACACCCAGGTAGGCGCGCACAGACGGGTCGCCGAAGCAGTGGTAAATCTCCCAATAGTACTGTTTCAGCGAGGAGGAGGTGGCTTGAACGGTCATGTTGCCGCCGTTGATGATACCGCCGATGGTGGAGACCCAGTCGTTATAGTCTTCATTATGGGTATGGAAGAGTTTGTCATACATGCCCAAATATGCGGGATTGTAGGCCGGATTGGCATTGATGTTGTTCCGGTAGCCCACCGCCCAGTAGTAATCCTCGCCCCAATAGCTGTTGTTGGAGGCACCGATGTAGGCCATGGCACCTTTTTGCTGAGCACGCAGAAGGGCTTCACCGAAGCAGATGCCCGTCTTGAAATTGCCTGATTGACAGCAATTCCCAATCATCACGCCATATTTGTTGGTGTTCTGCAGTTGCGCCACATGCGATGTGGTGAAGGAGGGGTCGGCCCAGCTGGTCTCGCTGCCGTGCGCGGTATAGTTCACCCATCCGGTGCCGGCACTGACCTCCGAACGAATCTGCGCTGCCTGCGAAGAGCAGTTGTAGAGGTGCACCATCACATTGGAATAGGCAGGGTTGTCCGTGTTGATGTAGTTGTTGTAGATATAGTTGACCTGGCCGTTGGCATGGACAGGACCGTAATTGCCGTCCGTACCGGCAATCAGCACCGCGTTGCCCAGGTAGGAGGGATCCGGCATCGTGTATTGCTCGTACATCAGGATCTTCTCAATCTGGTTGGAGAGTTCCTGATTGTTGGTGGCGGAAAGACGGCCGTAATAGCAGTCCGGGAGAAAGTCGCTGCCGGAAAGGGTGGCATAGTACAGGTCGGTGATATGGTCACTGTTGGTCTGGTTGTTGAAGGCAGGAAGCTGTTCCCGGTCGCCGATGAAGAGCAGGAACGCGGGCGCGGGGTTCGCCGGGGTGGCGTTGTCGTACTCTCCCTGGATGTAACTCTTGATGGCGGTCGTGGTGGTGCCCACACCGGGATCGCTCGTGAAAACCAGATCCACCAAGTAGCCGATACGGCGTTTCCAAGCCACGAATCTGGCCAGGTCCGAATTGTCGGCGAACATGTCGTTTGCGATGATCATGTAACGGATCGGCGCGGCGGAATACTCGTTGCGGGTCTCGGGCATCTTGTTGAACACCAAGTCCCTGTTCAGCGGGAAAAGCGGGGAGGCGTACTTCTGCAACGCGACGGTGGCGGCCATGTCGGCATTCACGAAGGTGAACTCCACATCCACATGGGTGTAGATTCTGATTTTGTTTTTAACAGGGTTGTACTGCACCGGGGTGAAAGCGATGTTGGCGAGAGCCACATGGCGCTTCACGCCGGTCTTCTGCACCTGCACCAACGGCCATTGGACGAATGCGTCGGTGTGATAGACGAGCGGGTCGTATGAAAACGGAGGATTGACCTTGTCTTTGGAGACAGTCGCCTGCGTCGGGAAAACCGGGTGGTGGATACCGAGGGCGGCAGCGTCATATTCCGTGTATTGCGCGTTGACCACCGTGGCCACCACGGAATCGCAGACGGGAATCTGCATCAACTTGGTCAGCTGCGGGACCTCAGGTGTTCCCGGAGCGTATGAAGATCCGTATCCGGGCAGCGAAATCATCGAAAAGGTCCCTTGGGGAAGTGTGATGTCTTCCACGGAAAGTTCGCCTGTTTCGAAAGAAACCGCCACTTTTTGATATGAATTCTGCGTGATTTGGATATTCTGCGCCCAAACAACCGGGCTAAAACATAGCAGGACAACCCACAACAACAATTTTTTCATACTTTGATTTTAATTTATTTTACACAAAAATTCAAAGTGGCAAAGATACATTTTTTTTGATATGTCTTACAAGCTTAGGAGCTTACAGGCTTAGGAGCTTACAGGCTTAGGAGCTTACAGGCTTAGGAGCTTACTAGGGGTGCGGTCGAAGCCCAATTCCCCTTCTATTTTAGAAGGGGTGCCCGAAGGGCGGGGTAGTAATATCAAATATCAGAATTCCTTGTGAAAAAAAATGGGCCGTCACCCACCGGCGACGGCCCATTGTCATCTATCAGTTATCAATTATTTCTTGACAAAGGATTTCGTCACAACGCCCTGTTCGGTGGTCACGCGCACGAAGTACATGCCGCTTGCCAAACCGGAGACGTTGATGCGGGTGGGATTGTCAACCACGCTCACAGTGTTGATCAACTTGCCATAGACATCATACACCTCCATGCCGGTGACGTGGAGCTCGTCCACGCGCACGTCGATGTACTCCTTCGCGGGATTCGGATACAACGAGATGCTGTTCAGCAGCCAGTTCTCGATGCCCACTGTCGTGGTGGCCGTGACGGCCGCGGACCAGTCGCTGACATTGCCGTCGCCGCAGTCGGCCTGCACCTGGATCTGGTATTCCGTCTCGGGAGCCAGACCGGTGATGGTGTAGCTGTTGGTGGCGGAAGTGGCGGAAGCCAAGGCGCCGCCCACAGGACGGTATTGGATGTTCCAGCTGTT
>JAEEGL013288095.1_pt1 | contig 12322 bp, 10 predicted proteins | sample 9134231 | NCBI WGS metagenome assembly JAEEGL01 (sample SAMN16246548, study PRJNA631951) | gut metagenome | biome: gut microbiome; feature: rumen; material: fiber-attached | host: Bos | place: Iran: Karaj | collected 2018-10 | reverse complement strand
GCCAGAAATCCACCTCGTACCGCTCATTCGAACTGCATACCAAACGATCCCTCTTGTTTTCCAAAATCCAGCCTGAGACGATGAAATGGATCACTAAGGGGAATAGTCCGAACGTGAACACGGTATTGATACGGATGGCGATCGCAAGTCCTGCCGCCGCAACGGTCTGAATCAGGGATTGCACTCGGTAATAGTTCCGCAGAAAGTGCGCCTCTTTGCTCTGAAAGACCAAAGTTGTTCCGGCTTCAATACGTTTTGCCGAGGCTGTCCTGTGATTCCGCAGCTTTGCCAGCAGGAAAAAAACACCTCGGCAAAGGACTGCCAGGGCGGCGACAGCCCACCACAAGGGAAAAAGAAACAGGTAATGCCACCATGGCCGGGCAATCACGATCTCCTTGCCACCGTCAGGCAGCAGTCGATAGACCTGAAACTTGTCGAAGGAGTATGGCCCGACGCGGCGTGTCTCCTGCGAGGACCAGGTCGTGTGCCGGACCGGAAGATCTTCCTCTTTCGAAAGACGAAGAAAACTCCCGTCGATGGCGTCGTAACAATAGGCGTCGCTGTAGAAGATTACCAGTTCCCCGTCAATCAGTTCAAATTCGGAATTCCGCATATACGGCGTGCCAACGGACCAAAGAAAAGTCCCGGCTCCGTCGTAGACGTTAACGCGATTGGCATCGTTGTAGCAGACATAAAGCCGATCGGAATCCTCATTCCAGAGGACGGTTTCGATCACATCCGGAAGTGTGCATTCGGAACGGATCATCTCATAGTCCTTCCAGCTCCGGGTACAGAAGGCCCGTCCCAGCAGTGCCAAAGCGATAGAACTCATAAAGATGATCTCGGGCAAAAGATTCCATTTGGGATTGCGAAGCCGCATGGATGTCTCCTTTCCGAAATGGCTTTTTCAACGCAATCAATCATTCGGTATTTTATTTTACAATAGCATAAATCGTCAGAGATGTCACTCTATACGGATCATCTTCACGAGGGATTTTCACTTCCTTGTACTCAAATGCCGTTAATGACCGGAAGTTTAGCGCCGATTTTGCATTTTGGGATATTTCGAAAGAAATATCTTTATGAGAAAAAGAAAAATCCGCTGAGATATCAACGGATTTAATGATCTGCGGGTGGCCGGACTCGAACCGGCACGCCTGTGAGGGCGAGGGATTTTAAGTCCCTTGCGTCTACCTGTTCCGCCACACCCGCGGAAAAGAAAAACGACCCAGATCGGACTCGAACCGACGACCTCCGCCGTGACAGGGCGGCGCTCTAACCAACTGAGCCACTGGGCCATTGCATCAGCGTCTGTTATATTAAAGCATTTTGCGTTGTCCGTCAAGTTTTTTTTGCGGGCGGAAGAAAAAAAATTTTTGTAAAAGCGCTTGCATTGACCGCCGGAGTATGTTATATTACTCACGCTGTTTTCGGAAATAACGGCCAATATCGGAGGAGCGAACCTCTCGCCCGCTCTGGAAATGAAAAAGAGGAAAAGATCATGCAGGAGAAAATTCAGCCGAAGTACTACCAGGCTAAGGTGACGTGCAACTGCGGCAACGAGTTCGTGACGGGTTCCACCAAGCCCGAGATCCACGTGGAAATCTGCTCCAAGTGCCATCCCTTCTATACCGGTCAGCAGAAGGCCGTTGCGGCCCGCGGCCGGATCGAGCAGTTCAACCGCAAGTATGGTTTAGGCGGCAAAAACTAGCTGATTCCCAAAGACAAAAGCCTGGTGCGTCCTGTTCCGGATGTGCCGGGCTTTTGTCTTTTTATTTGGAAAAAGACGGGGGGAGTCTCCGTCTTTCCTGAAAACCGTGACAAAGAGGTATCCTATGAAAAACTGCGGCATCGGCGGTCAGGCCCTGATGGAAGGGGTCATGATGCGCAACGGCGGCGAGTACGCCTGCTCCGTCCGCAAACCGGACGGGGAGATCGCTCAGATCAAGGAAAAATATCAGAACATCGGCGGGAGCGACAAGCTGCGGCAGATCCCGTTCCTGCGCGGGCCGCTCATCTTCCTGGATTCCCTGAAGCTGGGGATGAGCACGCTGACGTGGTCGGCGTCGTTCTTTGAGGAAGAAGAGACGGCCGGGGAGGCGGATCCGGAGAATGCGGAGAAGAGTTCTTCCGCCGGCGAAAAAGCCGTGATGGGGGCCACCGTGGTGTTTGCCCTGGCGCTGGCCGTCGGCCTGTTCATCGTGCTGCCCACCGTCCTGGTGAAGCTGCTGCGCCGCGTGATCTCTTCCGGCATCGGGATCTCCCTGCTGGAAGGCCTGATCCGGATGACGATCTTTGTGGGCTATCTGGCGTTCATCTCGCGGCTTAAGGACATCCGGCGCGTCTTCATGTATCACGGCGCGGAACACAAGTGCATCAACTGCGTTGAACACGGCATGCCGCTCACGGTGGAAAACGTGAAGAAGAGCAGCCGCTTCCACAAACGCTGCGGGACCAGCTTCATTCTGTTCAGTCTGCTGGTCAGCATCCTGGTCGGCATTTTCCTGCCGAAGGAACCGCTGCTGCTGCGGATCGGGACGAAGCTGCTGGCGCTGCCGGTGATCCTGAGCCTGTCGTATGAGTTCATCCGCCTGGCGGGCAGTTCGGAGAATGCGTTCGTCAGCGCGCTGAGCAAGCCCGGCCTGTGGCTGCAGCGGCTGACCACGCGGGAACCGGACGAGAGCATGATCGAGGTCGGGATCGCGTCCACAGAGGCGGTCTTCGACTGGGAGAGCTGGGAAAAGGCGAATTTCTGCTGACGGGGACCGGGACATGAGTGCGACCATCCGCGAAATTTTGGCACGGGCGGTGCGGCGGCTGGAGGAAGCCGGCGTGCCGGACGCGTCCTGGGACGCGAAAGAACTTCTGGAATGGGCCGGGGGACCGGACCGGAGCCGGCTGCCGCTTTCGGGAGAGGAGACTCTCCCGGATGAGGCGGCGATGCGCTTTGAGGAGGGCCTGATCCGGCGGGAGCGGCGCGAACCGCTGCAGCAGATCGTCGGGCAGACCTGGTTCATGGGGCTGCCGTTCCGGGTAAGCGACAGGGTGCTGTGTCCGCGGCCGGATACGGAAAACCTGGTGGAGCTGGCGCTCCGGCGGGCGGAGAAAACGGAGGCCCCGCGCATCCTGGACCTGTGCTGCGGGAGCGGATGCATCGGCATCAGCCTGGCGCATTTCCTGCCGCGGGCAAATGTCGTGCTGAGCGACATCTCGGAGGAGGCGCTGGCGCTGGCCCGTGAAAATGCCGCATTAAACGGCGTGCGGGAACGCGTGTCGTTCGCCTGCGGGGATCTGCTGGAGGCGTCGCTCACGGAGACCGGCGGGCCGCTCGGCCGTTTCGACATCATCTGCTGCAATCCGCCCTATATCCCGGGCGCCGAGATCGGCGGCCTGATGCCGGAAGTGCGGGACCACGAGCCCCGGCTGGCGCTGGACGGCGGAGAAGACGGTCTGGACTTTTACCGGAGACTGGCCGCGGATCTGAGCGGCAGAGACGGTAAAACCGCTCCCGCAGCAAACGCTGCGGACACTGCGCCGGGAGACGCGGCCCTTCCGATCCTCTTCCTGGAGATCGGCTGCGAACAGGGCCCGGCCGTGCGCAGGATCTTTGAGCAGGCCGGCTGGCGCCGCGTGAGCGTCCGCCCGGACCTGGCGGGCCTGGACCGCGTCGTCGTGTGCGAGCCGTAAGGCCGCCCGGATTTCCTTTATACCGCAACCCCCCGGATCGCCGTCCGCGATCCGTTTCTCCGAAAGGACTGACCGATATGTTTGAACAATGCGCAGACGTCTGCAAGCATTTTGAAGAAATACAGGCGGAACTGGCCGATCCCGGCGCCGCGCTGGATCAGAACCGCTTCCGCAGACTGATGAAGGAGCAGAGCGACCTCGCCCCGCTGGTGGAGGCGTACCGCGCCTACGTGAAGGCCGGCCGCGACCGCGCCGACGCGCTGGCCATGCTGGAGGAAGAAAAAGACGAGGAGATGCGCGCGCTGCTGAAGGAAGAAATGGCGGCGGCGGAAGAAGAGACCGCCCGCCTGGAGAAGGAACTGAAAGTCCTGCTCCTCCCGAAGGACCCCAACGACGACCGCAACGTGGTCCTGGAGATCCGCGCCGGCACCGGCGGCGAGGAAGCGGCCCTGTTCGCGGCGGAGCTTTACCGCATGTATGTGCATTACGCGGAAGCGCGGCGCTGGAAGGTGGAGATGATCTCCCTCAGCGAAGCGGGGCTGGGCGGCTTCAAGGAAGTCGTGGCGATGATCAGCGGCAAAGGCGCATACTCCCGCATGAAATACGAGAGCGGCGTACACCGGGTGCAGCGCGTCCCGGAGACGGAATCCGGCGGCCGCATCCATACCTCCGCAGCCACGGTCGCGGTGATGCCGGAAGCCGAAGAGGTGGACGTGGTCATCGATCCGAACGACATCCGCATCGACGTGATGCGCGCCTCCGGCAACGGCGGCCAGTGCGTCAACACCACGGACTCCGCGGTGCGCCTGACCCATTATCCCACCGGCATCGTGATCTACAGCCAGACCGAAAAATCGCAGCTGCAGAACAAGGAAAAAGCGTTCAAGCTGCTGCGCACCAAACTGTATGAACTGGAACTGGAGAAAAAGCAAAGCGCGGAAGCCGCGGAACGGCGAAGCCAGATCGGCTCCGGCGACCGCTCGGAAAAGATCCGCACCTACAACTTTCCCCAGAGCCGCGTGACCGACCACCGGATCCATTTGACCCTTTACAAAATCGATGCTATTATGAACGGAGACCTGGATGAAGTGCTGGACAGCCTGATCGCGGCGGACCAGGCCGCCCGTCTGACGAAGATGGAAGAAGCCTGAAAAAGCGCCGTCCCGCAGGGCTGATGCTTCATCAGCCCGCAAAAAAAGGACCTTCCGGTCCTTTCGTGGAAGTGATGGGGCTCGAACCCATGACCTCTCGCGTGTGAGGCGAACGCTCATCCCAGCTGAGCTACACTTCCATGCGCAAAGAGTATTATAACATGCTTTTTCAGAATTGCAAGTATTATTTTTCAAAAGAGGGAACGATATGATCTCACTGCAGGAATTAATGACGAAAACGTGTGCGGAGGCCTTTGCCGCCCTGGGCCTGGATGCTTCCTTCGGCCGGGTGAACGTGTCCAACCGCCCCGATCTGTGCGAATATCAGTGCAACGGCGCCCTGGCGGCCGCGAAGGCGGCGCGCCGCAATCCGCTGGAGATCGCGGAAGCCGTGGCGGAAAAGCTGAAGGAGTCCGATCTGTTCGCTTCCGTGGAAGCGGTGCGGCCGGGCTTCATCAATCTGAATGCCTCGCCTGAAGCCGCCGCCGGCCTGCTGAACCGTCTGGAAGAAATGGCGGACCTGGGCGCGGACAAGCCCGGCGCGGGGAAGACCGTGATCCTGGACTACGGCGGAGCCAACGTGGCCAAGCCCCTGCACGTGGGCCATCTGCGCAGCGCCATCATCGGCGAGTCCTTAAAACGGCTGTACCGCTTCATGGGCTATGATGCGATCGGCGACGTGCATCTGGGCGACTGGGGCCTGCAGATGGGCCTGATTATCGAGGCCGTGAGGGAAGCGCAGCCGGACCTGCCCTATTTTGATCCGGACTTTTCCGGTAAATACCCGGAGGAAGCGCCGTTCACCATCAGCGACCTGGAGACCATTTACCCGGCCGCGAGCGCGCGGGCCAAAACGGACGAGGCCTTCTCGGAACGCGCCCATCAGGCTACACTGCGCCTGCAGCAGGGGGATCCCGGCTACGGCGCGCTGTTCCAGCACGTGCTGCGGGTCTCCAAGGCGGATCTGAAAAAGAACTACGACGCGCTGGACGTGCATTTCGAACTCTGGAAGGGCGAAAGCGACGTGCAGCCTTATATCGCGGACATGCTGGCGGATTTTGAGCGGCAGGGGATCCTGGAGGAAAGCGAGGGCGCGCGGGTGATCGCCGTGGCCCGGCCGGACGACAGTAAGGAAGTCCCTCCCTGCCTGGTGCAGAAATCCGACGGCGCGTACCTGTACGCCACCACGGACCTGGCAACGATCGTGGAGCGGGAGAAGCTTTATCAGCCGGCGGAGATCTTCTATATCACGGACAAGCGCCAGAGCATGCATTTCGAGCAGGTGTTCCGGGCGGCCCGCATCAGCGGCATCGTCCCGGAGGAGACCGTCCTGTCCCATCTGGGCTTCGGCACCATGAACGGCAAGGACGGCAAGCCCTTCAAGACCCGCGACGGCGGCGTGCTGCGTCTGGAATATCTCCTGAAGGAAGTGAAGGACGCGGTGTACGCGCGGATGGCGGAGACCGACCTGCCGGAGGAAGAAAAGCAGGCGACTGCCGGCGTCATCGGCCTGGCCGCCCTGAAATACGGCGACCTGTCCAACCAGGCGACGAAGGACTACGTGTTCGATCTGGAACGCTTCTCGTCGTTCGAGGGAAATACGGGCCCGTATATCCTGTATACCGCCGTGCGGATCCGCTCCATCCTGAGGAAGGTCCGGGAGCAGGGGATCCTGGCCGGGCCCATCCAGCCCGCGGCCGGTCCGGCGGAGAAAGCCCTGCATCTGGCGCTGCTGAAAGCCCCGCAGGCGCTCGCGGACGCGTTTGCGGAGAAAGCGCCTCATAAACTCTGCCAGTTCATTTACGAACTATCCGACCTGTTCAGCGCGTTCTACCGGGACAACCACATCCTGAAGGAAGAGGACGCGGCGCGGAAGAGCGGCTGGATCCGCCTGCTGGAGCTGGCGGAGCGGGAACTGGTCATGTTCTGCGGACTGCTGGGATTCGGGATTCCGGAGAGGATGTAAATAAACAGAAATATAACACAGGAGGTGCCCCATGGAAGATTTTCTGTCCCTGGCCAAGGCCCGGTATTCCTGCCGCCGGCTGAACGGCGGAGCCATTCCGGCGGAGACGCTGGAGAAGATCCTGGAGGCGGGACGCTGCGCGCCGACCGCCCATAACAATCAGCCCGTGAAGATCTGGGTGGTGGAAAGCCCGGAAGCGCTGGCAAAACTGAAGGAGACGGCCGCGTTCCCGTTCGTGCAGGCGGCGGACTGCGTGCTGGCTGTCGGCGCGCTGCCGGCGGAGGCCTGGGTGCGTCCGTTCGACGGGAAGAATTTCGCGGACGTGGACGGCGCCATCGTGGCCACGCAGATGATGCTGGCGATCCATGACCTGGGGCTGGCGACCACCTGGGTGGGGCATTTCGATGCGGACAAACTCAAAGCCGCGTTCCCGGAAATGATCCCGTACGACATGATTGCCCTGTTTCCGCTGGGCTGGCCGGCCGAGGAGGCGAAACCGTCTCGGCTGCACGAGGACCGGAAACCGGTGGAGGAGAGCATCAGAAGGCTGTAAATAAACGCGGCAGCACTAAAAAAGACGGTTTTCACCGGAGGAAGCGATCCGGTGAGAGCCGTCTTTTATTGTGCGGCAGAACCGTCATGCAGCAGGGAGGCCATATCGGGCGGAAGAGGGGAAGAAAGCGTGACCGCTTCCCCGGTCTCCGGATGCGGAAAGGAGATCTCCGCGGCGTGCAGCGCGCTGCGGCGGATCTGTCTGGAGAAAAGGCGGTTGACGGCCGGATCGCCGTACAGGGGATCGCCCAGCAGCGGGCGGCCGACGGCCGCGAGGTGGGCACGGATCTGGTGCATGCGGCCGGAGGAAAGACGCAGCTTCAGGAGGGCATAGCCGGGAAAGGTCTGTTCCACGGTGAAACGGGTCAAAGCGGAGAGAACGCCGGGCGCCGGCGGTGCGGAGACAGGCGGCTCATGGGAGACCCGCGTATCATCCCCTGCTGGCGAACCATCCGCGGCCGGCATCAGGCGTTCGATCCGGGTGTCGGGATTGCGCACCGGCTTCAGCGGGATCGAAATGCAATGCTCTTTCCCGTCGGCCGCAAACTCCCCGGCTGCCAGTGCCAGATATGTTTTCCCGAAGCCCTCCCGGGCTTTTTCCCTTTGCAGCCGGTGCGCCGTCTGCTCATTTTTGGCACAAAGGACCAGCCCGCTGGTGTCCTTGTCCAGCCGCCCGAGCAGATGGACGCGCGCGCCCGGATCGGTCCGGTCCAGGTAGTCCTGCAGGAGGTTGGCCAGCGTGTCCTGCCGGTGCCCGCCCGCGGGATGTACGGCCAGGCCGGCCGGTTTATCGACGGCCAGAAGGAAAGCGTCTTCGTAACAGACGGTCAGCGGCGGGATCTGCGGCCCCGCGTACGGAAGCAGCTTCTTCGCCCGGGCGGGGGAGTCTTCGCGGGGCAGCGTCAGGATGTCGCCGGCGCGGAGCACGGTGCTGCTGCGGGCGCGGACGCCGTTCACGCGGATGCCGTCGGGCCTGAATTTCAGCGAGCGGAGGAGCGCGCCGGACAGGTGCAGGCGCGTTTTGAGGACCTGCTCTGCGGTCAGGCCTTCCAGTTCTTCCGGTACCGTGAATGTGATCGGCGGGATCATGGCGTCTCCTTGCGGGCCGCTCCGGCGGCTCTGCCTTTATGGTATCAGAACCGGCGCGCTTCCGCCAGTGGCAAAAGCGATCTTTTGAGTTGATTTATGGCTTCCGGTTTTGCTATAATATACCAAATACCATGAGACGAATGACTGACAGGTCTTCCGTCCGGACGGGATACGGAGGAGGCGCGATGGAGACCGTTCTGATCACAGGAGCGACTTCCGGCATCGGCCGGGCGTTCGCCGGGCATTACGCGGCCCGGGGCTGCCGCCTGCTCCTGGCCGGCCGGGACCCGGAAAAACTGGAACGGCTGGCGGCGGAACTGAAGACGGAATGCCGTCTGCTGACCGCGGATCTGGCGGATGAAGCGCAGGTCCGGCAGCTGGCGGAAACGCTGCGGGACGAGCCCGTCGGCGTGTTCATCAACAACGCGGGCTTCGGCGTCACCGGCCCGTTCACGGAGACCGATACGGAGAAGGAGACCGCCATGCTGAAGGTCAACGGCCTGGCCATGCATCTTCTTTTCAAGAGCATCCTCAGGGGGATGCAGGCCAGGGGACGGGGCACGATCGTGAACGTCGCGTCCTCCGCGGGGCTCCTGCCCGGCGGGCCGTACATGGCGGCCTACTACGCCTCCAAAGCCTACGCCGCGTCGCTGACCAAAGCTGTGGCACGGGAACTGAAGGAGGCGGGCAGCAATGTATACGTCTGTGCGCTGTGCCCGGGCCCGGTGGATACGAATTTCAACCGGAATGCGGACGCCTCCTTCTCGCTGAAGGGCATTTCGGCGGAGGAATGCGTGAAGGCGTGCCTGGCGGGGATGGCGCGGAAGAAAACGGTGATCGTTCCCACGGCGCGGATGCGGGCGGCCGTTTTTTCGCGGCGCATCCTGCCGGAAATAGTGATGCTGGCTCTCACGGGACGGCAGCAGAAAAAGAAGATCCGGCCGCAATGAAGGCTGGAACGGTACAGCGTAAAACAAGAAGCCGGCTTGACGGCGCAGGGAGGACCGGTATGGACAATTACCTCATCGTGGTGGATATGCAGAAAGACTTTGTGGACGGCTCGCTGGGCACGGCGGAGGCGCAGCAGATCGTGCCCGCGGTGCGGGCGAAGATCGAAGCGCACGAAGGCCCGGTGATCTTTACCCGCGACACGCACGGCGCGGACTACCTGAACACGCAGGAGGGCCGCTTCCTGCCCGTGGAACATTGCCTCCGCGGCACGGAAGGATGGGAGATCATCCGGGAACTGCGGGATCTGGCGGCCCGGCCGAGCACGCTCGTGATCGATAAACCTTCCTTCGGCTCCACCGTCCTTGCCGCCCTGCTCACCGAGAAGCGGGAGAGCATCGAAAGCGTGGAACTCATCGGCCTCTGCACGGACATCTGCGTGGTGTCCAACGCGCTGATGATCAAGGCCGCGCTCCCGGAAGTGCCGCTGTCCGTGGACAGCGCGTGCTGCGCCGGGGTCACGCCGGCGAAGCATGAGGCGGCGCTGGAGACGATGCGGAGCTGCCAGATCGTGATAAAATGACGGTCGCAAAAGCATTTCGGAAGTGCGGCGGTATAGAGAAGCATCAGGCAGTATGCTGTTATTTCCTTGTTAAGCGAGTCTTCTTTTGAATGATCGATAGAAAATATTGAGAAAGGATATCTGTATTTCTTTTTGGGGAATACGACACGGAGGACAACATGAAAAACATCTACGAGGCCAGAAACATTTCCATGATGATGGACCTGTATGAGCTGACCATGGCGAACGGCTATTTCCTGGAGGAACAGGAAAAGAAGAAGGTGGCGTTCGACGTCTTCTACCGCCGGAACCCGGACGAGGGCGGTTTCGCGATCTTTGCGGGCCTGGAGCAGATCCTGCAGTATCTGGAGGGCATGCGCTTTGAGCCGGAAGATATCGAATACCTGCGTTCCCTGGGACATTTTGACGAAAAATTCCTGGCGTATCTGGCGGATTTCCGCTTCCACGGCGACGTGTTCGCGTTCCCGGAAGGGACGGTGATGTATCCGAACGAGCCGATCATCACGGTGGTGGCGGACCTGGTGGAGGCGCAGCTGATCGAAACGGAGCTGCTGGCGCAGGTGAACCACCAGTCGCTGATCGCAACGAAGGCCAACCGGATCGTGCGGGCGGCCAAGGGGCGCAGCGTGTCGGACTTCGGCGCGCGGCGGGCCCACAACAACGACGCGGCCATCTACGGCGCCCGCGCGTGCTACATCGGCGGCGTGAACGGCACCGCGACGGTCTCCTCCGGCCAAGAATTCGGCATTCCCGTCGGCGGCACCATGGCCCACAGCTGGGTCATGTTCTATAAGGACGAACTGGAAGCGTTCCGGCGGTTCGCGGCGCGCTATCCGCACAACTGCATCCTGCTGGTGGACACCTACGACGTGCTGAAGGTCGGTGTGCCGCACGCGATCCAGGTATTTCGGGAGATGCGCGAACAGGGCATTCAGTCGCGCTATTTCGGCATCCGCCTGGACTCCGGCGACCTGGCGTACCTGTCCCGCACGGCGCGCGCCATGCTGGACGAGGCGGGCTTCCCGGAGGCGAAGATCGTGGTCAGCAACTCGCTGGATGAGTACACCATCCGCTCCATTCTGAACCAGGGCGGCTGCATCGACGCGTTCGGCGTGGGCGAGCGCATGATCACGGCCAAGTCCGAGCCGGTGTTCGGCGCGGTCTACAAGCTCTGCGCGGTGGAAGAGAACGGCGTGATGATGCCCCGCATCAAGATCTCCGAAAATATCGAGAAAGTGACCAATCCCGGTCTGAAGAAGGTGTACCGCCTGCACAACGCGAAGGGCCAGAGCATCGTGGACATCCTGGCGCTGCAGGACGAGACGCCGGAGACCATCACGGACATGCTGGATCCGGAGAAGCCGTGGAAACTGTATCCCACGGAAGGGTTCCGCTTCACGGAACTGCAGACCTGCGTGATGAATGACGGCGTGAGACAGACGCCTCCGGAAGACATGGCCGTGATCCGCCAGCGGGTGAAGGACCAGCTGGCGACGGAGGTCTGGGTGGAAGAACAGCGTTTTGAAAACCCCCACAAGCATTATCTGGATATGACGCCCGCTTACTATCAGGAGAAGATGCGGCTGCTGCAGGAGGAGATGTAATGGAAGGATACGAAAGGACCGCCCCCTTTGAGGCGGAACAGGTACGCGACAAACTGGTGGAGATGATCCGCGAGCACACGGCCCACTGCGGGATCACCCGCGCGGTGCTGGGCGTGTCCGGCGGCAAGGACAGCACGGTGGCGGCCGCCCTGTGCGCCCGCGCGCTGGGACCGGAGAACGTCTGGGGCGTCATGCTGCCGGACGGCGTGCAGGCGGATATCTCGGATTCGCAGGCGGTGTGCGCCGCGCTGGGGATCAACACGCGTACGGTGAATATCGGGGCGGCGCATCAGGCTCTGAAGGCATCGGTCATGGAAGGGCTGCCGGAGGATATTTTCCCGGGCGGCGAACCCATCGCCACGGAGCGGGAGAGCAATATCAACGTGGGGCCGCGCCTGCGGATGACCACGCTCCGCTACATCGCCCAGGCCCTGGGCGCATTCCTGTGCGGCACCGGCAACCTGTCCGAACGCATGGTGGGCTACTGCACCAAGGACGGCGACACGAGCTGCGATTTCAATCCGCTGGGGAACCTGACCAGCAAGGAAGTGGTCGCGGTCGGCAGGACGCTGGAAGAACTGCCGCAGTTCCTGGTGGAAAAGGCGCCGAGCGACGGCCTCTCCGGCAAGACGGACGAGGAGCGTCTGGGTGGGGCCTACCAGCAGATCCACGACTGGATCCGGAAGGGATCTTCCGGCGACGCGGCCGCGGATGAAGTGATCCGGAAGAAATGGCTGTCCAG
>JAEEGL010425272.1_pt1 | contig 12322 bp, 7 predicted proteins | sample 9134231 | NCBI WGS metagenome assembly JAEEGL01 (sample SAMN16246548, study PRJNA631951) | gut metagenome | biome: gut microbiome; feature: rumen; material: fiber-attached | host: Bos | place: Iran: Karaj | collected 2018-10 | reverse complement strand
ATCTGAAGGATGCACCTATCTGGAGGTATAAGGAAAATCCCATTATAAACAGAAATCCCATCGAGGGAGTTGCGAGGATCTTCAACAGCGCGGTAGTACCCTATGAAGGAGCGTATGTGGGAGTGTTCCGCGGAGAGCAGAGAAACGGAGTGTCCATGATCTACTTCGGAAGAAGTAAGGACGGACTCCACTGGGATTTTGAGCATGACAAGATCAGATTCGTCGATGAGGACGGCAAGGAATTCATGCCCGTCTATGCATACGATCCCAGACTCGTTAAGGTTGAGGATACATATTATGCGATCTGGTGCCAGGATTTTTACGGTGCTGCGATCGGTATTGCGAAGACCAAGGATTTCAAGACATTTACAAGGATCGAGAATCCCTTCATTCCTTTCAACAGGAATGCGGTTCTTTTCCCCAGAAAGATAAACGGCAATTATGTCCTCCTTTCAAGACCTTCGGATTCCGGACATACTCCCTTCGGAGATATCTTCCTTTCACAGAGTCCGGACATGGTCTATTGGGGAAAACACCGTCACGTTATGAGCAGAAGCTATGAGTGGTGGGAGAACCTCAAGATCGGCGGCGGTGCCGCTCCCATCGAGACTACCGAAGGATGGCTCCTTTTCTATCACGGAGTAGTCGGAACCTGCAGCGGATATGTTTATTCGATAGGCGGAGCGATACTTGATATCAATGAGCCCTCCAAGGTTCTCTACAGATGCGAGAACTATCTGCTCACTCCCGAAGAGTGGTATGAGGAGAGAGGCTTTGTGCCCAATGTATGCTTCCCCTGCGCTACGATCCACGATCCTGCAACGGGAAGGATCGCACTTTACTACGGATGCGCCGACAGCTATGTTTCCGTGGCATTCACCAAGGTCGATCTTATCGTTGATTACATCAAGGCACACAGTAACGTTACCGAATCCGATACCGAGATCGGAATAAGATAAAAACATGATCACTGAGAAGTTGCCTCAGGTTAACCTGAGGGGTGTGGGAAATAACATAGAAGGTGCTTACAGGATCAAAAATATGATGAAGAAGGCGGCCCGCGGAGGGGAGATCCGCATAGGATTTCTCGGGGGGTCCATTACTCTGGGCTGCCTTGCTTCGTCGCCTGAAAAATGTTACGCGCATAAAGTTTTCGAATGGTTCGAAGAAACATTTCCGACTGCACATTTTAAGTATGTCAACGCCGGGATAGGCGCGACGGATTCGCAGTTCGGATGCGCGAGGGCGGATGACGATCTCATTTCGTACGAACCGGATATCTGTTTTGCGGAATTTTCGGTAAACGACGAATGTGAAGAGCATTTTCACGAAACCTATGAAGGGCTCGTGAGAAAATTGCTTTTGTCATCGCCTGACAGGGCACTCATGCTGATATTCAATGTCAGATATGATAACGGAAAGAATGCCGAAAAGTTTCATTCGATGATCGCGGACAGATATAAAGTGCCCTGCGTGAGTCTGAAAAAAGCTTTGTGGTCCGGGCTTGAGAGCGGAATGATCGAAAGGTCTCTTCTGACATCCGACGGACTTCATCCGAACGATACGGGACACAGTCTTGTCGCATCGGTTATAATATCAGTGCTCGAAGAAATAAGGGCACATATGGATGACGGGAACGTTTCCGGAGAAGATGCATTCCCGGAGCCCGAAACGGAAAACGCTTACGAGGATTCCGTAAGATACCGGGGTGACAATTCCGCGACCGTCATTTCAGAATGCAAAGGATTTATTCCCGATACTTCGGAGCAGGCCGGCATAACTGACATATTCAAAAAAGGCTGGACGGCTCGCGAAAAGGGCTCGTATATTGTTTTTACGGTCACGGGCACCTGCATAGGTATCCAGTACAGAAAGACGATACAAAAACCGGCGCCCGTCGCAAAGGTTACGATAGACTCCGATACATCTTCGGAAATCCTGCTCGATGCAAATTTTGAAGAAGACTGGGGAGACAAGCTTGCTCTCGATACCGTGCTCGACCACGGGAAAAAAGGAGAGCATACGGTAAGAATAGAACTTACGGAAGTTCATAAAGAAGATATACTTCCTTTTTACCTGGTGAGTGTGATAGCATCGGGTAATAGCTGAAAGGATTTTTGTTTTGGAAAAAGTCATTATATTAAAACCGCATTTTTTGCATACGATCTGGGGAGGAAAAAAACTCAGGGATGTATTCGGATACGACGAACCCGGGGACGATATCGGTGAATGCTGGGGAATATCGGCACATCCTGCCGGAGAGAGCGCCGTTTCGGACGGAGACTTTGAAGGAAAAAGCTTATCCGGACTCTGGGCGGATCACAGGGAACTTTTCGGAAATGCGGAGGGAGAATTATTTCCTCTCCTTGTAAAGATAATCGATGCAAAAGGCGACCTGAGCATACAGGTTCATCCGGATGATGAGTATGCAAAGCTTCACGAGGGCGGAGCGCTCGGAAAGAAGGAATGCTGGTACGTGCTCGACTGTCCGGAAGGTGCCGAACTCGTGGTCGGACATAATGCAAAGACACACGAAGAACTTCGCACCATGGTCTCAGAGGGAAGATGGGATGAACTTATCAGGAAGGTCAAGGTCAGAAAGGGTGATGTTATCCAGATAGATCCCGGAACTGTCCATTCGATAACCTCAGGTGTCTGCCTTCTCGAAACACAGCAGTCCAGCGATATCACCTACAGGCTTTACGACTATGACAGGCTTCAGAACGGAAAAAAGCGCGAGCTTCATCCGGATAAAAGCCTTGATGTGATCACCGTTCCATCACCCGCGATAAGTGAGCAGATAAGCAACTGTAAAGAGCAGGAAGAAAACAGTATTCTGAAACTTGTCTCATGCGACAGATATACCGTGTCCAAGGTAAAGGTTTCGGGAGATTTTTCCTTTAAATGCGAAGCGGGATTCGTGAACGCGAGTGTGATCGAAGGATCCGGCAGGGTCTTTGACAAAGATGTCAAAAAGGGAAGCCATATGCTGATAACCGCGGAGGGTGCAAAGGACATCCGCATGAGCGGCAATATGGAACTCATAATCTCTTATATCTAAAAAATAAATATTCCGGAGACAGTCCATGGGAATCAGATTTGACGAAAAGAACAGGCTTTTTTTCTTGGAGACCGCACACAGCTCAATGTGTCTTGCGGTTGTTGACGACGAAGGTTTTCTTTGCAATGTTTATTACGGAAGTCCCGTGGGCGAAGATGACCTCAGGTATCTTCTGAGGACAGAAATATATCCTTTCCTTCCTTCGCATAATTCGAGGGACAGGGGAGGATTTCTTGATTTTGCGAGGATGGAATTTCCTTCGTCCGGTGTCGGTGATTACCGCAAGTCCGCGGTATGCCTCAGGGACCTTGGCGGACACGATGCGTCACAGTTTACTTATGTATCGCACAGGATCTATGACGGAAAAGAAAAACTGTATGCTTTCGCCGGTGACGGAAAGCAGATAAGGATCCCCGCGACATTCGGAGAAAATGTCCGGACTCTTGAGATAGAGCTTGAAGAAAAAGTGCTCGGAGTAAGTGCATTTTTGTCTTACAGCATATTCGATGATTCGGATGCGATATTAAAGAGTGTAAGGCTTGTCAATAAATCCGACACCACTGTCATGATCGACAGGCTGCTCAGCAGCTGCCTCGACTTAGACGGCGGAACGTTTGAAAACAATGAACCCGAGATCGTAACTCTTTCGGGAAGCTGGGCAAGGGAAAGAAGGCTTGACAGAAGAACCCTGACAAGAGGCAATACCGAGGTTTATTCGACAAGGGGAGAAACCTCGCATCAGTTTCAGCCTTTTTCCGCACTCTGCGAAAAAAGCGCGAATGACAGTCAGGGCAGGATCTATGCACAGACTCTTATCTGGTCGGGAAATTTTATCTGCGGAAGCGGCATCGACCAGTTCGAGACGATAAGAAGCTATGTCGGGATAAGCCCCGAGCATTTCACATGGGATCTTAAAGCGGGCGAAAGCTTCCAGGCTCCCGAGGCCGTCCTTGTTTATACGGAGGACGGATTCGATTCCATGTCACATATCTTCCATGACCTTTTCAGGGATCATCTGATAAGAAGTCCCTATCTTCATAAGGAAAGACCCGTGCTCATCAACAACTGGGAAGCGACCTATTTTGATTTCAATACCGATAAGCTTCTCAGCATCGCACGTGATGCCAAGAATTCCGGTATCGAGATGCTGGTCATGGACGACGGATGGTTCGGAAAGAGAAATGACGACAATTCATCTCTCGGTGACTGGATCGTAAATGAAGAAAAACTTTCCGGAGGTCTTTCGAGGCTTTCCGATGAACTTGAGAAGATAGGAATAAAGTTCGGAATCTGGTTCGAGCCCGAGATGGTATCTCCCGATTCGGACCTCTACCGCGCACATCCCGACTGGGCTGTGGCCGCTCCGGGACGCACTCCCTGCAGGATGAGAAACCAGTTCATACTGGATATAACAAGATCCGAAGTACGCGACTATGTTTATGAATCCGTTGCAACGGTACTGAGGAACGCGAAGATATCCTACGTTAAATGGGATATGAACAGATCGCTCACCGATCTGGGAAGCTGCGGTCTTTCACCCGAATCGCTCGGAAGACTTTCTTATCTGTATGTACTCGGAGTATATGACCTTCAGGAAAGACTTATCACCGAATTCCCCGAGCTTCTTCTTGAGAACTGTTCCGGAGGAGGCGCAAGATTCGACGGAGGAATTATTTTCTATTCGCCCCAGATCTGGTGCTCGGATGATACGGATGCATTTGAAAGACTTTCCATCCAGTCCGGAACCGCACTTGTTTACCCTTTAAGCACGATGGGCGCACATGTTTCCGCATCACCCAATCATGTCACGGGCAGAGTGATGCCTTTTGATGTGAGAGGCGCGGTCGCACTTTCCGGAACCTTCGGATATGAACTTGATATAACCGCCATTCCCGAAGAAGAAAGAAATGCCATCCCCGAGCAGGTTGCGATCTATCACAGATACAATGAACTTGTAAGGGAAGGCGACTATTACCGCATAGCACGTAACGCGGATCATGCTGGATACTATGACGCATGGATGAGCGTTGCCAAGGATAAGAGCAGGGCACTGGTCACATATATCCAGTGCAGAGCATATCCCGGAGGAAAGGGAAGGGTGATAAAGCTCAAGGGACTCGACCCTAACGCCGATTATGAGATAAAGCTCGTAGGAAGCGATGATGAGAACAGCCTCTGGTGCAGCAGGGCCAAGAAGGCAAGCTGGGAAGCACTTTCGACGGATGAGCTTGGCGGAAAGAGCCTTATGAATGCGGGACTTATCATGCCGAATCTTCCCGGTGATTATGCACAGATCACACTGGACATAAAGAAGAAATGATCCGGTATGTTTAAAAATGCTTGCACTCAGTGGACTTTTCCCATAAAATGATTATGTTGACAAAGGCGCCGACACCAAAATGTTGGCGTCTGTTTTTTTGGAATGAGAGGAGAAGAAAAGTGCAGCTGATTGAAACTATTAACACAGCCGTAAATAACTTCGTGTGGGGTCTTCCTATGCTGGTCCTTCTTGTAGGTACCGGTATCCTTATGACCGTTCTGACCAAGTTCTTCCAGGTAAGCCATATCGGGCACTGGTTCAAACACACACTTGGCGGAATATTCAGGAACAAGCACGTAACCGCGCATACTCCCGGTCATGACAAGCAGATCAGCCAGTTCCAGAGCCTTTGTACCGCACTTGCGGCTACGATAGGAACAGGTAATATCGCGGGCGTTGCAGCAGCTCTTGCCACGGGTGGTCCCGGTGCGATCTTCTGGATGTGGATCGTTGCATTTTTCGGAATGATGACCAACTACTCCGAGAACGTACTCGGTATTTTCTACAGAAGAAAGAATTCCGAGGGTGAATGGTGCGGAGGCGCCATGTATTATCTCAAGGACGGTCTCGGAAGCAAGAAGGGATGCAAGCAGATCGGAGCATTCCTTGCCGTTCTCTTCAGTATCTTCTGCGTTCTGGCTTCATTCGGAATCGGAAATATGAGCCAGATCAACTCCATAGCGGTCAACCTCAAATCCGTATTCAATATTCCATACATCGTTACCGGAGCAGTCTTAATGGTTCTTGCCGGACTCGTTATCGTAGGCGGACTCAAGAGGATCGCAAGCGTAACCGAGAAGCTCGTTCCTTTCATGGCAGTGCTCTATGTCATCGGATGCGTTGTCATCGTCATCGCAAATATCGGACTTGTCGGAGAAGCTTTTGCAGCCATCTTCAAGGGTGCGTTTGCACTTGAAGCTGTAGGCGGCGGCATCGTCGGACACGGTGTCAAGATTGCGGTTACCTGGGGTATGAAGAGAGGCGTATTCTCCAACGAGGCAGGTCTCGGTTCTTCCGTTATGGTACATTCCGCATCCAACGTAAAGGAACCCGTAAGACAGGGTATGTGGGGAATATTCGAAGTTTTCGCAGATACAATAGTTGTATGTACCCTTACCGCACTCGCAGTTCTCACCTCCGGTGTCATGGATCTCGAGACCGGACTTATGATCTCCACAAACGAAAAGACCGCGCTTGTAGCGGAAGCATTCGAGGGAACCATCGGTGTTGCGGGAGGCTGGTTCATAGCACTTGCGATAACCCTCTTTGCATTCTCGACCGTTCTCGGATGGAGCGTATACGGAAGCAAGGCTTTCGAGTATCTGTTCGGAACCCGGGCAATGATCGTTTATAAGGTCATTTTCGTTCTCTTTGTCGTGATCGGTGCGACGATGGATCTTTCACTCGCATGGGATCTTTCCGATACCTTTAACGGACTTATGGCAATGCCCAACCTTATCGGTGTCATCGTCCTGAGCGGAACCGTAATGAAGATCACGAAGAACTACGTGGACAGACACCTCAAGGGAAAAGACGTAAAGCCCATGTTGTCCGCTATTCCCGAGATCCAGAAGGAGCAGGAAGAGCGTACCGACGACGAAGAATAAAAGGATCGTTTCAGCTGCATTGATATACCGGAAAGAGACCGAGCGGTTTCTTTCCGGTTTTTCTTTTTTCTTAAGACTTTTTCTTAAATATTTTTCCCTATTAAGTACGATTTTCGTATATAATATTTTTGTTACGCATATAGGACACACTGACCATTCCGAAATCATTTTGGGAGAGACAGATCCATATGAACAGTTACAACATCTCATATGAAGTTGCTTCGGCATTTTTCATTTCAATCTGCATCTCGTGTCTTCTGTGGACACACAGAAAAAGGACCGCGAGATTCAAACAATTCCTGATACTTATGTTTTCGGTCCTTTTCGGACTTATATTTGACGTTCTCGGGGCGGTTTCGATCGATAATGCATCGAATACCGGACTTGCTCTTCCGATGCTCTTCAATACCCTGTATTTCTTTTTCGCGGGATATATAGGTCTTGCATATGTCAATTACACGCTTGCGTTTGTCGGGGTCAGGACAAAGTTCCACGACGTAATGAGATATTTCCACATAGCTTTTGTCCTTGCCTATGCGGCACTTCTTATCGTGAATGTGAAGACGGGCTGGATCTTTACCTTTGACGAGGAATACAGATATGTCTTCGGACCTTACCACTTTATCTGCTATATCCCCGCGGGATATTTCATCACGGGCGGTTTCTTCTATATGCTTTCCAACAGAAAGAATCTCGGACTCAGGGAGATGCTTTCACTTTCCGGATTTGTATTTGTTATCCTCGGAACGGTCTTCCAGGCTCTGCTTCTTCCGGATGTACTTCTTACATTCTTCTTCGGATCGCTCGCGGTGACCATCATTCTCGTATTTGTCGAGACACCGGATTATGCATATCTTCAGGAGGCACTTGCGGATCTTGATTCCGCCAAGATAGAAGCGGAGAAGGCAAAGCACGTAAAGAGTGAATTTCTTTCCTTTGTTTCGAGGGAACTCAAGACTCCCATGAATACCGTGCTCGGAATGGATGAGATGATCCTCAGGGAAAGTCATGACGAGTATATAAGCGGATATGCAAGAGACATCGCGACAGCCGGAAACAATCTTATGGAGACTCTCAATAAGATCCTCGATTATTCGGATATCGAGACCGGCAAGCTTGAGATAGTAAATGCACCGTATAAGGTATCCACTGTTGTCAGGGAAGTTTATAAGACGGTTGTATTCAAATCCGAGGAGAAGGGTCTCAAGATAGGCTGTGATGTCGGTTCGCTTGTTCCGGAGGTTCTGGTGGGTGACAGCGTGCGCATAAGGCAGATCATGCTCAATCTGCTCTCGAATGCGATCAAGTATACCCATTTGGGAAGTGTGAATCTTTATGTGGGTTCCAATGAGATCGATGATAAGAATGTGGAGATGGAGATCCGTGTATCCGATACCGGAATCGGTATTGACGAAGAGGATCTCGGGAAGATATTCGGAACCTTCGACCGTGCGGGCGATACCCATTCAAGGAGCGGCGAAGGAGTGGGACTCGGTCTTTCGATAGTTGCAAAACTAACGGATATGATGGACGGCGAGATCAAGGCGGAGAGCACTCCCGGAAAAGGATCGGTATTTATTGTCAAGATTCCCCAGAAGATCGCAGAGGAATCCGATCTGATAGATAACACCGCAGAAGATACATCCAAAGAAAACGCCGGCGTCGGACCTCTCTTCAAGGCGCCGAACGCAAAGGTTCTTATTGTTGATGACAACGATATCAACAGAGTTCTTGAAGCGATGCTCCTTAAGGAGACCGAGGTTCAGACGGCGCAGGTAGGCAGCGGCGAGGAGATGCTTTCCGAACTTGCCAGAACAAGCTACGATGTCATCCTGCTCGATCATATCATGCCGGATATGGACGGTGTTGAGGCGATGAAGCGTGCGAAGCAGATCGAAAGAGTCAAGAATGCGTCCACCTCATTTATAGCTTTAACTGCAAATACACTTCCCGGTGCAAGGGACGAATACCTGAGACAGGGATTTGATGATTTTGTATCTAAGCCCGTAAACGGAAAACGTCTCGAGGAAGCTGTCATGAAACAACTTAACGCTTCACTTATCCTTGATAAATTTAGTTAATTATGTAAAAATATTCTTTGGGGGGAGAATCACAAGGAGAGTAGATGTATAGAGTCTATTATCTTGATCTGGCGGCGATCGTGATTCTTAGTGCAATTTTTACCGCGCTCATATTCAGGAGAATGTACCGGGGAAGGGAGAACCGGGCATTTGTTAAGTATATCATTCTTCTGCTGGTGCTTGCCTGTGCAGATGTTCTTCGTATTGCTCCCTTATATTGGCTGAGGCCTCTTTCGTATTCCATCACTTTCAGGAGTATATGGTGTTCCGCATACACCTTCCTTAACCTTGTCAATTATGCCATGTACATTTACATGGTAGGGAAGATGACGGGCACATTTAAAAAGATCACAACGACCCCGGTTCTTGCCATTCTTTTCGGCCTTCCGGTGGTATTCAGTGCTGTTATGATCGTCTCCAATTTCTTTACCCACAAGTTGTTTTTCTACGACAGGATCAGTGAGATCGACATTATGTATCACCGCGGTCCGCTTATGTGGGTTATGGTAGTGGCTGGATATTATTATGCGCTGTTTGCCTTTATCCATGTTGTCATCTGCTTTATAAGAAAGCGCCTGGATAAAGTCAGATTTGCCGCACTTATGGTCGTATTCCCCATCAACATCATTTTCTTCAATATTCAGAGTTCACATCCGAATGTCGTTGTGCAGGTATTCGGATATGCGACCACGGCTCTTATACTCAGCTTCTATGTCATTACACCCGAAGAATACCTGGATATGGAAACCGGAGCCAAGTCATATACCGCGTTCAGGAGAACCATAGGAAACGTATTCAGCTCAAGAGATGACGCGTTTGTCATATTCGGAAGGCTTCAAAATCTCACATCCATAAGATCCGCACTGGGTTATGATACATATCTTTCCCTGCTCAGGGATATTTCGGACAGTATCTATTCAATGCTGAAGGTCGGAAAGAAGGTCGATCTCAATCTTTATTATCTCAAGAACGGATTGTTTGCGTTTGTGATAAGAGGCAATTACAGTGTGGACCGCATCGAGGATATGGCGCAGGTCATGGTTCCGAAGCTGAGGGATCTGTTTGTTGTCGACGGCATCAGGCTCAAGCTGGACTTTGCTATGTGCGGCGTCATGATCCCCAATGAGATCATGTCCGAAAACCAGCTCATCAGACTGTCCGAAAGCTTTGATCACGCGGTTCCCCTCAATAAATATGTAAGATATTCCGAGATGGTTCCCGAAAAAGAATTCGTAGTAAGGAACAACCTCGACAGGATAATCTCCGATGCGATCAAGAACCAGAAATTCGAGATGTACTATCAGCCGATCTATTCCACAAGGGACGGCAAGTTCGTATCCGCGGAAGCACTCATAAGGCTTCATGACGAACAACTCGGATTCATTTCTCCCGCACTGTTCATTCCTGCTGCGGAAAAGAGCGGAAGCATCCTTCAGATAGGTGAGTTTGTCATCAAGGATGTATGCAGATTCCTTTCCGAGAGCGACCTGGCGGGTTCGGGCATCAGATTCCTGGAAGTCAACCTTTCGGTTGTCCAGTGCATGCAGGCCAATATGGCATCGAAGATCCGCGACATACTTGATGAATATAAGATCACTCCCGACAGGATCAATTTTGAGATAACGGAGACCGCTTCCGAATATCTTGCGGATGCCGTGCTCAGAACCATGAGCGATATCTCCGATAACGGAAACGGATTCTCGCTCGATGATTACGGTTCCGGTTATTCCAACTTAAGCCGTGTCATGAGCTTCCCTTACAGGATCATCAAGCTGGACAAGTCTCTTGTCGACGGACTCAGCGATTCGAGAAGCTACGAGATCGTACGCCAGACCATCAGCCTGCTCAAGAGCCTCGGTGCCGAGATCGTTGTCGAAGGCGTGGAGGACAAGCAGAAGGCCGAATGGTTCAGCGACATGGGATGCGAATATATCCAGGGATATTATTACGCGAAGCCCATGCCCGAGCATGAATTTATTGCATTTTGCAAGAGTTCTGCGGTAGGATGAGATAAGAAAAACCGGAAAGCACAGCTTTCCGGTTTTTTTATTGTAACTGCTTCAGATATCCAGCTTCTTATCAAGGATATTCGCGGAGATCCTGTACATCAGGACGGCAGTCACACCATAGATCAGAGTATTTATGACCGGTCTGTCTATGGCAGAGATAAGGCAGCAATCCGGTCCGAACAGATCATATCCCTTGCCGAATGCCAGCCATTCTGAATATGAGTACTCTATCCGTGAAAATAAATCCATGATCAGAAGATGAACATTGTACATGACTATGCCTGTTATAAATATCACTCCTTTTTTCTGGAGGATATTGTATTTTCCGCAGATCCGGCTTGATATGGTCAGTGTGAAAACAAATGACAGATAAATATTCGCGGCTATCACTGCAAAAGCAATGATGAGAATTACGATAGTCAGCACTGTCTTTGCTACCGGTGAGGATAATCCGTTCCCGGTGTAGATATCGAGAAAACTGCTGTACAGATTACCTATGCCCCAGCGTTCAACACGGTTCTTTACTACCGCATCGGAGATACCGAGCCCGGTGAAAAAGATGATCAGCATGATCCCCAGCCGGGTGGCTGCATATTTCAGATTGGAATTAAGGTGCTCGTGATTCTTTACCGGAAAGGAAAGTCTCGCTAGCCCATCATCGGTGAAAAGAAGACTGTATAATCTCTTTATCATGGCAAAGCCTGCCAGAATTATGATAAGTGCACTGATGAGTACAAATATTGTTTTCATGATAAAAGCGGAATCGGTGGAAGCACTGTTCGATACTGCGGTGCAGATGATCGATAGCAGCATATATACCGCTACGAGCGAAGTGAATATAAGCATCAGTTTTCCGGTCTCATTTGATTCCAGCTTATATAATCTCTTATTCATCTGAATTCCTCCATATAAGTCTCTGCAAGGGACCTGCCGGTCTCGGATCGTATCTCTTCAACGGATCTGTGGAAAAGGATCTTTCCTTCTTTTATAAAGACTGCTTCATCAAGTGCCTGCTCCACATCGCCTATCTGATGTGTATATATCAGAAGTGATGAGTCTTCCGGAACACATCCCAACATGATCTTAATGATGCCCTCCTTAGCTACCGGATCGCCTCCGTTAAAGGGTTCGTCAAGGATAAAAAGTCTTGCTTTTCTGGACATTGTCAGAAGTATCTGGACCTTCTCCGCATTTCCCTTAGAGAGCTTTCCGACATAGTCTTCTTTTTCAATATTCAGCTTCTT
>JAEEGL010225070.1_pt1 | contig 12322 bp, 9 predicted proteins | sample 9134231 | NCBI WGS metagenome assembly JAEEGL01 (sample SAMN16246548, study PRJNA631951) | gut metagenome | biome: gut microbiome; feature: rumen; material: fiber-attached | host: Bos | place: Iran: Karaj | collected 2018-10 | reverse complement strand
TTCGGCATGAGCCGCCTGTACGAGGTGTCCTGCGAGGAGCTCGACTTCCTGAACAAGCTCGCCCGCAAGATGGACGTCACCGGTTCCCGCGTGATGGGCGGCGGCTTCGGCGGCTGCACCATCAACCTGGTGAAGGACGAACTGTACCAGCCTTTCATCGAGGCGGCCATGGACCAGTTCACCGAGAAGTTCGGCCACGCCCCGAAGGTGTACAACGTGGTCATTTCCGATGGCGCCCGCAAGCTGTAGCCGCTGCGGCGGAACCCATTCCGTCGAGACGTACCCGCGCATCAACGCCGCCCTGGATCCGGAGCTGAAGGCCCGGGTCCGGGACGGATCGCTTTTTGTCTGGGAGTGTCCGTATTGCGGAGCGCGGAACCTCCTGAAATATGAGACCTTATACCATGACCCCGAGGAGAAGCTGATGGTATGGCTCCTGCCTGGCGACGCCCTGCCGCCGGCACAGGTGGTCGATGCTGTGAAAGGGTTGGAAGGCTATACGCTCCGTCTTGTCCGTGAGGTCGGCGACCTGGTGGAAAAAGTCAATATCCACGCCTGCGGCCTGGAAGACACCGTCATGGAGGTGTGCAAGTACGTGACACGCCTAGAAATGGCCGATCAACAAAAACGTCCTGATTTACAGGACGTTCCGTTACGGTTTTTCAAATTGGACGGTTCTGACCGCGACCTGGTTTTCTCCTTCCCGCAGGACGGAGAGATGAAGGTCGTACACGCCGGCTTCCATGTATACGAAGACGCCCGGGGAATCCTCGGGCGCCATCCTTCCGCTTGTCCCGACCCCGGCTTCGCCCTGGTGGACGCCGCCTGGCTGGGACGGTATTTCCGTTAGAACTTCGGAACCTCAAAGAGGGCCGCATCCACCGGGCCTTCGTTCACCTCGACGATCTTCTGCTCGATGGTGAAGCCGCCAGCGTCGATGACGCTCTTCATGACGAAGCCGTTCCATACGGAAACGGTCGCCTTGGCAGTCTGGCCCATCTGGCTGATTTCAGCGGTGTACTGGATGCATTCCTTGCCGGCAACGGTCTCCTTGCCCACTTCCTTGATCTTGTTCTTGGCGATGACCTCTTCGGTCAGGTCCAGGTAGTTGATGCTCTGCTGGCCGGGCATTTCCTGCACAGACTGCTCTCCCTTGTTGATGATGTACGTCTTTCCGTCCACGGAAAGCTGGGAGATCTGCATTCCCATCATGTCGATGTTGGTGACTTCCTTGGCGCCGAAGTCGTCAAAATAAGTCGTGTTGGAAATGGTCTGGCCCATCATGTCCATTTCGGTCTTGTAGGAGCCGGACTTGATGCCGTACCGCCCGGTCTGGGCCATCGCAGACACCGCAACCAGCAGTGCAGCGCAAATCATGAAAACTTTCTTCATATCACTGTTGTTTAAGAGTTTGTGATTCTTCCTGGTCTTTTTCCCGGGCGGATTTTTCGGCTTCCCGTGCCGCTTTCTCAGCCTCTCGGGCAGCCTTCTTCTCTGCACGAGCGCGCTCCTTTTCCAGATACCGCTCAAAGATCTTGCGCTCCTTCTGCGCCTTCTTTTCCAGTTTCCGCAGAACGCGGAGCTTGCGCTTGCGCTCCTTCTCGAGTTTCTTCTGCGCCTTTGCCGCCTGCTTTTCTTCGTAGATGCGGTCCTTTTCGGCCCACTTGGCTTCCCGCTCGGCCTTCTTCTGGGCTTTCAGGGCCTCTTTCTCGGCCCGCTTCTTCGCCCTCTCCTCTTCTTTCAGGCGCTTCTGCTCTTCCCGCAGGCGTTTTTCCTCGGCCTTGCGTGCCTGTTCCGCGGCTTTGGCCGGGTCTTCCTGGACAAGGATATCCTCTTTCTTATCGTCGGTCCCGTCTTTGAGATTACTGGCGACCGACAGAGAATCCGTGGTCATCGACAGGGAATCGGCCGGAGCGCCGGTGAAGGGCTTCTCGGCGAGAGAATCCAGCTGAATCCGCAAAGACTCGTCTGCTTCGGACAGGGCGTCAACCACCTTTAAGCTGTCTGAAGGCATTGGAAGAGGGGTGACACCGGTAGAATCGGACGGCACCGGAGGGACTTCCGGGGATTCCGGTTCCTTCGGCTGCTCTTTCGGTTTCTCCTTGGCCTCGCGGGCACGGACCACCTCCAGGGAGTCGCGGGTGGCGATATCCTTGTAAATCTTGTTGATGTGTCCCGGGAAATAGACCTCGGTCTCCTTGAACTTCGCGTGCGGATGCGCCAGATAGGAGGTACGCTGGCTCATGCGGGGAACCAGGGGCGTAATGTCCCCGGGGCCGTTGGGCCGGCGTTCGGGATTCCAGCGGAAACCCTTCATATAACGTTCTTCCTGCGGCAGCTGGACCACGGGATAGGCGTCGTTCTTGGCATTGTCAAAATAGTAGATCTTGTCCAGATAACCGTCTTCAAAGAGGGCATACAGCATCTTGGATTCGACTTTGTTCACCGTGGCGAGCGCATCGTTTTCCTTCAGGAAGAACAGGGCGGTCGCTCCGCCCAGGGCGTCGAAGCGCCGGACGGTACGCGTGCTGTCGAAATAGGCCATCATTTCGGTGCCGCGGATCTGGTCGTAGCACTCGGGTGCTTCTTCCGTGGTGACAAAGGCGTTTGACATCAGGCGCGCCCGCTCGGCCATCCGGTTGCGGATGATGACATAGATGCTGTCCGCCGCGTACTGACGGTTCCCTTCGTTGAAGACGAGCGGGTCGATGTAAAGCCGCGCGAGCGAATCCAGGTCACTGTAAATCAGGGAGTCGCAGGACATCTGTATGTCGTCGCGGTACACTTTCACGTTGCTGACCGCCCAGATGAAGGACAGCCGCGTGGAGTCCACGGGCGGCGGCGCGGCCAGCGTGTCCGAGGGCGGGGGCTGCATCAGGGTGTCCACCGGCTCAGGCTTGGCGGGGCCGGGAACGTCTTCCGCCAGACCTTCCGGGGGGCCGCCCGGTCCCCGGTTCCGCGCAGCGGCGTTCGGGTCGTTCTTTGCCTCTTGTTCAGCGGCTTTGGCCGCCTCTTCCGCCGCTTTCCGCCGGTATTCCCAGACCGGATCCCCCTCCAGGTCCCGGAGACGCTTTTTCGCATCGACCTTCCAGAGGGAATCCACCTTGTTCTGCTTGATACCCTGATAATAGATGGAATCGGCCCCGAAATACAACGTATCGCGTTTTCCGCTCTCTTCGGAGATGCTCATCACCGCCGGAGTCCGGGTCATTTTCACCCGGGAGGAGGAATCGGCATATTCCATCCGTCCCGCCAGGGCGAAAACGTTCCGCGTCGTATCCAGCACTTCCACGTGCCCGAGCAGGTCCACGTTGTTCAGCGCCCGGTAATAGTAGAGCGTGTCGGACCAGGTTTCCTGGTCTTTCGTCAGCAGGTGGACGTTCCGCCGGAAGAAGAACAGTTCCCGGTCCCGGTCGTACCAGCCGTCGTTGGCCGACAGCATGTTGTCGTCCTGCCACATGTCGGTTCCGTAACCGAAGTAGGCGGTGTTGATGTCGCTGCGGTAGTCCAGGCGCGAGGTCTTCACGAACGTGGTGTCCATGTACATGTTTACCTGGTCGTTGAAGACGAACAGCCGGGCCTTGGAATCGTAGGAGCCGTACAGGCTCTCGATAATCTGCCCGTCCTTGTCCCGCATGGATGCGCCATTCTGGAAGATGGCGACGGAATCCTTCGTGTTATAGTCCAGATAGCGGGTCCTCAGGGTATTCTTGTCCTTGTCCTCCAGCTGGACCAGCCCGCCGCGGAACTTCGCAAGGTTGTCATCTACCACATACTGGAGCGTTCCGGAGGACAGCCGGGTCCGGTCCTGGATAATCTGCACGTGCCCGATGGCGTCGATGATGTTGGTGGTGACGTTCCACAGGGCCGTGTCGCAGAGCAGGTAGGTGTTGTTGTGCAGGAAGCGGGCCGGGCCCACCACCTTCCGGTAGTTCTGGCCCCGTAACTCTATGAGCTGCGCAGACTTGGCGCTCACGAGGGTCACGACCGAATCCTTTCGTTCCTGCCCCCGTGCCGGCACGGACGCCGCCCAGAAGGACAGCGCCGCAACGAGATATGGAAGCAGTCTGCGCACGGGATCAGTCGAACTTTTCCTTCCAGGAAGCGCGGGCGAAATCGCACTCCCTGTACATCGGGTCGATGACGATGTACGTATCCTTGACCTTCTTTTCCAGGAACTCGTCGATGGCCTTCATCTGGCGCTGGGACCGGACCCGGGCCTGCAGTTCCGAATAGTCGTTCGTGAACGAGGCCGGATGGGCCGGGACGATCTTGTCCACGCGGATGATCTTGTACACCGTATTGCCCTGGCGTCCCTGCTGGTAGCCTTCGTTGTCGGTGGACTCCACCGGCTCGGAGATTTCGCCCTCTTTCAGTTCCTTGATGGCGGCATAGTCGGCCGGCTTGAGCTGGTCGATCTCGAAATAGGACGAGCCCGTGGCGGGATCGGCCATCTGCCCGCCGTTGGTGCGGGTGGCCGGGTCCTCGGAGAAGAAGCGGGCGGCAAGGGTGAACTTGATCTCGTCTTCCAGGATCTTGGTCCGGAGGCTGTCCAGGCGGGAAAACGCCTTTTCGCGGTCGTCGGCCGTGTATTGCGGCTTGAGGAGGATGTGGCGGGCGTTGAACATGTCGCCCTTCTTTTCGATGACTTCGATGATGTGGAAGCCGTCCGGGGTCTCGACGATCTGGGAGATGAGGCCCGGGCGCAGGGCCATCGCGGCGGCGGAGAAGGCCGGCCGGAAGATGGACTTAGAGGCCAGGCCCAGGTCTCCGCCCGTGCGGGCGCTGCCGGGATCTTCCGAGTAGATGCGGGCCAGGGTGGCGAACTTCTCGCCGTTGATCACGCGTTCGCGGAGAGAGAGGAGGCGTTCCTTGACGGCCAACGCGGCGGCCTCCCGGTCCGGATAGATGCAGATCTGGCTGAGCTGGTACTTGATGGGCACCATCGGCAGGTCCTCCACGGAAACGGTATCCAGGAACTGCTGGACATCATAGGGCGTTACCTCGGGAATCGCCTCGGCGATCGTTGCCTGCTCCTGCTGGATAAGGCTCTGGTCCTCAAAGAGCTGGCGCCATTCCTGGCGGAGCCGGTACAGGGGCTTTCCGAAGTACTTCTCCACCTCTTCGTCGCCGCCCAGATAGGTCCGGAACTGGTCCATCCGGTTGGACAGCTCGCCGTCTACCATGTCGTAGTTCACGGTCAGGGAGTCGATGCGCGCCTGCATCAGGAAGAGCTTGGACTCCATCATATTCTCCAGGAGGGTGCAGCGCATGTCCCGGTCGGAGGAGCGGCCCTGGGCCTGCATCTGCTGCACTTCGCTCTCGATGTCCGAAATCAGGATCACCTCGTTGCCCACCACGGCGACGGTCTTGTCCACGAGTCCGCCCTGGTACTTCTGGGCGGAAAGGGCCGTGCACGCGAGCAGGGCTGCCGCGAGGACGATAAATCTTGGCTTCATATCAATATATCACAAATTTACCTTTGGTCTGCGCATCCTTCAGCAAGTCCCGTTCCAAACCGGACACCAAATCGTGTTTCCGGGCGCTCAGGATGATGTCGCGGATGCGTTCTTCACAATATTCCAGCGGGGCGGGGTTCCCCTTCGCCACCATCTCGGCGACATAGGCGACCCGGAGGTTGCCGCTGCCGTCGGGCAGTTCGATGAACCCGTTCCGCAGGGCTTTCATCATGGATTCCACGTCCGTGCCCAGCTCCCGCGCCAGGAGGATGGCGTCCATCCAGGTTTCGGACCCGTCCACGTAGCGGAGGGCGGCCGTAAAGGCGAGGCTGTCGGCGGCAAGGGTTTCGGCCGCATCGGACGAGGACATCAGCTCCTTGAGGCGCCGGAGGCTGCGCGAATCGGCCGGAATCACCATGTAGCGTGCTCTCAGGAGGGGACGGTCCAGAAGGAACTTGTCCGTATGCTCCTGGTAGTACCCGTGCACTTCCTCGTCGGAAATGAGCGTGTCCAGCCGCTCGTTGATGTACCGTTCCTCATAGCGGTATTTCAGCAGCGTACGGCGGTATTCCTCCAGCTCCTTGGACACGTCTTTCTCCTCCTTGGAGAGGCGCGACTCCGCCATGTCCAGGAACAGCAGTTCCTCGGCCCAGGCATTGATATAGCGCTGCGCAAGCCCCAGGCTGTCTTCCGAACTCACCCCGGCGGGAATGTACTCCGCCAGTTCCGACCGGAACAGCTTGTGGTCGCCCACGCGGGCCACGACCTCGTCGCCGAACAGTTCGGCCGCCGTGTCCGAAACCCGGTGGACCAGCTGGCACGAACTCACCAGCAGCGCAAATAGCAACAGGCCTTTCTTCATAACCTACAAAGATAGGAATAATTCTCGGATATCTTAGATATCCAGGCTGAAGATGAGCTCCAGGGAGTAAGGCTTGCGGCCGTTTTCGGCCGTTTCGGCCAGGGTCTTGAAATAAGGGCCGCCCAGCCAGGAGGCGGATAGGCCGACCGAACAGGGGAAGGGCGCCCAGAAGAAGTTGCCCAGCTCCACGGTAAAATCGGCCCCGGCGCTCAGGAGGCTGGAGGAGATGTCCTTGCCCTTCTTTCCGTCCACCACGCGGACGCCGCCGAAGCAGGCCCAGTCTATGTGCGGAATAATCAGGAAGTTCCGGATGTAGGCGACGGGCGAGAACCAGGAGATGTCGCCTACGTAGACGGGGATGGCGTAATCGGCTGTCAGCTTGACCTGGTGGGTCGATCGCTGGGCGATATAGCGGCCGTCGGCGGAAGTGAAGCCGCGGGGCCAGAAGACGACGGCGCTCTCACCGAAGGCGGCGCCGGTCGGGATCTGGGTCTGGCCGATGGCGGTCAGGCGGAGGCCCTGGGTGCGGGTGAACCCCGGCAGATAAGCATAAAGATACCCGTAAACGTCCGGCGAATAGCGGTGGGTCAGGCCAGGCCGGGCGCTGCCGCCGGCCTCCGCGCCGATTCCCAGGCGCGGATACACCTGACTGTCCGCGGTGGGGAGCATCCAATAGCCCCGGATAGAGCCTTGGAGTCTCTGCATCAGGATGTTACCGCCGGGAGCGATCTCTTTCAGGGACAGATGCCCCTTCCCGCTCACGAGGTCGCCGTGCTGCAGTAGATCGACCGTTCCGGTCTCGAAAAGATGGTTGGACAGCGACCAGCTGACCTTGGGAATCCAGCCGCGCAGGACGCCGCTCTTGTTATACCGGAAGGGAATGTAGGCCGACAGGGACGCATTCCAGGAGGGGCCGCCACTTACGGGAGCCGTAATGGCATAGGACGTTCCACCGTTGTCCAGGGCTCGCCGTTGGAAGGCGTATTGGCTCCAGCCTTTGCTATAGACGTGGAAAGAGGCTTCCAGGACCGGATACAACCCGCTGTACGTAAACTGCAGGTGGCCGGCGTGGATCCACGGGCCGCCGTTCTCCAAGTCGGGATACAGGGAATAGCCGACCGTTCCGTAGGCCGTTCCGAGGTCGTTCTGGAACAGGCCTGTCAGTCCGGGAGAGGCCGTGTCATACGAGAAATCTCCGCTGAGGGACTCGATGGAATCGTAGTCGAAATAAATAGGCCCCCAAGAATGGAACCTTATGAGGTTCAAAGCTTTATGATATCGTTTGGGCTCGCTGAAGGCCATCGCGCCGTCGTTCGCTTCGGCCGGCCGGAGCGAACGGAGAAAGCGTTCTTGCTCCGACAGCGTCTCGGCCACCCGGTACCGATGCACTTCCCGGATATCCACCTCCACGGGTTCCGGCGCCTTGGCCTTGAAGATGGCCGTTCCTTCCGGTGTCATGGAATTGAACCAGAGCGTGTCCCCGTGCCAGAAATAGTCCGTGCCGCCGTAGCGGGAGTTCGTCAGCTGCCAGGCCTTCCCCGTGGCCGGGTCATACCGGTACAGTTCCTTGACGCCGTTCCGGTCGCTCACGAAGTCTAGGACGTGATTCTCTCCTTCCAGGTTCTCCATCGACTGGGGCGTGGGTTCCAGGACGCAGGTCCAGGCGGGGAGGTCCTCCTCCGTGTGGTTCAGCCGCCAGATGCTGTAGCCGCCGTCATCCACGCCCAGGCAGTAAATGGTATCGTCGACCCAGGCCGGATCGGCGAGCTGGATGCCCGGGGGAGCCGGGAACCGCTGGAGGAAGCGGCCGTCTTCCTCGTCGATGATCACGAGGTTGCTGCCGCCCTCGACCGGGTATTCCACGACGGCGATGCCGTCCGGACCCGGCTGCGGGTTGTACAGCCGGCCTTCCGTCGTGAGGTCGCGCCGCTTTCCGTCCCGTGCCAGCGACCGGATGATGGATTTCCCGTCCAGCGTCCAGCGGACGCCCGGGATGGTTTCACTCCAGAACAGGCGATGCTTGCCGGGGTTGAGGGAACTGGTGTTGGAAGAAAACGGGCCCATGTCCACCTCCGTTCCATCCAACAGGATCCGGACCAGGCGGGTGGACTGGTCCTTTCCTTCCTTGATGGCGAAATACTCGCTCTCGTCGATCCAGGATCCGTTTGAGTAATCCGTCGCAAAGGCGTGTTTCCTCGAGACCTGCTCCATTTCCATAAAGGGCGCGCGCGCTTCCGCCTCTTCCGTCCAGATGGCATGGAAGCCTTTCTGGATGTTCCGGAAGGAGTTTCGGAAGGGTTTTCCGGAGACTTCCCGGATAAACCGCTCCAAAGGGGCGACGGGATTGGGTTTCCGGCAGATCCAGTCATAGTATTCCTCCGAAAAAGCAGGCCTGTCGTAGAAATACCGCATGCCGGCCACGGTCATATAACCGGTCGAGTAATAATCCGGCGCCGCGCGCTTGAAGGATCCGTACACCCACTGGTACCAGTCGCGCCAGTCGCCGTTGTCGAAAGCGACATGGAAATAATTCAGGAAATCGGCGCTGCGGCCGCGTCCGGAGGCGGTGAGGGCCGTTTCTGCCACCACCGCATCGCCTTCCAGGAAGGGCGTCGGGGTGAACAGGGCCGTCACGGCTCCGGGCCACATTTCGCCAAGCAGCCAGTTGACCCATTTGAACGGGGGACGGTAGGCAAGCTGCATCTGAGCGACGTGGCGGGACTCGTGGACGGCGAGTTGTGTGATCCAGGACTGGGGCAGGGATCCATAGGCCTCAGGATGTGTGTACAGGTCCATCCGCTTGGGTGCCCAGGCCACGGAGCCGTTGGAATACGGATAATGCGTATGCAGGACGACCGGCATCCGGCCCCATTGGAGCGAGACGGGGGCCGCGCCGATGCTTTCTCCCACGAGGGGGCGCCAGTGTTCCAGGGCGGCCAGGTAGCTTCGTGCGAGCGAATCGACCCCTTCCGGATAGAGGATGCGCCAGTGAGCCGATCCGATTTCGGACCAGCGGCCGAACGGGTCGTCCCCGCTCTGGAAGAACTGGGCCGAGGCGTTCGTCCCCCCACAGAAAAGGGCGGACACGAGCAGGAAACGGGCGAGGCGTACACGCATGGTGCAAAACTAACAATTATTGCGTAAATTTGTCCGGTTTGGCAATGACTTATGCGTAATTATTTCATCTTATCGGTTATTTTTCTCGCCTGTGCCTGCGGGTCCCGGGGCGGGAAAACGGTCGCGGACGCTCCTGCCCGCCGGGAATTCCCCCAGGTGGAGATTCCGTCGATGTATACGGATCAGGCGGAGCGTATCGGCTACGTCGTCAGCCATTTCTGGGACAAATTCACGGATACGTCGCGGGTGTATGCCTGTGATTCGCTCACGGTGAATGGGGTTTCCACGGAAACGGTTGAATCCCAGATGGGTATGTTTACTACCCTGTTGGACCAGGTCTCCTTGCCGGAGGCTGCCCGGGCCGTAGCGCATCTGTACGACCGGATCGACGCCTTCGCGCGGAAGTACCCGGAGTCCAATCTGTTCAAGGAGATGTGCCGCCTGACGAACCGCTACCTGTACGATCCGAATTCCCCGGTGCGGAACGAAGATTATTACCTTCCTTTCGTGGAGCGGATGGCCTCCTCGGACCTGATCGATGAAGCGTATCATACCCGGTATGAGTGGGAGGCGAATACCTGCCGGCTGAACCGCGTAGGCACGCCTGCGGCCGATTTCTCCTTTATCGACACCCACGCCCGCCTGCGCACGCTGTACGGGATCCAGGCGGACTACGTAGTGCTGATCTTTGCAAACCCCGGCTGCAAGGCCTGTCAGGACATCACGGCGTCCATGACGGCGTCCCCGGAGATTTCCGACCTGATCGACTCCGGCCGCGTGAAGGTGGTCGATGTCTATATCGACCAGGAAATCGATGACTGGAAGGCCCACATTGCCGATTATCCCGCCGACTGGATCTGCGGCTACGATCCCAACTACGCCATCCGCACGGACGTCCTCTACAATGTCCGCGCGATCCCTTCCATCTATCTGCTGGACAAAAACAAGAGCGTCCTGATGAAGGACGCTCCGCAAGAAAAGGTTCTGGACGCGCTCGCTAGGCTGTAAAGGCCCAGATGATCGCTTCTTCCAAGGCTTCCCCGGGACGGAGGACCGTCGTCGGGAAGCCGGGCTGGTTGGGTGCATCGGGCGTGTGCTGGCACTCGATGGCTACGGCGTCATAATCCTCGTATTCCTTTCCGGTCTTGCCCGTCGGGCAGCCCTTGAGCCAGTTTCCGGTATAGACCTGAACCGCCGGCTGCGTGGTGAAGATCTCCACGTGGCGGCCGGATTTCGCGCCCCAGAGCTCTGCGGCCGGGGTCAGCTGGCCGGGCATGGCGCCGTCAATCAGCCAGCAATGGTCATACCCCTTGCCGATCTTGAGCGCCTCGAAGTCCGCGTGGATGTCCTGGCCGATGGGTTTGGCTTCCACGAAGTCCATGGGGGTTCCTGCGACGTCGGCCGGCTCTCCGAGCGGGATCTGCGTCGGGTCGGTGGGCAGATACTGGGAAGCGTTCAGCTCCAGTTTATGGTTCAGGACCGTGCCGGAAGCCTCTCCGTCCAGGTTCAGGTAGACATGGTTCGTAAGATTCACAACTGTCGGGGCGTCCGTTTCTGCCGTGAGAATGAGCTTGAGTTCGTTTTCCTCGCTCCACTCGTAGTGGGCAATGGCCTTCAGGTTGCCCGGATAGCCCTCTTCGCCGTCCTCGGAGAAGTACAGGAACTCCACGGCGTCACCATCTATCCGGCTGTCCCATACGTGGTTCTGGAAACCGTTGGGCCCACCGTGCAGGTGGTTGGGGCCGTTGTTGGTCGCGAGGGTGTATTCCTTTCCGTCCAGGGTGAATTTGCCGAGGGCGATGCGGTTTGCAAACCGGCCGGGCACTTTGCCGCTGCACGGGCCGTCGCCGAAATAGTCCAGCGGATTCCTGTAGCCGAGGGCGACGTCCCCCAGCTTTCCGTCTTTGTCCGGGACGACGACGGACACGATGGCCGCGCCCACGCTGCCCAGCTGTACATATGCGCCGGAGGCGTTTTTCAAGGTATACAGGAAGATTTCCTTCCCGTCCGGGGCCGTGCCCCATAGCTCTTTTTTGATTTCCATGATGATTCTTTTTCGCTGTGACAAATATAACGAATTAAAAGGAAAAAATTGTACCTTTGCTTATTATGAAGCAATACCTGGACCTGTTGAAACATATTCGCGCGAACGGCGCGATGAAGGAGGACCGTACCGGTACCGGCACGCAGAGCGTGTTCGGATACCAGATGCGGTTCGACCTGTCGGAAGGGTTTCCCCTCCTGACCACGAAAAAGGTGCACCTGAAGTCCATCATATACGAGCTTCTCTGGTTCATCGCCGGCGACACGAACGTGAAATACCTGCAGGATCATGGCGTGACGATCTGGGATGAGTGGGCCGATGAAAACGGCGATTTGGGTCCGGTTTACGGCCATCAGTGGCGTTCCTGGCCGGCCCCGAATGGACGGGTTATCGACCAGCTTTCAATGGTTATCGACACGATTAAGCACAATCCGGACTCCCGAAGGATGCTGGTGACCGCCTGGAATCCGGCCGAGGTGGACCAGATGGCCCTGCCGCCCTGCCACTGCCTGTTCCAGTTCTACGTAGCCGACGGGAAACTCTCCTGCCAGCTTTACCAGCGGAGCGCCGACGTTTTCCTGGGCGTTCCATTCAATATCGCTTCCTATGCCCTGCTCACGATGATGATCGCACAGGTGTGCGGGTTGGAACCGGGCGAGTTCGTCCACACCACGGGCGATACCCATATCTATAAGAACCATTTCGAACAGGTGGCTACCCAGCTTTCCCGGGTGCCCCGCCCCCTTCCGTGGATGCGGCTGAATCCGGACGGCAAGGCCCTCTTTGATTTCAAGTACGAAGATTAGACCCTGGAAGCCTACGACCCGTTGCCGGCCAGCA
>JAEEGL010030745.1_pt1 | contig 12322 bp, 5 predicted proteins | sample 9134231 | NCBI WGS metagenome assembly JAEEGL01 (sample SAMN16246548, study PRJNA631951) | gut metagenome | biome: gut microbiome; feature: rumen; material: fiber-attached | host: Bos | place: Iran: Karaj | collected 2018-10 | reverse complement strand
TTTATCTTTTGATTAAAAGAAAATTAAATAAACACAATTAGTTTTTTAAAAATATAAAAAAAATTAATTAAAACTAAAAATTGTTTTAGTTAAATATCAAATAATATTAAAATTAAAAAAAATAATTTTTATATTAAATTTTCAAATGAATTATTAATATTATTTCTAAAATATTATTTTAAAAAAATTAATATTATATAATAATATTTATTTATTTTTAAATATATATAAATAATAAATATTTATAATAATTTTTTTTACTTCTAATTATAATTTTTTATATAATTTATAAAATATTAAATAATAATAAAACAAAAACTCATATAATTGTTATATAATTATAAATAATAATAATTCATTTATAATGATTTAATATTTAATATAAATTATTGATTTCTTATCAAAATAAAAAATATTTATTTCATTTACATATTATTTAATTTTTATTCATATCTTTATATACTGAAATTGTATTAGTTCCTAAATTAGAATTTAAATTTACATTTGAAGCTGCTTGACTAACATGAGTATTATTATTATTTTCTTTATCATCATTATTTTTTTCCTTTTTTTTATTGGATTCTTTATTATTTTCTTCACTACTTTCATCAGATTTTTTTTTACAACAACAAGCCCAAACTATTATTAACAAAATTAAAAGTAATAATATAATTCCAATAAGAATAAATATTAATAAATTATTTTTTTTATCATCATCAGATGAAGAAGTCGAAGAATCATCCTCATTTGTTGAAGATGACATTGATTTATTTTTATCAGTTGAATTATTACCATTACTCTTACTATTACTATTATTTTTATTACTATTATTACTATTAGAAGATTTATTAAATGAAGAACTTTTATCATTCTTATTATTACTTTTAGATTGATTAATATTATTTGAAGATGAATTAATACCTTTATTTGAACTTTTTGAAGAAGAATTGTTATTTTTACTATTATTACTATTATTTTTAGAATTATTATTATTATTTGATTTATTATTATTATCAATACTACCAGTATTACCTGATGATGACTTATTATTATCACTATTATTTTTACTATTATTTCCAGAATTTTCTTTATTTCCAGAATTATCTTTATTAGTTTCACTACTTTTATTTTCATCATTATTATCAATAGTAGTTATAACATCATTATCATCATTTTCTTCATCATTGTAATCACTTAAAGTTCCTAATCGATGAACTAAAATATATCCATTAGCATCAACTGAAGTCCAAATTAATCGACCATCATTAAAATTTTTCATTTCTTCATTAGTTCCAATTGCATCGGTTCCAACTAAAATACTATTGCTAACTATTGAATATGAATCTTTTCCATTAATTTTTACCACCATCATCATAGTGTTTTTTCCTTTTGGTAAATTTCCAGTATTTTTATCTACATTTTCACTACTAGTACTAAGAGCATAAAGAATAATAAGAGAATTGTCTAATTTTCCAGCTCTGATATTAAATATATCAACACCAACTTCTGAAGAATCAAATTCTTTTAAAGGAAATAAATGTGCATCGTAATTTAAACTTGCATAAGAAAATAAAGCTAAATAAATTCCATCTTTTCCTTGAGAAGAATCTTTTGTTTGTGAAAAAACCATTGCAAGAATTTCATATGAAGGAAAATATACCAAACCACCTAGTTTAGCATAACTAAAATTATTTTGAGAGTAAGTTATAGTACCAAAAAGATTATTAACACTATGATGATAACGTTCTTTATAATAATATGTATTAGTAGATGTAGAACTATTTGTAAAATTAATTTTAGAAGTATGAAATACATTTAATCCTAATTTATCTGATAATGAAGCAGTCCAAACCCAATCTTTTTCTTCTGTTATGGATTGAATGAAACTTTGAGAAGTTCCCCAAATTGCTGAATAATCCAAATCTGAACCTGTTTCATTAAAACTTATTATAGTATCTCCGTTAAGGTTACTATCAGAACTATTATAATTATTATAAGAAAATATGAGAAATATTCTACCATTTGAATATAATAATTTGCCACTTAAAGGATTATACATAAATTCAGTTCCTGGAACTATTTTATTATTATCATTAGTAATATATTGTTTTATATTTTCACCATTATTGTTTTTATTTGAATAATTGTTATTCATTATATTTGCTGTATAAAGTAATGTAAAATTAATGTTATAGATATTTATATATGAACGAGATAATGTTCCATCAATAGATGATATATATATTGCAAAACCTGTACTAGTTGCAGTTATATCAAGAACATTTCCATTAATATTTGTATTAAAATTTTTTACAAGACTATCATTTTTATCATATGATAAAATATGAATATAATTATCACTTTTGCTTTTAAAAGCTATATAATATCCACCATGAAATCTTGGAGCAACAGGTGCATTTGAATAAGTAAAATGAATTTTATTATTATAATTAACAGTCTCACTTGTATTTAACTTTTTATAATCATTATTAAAATTAAATGAATTAAATGTATAACTAACATTCTTATCAATAAAAATATTTTTACATTTATAATGTAAATAACCTAATATATCATAATACCAATTTTCTATCATATTCAAACCATTATTAACAAAAGAATAACTAATATTAAAATTATTAATAATAACATTATCATTATCTTTATTAATTCTCCATAAATTTCCAATTAAATTTGTATTATCAACAGCAAAATTTTTACTATCACCAACATAATTATAATTTGATTGAGGAGTTACTTCAATATCAGGTGTAAGTGATTCTATAATACATTTAGCATAAACTGGCTGAGTAATAGTAGCTAATGAAACATTTTTTATTGAAACTGTTCCTGCTGTTTCATTAACATATAATGTATAGAAATAATAACTTAAACTATCATTATCAGCTTTTGTATTTGATACAGCATATGACCCAGAAGGAAGATTAAATTTATCAACATCTGTAATATAGTTATAAACATTATTACTACTATTACTAGTAAGATTTGCCAATAAATTTTCAAAATCTGAGAGAACTGGAATTCGATAATTAGGAGGACATACATTAGTTTGTTTATCTGTAGAATAAGATGATATTCTAGTAGAGTATGAAAGCCATATTGTTTTACCTATTTCAAGTTGAGTATATGTATTAGAATTATATGTAAAAGTAGATAATTTATATGTTGAAGATGGTGTAAAAGATTGAGGAAGAGATTGTTCTTTTGTTGGACAAATATAAGCGAATTGGTTGGTGAATGAAAAAAGAATTAATATTAATATTGAAAATATTAAAAACATTTTTTATTAATTTTTTTATAATAATATTGTATTAATTATTTTATATATTGAATAATATTGTATAAATTATATAATTATAATTATGATTTAGTAATAATAAAATTTATTATAAAAATTGATACAAATTTTATTCTTTATATATAAAAATCATAGGTTAAAGCTTTTAATTAAATGATATTATTATAAATATTTAATTTAATAAGATATGCAAAAAAATAAATATATAATAAAGATATAAAATTATTTTTAAATTTCAAATATTTTTTCAGATTAATTACTAAAAAATAATTATAATAATTTTGAAATAGAATTAATAAAAAAAAATTATAAAATTTGAAATTCTAATATTATAGAAAAAATCTTAATATTAAATAATAAATGTTATATATATAATTTAATATAAAGAATCAATTGTACTTAAATTATAATATGACTTTTTAAAATTAAATTATATTAAATTTTTTGAAATATAATATAAATTAATAAGAATAATAAATAAAGTTATTAAAAGAAAATTATATTAAATTTTCATAAAATTAATAAAGATTTAGAAATAACTTAATATAATAATATTTTAATTTAAAAAGTTTGTTATAATTTTAATTTTATATAAATTTAAAATTAAATATAAAAAATTTAATAATTTATTTTATATTAATTCAGTTTCTTCTTTATGTTCTTCAATAATAATATTATCACTATTTCCTAAATTATTATTATTATTACTACTTCCCATTTCATTATTATTATTATTAAAATTATTACTACTTCCATCCATTTCATTCACATTATTAATATTATTATTATTATTATTTTCATTATCTCTTTTAGCTTCTTTCAAAGCTTCTTCAATTTCTTTTTGCATATTTTGTTTCATTGTAATCATATCTTTTTTCTTACCTATTGTTTCAAGCATTAAAGGTCTATTAGCAACTCTTTGATTAATATTTCCTAGAATTTCCATATATTTATTTTTATCATCATTTAATTTATTTATAAAATCTTCTTGTTTTTTTTTTCTTTGTTCTTCTAATTCTTTTCTGTTATCAACTATATCTTTACTTCCTTGAACTCTTTCTTTTAATCTATTTTGTCGAATTTTTCTATTTTCATCTTCAATTTTTCTATTTTCTTCATTTTTTTTTCTTTGTTCAATTTCTTTTCTTCTCGTTTCCATTAATAATGTTAATGCCTTTGTTGTAGCTGGTTCAATTGCAGGTTTTTTTTGCATATTTTTAATAATTTGGTCTATATTTTTTTTCTTTTGTGGGTTTTTAACATTAGGGTCGTTTTCAAAATCTAAATAAGTACATAATTCTGCTTTTTTTTTTGGTTCATGGAAAGTGAAAGGTTTAGGAACAGTTTTTTTAGCAGCTTTTTTTCTTTTATCTAAATTATTCATAAATTGTTCTTGTAATTTTTCAAAATTAGGTGTTTCTTTTGCTTTGAAAAGTCTCTTTTTTTTCTCTTCTTCTTCTTCTCTCAAAAGAATTAATTTTTTTTCTTGTTCTTGAAGTTTTTTTTGTTTTTCATGCATTTCCATTCTCGGAGGTAATTTAGCTTTATTAAATGTTTCTAAGGCTCTTGCATGAGTTCTTTCTTCTCTTGCTTTTTTTGAGTTATTAATTAATCCATCATACATATTAACTTGGCTTTTCCATTGAATAGGATTTGCTTTAAATTTTGGAAATTGAGGTGCTTGTGGAATTTGATTAATTCGATTTATATATTTTCTTTCGTCTTCTGAATAAAATGAAAATGGTTTCATATTTGCTTGAATTTGTTCTTTGAGTTTGTCTGTTCGAGCTTTGCGTTGAATTCGCTCTCTTTCGATAATGTTTCCTAAATTTGTGTCTGCGTCGAACATTTTTTTGTTGTATTTATTTGCGTGAAAAGGATGGTTAAAAACTTCTTTTTCTTTTTCTTGACGATCGAGGAGAATTTCTTGGATTTTTAATAGTTTTTTTTCATGATAATTTTTTTTTAAGAAATTAAAAGGTTTTGGAATTGTGAAGTTTAAATCGTTTTTTTTTGTAAATGTTTGAGAAAAATTTAAATGAGATGTGCTTTTATTATGACGAAGATTATTGTTGTTACTATAATTAATGTTATTAAATGAAGTATTATGATTAGGTGATTTTGAATGTGGTTTTTTATTAAGAGATTTATTTAGTGCATTTAAACGAAATTTTGTTGAAGGATTTTTAAGAAAATCCATAGTTGTTGTTGACATTCCTGGAAGATTTTCATTGTCATCTTCTTCTTCTTCAATATTTATGTTTTTATTGATAGGAGCTGTATTATAAAAATTATTATTATTATTACTGTTATTAAAATTATTATTTGAATTTTCTATTGGATTTTTTTCTTCTTCATAATTATTATTATTAGTATTATTATATGTATTATTATTATTATTGTTAAAATTTTCTCCTTTGTTTAATAAAAAATTTATAAATTCTTCTTCATTCATAAAGCCATTGTTATTTGTAGGAAAATCGTTTAATTTTTGAATAAAATCATTTATATTTTCAAATCCCATTTCATGCAACATTGAGTCATTTAATTTCATATCATTTGGTATTTGTTGTTTATTAACTTCATTATTATTATTTTTATTTAACATTGAAAATATCATTTTAATATAATTTATTTGTTGAGTATTTAAACTTTGACCTAAAATATTACTCCCATTTATATTTACACTTTGTTGAGGATTTAAAGTAAAATAATTATTATTATTTATATTATTACTCCCATTTAAATTATTATTATTGTTATTGTTGCTATTATTAAAATTATTATTATTGTTGCTATTATTAAAATTATTATTATTGCTACTATTATTAAAATTATTATTATTGTTACTATTATTAAAATTATTTTGTGGTTCATCGTTTCCTTTAGTAACATAAAAATTTTGACTATTACTAATTTTTGGATTAGTAACTTTAAAAGTTTGACTTAAATACATATTAGGTTTTTCACCTTCTTTAACCATAGTATCTAAATAACCAGGTTCATTTCTAAAAGTTCTTTTAACACTACTTTCTTTTCCTTTATGAGGATGAGTTAATAAAGGTCTTTCAAAATTTAAAGGTTTATTACTATCAGAAATATCATAATAATAAAGTTTATGTAAATCATCATTATCTAATGTTCCACTTAAACCATCTTTTCTATTAACAACACCATTTGCATTTTGACTTTTTATTTTAGTTGTGTTCCATTCTTCTTCATAGCCAAATTTATCCCCAATAGAATTTTTTTTATTTAAATAATTTTCATATTTATTTATATATTTTTTATCATAATTATCTAAAGGTTCATTTGAATTATAACCAGGTCTATTAATTCTATTTAATTTTTTTTTACGCTCTAAAAGTAATTGTTTTTGTTTTTTTTCTTGTTCAATTTCTTCTAAAGATTTTTTTTTACGTCCATAATATTCATTTTCAATATCTAATAATTTTTCCTCATTTTTTGCTTTTTCTAACAAAAGTTCTTCTAATGTCATATATTCAGGTTTTTTTTTCGTTTGCACATGTTTAACAGCTTGAACTCTATTATCATTTGCAGCCATAAAATTAGTTGCAACTGAAGGTTCTTCAATTGTGAATGGATAATTTATTTGTTTTTTACTAAAATTAGGATTTGAATTTATTAATTTATTGTATTGATTATTACTTTGTTGTTTTAATAATGAAACTTGAGCATCGATCATTTTTAATAAATTTTCATTTGCTGGAACATTCGAATCTAGATTAAGATCATTAAGGTTAATTTCTGTATTACCATTTTCAATGTCATTATTAAAATTATTTTTACTATATGTAAATAAAGGATTATTTTCATATTCGTTATAAGTAGGATCATATGAACTTAGTAAATTTTTTTTCTTTTGAATTTCTAGTTCTAAAGAACGTTGATATTCTTCTGATGGATTTGTTCTTTTTACTAAAATATCTGAAGGAATTCGAAATCCTCCTAAACTATCTCTTTCTTTAATTTCTCTTTGTTTTAAAGCAAATCTCTCTGCAAGTTGATTTGATGTTTCTATGTTTCGCATTGCTACTTTATAGTTTATTGGATCTTGAAGAGATTGAGTTTGAAATTCATTTGATAAATTTGTTGATATTTTTAAAGAATTCATTTTAAATTGGTTATTGTATTTTTTTTATTATTTTTATTTAATTATTAATTTATTTATTTTAAAATAATAATTTTTATATAAATTCTATTTTATTTAATTATAATAAAATTTTATAATGAATAATTTTTAAAATTATAATATTATTTTTATTTAATATTTATTAAAAAACTAGAAATTATTCATTATAAAAATAATTATATTTTAAATATTTTATAAATTTATAAATAATTTATCAAAATAAAAATGTGTATTCATCTGCTTTCAAAAGAAGAAATATATTTTAATTACTTATTAACTTATAATTTTAAAGAAAATATATCTCAAATTTTTTCATATTTCACATCTTTTACACAATTAAAAAAATTACATAATAAAAATATTTTCACTTATTTAACAAGTTCAAAACAAAATAATTTTTTAAATTTAGATTTTATAACTTCTTTTGAATTATTAATAAAAACAGATATTATAACATTAGATTTAATAGAAAAACAAAATTCTTTAAATTATAACTTATTAAAATTTAAAATAAATAAAATAAATGAAAATTCTAATTTGAATATTTTTTATATATTTTTTTCTTTTTATATTAATACTAATGATAATAGTACAGTTGTTGTATTGGAAATTTTAGGATATAAATATTATGAAAATTTAAAAAAAATTGGAAATAGTATAAAAAAATATTTTTCTGAAGAGTTTAAAAAATTATCTATTTTTCTTTATAATAATAATCACAATAATATAAATTATGAATCAATTTTAATTAATAGACCCTTATTACAAGTAATAAAATATTTAAATAAATGTAAAATTTTAAATAATTGTAAATATTATAAATTAATTAAAATTGATGGTAACAAAGAAAAAATAAACATTTTTTTAGAAAATGAAATTAGTTCTTTAGAAATAAGTGTCATTTGTTTATCAAAAATTAGTAGTTTTGTCGAAATTAAAAGAAATTTTAATATTTATTTATCAGGAAATGACTTTATTAATAATAAAAATGCAGATATTTATTTTTTAATGAGATTAAAAGATAAACTTGAAAAAGAAATTTTATATTAAATTTATTATATATCAAAATTATATTATTATATTATATTTTTATTGCTTTAAGTTTTTAATAAATTAATATAAAAATTGTTTTTTATATTAATTTTATTATTCTATATTTGTTAAATTTGTATTATGTGATTGATAACTTATTTTTAATATATTTAAAATAATTTTTACTTTGTTTAAAATAAAGAATATATATATGAAGATTTTTTATAAATTCGAAAATATAAATATTTAATTATAAAAAATATTAATAAAAATAATTATATTTAATAGTATATAAATATTCAAATTTTACAATTATATATTTAAAATAAAATAAAAAATAAATTTAAATCATTTTTTCTTTTATTTTATCAATTATCATTAAATCAGCAGGTAACAATTTAATTTTATCAATTTCTTCTTTCATTAACCATCTTGCATTTTTATGTTCATTTAATTTTAGTTCTTTTATATTTATAATCTCACACCAAAAACAATCCATAGATAAATGAAATTTAGGATAATCATATTCAATTGTATCTATTAATTCTCCAATATTAATTAAAACATTTAATTCTTCTTTTATTTCTCTTTTTAATGCTTCTTTTGGTGTTTCATTTTGTTCAATTTTCCCTCCTGGAAATTCCCAACCATTTTCAAATTCACCTTTTCCTTTTTGAGTAGAAAAAATTAAAGTTTTATTTTTATTAATATCAAATGATTTTATTACTGCTGCAACTACTCGAATAGTTTTTTTATTCATAATATTAATTAATAATATTAAAAATTCAACTAAAATTTAATTTGTATTTATAATATAAATTTATTATTTATAAATAATTAATATATAATAATAATAATTATAATTATATTAAGCTAAATAAGAAAAAATATTATTATCATTTTTGTCTCTTTCAATTAAATTTCTATTGATTAAATTTTCAAGTCTTTCTTTAATAATTTTTAATTCAGGATTAAAATAATTTTTTAAATTTTTAAAAAGATTTTCTTTAATACTTTCAAAAGTCATAATTTTATTTTTTTTTAATTCATGTATTATATATGCATCAATTTGATATTTTCTATCTTCTAACATAAAATGATCAATTTCTTTTTCATTATTATTATTATTTTCAATATTATTTTTATTTTTTTTATTCACATATTTAAAATTTAAATTAATTTTTTCTTTATTATTAATATTATCATCACTATTATTAAATTTATAATTAACTTCTAAAGTTTTTTCATTATTATTAAATATTAAAATATTATTTTTAACTAATTCATGATAAAAACTTTCTAATTCAGAAATATTAATTTTAGTTTCGTTTGAAATAGTATTTAAATTTAATTTTTTGTTTTTATTAAATAACATGAGAATACATAATTGATAAGTATTAACAATTAAAGTATAATTATTATTATTATTTGGTTTAAAATTAATTTCAGCCCAACTTAATTCAGGAAGATAAATTAAATAACGATATTTAAATTTATTATAATAAAAATTATTAAAATTTTGTAAAATAGATTTTAATTGATTTGGAAGATTAATTGAAATTAATAAATAATCTTGAATATTTGGAAGATTTTCAATTTTTGGTTTTTGAATTTGGTCTAAAGGCCAATTTTCTTGACTTAAAATTTTTATATATGTTGATTTATTATTATTATTAATATCATTTAAATAATTTGAGTTTATTTCTATGCTACTAAGAAGATCTTTAATCATATTTTCTATTTTTTTTACGAAATTACTTCCACTTTCTTCTCTCATTATTTTATAAAGAATAAATTCATTTTCTTTAAACATATTACTATTCCTTATTAATCTTTTTGCTAAATTTTTTCTATAACCAATTTCAAATAAATCTTTATTATTAATTAATTTAAAAATTACAAAAAATTTTTTTTCAAAATTTTTTAAACTTTCATTATTTTTAATTTTTTGACATAATTTAATTTCTTCATGAATTAATTTATTAAAATTAAAAATAAAATTATTATCTTTACTATTAATAATATTTTCAAAACTAGTTTTAATTATATGTTCACATTTATTATTATCATTAAAACTTTTTTTTAAAAACAAATTAAATTTTTCTTTTAAATTAAAAATTTCTTCAACATATTGATAAAAATTTAAATATTCATTTTTTTTAATAATAAAATTTTTATTAATTTTTTCTAAAAACTTATTTAAAATATCCTTTAAAAAATTATAAAAATTTTCTTTATAAACTTTATTTAAAATTTCATAAGAAAAAAAAATATTATACCATTTTGAATATAATTCAATATCATTTAATTTAAAAAATTTTTTTAAACCTTTTGTTAATATTTCATAATTAGGTCCAATACTATATTCAACAATGTCTGTTAAAAATTTCGTTTTTTCTGAAGTATTTTTATAAATAGTTTCTTCTAAATTAAAAATATTATAAAACATTGTAATATATAATTTTATTTCATATAAAAATTTTGATTTAATTTCTTTAATATTAGCTATTTTTAGTTGAAATGCATTTGAAAAATTTTCGTAATATGATTTTAATTCTTTATTAATTAAAGGAATTAAATCAATGTTATAAAATAAACATCCATATTCTTTGTTTGATATTATTGAATAAAATTTTAAAAATTTATTTATTTTTTCATTTGATATTTGATTTTTGTTTGTTTTAGTATTATTATTATTATCATTTTCTTTTTTTTCTACTTTTTCACTGTTTTCACTGTCATAACTATTATCATCAATATTCATATTATTATTATCATTATTACTACTAATTTTATTTGTGCTTAAATTATTATCATTATCATTATTATTATCAAGTAAAATTATATCTTTACTAATATCTATATTTTCAATTTGAATTTTGTTATTATTAATATTATTTATATCAATTGATTCATTTCTTACATTATTTAATTCTTTTACAAAACAACTTAATATTTTATTTTTCATATTTTCTGAAAAAATAATATTTTGATAAAAAATTTGCATACATCTAAATAATATTGGGGTTTCTAGAAAATGATATTTTTCTTTTATTCTATCCATATAACTTAAAGTATTACAAATTCTATTAATTTTATCATCAAATTCTTCGAAAATTTTTATAAAATTATCATAAAAAACATCATTATTAAAAGACATTAATTTATTATGATAATTATCAATAATTTTTGTGATTAATTTAATTACTTCATTATATAATTCTCTTGCCATTCGATTTATACACAATTCATGACATTTAGAATAAGCTAATTGAAAATCAATTTGATAATCAGGAACAGTAAATTCGTTATTAATCATAGTCAATAAATTTTCGATTTTTATTTGAAATTCTTCAGCATTCATATTATATTTTGAATAGGAATAAAAAAAATTATTATTGTTATTATTGTTATTATTATTATTGTTGTTATTATTATTAATTATAATATTATTATTGTTGTTATTATTATTATTATTATTGTTATTGTTATTCAGAATATTGTAATTATTGTTGTTGTTTCTAAATATTAGATTGTTTTCCTGATAAGGATTATAAAACATATTTAAATTTAGCATGAATTTTTAAATAAATTATATTTTATTAATTATAAATTAATTTTATAAATAAAATTTTTTATTTAGGTTAAATATAAGAAATAATTTTAAATTTATTAAGTTTAAATTTTAAAATATTTGGGGATTGGGGATTGGGGATTGGGCCCAATCCCCAATCCCCAATCCCCAATCCCCAAGTAATCAATAAAGAAAAAAATTATCCCATTTTTATTTTTTAAAATTTTTATAGTTATATATTATT
>JAEEGL016861877.1_pt1 | contig 12323 bp, 11 predicted proteins | sample 9134231 | NCBI WGS metagenome assembly JAEEGL01 (sample SAMN16246548, study PRJNA631951) | gut metagenome | biome: gut microbiome; feature: rumen; material: fiber-attached | host: Bos | place: Iran: Karaj | collected 2018-10 | reverse complement strand
CGCTTCCATGATCTCCGCCACACCTTCGCAACGCTGGCGCTCCAGAACGGTGTCGATGTGAAAACCGTCTCCGCCATGCTGGGCCATAGCAGCGCGGGCTTCACTCTGGCCACCTACACCCACACCACCACGGCAGCTCAGCACCAGGCAGCGGCCATCATGGGAAATCTGGTCAGCACAGGCATCCAGAAGACAACAGAAGCAGAACCCGCAATCCGAATCGTGGGAGACGCAGGATGATAAACGCATCATCTTTGTCTGGAGAACTGGGCGGAGGAACCACAGGAGAGCGCTACGGTCAAAAGCTGCACCGCAATAATCAAAGAGAAGCCATTCCCGGTGGGGAAAGCTCCAAGAAATACGCCGAGACGCTGGTTGGCAAGGAGCCGACCGGCGTCTCGTTTGTCCCTTTCTGCCCGCTTCCAGGCCTTTCCGCATTTTATCCCCGTATGGGTCAGATCTGGGTCAAAGGTCTGACCCATTCGCTGACCCAGATTGTTTTGAAGGCAAAGTGGAGGAAAAACGCGATTTTTGGGGCTGTTTTGGAGCAAAACACCCGATTTTCGCAAGAAAATCGGGTGTCAGTGGAGCTACTGGCCGGACTTGAACCGGCGACCTGCTGATTACGAACGTAGATCCGGACTTCCGCACAGGGCAATTTGAGCGTTTTGGCCCTCTTTGCCTGTCTTTGCTCCCCTTGCGGCAGACCGTTCATGGCCTTTGCTCCATGTGTTCCGCAGTCAAATTTCCGCGTCTGGGTCACGGTTTGGGTCAAGAATTACCCCATCGAAAAAGACCATATTCACGACGCCGTCTGGGGCAAGTTGTTTCCGACGAAATCCCGCCGGTCAAAAAACTGCGCCGTAGTAGACAAAGACTACCGGCCGACCCTTCCCATAGAAAGCGTCTTAGGAAATAACGACATCTCTTCCCCACTGACATCTGGCTACCCTTCCAGCAATATACGCTTGCGAGAGCAAGCACCTTTTGCATATTGTCTCCATTCGATCAAATCCTGCAAACGCTTGTTGCCATTTTCGGGATTTTTCAAAATCGCTTCAACCTTTTTGCCGTTTTTACTATCTATATAGACAGAAGCCCAAGGGGGGGATGCGGTGTGGAAGACGATTTTGCGCGGCTCTATCAATGCTTGCTCGCGTTGATCGAGCCAGATCCGGTGCGGCTGCGTCGCCGATGGAGCGCCGTTGCGTCCGGGCTGTCCGGCACAGATTCGCCGGATCCCGTCTTGTCGCCGTTGCATTCTTCTCAAAAATATGATATTCTGGGTTCAGAAACAGAACCCCCAGGCATGGACACACAGGAAAGCGGGGAAAGCAAAAATGCATGAATTAAAGCACATCGAGATCGCGCCGGAGCTGGTCCGGCGCGCACAGGCTGGAGACGAAGCGGCTTTCAACCAGCTCTACGAGCAGACCGGCACGGCCATTTACCGCACCATTTTCTCTATGGTGCAAGATGAAGACACGGCTTGGGACGTCCACCAGAACAGCTACATTCTTGCTTGGCGCGGGCTGAACAAGCTGGAAAATCCGTCTGCTTTTTTGCCCTGGCTGCGGCGGATCGCCGTCAACGAGGCGGTCAAGGAGCTGACGAAGGAGGATTCGCTGACTTTTTCCGAGCTGACAAGCGACGAGGACGAGGAGCCCCAGTTTGCGGAGACCCGGAGCGGTTACCAGCCGGAGATCGAGCTGGACAAGAAGGAGGCTGCCCGTCTGGTGCGGGAGATTCTCGAAAAAATGCCGAAAAAGCAAAAGCTGATTGTCGGCATGTACTACTATGAGGGTTACAGCATCAAGGAAATTGCCGAGGCCCTGAACGTCACCCAGGGGACAGTCAAGACCCAGCTCCACCTGGGCCGCAAGCGCGTGGAGGCCGAGGTGCGGCGCTTGGAGGGCGAGGGCGTCAAGCTCTACGGCATGGCCCCCATGGCTTTCCTGCTCTTCCTGCTGCGAAATCAGGATCCGGGAAAGCTGATCGGGAAACGGGCAGCGCAGGCCATTTTGACCAAGGCGGCCGCCACCGAGCCGGTGGTGCTGACGGCCAAGGCCGTTGGCAGCGGCTTCTTCCATACTGCGCTCGGCAAGCTGACGGCGGTCGCGCTGTCAGCCGCCGTGGTGGCGGGCGGCGTGCTGGGCTATCAGGCCCTGAAAAACCGTCATCAGCGCACGATGGGAGACTACCGGCCGACAGAGACCGTCGCAAGCACGGAAGCCCCGGCGGAAACGCAGACGCAGACAGAACCGCAGAGCATCGCCTCGTCGGCGTTCTCCTGGTCGGCCTGTGCCTTTGAGGAATCCGTTTTGGCTGTGATTTGCAACGAAGCTGACGCCGAGGGTGACTTCACGCCCACCGTGATCTGGAACGAGGGAACGCAGGACCGACTGCTGATCTGCCCCCGCTATGAAGGCTCTACGGTCAGCGCCAGCCGGATCACTTACAGCGAAGAGACCGGCTATGCCTTAGAAGCACCGGCTTACAGCACGGTCTGCGGCCCGGATGCCTGCATCGGCGCCGCCTTTGAACGGCCGGAGCAGAATCCCGCCTGGCTCATCACGGTCTCGACGCCGGACGGCAAGGAGGGAAGCTGGATCTTGGGCCGGAACGAGTACGGAACGCCGGGCTGGGAATTTGTGACGGCGGAAAACAGCACATACCAGCCAACGGGGTCAATATATGCCAGCGAACGGGCGGCAGGCGCGACCGCAATCAAGCTCCTGAAAGCAAGCGGCTATTCCAGCGTGGATCTCATTCGGTACTATGACGACGGAGATAACATCGACAGCCTGCTTAGATCTGTTGGCAAGAGTATCTTGCCGTCTGTCGCACGCGTTACCGATCATTTCGGCCCGGATCCGTTTGACTGGCTCTTCGACGAGCTTGACTTTAGCCCGGACCCGGACACGGATGAACCAACCTGGATGATTTGTGAGCAGCAACTGCGCAATGGCGTCTGGGCTTTGGATACCGCCCGCGTACATGCGATGTACTTAGATGAAGCCTGGAACAAAGACCTTGCGGAAAAAGTTGCCATCCAGGCGGAGCGCTTTGCCGAAAAGCGCATGCTTGGCTATGCGGGCCAAATGGCAGAAACGGGCGAGGATCTACACTTCGACCTGCACGGTCTGCTGGTCTACAATTCGACGCTGTCCGCCAAGACGGTTTCCATTACGGTCAACGGCGAAGACGCAGGAGAATTTTCTCTGACCGAGGGCGATTTCTTTACCTGGATCCCACTGGAATATGCGGATCTGCCCGGTGATCGGCCGGTGCACGTGGAGCTCCGCGTGGTGGATACCTACTTTGGGACAGCGGAGCAGAGTGTCCTCGGCCTGATCCCGGATCTGACGAGCATCTTCATCGGCGGGCTGTGATCCCCGCTGTCGTCGATCTTTCAATGGAATAATTCGTGGATGATATCTAAAAACAACACAATAATCAACAATTATTTCTCTAAAAAGACTGTTATACTAACCATTATTAAGGCGGCTTTTGTCAAGGACAAATTTACCCTTTGAACAAAATGATTCCTTCTGTGACTGAAAATGCCGCACCAAACCAGACAAATCCGAACCCAAGGCCAATTGGTCAGGCATCACCAAACAAATTTTTCCTCTGGAATTTTCTGAAAAAGTGTGGTAGTTGTTGTGCTGCAAGGAGCGACGCATGAATATCACACGAAGAATAAGAACAATCGTACATTCAGAAAACGCGGGAGCGGTTTTGGTTCGGCGGCAGCCGGAACAGAGCCGCTTTCTTGCTATCTGGGGGGGAGGTGAGGAAATGAGTATGCTGGAAGAAATCTGGAACTGCGGTCTGATACTGAACTCCCATAGAAAGATTGAAAAATGGTCCGAGCAGAAATTGCGCCAGACGAGGCGGAGGACGCAGGCGGGCTTGACGCCCGGCAAGGACGACAACGAAGTATGGCACCATTTCTGCCGGAGCAGATTAAAGGTTTCTGTGGGAGTTCAGTATGAATTACTGTGACCGGCCTGTAAAGCCCGGCTCGACATTGGAGCGCAGGCTCTGTCTGTACGCGAAGAACAGCGAGAGGCTGACAAAGATGCTGACCGGCGAGCAAAAGGAGCAGTACGATAAAACCATCGACGCCTTCAACGAGGTCGTGGCCGTGACCGAGGAGGAAGCCTTCGAGCTGGGCTTCACCCTGGGCGTCCGCCTTATGATCGACGTGATGCGCTCGGCGGAGATTCCCGACATCGACGAGCTCTGATCCCGTCAAATACTGACCCACCGTAATCAAAGATTACGGGAAAAATTAAACGGGACAAATCGTCTCAAATATATTGACAAACATACGTTCGGTATGTTACAATACCCTCACGAGAAAAAACGTGGGGGTATTGTTATGCGCCGGAAGGATGATTCCAAACGGATTACGATTCTGAATTATATCAACGACTACATCGGGCAGTATTCTTCTTCTCCCTCCGTGCGGGAGATCAGCGGCGGTACCGGGATTCCAAGAGCTACCGTCCAGCGCTATCTGGTCTCCATGGATGAAGCCGGGGAGATCGAATACGACGGCAGGAGCATCCATACGCCGGCGGCGCAGAAGATGGCGCCGGTCAACTGCGTGCGCGTGCTGGGCCGGGTTGCCTGCGGTCCGGGAGACGAGGAACAGGAAGAGGTGCTGGAGTACCTCCGTATGCCGGAGAATCTTGTGGGCAAGGGAGAATTCTTTGCGCTGATTGCAAAAGGCGAATCCATGATTGACGCAGGGATTCAAGAAGGCGACTACGTGATCGTCCGTCAAACACAGACCGCCGAGATCGGAGAGATCGTCGTGGCCCTCTATGACGGGCTGAACAATCTCAAGGTGCTGGACTATGATACGGAACGGGAGCAGTACTGTCTTCTCTCCTGCAACCCGGATCAAAAAAAGTACGCGCCGATCTACGTGACCAACCTGCAAGTACAGGGCGTGGCCGTCGGCGTCTATCACAAGTTGAAATAGAATTGGTATAAAGAGTTGCGTGTTATAGGAGATAGAATTTTGAAAGAAAGTATTTACAAAAGCTATGACGAGCTGCCCATCATGCTCAACGCGGAGACCCTGGCAAAGGTGCTTGGCATCGCACCGTCGTCCGCCTACGAGCTCATGCATGAAAAAGGCTTCCCGACGTTGAAGATCGGAAATCGGCTGGTGGTTCCCAAGGAAGATTTCATTGCCTGGGTCCGCGCCAACACCGGAGGCGCGTCGTGAAAGCTTTGCCGTGGCAGAAACCGGATCCTGCGAAATATTATTTTCCTCTGCCCAATGATATTTTTCGTCGCGAGCTCACGGCCTGTGAGTTTTCCATCATGGCGTATCTCTTCAGCCGTGCGGCTCGCAAGCTGGACGCGCCGAATCTCATGACGGTCAGAATGAATCTCGGTGTCAGTCGGAACACAATGAAAAAATACGTGCGGCGTTTACAGGAGCGGGACTGGATCATCGTGCAGCACCACCGATTTTCTTTTCCCATGTTTCTCTCCGTGCGGGATACGCTGCACCTGACCGGTGCGCTGAAGCTTCGCGTCGGGCATTTCTTTCCTCTGCCGAATTGTATTTTCGGTTTCGGCTTGTCCGTCGGTGAGCTTGCGGTCTACAGTTTCCTTCTGTACCGGGAGGACCGTAAGACCTTCGAGTGCTGGCCCAGCTACCGTACCATTGGTGCGGTGCTTCGCATGAGCAAGAATACCGTTCGGAAATACGTGCACCGTCTGGAGGACAAGGGCTACATCGTGACGGAGCCTACCTCCGTGATCCGCAAGAACGGAACGAAGTGGAACGGCAATCTGAAGTTCAACATCCGTCCGATCTGGGAGATCGTCGAGCAGCGGAACGCGGAGGAGCTTGCGCGAGCGGAACAGGAGCGACGGCTGTACCAAGCCCGAAAGCTCGCCGAACATACGCCGGGTTTCACGGTGGAGCCTGCTGCCCAGGCAGGGCGACGTTAAGAGCCCGTTTCAGAACGTTTTTTGGCGTCACGATAGGTAAGCAGGACAAAGTGCGGGGTCTGCCCGCACACAAACACATCGGCCGGCAGAGCCGACCGAACGAGGATTTTACGAGGCTTTTCGGATTATAAAACTTGTCAAGATGGGGAATATGACAGGGGGTCTAAGCGAAGGAGGACAGTTTTGGAAGAGAATAAAAAGAAATACGCCTATTGGATGCGGCCCTCTATGGTGGCGGAGATCGAAGCCTCGCTGGAATTGGCAAACGTCAAATCAAAAGGCGAGTTCGTTTGCCAGGCGGTCGCCTTCTATCTCGGCTATCTGAACCAGAGCAAGAGCGTCAATTATCTGTCTCCGCTGCTGGTCAGCGCCATGAAAAGTGAGATCCGTTCGTCCACGAAATTCATTTGCGAGACGCTCTTCAAGCTGGCGGTAGAGCAGGGAATCGTCAGCAATCTCCTCGCTGCGGGCTACGGTTACACAGAGGATGACGTCGAGCGGCTCCGGAATTTCTGCGCGGAGGAGGTGGCGCAGACCAACGGGATCATCACAGCGGAGGCCGCCGCACGCTTCCAGAATGGGGACGGATGATGGCAAAGCTCATTATGACGAGCCGGTACCTTCGCAACACGCCGAAGCGAAACGCCGCAAATCTCGTTCGGTACATGGGAACGCGGGAAGGCGTGGAGCGCATTTCCGTTGCGGAAAAGCCTGCGCCTGCGACCGTTCGCCAGCAGCGTCTCATCAAAGATTTGCTGAAAGCTGGCGCCGACGCGCGGTATTATTTGGAGTACCGGGACTATGAAAACGATCCGACGAAGCAGAACGCTACGGATTTCATCGACGCCTTCGTCGAGCGCAACGCGGAACAGATCGCGGAGATCGACAAGCTGGTGAAGTACATGGCGGAGCGTCCCGGCGTGGAGAAGCTGGGGCCGCACGGGCTCTTCAGCCAGACGGATGACAGAATCGATTTGGATTCCGTGGCGGAGGAGGTCGGTCAGCACCAGGGGATTGTTTGGACCCACGTGATCAGCCTGCACAGGGAGGACGCTGAGCGGCTCGGTTATAACAACGCAAACGCCTGGAAAGATCTCGTGCGCCGGAACGTAACGGAGCTTGCAAAGGCCCATAATATCGTCGCGGATCAGCTCCAATGGTACGGCGCCTTTCATAATACGACGCACCATCCTCACATGCATCTGGTGGTCTATTCGAAGGACCCCAGGCAGGGCTGGCTCTCCAAGAAAGGGATCGACGAGCTGCACAGCTTCTTCGGCAACGATATCTTCCGCTTCGAGCAGCAAAAACTCTTCCGGATGGAGACGGAGCTGCGGGACAAGCTCAAGGATCAGGTGGATTATGAATTGGCGCAGCAAACGGTCAGCGCGGCCAGAGAATACGAGCCGACGCCGGAGGCGGTCATGCTGATTCAAAAGCTGCGTGTTCAGTTGAAAAAGCATAACGGTAAGAAGGTCTACGGTTATCTTCCAAAGGAGATCAAAGCGACGGTGGATCAGATCGTGGCGTCGCTGGCAAAGGACGAAGGGATCGCGCAGCTCTACAAGGAATGGAACAAGGTCAACCGGGAGAAACTGTCTCTCTACCGGGAGAAAAAGGAACCGGACTTGCCGCTGGAGGACAACACAGAATTCCGCAGCATCAAGAACAAAATCATTCAAGCGGTACTTTCTCTCCCTCTGCCGGAGAGCTGCGATCCCACGCAGGAGCCTGGAGCCCAGGCTTCGGACGCGGAACGATCCTATGCAGCCCAGGCAGCGAAAATGGGGCAGAGCTTTTACCCGCAGCAGGCAACAGTGTCGCAAGGGACGCAAGTGACGCAAGTGACGCAAGATACGGCAGCGGAGACAGGGACGCAAACGGAGCCGTCAGCGGAATCAATTCCCATGACCTACGTCTTCAACGAAGACTACACCCAGGCGGTAAAGGTCCCGGCCTGTATGCCGAGTGCGCTGAAGGGCGTGGCCTTCGCTCTGGCGCAGATGCTGGCGGACGGTCAACACCGTAAACTCAGCAAGCTGCGAGGACAGGTGGATCACAAGCTCCGCTCCAAGATCGAGCAGAAGAAGGCTGCCCACGGTCTGAAAACGGATCATTCCGCGCAGAATCAGGGCTGGGATCAGTCCCTTTGATATCGGTTCTGTTGAAGGGTCGAGCTCTCGTTTTTACCCCCCGAAAACCCCCCTCTTTTTGAGCGTCGTGCCTCCGTGTGCGGCTTGTTTTAGCGGGGCAAGGTCGTAACCCGTCCGAGGCCGTTCCCGCGGCAGAAGCCGCCGTGTGCGGGATTTCATAGCCGAGATCCAGTGTTAGCCCGACGGTCAAATTCTGCGCCGCAGTAGACAAAGAGGAAGGATTTGCTCTGGGAACTGGCAAGGTAAATCCGTGGCGCACTGCTGTGCGCCGCTACCGGACGCAGAGGAAGAACTGAGAGAAAAAGATAACTTTCTGTGTCTGGCCCTCTTTGGGCTGGATATTTTTGGGAATCGTGGTATAATCCGTGGTTGATAAGGAAGGAGGTGACGCGCATGGCAAAGAAGCGAGCCAACGGCGAGGGCAATATCCGAAAGCGTTCCGACGGACGCTGGGAGGGCCGGTACACCGCCGGGCACGACGAGAACGGCAAGGCCATCATCAAGAACGTGCTGGGGAAGACCCAGGCGGAGGTCAAAAAGAAGCTGAAGGCCGCCATTGAAAAGAGCGACAGGATCGACACGGTCCGGGCTGACAAATATACGTTGGGTACCTGGGTCAAGCTGTGGTTCGAGGTCTACAGCAAGCCCAACCTCCGAGAGAGCACCGCCCGGTACTACCAGATGTTCATTGACAAGCACATCGTTCCGAAGCTGGGGGACGTGAAGCTGTCGGAGCTCCGGGCCATGCAGATCCAGAAATTCTACAATGATCTGCGTACCGGCGGCAGACTGCGGGAGGCCCAAAAGAAAAAGAATCCCGGCCTGAGCGCGTCCTACATTCGCGGTATCCATACCATGCTCCACACCTGCCTGGACGCGGCGGTGCGGGAGAAGCTGATCCTGACCAATCCTGTCAACGACTGCAAGCCCCCAAAGCTGGTGAAGAAGGAAATGAAAACCCTGGAGCCGGAACAGGTCCAGGCCTATCTGAAGGCGGCGGACGCCAGGGGACTTCTGCCTATGTTCTTCCTGGAACTGACCACGGGAATGCGAAAGAGCGAGCTGGTGGCCCTGCAATGGTCGGACGTGAACTGGAAGGAAAAAACGATCTCCGTCAGCAAGCAGGCCTACAAGTTAGACGGGAAGATGACGGTCATGCCTCCCAAGACGGCCAACTCGGTGCGAAAGATCGCCCTGTCAGAGGAAACGCTGGCGATGCTGAAGCAACAGCAGAAGGAGAACGAAGATGGCTGGCCCGACAGTCCGTATCTCTTCCCTTCGCCGGTGACCGGGGAAATGTATCATCCAGATTCTGTGGTGAATCTCCACAAGAAGATATTGAAAGAAGCAGGGTTGGAGCACATCCGCTTCCACGATCTGCGGCACACCTTTGCGACGCTGGCCTTACAAAACGGCGTGGATGTGAAAACCGTATCCGCCATGCTGGGGCACAGCAACGCGGGCTTCACCCTGGCAACCTACACCCACACCACCACAGCAGCCCAGCACCAGGCAGCAGCCATCATGGGAAGCCTGGTCAGCACGGGGATACAACAGGAAAACGGATTGCCACGCCAGTGACATCGGTCACTGGCTCGCAATGACAAAGAAACGGATCCGCCGGAAATCGTCTTTGACGGTCTCCGGCGGTTTCCGCTGTTTTTTCGCGTTTGGGTCAAATCTGGGTCAAGCGTTTTGACCCAAACCGCTTTTCGGCCAAAGTGGAGGAAGGTTGCCATTTTTGAGGCGATTTTGGAAAGAAAACACCCGGTTTTCGCAAGAAAACCGGGTGCCAGTGGAGCTACTGGCCAGACTCGAACTGGCGACCTGCTGATTACGAATCAGCTGCTCTACCGACTGAGCCACAGTAGCATATTTGATTTAGCTGATATATATTAGCATACTTTCCGCCGCTCGTCAAGAAAAAAATAGAAGTCGAAGGAAAATAAAAACAGAAGTCGAAGGAAAATAAAAATGGACCTTGAAGGATAATAAAAAAATTCCGGTTTTCTCTTGCAATCGAAGCCGGCGCATGGTAGACTAAAGAAAAGAACGGAGGGATAAGATGCGCTGAGTTTTCCTGTCTGATTGATATGGCGCCTTCGGCGGCTGCGGCCGTCCGTTTTGGTGCGCCATATGCAGGAAAACGCCGCGCTGCATCCGCCTGATATCGGGTTCGTATGGCTGCAAGCGGGGTTCTTGCAGCCATTTTGCTGCTTGCTTGGCTTCCGGGCTGAGCAGACAGCCGGACGCCGTCCAAACAGACGGGATACTGCGGGCAGATTGCCCGCGCCACAAATGCATTTCAGGAGGATTGAAATATGGCGTTGATCTCCGTTCAGGATTTGACCTTTGGATATGACGGCAGCGCGGAGCTGCTGTTTGAGCATGCCAGCTTTCAGCTGGATACCGACTGGCGGCTGGGCTTCGTAGGTCGGAACGGCCGCGGGAAAACCACCTTTCTGCGGCTGCTGATGGGCCAATACGAGTACCGGGGCGCCATCAGCGCGCCGGTGACCTTTGACTACTTTCCCTTTCCGGTGGAGGACGCTTGGGAGAGCGGGGAGGAGATCGCGGCACGGAGCTGCCCGGGGCTCCAGCGCTGGCGGCTGCTGCGGGAGCTGGCCCAGCTGGAGCTGGACGAGGCGGTCCTCTTCCGTCCCTTTGCCACGCTCTCCAACGGGGAGCGGACCAAGCTGCTGCTGGCGGCGCTGTTTCTGCGGGACAACCGCTTTCTGCTGATCGACGAACCCACCAACCACCTGGATCTCCACGGGCGCCAGGTGCTGAGCCGCTATCTGGGCACGAAAAAGGGATTCATCCTGGTCTCCCACGACCAGGCCTTCCTGGACGGCTGCGTGGATCATGTGCTGTCCATCAACCGGGCTGACATCGAGGTACAGAAGGGCAACTGCTCCACCTGGCTGGAGAACCGGCGGCGGCAGGACGAGTGCGAGCTGGCGGAGAACGCGAAGCTGAAGAAGGAGATTTCCCGGCTGGAGAAAACCGCCCGGGAGAAGGCCTCCTGGGCGGACAGGTCCGAGCGGGAGAAGATCGGCTTCGATCCCACCAGGACCGAGAAAAGCATGGGCCGCCGCCCCTATCTGGCGGCCAAGTCCAAGAAGGCCAACAAACGGGCCAAGGCCATCGCCGGGCGGCAGGAGGCAGCCGTCAAGGAGAAGAGCCGCCTGCTGAAAAATCTGGAGAAGGCCGACAGCCTGCGCCTGCCCTGCCTGCCCAGCCGGGTCGAGGTCCTGGCGGATCTGCGGGACGTCACCGTGGACTACGGCGAAGGCCCGGTCTTCGCGCCGCTCAGCTTTACGATCCGGGCCGGGGACCGGCTGCGGCTGAGCGGGCCCAACGGGGCAGGGAAGACCAGCCTGCTGCGGCTGCTGACGGGGGAGACGGCGCCGGCCTCCGGGACGCTGCGGCTGGCGAGCGGCCTGGTGATCTCGTATCTGCCCCAGGACGCGAGCGGGCTCTCCGGTTCGGTGACGGAATATGCCGAGCGGTACGGCCTGGACCGGACCATGTTCCTGACCTTCCTGCGGAAGCTGGACTTTCCCCGGAGTCAATTCGAGAAGCCCATGGAGCAGTTCAGCATGGGCCAAAAGAAAAAGGTCCTGCTGGCCCGGAGCCTCTGCGAGCCGGCCCAGCTCTACCTCTGGGACGAGCCCCTGAACTACATCGACCTGCTCTCCCGGGGCCAGATCGAGGAGCTGCTGCTGGAGAGCCGCCCCACGATCCTCTTCGTGGAGCACGACAAGTGCTTCTGCGACCGGGTGGCCACGGGCACGGTGGCGCTGCGGCGCGGCGATGATCGGACATAATTGGCAAATCGTTCAAAAATATCTCTTTACTTTTCCTCCGTTTTGCGGTATGTTATAAATACAATAAAATTACACAGGAGGTAACAATCATGAAGTTCGTATGCCCCGTCTGCGGGTACGTCCACGAGGGCGATACCCCTCCCGAGTTCTGCCCCATCTGCAAGGTCCCCGGCGCCAAGTTTATCAAGGTCGAGGGCGAGATCAAGCTGGCCGCTGAGCACGTCTTCGGCGTCGGCGCCAAGCTGGACAATGTCCCCGAGGAAGACAAGAAGTACATCCTGGAGCAGCTGAAGGCCAACTTTGTCGGCGAGTGCTCCGAGGTCGGCATGTACCTCTGCATGGCCCGCATCGCTCATCG
>JAEEGL016711742.1_pt1 | contig 12323 bp, 10 predicted proteins | sample 9134231 | NCBI WGS metagenome assembly JAEEGL01 (sample SAMN16246548, study PRJNA631951) | gut metagenome | biome: gut microbiome; feature: rumen; material: fiber-attached | host: Bos | place: Iran: Karaj | collected 2018-10 | reverse complement strand
TCTGGTCTATCAATGAGAACTTCTTCATTAAAGCGTATCGTGCTTATTTGAAAGTTACAGATGCTTCGGCTAAGGTGATTGGCATTGGTGAAGAGGCTACTGGTATCGACTCTCTTGACGCGTTGACTTCTGGCGATTACGATGGCATCTACACTCCTAATGGTGTTCGTACTGACAAACTCCAGAAGGGTGTGAACCTCATTAAGACTGGCGATAAGGTAAAGAAAGTTTTTGTTAAATAAAAAAGAATAAAAGAGAAATGAACATGAAAAAAGAATATATCGTACCAGCACTGAACCTTCATACAATTGAAGCAGAAGCTGAAATGTTGATTATTGTGAGTGGTGGACAAGGCGAGAAGGGTGCCGAGGGTGATGTAAAGCCTATAGCTCCTGAAAACTCGGAAGCCGAATATGGCAATCTTTGGTAAGTAAGAAATCTCTCAGTGAAATAAAGTTTAAAGTTTAGAGTTTAAAGTTTAAAGACCATGCGGCTTGTTTCCTAACATTGCGTCAGCCTCTTTAAACTTTAAACTCTAAACTTTAAACTTTATATAACTTTGCATTCCGAAAACAAAAACTCAAGAACAATGGCACAAAAACCAAGCATTCCAAAGGGTACGCGCGATTTCTCACCCGTAGAGATGGCCAAGCGTAACTACATATTCAACACCATCCGAGAGGTTTACGCACTCTATGGCTTTCAGCAGATAGAGACTCCTGCCATGGAGAACCTTTCGACACTGATGGGAAAGTATGGCGAAGAGGGCGACAAACTGCTCTTCAAGATTCTCAATTCAGGCGACTTCCTGCACGGCATGACTGCTGACGAAGTGGCCAATACCAGCACCTTGAAGCTGGCCAGCAAGTTCTGCGAAAAAGGTCTGCGCTATGACTTGACTGTCCCGTTTGCCCGCTATGTTGTTCAGCATCGCGAGGAATTGGCTTTGCCCTTCAAGCGTTATCAGATTCAGCCCGTGTGGCGTGCAGACCGTCCGCAGAAAGGTCGTTACAGAGAGTTCTACCAGTGTGATGCCGATGTGGTGGGCAGCGAGTCGTTGCTCAACGAGGTGGAGCTGATGCAGATAGTCGATACTGTATTTACCCGTTTCGGGGTGCGTGTGTGCATCAAGATTAACAACCGCAAGATTCTTACGGGCATCGCCGAGATGATAGGTCAGGCCGATAAAATAGTGGACATCACTGTGGCTATCGACAAACTGGACAAGATAGGCTTAGAGGCGGTCAATGCTGAACTGGCAGAGGATGGCATCCCTGCTGAGGCCATCGAGCGTTTGCAACCCATCATCCAGCTTTCAGGCACGAATGCAGAAAAACTGGCGACCATGAAGGAGGTGCTGGCTGAAAGCGAAGTAGGTTTGAAAGGCGTGGCAGAAGTGGAGTACATATTGAGCAAGTTGCAGTCGCTCCACAATGCGATAGAACTGGATTTGACATTGGCTCGCGGCTTGAATTACTACACGGGTGCTATCTTCGAGGTGAAGGCACTCGATGTACAGATTGGCTCCATTACGGGCGGTGGTCGCTATGACAATCTGACGGGCATCTTCGGAATGCCAGGACTGAGTGGCGTGGGCATATCGTTTGGTGCTGACCGCATTTTCGACGTTCTCAACCAGCTCGACCTCTATCCCAAGGAGGCTGTCAACGCCACTCAGCTCTTGTTTGTCAACTTTGGCGAGGCAGAGGCCGACTTCTGTCTGCCTGTTTTAGCGAAGGTTCGTGCCGCTGGCATCAGGGCTGAAATCTATCCCGATGCTGCCAAAATGAAGAAGCAGATGAGCTATGCCAACGCCAAGGGTATTCCCTTCGTAGCCATTGTGGGCGAAAGCGAGATGGCGGAAGGCAAGCTGAACCTGAAGAACATGACCACGGGTGACCAGAACATGGTGACACCCGACCAACTCCTTGAATACATCAAGTGATGTGGGCTTTCCCTCCCTGGATAACTTGCCGACACGAAAAAGGGGATGCATTGGTCTTTCCAGTGCATCCCCTTGCTTTTGCTTTTTCAGGTTTCTTCTTATGCCTTTAATTGTCTTCTGGCTTCTTGCAGGTTGATTTGTGTAGTCACACTCCTGAGAAGCTTTTCCATGATGATGGGCTTGTTGATGAAGTCGTTGGCACCCAGTTGGAAGCCCTTCGAGATGTCCTGCTCCGAGTTGAGGGCAGAGAGGATGATGATGGGCAGGTCTTTGGTGTCGTCGGAAGCTCTGAGGCGTCTGATTACCTCAAACCCGTCAATTCCTGGCATCATAAGGTCAAGCAGGATTAAGTCTGGCTTCTTCTGTGCGATAGCATCCAGCGCTGCTTGGCCACCGTTGGCTGTACGAATCTCAAATGTGTATTGAGAAAGCATCTTCTTAATAAGAAGGATGTTGAGTGGAACGTCGTCTACTATTAAGACGGAAAGGCTATCAACATCAATACCTGGTGTGATGTAGTTGTTCATATTAGTATATTTTTGTGTTTTTTACTTGCTGAAATTTTTACTTATACGTTATGCGCTCTTGGAAGTTCTGGTTTCTGGCCGACCATCGCAGGATTGTAGGCCACCGTGTCATCTGGGCTGCTTGACACATAATCCATCTCCTTGATGAAGTCGTCGATGGTGGACTGGTTTCCTTGCAGCTTCATGTAGGTGGTGCAAATCTTCTCGCCTGGATTGAGGATAGGCAGTGTGGCGCGTATCGTTTCCGAGAGCATGACTTGGAAGTTGATGATGCCCTCTTCCGTGTCGCCTGTGTAGTTGCGGATGATGGAGCTGACATAAGTGATGTTGTTGGCAGCAGACACTTTATTGCTGGGGAAGTACAAGCAAGCCAACTCGATACCCTCTGGTCGTATAGGCATGGTCTCTTCGTTCTCGTTGAGAATCCATATTTTGCCCACCAACAAGTCGCCCTTGATGTTGCCGCTGAATTTCTGTTCGGCCAACAGGCGAATACGGTTGACAAAGCGGTTATATTCCACGTAGTTGTCATAGAACTCCGTGTAGATGGTGAACCCGATGTTGGGCGAAATGATGGACTGCTTCCCTTCCGATGTGATTTCGTAGATGTTGAAGTCTTGTGGAATCAGTTCGTCGGCATCGCTTGTCTGGTGGTGGCAGCTTGTGCATATCGTCTTTATCTTAGGCTCAATGAAGGTGTTGCCGCAAGTGTTGCAAGTGTGCACCGTAGCTGGACGGTCGAAGTCCACACCGATGTGTCGCAGAATCTTGTGGCACTTAGGGCAACGGAGCTGTCCGCCGAAGTTGTAGGTATGCTCTGGCGATACGTTGGCACAACGGAAGTGGTGGATGACCTCTTCTATCTTGATGGACGACTGACCGCACTTCGGACAGCTGTGGATGTAGAGCATGTGCGAATGCAGACACTTCGGACAGAGGTACACCTTGTTGACAAACTTGGAGGTGCGGAACAAACCTTTCTCTGTCATCGACTGCATAAATACGAAATACTCGCTCAATTCGTAATGCCCCAGACGATAGAACAGGTCGAACACAGGGATGACATATCCCGTCGATGCCGACACGTCCAATTTCGGCTCAAGTATCGTCTTCCTGCGTGAAATCAAGAATCGTGTGAGCCTGATGAAGAACTGGTTAGACGACAGAATCGGGTCTTCCTGTGCATTGAGACCTAACTGTGTGTTATAAGCAATGATGTTCTCAATCTGCGTCATCACCTCCATGTCGTTCCAGTCGTCTGCATAGCCGTCGATAATCTCGCCATAGTTTCCCATCTTTCCTTTCAGGGAACTCGACACGAAAAGAGGCTTGTAGCAACACTTGGTCGATGTCACAGGGTTGATGCTGTTGAGAATAGTTTTAGTCTCTTCGGCCGATTCATTGGCAATGAACACGACATCGAAGAGATACTCTGGGAAGTCGGGACTCTCGTCGAGCGCAAAAGGGCTGTCGAGCAAAAGCACCCGTCTGTCTCCATCGTTGTTTTGAATGGTTATCATATATAGTAGATATATAAAAGATTACTTCTTCTTGGTGAACAAACCATACACAGATTTGCACACTCGATTGCAAATTTATGATAAATTTTTCTAAATAGAAACCTTCTTTGGATTTTTTTTAGCTAAAAGTGCTTTTTTCGTCGTTTTATGTAGCTATATGCTCTTTTTTTAGTCAAGATAGCCTGCTTTTTTCAGTTCTTTAGCCACCAAGTCACACTCGTCCCACCACGCTTGTCCGAACCGCCGGATGAGGGGTTCTTTCAGAAATTGGTAAACGGGCAACTGGAGCTTTTTCCCCAACTCCCGCGCTGGTTCACAGATGCTCCATTTATGCACATTCACGGCTGTCACACCTCCTATGTTGGAAAGACGTACGGGGTAGAGCGCACAGGAGATGGGTTTCTGCCACTTCAGTTTCCCCTCCCGGTAGGCCGAGTCGATGGCACAAAGGGCGCACTCCCCACTATGCTTCACAAACACGCAGTCTTTCCCCTCTATAATTTGGGTGACCAGTTCGCCGTCCTTGTCGGGATAGACCACCCCCTCCTTGTCTATCAGCCGTTGTGCTTGGGGCGAAAGGTCGTCCCACACCACGTCGAGAGCATCCTCCAGCTCTCCCACCTCTTCCATATTGACAGGTGCGCCTGCATCCCCTTCTACACAACACATACCTTGGCACTGCTCGATGTCGCAGCAGAAAAAGACCTTAAAGAGGTCCAATGAAACGAGTGTATTCAGAATTTCTATCATTCGAGTAACTTTTTAATTTGTTTATCTGTAGCTTCGGGCAAAATCTCCTTAAAGTGCGTCCAGAGGCGGGCATACGATTCTTCGGGCGAACGGTCAGTTCTGCAAGCATCAAGTCCCAACAGCTGTTCGGGTGTGGTGAGCAGCGACCAGCCCCATCCGTATTCATGATTATGTTTATCAATCGGATAAACGAAATCCTCCGTCACGATGTAGCACCCCATTTGCAGCCGTGTGATGTAACCGTCGAACTTGCTGCGCATCTTCGTTCCCGTAAATCCGCAAGTGGCACGAAGTTCCCGTGTGATGAGGCTGCCATGCGCTTGCAATGTAATGAGAATCGCCTCTTCGATGCTTCCCTCCTTGGGCACGGGGTGGATGCTGCGGCGGTAGTTGAAGAAGTCTGGCCACCACTCACGACTGATGAATCCTGCCTTCTTGTCGAAAAACTTCCCATACACACAACAGCCATCCGTCACGATAGGCCCCTTCCACTTCCACAGCGGCCAATCCCATCCACCATCGGGGAACACCACATAGCGGCAGTCCTCATCCACCACTTCTTCCGCCGAAAATCCCTCCACACCACTGCTCAGCAGGGGCAGGAAGCCTGTTTTTCTAATATATTCCGCCAGTTGAGCGGCATTGTAAATACCCTTGTCCATGTAGTTTCGTTTTTAAGTCTCTATTCCATGACTAATCCATGCTCGACACGCCGCTTCGTCCTCTTCCAGTTGCTGCCTTAACGCATCAAGCGAACCAAACTCCTGTTCTCCTCGTAAACGACGAATCAGTCGGATTCGGAGTGTCTGCCCATACAGGTCGTCCTCAAAGTCGAAGAGATGCACCTCGATGCTACGCCTCTTTCCGTTGTGCAGGGTAGGGCGAGTACCGATGTTCAACATACCGTATGTACGATGAACGATGTACGATGTACATTCCACTAAGTATGCTCCATTCTCTGGAATCAGTTTCCATTCATCCACTTGTAAGTTCGCCGTTGGATAGCCCAGTCGTCGTCCGTTCTGGAAGCCCTCCACCACCTCGCCTTGCAGGAAGTAGTGGTAACCGAGGATGTCGTTTGCCTCCTCCACATCCCCTTGCAACAAAGCCTTGCGAACCGCTGTGGAGGACACTGGCACACATCCATCCGTTGGCATCGGTGGAGCGGCCACTACCTCTATCCCCAGTTCCCGTCCATATTCCGCATAATCCTTGAAACTCGTCTGCCCGTGACCGAAATGGTTGTCATAACCCATCACCAGCACTTCCACCTTCAGTTGCTCCTTCAGGATGTGCTGCATGAACTTCCGTGCCGACATCCGAGCCAGTTCCTGTGTGAACTCCAGCAGAACCACCTTGTCGATGCCCGCCTCCTGCAACAGTTCTACCTTCTCCTCCGCCAGCGTCAGCATCTGAGGTCGAAATTCCTCCCTCAACACCTGCAAAGGATGATTCCTAAACGTCACAACCAAAGCGTCAAGCCCTCTTTCGCGAGCCTGACCTACCACCTGCTCCATCACAAACCGATGCCCCCGATGCACACCATCGAAGGAACCAATCGTCGCCACACAGGGGCACACCGTCGTATCTTTACCTACAATCGTCATATCCCTCATTATTTTACGGCAATTCTCTTTCTGCCGCCTTGCTCATGTCCTCTTCCTCCGTAGGGTACATATACACCTTCTTGGAAGAAGGAACGTCTTTGTCTTCTCCAAAATATCCATTGGTGATGCTGGCAAAACGATGGAAGAAAGCCATCAACTTCTCCAGCACCGTTTCCTTCTTCTTCTCTCGTGCAGAGCCTCCTGTGCCACCAAAGAGGGGCATCGGAGGCAACACCTTCGTGATGGCAACACCCGTTGTCGTCACAAACCCGTCAGCAAACGCCTGTTCCATAAATTTCTTCGTCTCTTCCGGGCGCAGCTTCTCTTCCTCGATGATGGCATTCAGTTCTCGCTCGCTTTCCTGCTTCACATACGCAGCCCATTCGTCGCTGATGTCCTCCTGCTCCTCCAGCACTTCGCCAGGTTGTGGTGTCATGCGCTCAATAAATTGCATGATGAGTTCCTTCTTGTCTCTCAGGTCAGGGCTGGAATCGACGGCTTTCTGAATCTGCACCACGATGGTCTTGTCCTCGCCATGCTTGTCATGATACTGCTGAATGAGTTGCAGGATATACGGAATGTCTATCTGAATCTGCTTCACCAGTTCCGTCTCGAAAATCAAGTCATCCACAATATCGTCCTTCGTTCCCTCTCCACCCTTTGGAGGCAGTTCTTCGCGCAGGTCAATATACCATGAGAGATAATCCTGAGTGTCAAAGTCGGAGATGCCTCGCTTCTCTTCCGTAAACTCGTCAAACACAGACAGCAAGTTCTGCATCTTCAGGAAAGCGCTGAACAATCTCACAAACCCCTTCTTCTCCTCCAAAGAGAACATTAGCGGATTGAGCGGTAGCTGGTACAACCCCAACAACGCCTCCACAATTTCCACATATCCTTGATGACGCTTCCCCTTCTCGTCCACATAGCCCTCGTAATAGTCCTTGAAAGGTCGCATGATGGCCACCCCCTTTGCCCCTGTGTCGCCAAAGAGTGCTAACGACGCATTCGTTTCCTCCTCCAAGTTGCGGAAGCACACGATATTGCCACAATCCTTGATGCTGTTCAGGATGCGGTTCGTGCGGCTATACGCTTGCAAGAGTCCGTGCATCCGCAGGTTCTTGTCCACCCACAGCGTGTTCAGCGTCTTGGCATCAAAGCCCGTCAGGAACATACTCACCACAATCAGCAAGTCCACTTCCCTGTTCTTCATTCTCAGCGACAAGTCCTTGTAGTAGTTCTGGAACTTCTCGCTGTCGGTCGAGTATTTTGTGCCGAAGATGCCATTATAGTCGGCGATGGCACGCTCCAGGAAGTCCCTCGATGTGGCATCCAAGCCCTCCGTTGCAGCAGGGTCTTCATCCTCCATCAGCCCCATCTCGTCCTCTGCTTCGTTGGCAGAGAAGGTGAAGATGGTGGCGATGCGCAGTTTTTCCGCCCTTTCCGCTTGCTGACGTTGGAACTCCCTGTAATACTGTATCGCCATCGGAATGCTCTCCACACACAGAATCGAGTTGAAGCCACCCAGTTGGTTCTTTCGCTTCTCCTCCTGCGTCTTGTTGTTCTTCGCTACATCTGCCACATTCGTGATGACGCTGTAGGTGTATCTTTGCCGTTGCTTCGTCTTTTGGGCATAATGCTCCAGGATGTAGCGCACATTGTTCGCGATGCGCTCAGCGTTCATCAACGCCTCCTTCGTCTCGATGCCCCACACCTGCTTGTCCTCCACACCTTCCTTCATCTTCATCGTCTGGATATAATCCACCTTGAACTTCAGCACGTTCTTGTCTCTGATGGCATCGATGATGGTGTAGGTGTGCAGGGGTTTCGTGGGGTTCCCCTTCTCGTCTGGCTCACCTCCAAAAGCCTGTGCCGTTGTGCGCAGGTTGGCATACTTGCCTGTGGTGATGTTCTTGCTGCTGATGGGCGTGCCCGTAAAGCCAAAGATGTAATACTTCTTGAAAGCCTTGGTGATCATCACGTGCATGTCGCCAAACTGGCTTCTGTGACATTCGTCAAAAATCATCACCACGTTCTTGTCTGCACACGCGATGTCCTTCTTCTTCTTCAACAGCGATGTCAGTTTTTGGATGGTCGTGATAATGATTTTCTTCGAGTCGTTCGGGTTGTTCAGTTGCTTTTGCAGAATGTTCGAACTGGTGTTCGAGTTGGCGCAACCCTTCTCGAAGTTGTCATACTCCTTCATCGTCTGGTAGTCGAGGTCTTTTCTATCCACCACAAAGAGCACCTTATCCACGTAGGGCAACGTGCTGGCCAGTTGTGCTGTCTTGAACGAGGTGAGCGTCTTGCCGCTACCCGTTGTGTGCCAGATATATCCTCCCGCCTTGATGGTTCCCTGCCACTTGTTCATCGTCGCCTGTTTGATGCGTAGCAGAATGCGCTCTGTGGCAGAAATCTGGTAGGGACGCATCACCATCAGGTTCTTATCGACGGTAAACACGCAATACTTCGTCAGCACATTCAGCAACGTCGCCTTCGCCAGGAATGTCCTTGTGAAGTCGCGCAAATCGACGATAGGGTTGTTCTCTGCATCCGACCAGTACGATGTGAACTCAAACGACTGCGATTGTGTCTTCACCTTTTGCTTCTGTTGGTTCATCGCTGCTACATGGGCAAACCTTGTCGTGTTCGAATAGTATTTCGTTTGTGTGCCGTTCGAGATGAGGAAGATTTGCACATAGTCATACAAGCCGCATCCTGCCCAAAACGAATCCCTTTCGTAGCGATTGATTTGGTCGAAAGCCTGCTTCAGGGGCACACCCCTCTTCTTCAACTCACAATGCACCAGTGGCAAACCATTCACCAGGATGGTCACATCATAGCGGTTCTGATACTTCCCACCCTCTGGCACATACTGGTTCAGCACCTGCACGTGGTTGTTGTGGATGTCCTTCTTGTCAATCAGCTTCACGTTCTGTGTGTCGCCATTATCCCGTTGGATGTTCACGATTTCCGACCGCTGAATCCGCTCCGTCTTATCCTCAATCTTCATCTGAGGCGAAGCGATATGCTGCTCCAAGAGTTGCTTCCACTCCTTGTCCGAGAGCGTCAATCCATTCAATCGCTCCATCTGCTGGCGCAAGTTCGCCAACAGCTGTGCCTCGCTGGTCACATTCACGCGCTCATACCCTTGCCCCACCAACTGCTTGATGAAAGCCTCCTCCAGTTCCGCCTCGCTCTGGTAGCCCTTATCCTCCCGTGGCAACGCCTCATAATGCGCCATCACGGTCGTCTGTTCCTGCTCAATGATGATTTTATAGTCGTCCATATTAGTCAAACGTCAATAGTTGATTTCTATAATATTCGTATTGCTTCTCTCGCAAAGCCAGCTGCCCCTCCAAGTTGGCAATGGATTGCTCAAAGGTATCAAGGATGGAAACAATGCGTTGTTGTTCGGAAAGAGGAGGAAGGGGGATTGTGTAAGATAAAGCCCTTGATTTCTCGCCTCTTGGCATTTTTCCACCTTTGGCCGTTTGATTATAATACTCAAAGAATTTTTCTGATGCCAGCACACAATAAAGGAATTGAGGTAATATAAACTCATTAGGTCTTATAATAAGTACATCACCATTAGTACCTCCCTTCCTATCTGCAAGCCATATCTTTCGGAGATATGGGCGAATATTTCCAATCAACACATCACCATGCTTGTAACAACTCCAATTTCCCTTAAATGGGACATTCTCTGAGTCGATTCTTCCAGCCTTATCCTTTAATAGATTTTCAACACTAACGTAATTTTGTGAATTCAAGAATGAAGCCTCTATTTTATCTTTAACAAAGTTCGCCACTTCTCCCAACTTCTTCATTTCCACTCCTTCTTTTCCTTCCAAATCCAGCAACAAATCTCTCTCATACTCATATTGTTTTCTTCTCTCCTCAATTTGCTGTTTCAGATTGGAAATGGAAGAGGTGAAGGTGTCAAGAATGGAAACTATACGTTGTTGTTCGGAATGGGAGGGAATGGGGATGAGAAACTCTAACAACATAGGTAAAGTAATATAAGGAACAGAACCTTTTTTGGATTTTCCCATTACATAAGACCTAATAGTTCCCTTCAAATAATGCAAAACGTAGAATATATCAACTTTTTTGAAATCATCCAGAACATATGTTCTTTGATAGGCATTAAATTTCCCTTTATAATAGTTCAAATGCCCTACTTGACTACCATTCCCTGATATCAAGATGGCTTCAGTGTCGAAAGCATATTCATCTATTCTGAAAGGATGCGCATCACAAGTAAAAAACGGATATATTCCATTCTCTACTTGAGCATTAGCGTTTAATTTGCCCGTTCTAATAATACACAAATCTCCCAATTTCTTCCATTCCACCATATCTATTCCTCCTAGTTATTTTGATTGATTAAATTTACCACCACTTTCACCATCACGTCCTTCTCTTCCGTGCGGCTCTCGGCAATCATCAGGGTCAAGGCTACGAGGGTGTTGTCGGCTATGCGCTTGCTACCATCGGGGCGATAGAGGATGCGGTTTTTGTTGAGAAACCAAAGGAACAGGGTGGCGGCGATGCGCTTGTTGCCATCGCTGAAAGAGTGGTTTTTCGTGACCAGATAGAGCAGCATGGCTGCTTTCTCCTCCACGCTGGGATAAAGTTCCTCACCACCAAAGGTCTGATAGATTTGTCCGATACTACTCTTGAAGGAATCATCCTTTTCATTTCCAAACAATGCCGAGCCTCCAAACTTCTTACGCAGACGCTCAATCTCTTCCATCGCATTCTCGTAGGTGGCGTGAAAGACCTCTTCTTGGGTGGTTTGAGTAATGGTCAGACGCTCGTAGTCGTAATTATCGAGGGTGTCGAGGGCATACGTGTAATCAGTCACAACCTCAAACAAAGCCCTGTTCTCCTCTGCGGAAAGCGATTGACTCTGGAGGGTGCGCCCCAACATGCCCACCAGTTGACGAAGTTCTCCAATCTGTTCGTGGCGAATTTGCTCATTGACGGCATAACCTTTGACCAAGTACTCTTTCAGAACCTTTCGTGCCCAGATACGAAAGGCTGTGCCACGTTTGCTCTTTACGCGATAGCCAACAGAAATGATGACATCGAGATTGTAAAATGGCACAGGCTTTTTAACTCCATTAACGTGTAAAAAATGCACGTTATTATCTTTCTCCAACTCCCCCTCTTTAAAAACATTAATGATGTGGCGACGGATGTTTGAGTCTTCCCTTTCAAAAAGAATAGCCATCTGGTTAGTGTTCAACCACACCGTCTCGTTCTCCAGACGGACATCAATCTGGGTTTGTCCATCTTCTGTCTGATATATAATAATTTTATTCTCTTCCATGATTATTCTCCCAACTCCTTTACTATTACTCCTTTCCTTTATTTATTACCCACAACCCGTTCTTGTCGCTGCCAGTTCTGGCGATGATTCCAAGGTCGCGGAATTTCTTCAGTTGTTTCTCGATACCTCGCTTGCTCAATCCTGTCTGATTGGCGATGTCTCCAGCAGACAAAGAAGGGCTGGAAGCCAAGAGCAACAAGACTTTCTTTTCGTTTACACCGAACTTTACACCGAACTTTACACCGAACTCTTTTCCGAACTTTACACCGAACTGTCTGTCAATAGGAGTAGCATTATCGGATGGTAATTCTTCTCCCTGATGTGCTTTGAGTGTCTTGAATATCTCGTTCAGCATGAAATCTATGAATGGCCCTGACTGTCCGGCATTGGTGCTGGCAGTAATGGCATCGTAATAAGCCTGTTGGTTGGCATACACCATATTCTCTACTGGCAGATGCTCGAACAGTGGGTGCAGTTTGCCAAGAATCAGTGACTGCCACAACCGGCCTGTTCGACCGTTGCCGTCGATAAACGGATGGATAAATTCAAACTCATAGTGGAACACACACGAGCGAATGAGCAGATGGTCTTTTGACTCTTTTAACCATCCGAACAAATCGTCCATCAACATGGGTACAC